>OIZP01000473.1_pt1 | contig 25405 bp, 22 predicted proteins | sample 1588531 | NCBI WGS metagenome assembly OIZP01 (sample SAMN03283283) | human gut metagenome | biome: human-associated habitat; material: feces | host: Homo sapiens | place: Peru | collected 2012
CATACCAGTCTCTTTCATGGCTGCCATGACCTGCATTTTGCTAAACTTTGCCATTATCTATATAATGTTTATTGTTTATTATTTAATGTTTAGTTGAACTTTAGCAAGTTCAGAAGTTATCGCTGTACACGGCCATTGGCGTTACCACCAGCCAGACTCTCTACCTCGTCAGCAGAAACCAGGTTGAAATCGCCAGGGATAGTATGCTTCAAAGCAGAAGCTGCAACAGCAAACTCGAGTGCCTCAGCCTGATTTGGCTTGGTCAGCAAACCGTGAATCAAACCACCTGAGAATGAGTCACCACCACCTACACGGTCGATGATTGGGTTGATGTCGTAGTGCTTGCTCTGATAGAACTCCTTGCCGTTGTAGATAAGAGCCTTCCAGCCGTTGCGGGTAGCAGAGAGTGACTCACGCAATGTAGAAACTACATACTTGAAACCGAACTCCTTCATCATGCCCTGGAAAATACCATAGTAACCCTCGGCGTCAGTCTTACCGCCCTCTACGTCAGCATCTGGTTTGAAGCCAAGACAAAGCTGAGCATCCTCCTCGTTACCGATGCAAACGTCAACATACTGCATCAAAGGACGCATGACAGAGATGGCCTTCTCTGAAGTCCAGAGCTTCTTGCGGAAGTTGAGGTCTACAGATACTGTCACACCATGACGCTTGGCAGCCTCGCAAGCCAACTTGGTCAACTCGGCAGCCTTATCGCTGATGGCAGGAGTAATGCCGCTCCAGTGGAACCACTGAGCACCCTCCATGATTTTATCAAAATCGAAATCAGATGGATCAGCCTCGGCGATTGAACTGTGGGCACGGTCGTAGATAACCTTAGAAGGACGCATAGAAGCACCTGTCTCTGCATAGTAAAGACCAACACGCTCACCACCACGGGCAATGAAGTCGGTATTTACGCCATAACGACGAAGAGCGTTCAGGGCGATCTGACCAATCTCGTGCTTTGGCAACTTAGATACGAAGTAAGCATCATGACCATAGTTGGCTACGCTGACAGCCACATTAGCCTCACCACCGCCAGGGATGATGCGGAATGACTCACTCTGAATGAAGCGATCGTTGCCTTCGGGTGACAAACGAAGCATAATCTCACCTAATGTTACAATTTTTGCCATTGTTGTTTGATAGTTTTTAATTTATTGTTTGTTATTACTTGAATTTATTTCGTCTATAAGGAATTTCTTGATTTCATTTCTTCTATGATGAAGTTTCTTGGGGCAAAAATAAGCCTTTTTTCTTGAATAAAGAAATAAAAACGACTTTTTTTTTGTTTTTATAGCAAAAAACACGCTGTGCATTCGCACAATTCGATTTTTTATTGTAAATTTGCCCCAAAAATAACTTGTTGTGGTCGCACACAACACAATATACGAATAAGAAGAACTATCCACATTGTGGCTTCGCACAATCCTACTTAAATATATTAAGGTACGCGTGAGCCGCTAACAAAACAAACAAGAAGAAAGAGAATGGCCGAAAAAATCAGAATCAAAGACATTGCTGAAAGAGCTGGCGTTTCTGTAGGTACCGTAGACAGGGTCTTACATGATCGCCCCAATGTTTCGGAACCAGCCCGCAAGAAGGTAGAACAGGCTCTCAAGGAGATGAACTACCAGCCCAATATGTACGCCAGCGCACTGGCTTACAACAAGCAGTACACCTTCTACATGCTGCTGCCAAAGCACGAGTCGGAGGCTTACTGGGAGGAGATAGAAGAAGGGGCACGAAAATGCGAGGACACCAGGCGAGATTTCCACATCGACGTGGAAATCTGTTTCTTCGAACGCTCCAGCGATGAGTCGTTCCGTGAGAAAGCCAGCGAGATCATACAGGCTAAGCCCGAAGGTGTCGTTGTCGTTCCATCTTCACTCGATGTCACACGAGAGTTCACCGACCAATTGCACGAGCAGAACATTCCCTTCATTCTTCTCGACTCCTACATGCCCGACCTCAAGCCCCTGTCGTTCTACGGACAGGACTCTTTCTGCAGCGGATATTTTGCAGCCAAGATGCTGATGATGATTGCCTGCAGGGAGACGGAAATCATGCTCATGCGACAGACGAAGGACGGACGCGTGATGAGTAAGCAGCAGGACAACCGAGAAGTGGGATTTCTGCACTACATGCACGACCACTACCCTAACGTGAAGGTTACCGACCTCGACCTGCCACTCAACGGAACTCGTGCCGAATACAATAAAATGCTGGAGAAGTTCTTCTCTTCCAACCCACAGGTACACCATTGCATCACCCTGACATCCAAGGCACACATCGTGGGCGACTTTCTGCTGAAGACCAACCGACGCAACATCCAGATCATGGGTTACGATATGGTAGAGAAGAACGCCCGCTGCCTGCGCGAGGGAAGCATATCTTTCCTCATCGCCCAGCATGCCTACATGCAAGGCTATGCGTGCATCGATACTCTCTTCCAGGCCATCGTGCTGAAAAAGAAAGTTACTCCGGTAAACTACATGCCCATCGAGCTTCTAATGAAGGAAAACGTGGACTTCTACCGCAGAACTCAACTCTAAGAACTCCCTCACATACGAAATAAAAAACAATATAAAAAACAACCTACAAAAAAATGAAACAATCAAGCTTTATCAAGATCAACCCTGCCGACTCGGTAGTGGTTTGTCTCCGCCCATTCAAGCAGGGCGAGATCATCGAGGTTGACGGCAAGACCATCACCTTGTTACAAGACACCCCAGCAGGACACAAAGTCCTCATCGACAATGCTGCTGAAGGAACCAATATCCTGAAATACGGCTACCCTATCGGTCATGCAAAGAAAGACCTGAAACAGGGAGAATGGGTCAACGAGAACAACCTCAAGACCAACCTTGCCGGAACTTTGGAATACACCTACAATCCTGTAGAGGAGATCCTGAACATCGAGAACGAGAACCGTACTTTCAAGGGCTATGTACGCAAGAATGGCGAGGTAGGTGTGCGCAATGAGATTTGGGTCGTTCCTACAGTAGGCTGTGTGAACGGTATTGCCGAGAAGCTCGTCGACCTGCTCAAGCAGGAAACCAAGTGCGAGGGCATCGACGCTATTCACGCATGGCACCACAACTTCGGCTGCTCTCAGCTTTCGGGCGACCACGAGAACACACGCAAAGTGCTTCGCGACATCTGTCTTCACCCTAACGCAGGCGCCGTACTCGTACTCTCCCTGGGTTGCGAGAACAACCAGCCAGACGAGTTCATGAAGATGCTGGGCGACTACGACAAAGACCGCATCAAGCTCTTGGTAACTCAGAAAGTGGAAGGCGACGAGCTCGAGGAAGGCATGAAACTGCTCCGCAAACTCTATGCTCTGGCCAAGGAAGACAAGCGACAGGAGGTTTCGGTCAGCAAACTGCGCGTAGGTTTGAAGTGCGGTGGATCAGATGGATTCAGCGGAATTACTGCCAACCCATTGGTAGGCGAGTTCTCCGACTGGCTCGTGGCACAGGGCGGAACTTCTATCCTCACCGAGGTGCCTGAGATGTTTGGCGCTGAGACCATCCTGATGAACCGTTGCGAGAACAAGGAACTCTTCGACAAGACAGTTCACCTCATAAACGACTTCAAGGAGTACTTCCTCTCTCATGGTGAGCCTGTAGGCGAGAATCCTTCTCCAGGCAACAAGGCGGGTGGTATTTCTACACTCGAGGACAAGGCTCTCGGTTGCACACAGAAGTGCGGTCGCGCTCCAGTCAGCGGTGTACTCCAGTATGGTGACCGTTTGGAGACAACGGGTCTGAACCTTCTCTCTGCACCAGGCAACGACCTCGTAGCTTCCACAGCCCTTGCTTCTGCCGGCTGTCAGCTGGTTCTCTTCACCACTGGTCGCGGTACGCCATTTGGCACCTTCGTACCAACCATGAAGATATCCACCAACAGCAACCTCTACCGCAACAAGCCAAACTGGATTGACTTCAACGCAGGCGAACTGGTGAAAGGTACTGAAATGAAGGACTTGGTACGCAAGTTCATCGACAAGATTATCGCAGTAGCCAATGGCGAAGAAGCTCGCAACGAGTACAACGGCTATCGCGAAATCTCTATCTTCAAGAACGGCGTAACGCTGTAAATAAAGTGAATAAACAGACTAAAAAATGAGCAATAAGAAAGGATTACTGGCACTCTCGCCATTGTTTCTGTTGATACTGCTGATAGCTGTCTTTACCATCCATTCGGTAAGGAGCAACGGCTCGGGCGACAATCTGTCGCTTACGGTGGCTTTCATGATTTCCAGCATCTATGCTGTGGCAATATCAGGAGGACTGCCCATCAAGAAGCGCATCGACACCTACAGCCGTGGAGCCGGAGCCAGTAATCTGATGCTTATGCTCTGGATTTATGTGCTGGCAGGAGCATTTGCTGCATCTGCCAAGGCCATGGGAGCTGTCGATGCTACCGTCAACCTGGCTCTCAGCATCCTTCCTGCCAGCATGATTCTGCCAGGACTCTTCCTGGCGGCTTGTTTTATCTCTCTTTCCATCGGAACAAGTGTGGGCACAGTAGTAGCACTCGTTCCTATTGCTGCAGGACTGGCACTTTCGGTAGACGCCAACCTAGGGCTTACCGTAGCTGTCATTGTGGGTGGAGCCTACTTTGGAGACAACCTCTCCTTCATCTCCGACACCACTGTGGTGGCCACGCAGACGCAGGAATGCCGCATGAGCGACAAGTTCCGCATCAACTCACTCATTGTCGTTCCCGCTGCCATCATCATACTCATCGTCTACGCCATCATGGGAGCAGAAACCAAGGCTCCTACGCAGGTGGCAGAGGTAGAATACATCAAGGTGATTCCTTATCTCCTGGTTCTCGTCACAGCCATTGCCGGCATGAACGTGATGGCTGTTCTCACTATGGGAACTCTTCTTTGCGGAGCCATAGGCATCATCGAAAACCTCATGGGAATCCCGAACTCATACGATTTCTTCGGTTGGTTCTCGGCCATGGGAAACGGAGTCATCAGCATGGGCGAACTCGTCATCATTGCCATGATGGCTGGTGGAATGCTCGAAACCATCAGGGAGAACGGAGGCATCAACTTTATCATCAGCAAGATAACAGCTCACGTCAAAAACAAGCGGGGAGCTGAGCTCTCGATCGCTGCCTTAGTGTCGTTCGTCAACCTCTGTACGGCCAACAATACCGTAGCGATTCTTACCGTGGGAAATATCTCCAAGAAGATAGGCGACAAGTTCGGAGTCGACAACCGAAAGGCCGCAAGCATCCTCGACACTTTCTCGTGCTGCGTGCAGGGACTCATCCCGTACGGCGTACAGATGCTTCTGGCAGCAGGACTGGCGCACATCAGCCCCATCGACATTCTTCCCTATCTCTACTACCCCATGGCCATAGGCGTTGCGGCACTAATGGCCATTCTGTTCAGATATCCACGGCGTTACAGCTGATAAAGAAAAGAGGTTAGCTTAACTCTTTGATAACTTCTGAACTTGCAAAATTAAATAATTACCTACACCCCTAAAAATATAGTAAAAGAATGGACTTTTTGCAGCGCAACCTTTTCGCCCAGTTACGTTCCGACAACTTCGGAGCCAAAGAAGAACTGGAGCCTATGACTGTCTTCAAAAAAAAGAAGATAGCCCAGATGATGAAGAATCTCAATGCCGTTCCTGCCGGAGCTGTATTGATGAACAATAGTTTCCTGAACAGACGACTCATCAAGATTCAAAAAGAGGAGCGCCACTCCATCGACACCTCCATTGAGACGCTCTATCTGTTGCGCTTACTGGTAAGCAACATCAACGGAATTCTCGCCAATGGAATCAGTATTAGAGGCATTATCCAGTTGGGACAATACCTCAGAACAAGAGGCGACAAGGTTGACTTCATCAAGTTAGAATCCTGGCTACGCAAACTCCACATCCAGCGCATGGCTCAACTGGAGGGCAGCGTGCTCATCACCTTCTTCGACTTCGAAAAAGACGAGATTCCCTTTGTACGCAGAGTGGAAAAAGGCGCATACAAACTCACCCTACGCTCCCTCTATTACAACACGCAGGAGGCAAAAGACATCGAGTTCGAACAGACTGCCACTGGCTTTGTACGTACAACAGGAGGCACCATGCGCAAGAGCCTCAGACGAAGCATGCGCTACATAACTTATGCCCCCATTGAGACCATCAGCAACTTTACCCACAAGGTATTCCACTCGCTTTCTGAAATCGAAGAGTAAAATATATCTAAAAAATCACGCTCTTCGGTGGCAGATAGCATGTTTTTTAGTAACTTTGCAGTTATGAAGAAAATCATCATAACTATTATCACCACCCTACTCACCCTCTGCACCCACGCACAGTTCGTACAGTGTGAGGATACGTGCCAACATGTGCATGGCATCGACCTCAGCCACTATCAGGGAAATGTGTTCTGGGAAACCGTAGGCGACAACACCAAAATGGCGTATGTTTATCTCAAGGCTACAGAAGGAGGGACCAATGTAGACAGCAAATACAAACAGAATATAGACCTTGCCCACAGATACGGACTCAAGGTTGGTTCTTACCATTTCTACCGTGCTCGCATTCCACAGCAGACACAGCTCAAGAACTTCATGGCTCAATGCCGTCCTGGCGACCAAGACTTGCTGCCCATGATAGACGTCGAGACCAAGAGTGGACTGGACACTGAGGAGTTCTGCGACTCCCTATTCAAGTTCCTGTTGCTCGTGGAGAAAGCATACAAGCAGAAGCCTCTCATCTATACCGGTGCCAACTTCTACGACCATTACCTCCTTGGCAAACTCGACAGCTATAAGCTCATGATAGCGCAGTACACTAAACGCACCCCCGTCCTTAAGGACAGACGCGACTTCGAGATGTGGCAGTACACGGGTAAAGGCCGGCTCAATGGAGTCAACGGATATGTAGACAAGAGCCGGTTCATGGGAAACCACAGGCTTAGGGAAATCAGATTCCGGCACCGATAAACATTCACCTAATGGACATAAGGACTCAACTTTCCAAGTATGCAAAATAAAAAAAGCAGTTAGAAAAGTTAAAACCAAATACGTTTCAACACAGAATGTGTAATGCTCAATGTTCAGTTCGGAGACAAATGCCTGACATCCTCAGCAAAAAGACTGTTGTTTTAACACCTTTACTTCTTAACTCCCGGAACATCTCCTTAAAAAAATATACACTCAACTAAAAAATATAATAAAAATGGCGATTATAAAATGTCCTGAATGCGGACACCCCGTAAGCGATAAAGCTCCCACATGCCCAACTTGTGGCGTAGAGATAGCTGGCAAGATTACCACTTGTGCCAACTGCGGCACGGCATATTTCAGCAATCTCAATATGTGTCCCAACTGTCATTGTCCTAACCCAAGAAGCGTTGCCACTCCTTCTGTCCCAACACCTCAGACAGGAGCAACAACACCTCCTGTTCCAACAATTCAACCAGGCACAGTCATTCCTCCTGTTCCGGAATCACCAGTTGACAACAAGGACAAACAGGAGAAGAAGTCCAACCGCACCATCTGGATTTGCTCGTTCATCTTTGCACTCATCGTTTGTGGCACACTCTTTTATTTCTACCACAACGCCAACCAGCAACAGGAAGAGGAAGCCTACGAATACGCCATGCAGAGCAACGATCCGGACGTTCTTCAGAGCTATCTCGACACCTACAAGGATGCCGACCAGGCTCATATCGACTCCATCATGTCGCATCTCAACGCCCTCAAAACCATAGACAACGACTGGACCAATGCCATGGTGAGCGGTTCGAAAGAGGCAATAGAAGCCTACTTGCAGAAATACCCCAACTCGCCCCACAGACAGGAGGCATGGAATAAAATCGACTCCATCGACTGGCAGGTAGCAAAGAAAGCTGACACGGCTGAAGCCTATCAGATTTACCTCGACCAGCATACCGACGGCTCACATATCGAAGAGGCAGAGAATGCTATGAAAAAAGCCTTGAGCCGCGATCTGCAGCCCGAGGAGAGCCAGATGGTCAGCAGTCTGTTCCGCAAGTTTTTCCAGAGCATCAACTCGCGCAACGAGGACGGACTCACCTCTACCTGCGAAGACGTCCTGTCTTCACTCTTAGGCAAGACTGCCGCCACCAAGAACGACGTACTCACCTTTATGCACAAGTTGTATAAAGAAGATGTTACCAACCTGAACTGGCGTCTCAACAACGACTATCAAATCAAGAAGCGCGAGATTGGCGACGAGGAATACGAGTATCAGGTGGTTTTCACAGCCCGTGAGGATGTAAGCCGCTCAGACGGCAGCACCCAGGAAGGCACATTCAAAATTACCGCCACTGTCTCACCCGACGGAAAAATCTCATCCTTCAACATGGCTAAGATTGACATGTAGTCATGCTTTCTTCTGGTGGGAACAACATGCATCTTTAAGGAGTGCATGCATCTTTAAGGGGTAAGAAGCTTATTTTTATCGGATGACGATGACGTTCTAACCGGTGTTGACATCAGATGAAGTTAACTTCATGACCAGATTAAGTTAACTTCATGACCAGATTAAGTTAACTTCATGTGCCCGTTAAACTAAGTTCTTGCTCCCGTTAAGATAAGATGCGCCCTGAAGAGCTAAAGCACAAGATTCTGATTGTGTCTTAGTTCTTCAGGGCGCAGGCCTTTTTGAAGTAAAAAGAATGCAAAAGAAAGGGAAATGCTGGACAGAGAAAACTCTGCCAACATTTCCCTGCAGTAAAGGATGAAACGCTTACTTCACCTTAGCACCCCAGTACTTCACGTACTTTATCTTTTTGCCCTGAGTGCCCGTGGGTTTATTCCACTTGCCACCCAGGATGAGGATAGTTGTCTTCTTACCAGCAGGCACAGCGTTAACAGCATCCTGAAGGGTCATGAAGTTGCCACGGCCTTCTGCTGACACCACATAATCGTAGTGACGGACATGCTTTCCGAGAGCAGGAACAGCCTTACCAATAGCATCTGCCAAGGCTCCAGCTATGATGCGCGCGCCATAAACATTATAGTGTGTATTGTCCATACGGCCCTTAGGAATACTGGGAACCTCGCCTGGCTTATACCACATATGCAGGCTGCGGCTCCCCTTAATACCGAGGGAAGTCTCTATGTCGTGCGTGATTTTTGTAGCATCAACAAAAGGAACATTCAACTCCTGAGCAACACAGCGTGGGGCTACGACATAGGCTCCGTGAGTGTCAATAAGGGTATCGCTGTTGATTTTCTCTTCTCCATCGAACACAGTCTTGCGAAGCTTCTCATCGTCGTCATTCTTCAGGTTCTCAGCATACCAGCAACGACGAACCACAGAGTTGAACAATACAGGAATGCCGCCTTTCTGACGGGTTTCCTCAACGAAACGACGCAAATTGGCATCGAATGTTGACCCCGGATCTGTATGACGATCGGGCTTAGGCTTTTCGTCGTTATGACCAAACTGGATGAACACATAGTCACCTGGCTTCAGTCTGTCGAGAACCTTCTGCCATCGTCCCTCATTGATGAAACTCTTGGAACTGCGACCATTCACAGCATGATTGTCAACCAATATCTTGTCATCGAAAAATCCCTGCAACACCATTCCCCAGCCTCGCTCGGGATTGTCCTTGAAGTTAGATTTCTCGGCTGCAGTAGAGTCGCCAATAACAAAGATAGTTGTAGTCTTTGTGCTCGACGTCATGACAAACAGCGTCATTGCAAGACATAATAAAAGTGATAGTTTTTTCTTCATATTTTTTTGTTCTGTTATTAGTTTTATTAGAGTAAAAAATCCATGACCTACTCACGCAGCCCATGGACATGAAATAGTTATGCCCTCACACCAGAGGGCTATGTAAAAAGTAATTTACTTATTGTTTTCTATGTAAAGGGCAATCGCCTCTCTCCTACTTCACGGCAGCAATCAGTTCCTCAGCTGTTACGAGTGTCTGCTCGCCACTTTCCATGTTCTTGAGAGTCACTTTGCCTGCAGCCATTTCATTCTCGCCCGCAAGTACAACAAACGGAATGTTCTTGGCATTAGCGTAGCTCATCTGTTTCTTCATCTTCGCCTTGTCGGGGAAGATTTCTGAACGGATTCCTGCCTGGCGAAGCTTGCCCACGATGGGCAGACAGTATGCAGTCTCGGTCTCGCCAAAATTGATGAACAACACCTGAGTAGAATTGACAGCCTCCTTGGGATAGAGGTCGAGTGCATTCAGCACATCGTAGATACGGTCGGCACCAAAGCTGATACCTACACCACTGAGACCTGGGAGTCCGAAGATTCCTGTAAGGTTGTCGTAACGACCACCACCCGTGATGCTTCCCATAGGTGTGTCGAGCGCCTTCACCTCGAAGATAGCACCTGTATAATAGTTTAATCCTCGAGCCAAGGTAAGATCGAGCTCTATCTCGTTGTTCAAACCTACGGCCTTCAACGTATCAAGGATAAAACGAGTCTCCTCTACGCCCTTTAGTCCTGTCTCTGAACCCGCGAGTACCTGCGAGATGACCTCCAGTTTTTCCTCGTTAGAGCCAGAAAGTGAGATGATGGGCTGCAACTTCTCGATGGCTTCCTCTGAGATTCCGCCATTACGCAGTTCCTCGTTCACCTTCTCGAGTCCTATCTTGTCGAGCTTGTCTATGGCGACTGTGATGTCTACGATCTTCTCTGCCTCGCCTATCACCTCAGCAATGCCAGTAAGGATCTTGCGGTTGTTGATCTTGATGCACACACGTACACCGAACTTAGTGAATACGGTGTCAACAATCTGCATCAGTTCAACCTCGTTGAGCAAAGAGTCGGAACCAACAACGTCGGCATCGCACTGATAGAACTCACGATAACGACCCTTCTGTGGACGATCTGCTCGCCATACAGGCTGAATCTGATAGCGCTTGAAAGGCAACTGCAACTCCTCGCGATGCTGTACCACATAGCGTGCGAAAGGAACTGTAAGGTCGTAGCGTAAACCCTTCTCACAGAGTTTGGCTGCCAACTTCAGTGAGTTGAGAGAATGAAGATCCTCGTCGCTCACCTTGTTCATATAGTCGCCAGAATTGAGAATCTTGAAGAGCAGCTTGTCCCCCTCTTCACCGTATTTACCCATCAGCGTCTGAAGTGTTTCCATCGCTGGGGTTTCTATTTGTTGAAATCCGTAAAGGGCATAGACTTCTTTGATGGTGTCGAAGATGTAGTTGCGCTTAGCCATCTCAACAGGTCCGAAGTCGCGAGTTCCCTTTGGAATACTTGGTTTCTGAGCCATTTAATTCTGTATGTTGTTTAAAGTTTAATGTTTAATGCCTAACGCAATGATTTACTCAGAAAGTAAACCATCAACACTAAACATTAAACACTATCAAATTATTTACGTACGATGGTCTGAGCACGGTCAGGACCGATAGAGATGATGCCGATACGTGTCTCGAGGAAATCCTCTACGAATGCTATATAGTCCTTGAACTCCTGTGGGAACTCGTCCTCGGATGTAAACTGGGTCATGTCAGTGTTCCAGCCCTTGAACTCCTTGTAAACAGGCTCCACATCATCAATTTCGTAAGGGAAATCGGTTGTCACAGTGCCATCCTTCAACTTATAAGCCACACAAGCCTTGATAGTCTCGAAGCTGTCGAGTACGTCGCTCTTCATCATGATCAGTTCGGTAACACCATTCACCATGACAGAGTATTTCAGCTGTACCAAGTCGCACCAGCCACAACGGCGCTCACGACCTGTCACCGCACCATACTCATGCCCCAGGTCACGAATCTTGGCACCAGTCTCGTCAAAGAGCTCTGTTGGGAAAGGACCAGCACCCACACGTGTGCAGTAAGCCTTCATGATACCATATACATTACCTATCTTGTTAGGACCGACGCCCAATCCGATGCAAGCTCCTGCGCAAATAGTGTTGGAAGAAGTGACAAAAGGATAAGAACCGAAGTCTACATCAAGCATGGTTCCCTGAGCACCTTCGCAAAGAATATCCTTGCCAGAACGCAACACCTTGTTGATTTCCACCTCGCTGTCTACCATACGGAACTGCTTCAGATATTCGATGCCTTCCATCCAGGTCTTCTCTACTTCTGTGATATCGAAATCAGTATAACCGAGCGAAGCTATCTGCTTGAGGTGCTTTGCCTTATGAGCCTCATACTTAGCCTCGAAGTTATCCAGAATGTCGCCAACACGCAGACCAGTACGGCTCACCTTGTCGGTATAAGTAGGACCAATACCCTTGCCTGTAGTTCCCACCTTGTTCTTACCCTTAGAAGCTTCGATGGCAGCATCGAGCACACGATGAGTAGGCATGATGAGATGTGCTTTCTTAGAGATATAGAGACGGCTCTTCAGGTCGTGACCGCTCTTCTCAAGATCCTTGGCCTCCTGCATAAAAAGGTCGGGAGCCAATACCACACCATTACCAATGATGTTTACCTTGCCACCCTGAAAAATACCTGATGGGATGGAGCGAAGCACATACTTCTGGCCTTCAAACTCCAAGGTATGACCGGCATTAGGACCACCCTGGAAACGTGCAATGACATCATACTTAGGGGTCAATACGTCAACCACCTTTCCCTTACCTTCGTCGCCCCACTGCAATCCGAGCAGGACATCAACTTTACCTGTGTTCATTTTTATATATTGTTATTATTCAAGTTTCTTTACCATGTTCACAGACCGGCAGCCTTGCCTTTCTGCTTGTTCTGGCAGGCAGCACAGAGTCCGTAGATATAGAGTGCAAACTCATCACACCTGAAATCGTGCAACTGCGTCTGTCCAATGGCCTGAGTCACTAAAGGTGCGTCTATATCGGTCACACCTCCGCAAACCGTACACACTTGGTGCACATGATTCTCGCGCCCTAAAGACGCTTCATACTTAGTGCCTTGCGCCAATCCATGCCTTACGACAAGCTTCAACTCTACCAGGAGATGAATCGTATTGTAAAGCGTAGCACGGCTTACACGAAAGCCACTCTTTGATAAATACTCCCCCAATTCTTCCAGCGTGAAATGCTTGTCAATGCTGTACACAGCATCCAAAATAGCATAACGCTCAGGGGTTTTGCGGTGTTGACAGGCCTCAAGATAATCGTCCAAGACCTTCTTCACCCGAACCTTTACGTCGTCTGTCATAATACTCGTTAGTTACATAAAACGCACAAAGATACTTATTATTTACGACATAGAGGAAAATCTTATTTTAAAAAATCTAAATTACTCCAGTTAGGCTGCAAGAACATCCTGTTGCAACCACGAGATTCCGCTTCATTTCTTCAGTTCCTCCATCTTTCGGAGTTCCTCATAAATGCGCTGCACAGGCAGTCCCATCACATTGAAATAACTGCCCTTGAGACCCACACATCCCACGTAACCTATCCATTCCTGGATGCCATAGGCACCAGCCTTGTCGAAGGGTTTGTAATGATTTACATAATAGTTGATCTCCTGCTCGTCAAGTTTTTTGAAACTCACCTCGGTCACTACGGAGAACTGACGTTGCAGCTCACGTGTAGTGAGACAAACGCCCGTCACCACATGATGGGTCTTTCCACTCAACATACGCAACATGCTGTAAGCCTCCTCTATATCGTGAGGCTTACCTAAGATAACACCCTTGCATTCCTGGTCGTTCAGAAAACCGTCAGATGGTGCTATCACCACCGTATCTGCAGTGAGAACCAACAAGTTATCATCACCTTCTTCAAGAAGTGATTGATAGGCATCAGCCTTCTTACGAGCTATATACAGAGCCGTATCGTACGCATTCAGCGTATCGGGAAAACTCTCGTCTATACCCTGCATCACCCTTACCTCGAAAGGAAAGTCGAGTCCTGCTAAAAGTTCCTTACGGCGAGGCGAATTGCTCGCTAATATGATTTTATATTTCATTTATCTTATCTTCTTTAACCCGGAATTATGAACGTCCAAACATACTTATCAAACACCTTATCTCTCTACCATCCAAACGCCTTGGCATCGGCTAGCCATTTGTTCTGTGCCCGCAACACCTGTTCTATAATGTCGCGTCCCACACCTTCGCCTCCTTTGCGCGATGACACATAGGCGGAAATGCCCTTAATGTCGGAACAGGCATCGGCAGGACAGCAAGGACATCCGCAAAGGCGCATGATTTCGTAATCAGGAATATCGTCACCCACATAGATAACTTCCTCATCCTGCAGACCATAACGGGTCAGGAAATCCTTATAGGTAGTAACCTTGACAGCACACCCCATGTAAATATCCTCCACTCCGAGTCCGGCATAACGCTTACGTACGGCCTCGGTGGTGCCGCCTGTTATGATGGCGATTCGGAGCCCCAATTTTTGAGCCAACTGGATGGAATAACCATCCTGTATGTTGACTGTACGCAGGGGTTCTCCCGCGGCAGAGAGGGTAATGGTCTGTCGTGAAAGTACGCCGTCGACATCAAATATCACGGTCTTTATCTTTGTCAAATCGTAATTGATCATAATCGTATTCTGTTTACTTCTCCTCACTCATTCTGTGGATATTCATACTCATACGCTCGTAGATGTCCTTGAGCAAGGGATTGTCGCGCAAGAGCGAAGACTGTGCACGAATAACATTCTGGTCGTACCTGACAGCAGGTCCTGTCTGAGCCTCCTGAGGCGTAAGCACATGCACCTTACGGGCTGTCTCATCGATAAGCGGAAGCATCACATCAAAAGGAATCCCATGCTTCTTCAGAATATCATAACTTACAGCATAACAATGGTTTACAAAGTTGCATGCAAAAACAGCAGAGAGATGAAGATACTTTCTGTCCTCACTCGAAAGCTGATAGATTTTGGTCGTCAGACTCTGAGCCAACTGCATCAGCACATCGTGGGCATAGTCGTCATTGGCCTCTACGAAACAGGGAATATCATGGAAAGAAACCGTCTTCTCTTTCGAGAACGACTGCATGGGATAGAAAACACCATAGTGAAGCGCCATGCCGGCAAACACGTCCATGTTGACCGAACCTGCGGTATGAAGAAAGACCTTCGTACTCCTGCCCGAACAGAGCGCCTGCACAAGATCGGGCAACACACTGTCCTTCACTGAGATAATATACACATCAGCATCCTTGCGCACCTTTTCGATTTCGGTAACAGGAGCTCCACCAGCAAGCGTTGCCAAGGCGCTGGCCGACTCCATCGTGCGACTATAAACCTGCAGGATATCGTGTCCTGCCTCCAAGAGAGCCTTGCCCAAATTAGTGGCTAACCGGCCCGCTCCAATCAATATTACTTTCATAATAGTGCAAAAATACTAAAAAGATTGGATATGAGAGGCATCATACTTGCTTTTTTAGAAATAATTTATTATTTTTGCCATGTGAACGAATGTTGTATTGATATTTATACAAAATCGAAAGACTTGCCAACTCTTCTTGAAGGCAACTACTTTCACAGCCGTGAGTTGTTTATTATCTACGAACAGACTCCCGGCTGTACTCCCTATATGGTTGTAGTTTCCAACAAAGAAGGACAGACTTTGGCGCAGCTTCTTGTGGCAGTAAACAGAAAGGGAAACTGGTTTCCTCCTTTTATATATACACACGCGCACGCGCACGAGGAAGGAATCTATGCCAACGAAGCCTACAAGGAGGAGCTCTTCTGCAAAATGCTGCAGGCCATCACTCTGCGGCTCGACCGCCGACTGTGTCTGTACATTGAGTTCTCGGGCATCAGAAAGAAAATGTTTGGCTACCGCGCTTTCAGGCAGCATGGCTACTTCCCCGTTGTCTGGCAGGAGGTTCACAACTCGCTCCACAGCAAGGTGCCCGAGGAAAGGCTCCCAGAGAAAATACAGCAGCGCATCAAAAAGCTGAAAGACAAGGGTATCATTACCCAGACAGCAACCAACAGGGAAGACATTCACTCGTTCCATCAACTGCTGAAACGATACTACCGTTTCAAGCCTCGCCGACATATTCCCAACGAGCAATATTTCCAAGAAATGGCAAAGAGCCACAATGCCAAGATTTTCCTTACCACCTATGGAGGGAAAAACATAGGCGGCTGCGCCTGTGTCTACTCCGGAGGCAATGCCTACCTGTGCTTCTTAGCCTCCAAAAGAAAGACCTATTCCATGCTCCATCCTGACACCATGGTCGTATGGAACGCCATACAATATGCCTACGAGCACGATTATAACCACATCTACTTTATGGATGTAGGACTTCCCTGGCACAGGAATCCTTTCCGTGAATTCATTCTCAGCTTTGGCGGAAAACCTGTCTCCAAGTACAGATGGTTCCGTTTCTACAGCCACACCATCAACAAAATCCTGTCATGGCTGTACAAGGACAAATAATTCGATATTATTTCTACGACTTTCAAACTTGCTAAAAAACGAACAAAGTTTTTTAAGACAAAAACGTAAAAAAACAGCAGTAAGAAAAGGACACGAAAAAAGGGCTCCGCTATGCGTGCCCCATTCCTCTGTTAAGCAATTCGAGTCCCCGCTCCGTGCAGATTCCCCGAACGATGACCATAAAGAAATTGTCAAAGATGGTCTGCATGGAATACATGCGGTAAAGCTGAAGGTGCATAATCTCATTCATGGTGATGTGCCCCACATTCGAGATAAAAGGATAGTCAATATCACTACGGAACAAGCCCTCCTTCACACCACACTCATAGAAGCGCATTCTGTCCTCCACTTCATGTTCGTGCACAGACTTCATGTAAGCCACCACACGAGGCATGTGCTGTATCTCCTCATAAAACTTGACGCCCACCTGCTCACATAACTCCATCTGCACCCGATAGAAATAACAAATGATATCAATCACATTGTGATTATTCTCAGAAGCAAATTGATCAAGCATTCTTCTAAGTTCCTCATCCTGAGCTCTTATACCAGCCAACAGCAGTTCCTCCTTGTCGCCAAAAATCTCGTACACAGTACGCTTAGACACATGAAGCCCCCGAGAAATCTCATCCATTTTCACAGCTTTAATTCCCCTCTGACGAAACTCATTCATGGCGTATTCAATAATTTTGCTTTTCAGTTCACGCCTATAGTCATTTGTTATGTTCATTGCTGTATTCGTATGTTTTCTTTCTTGTTTCGACTTTTTTTCTTCGCAAAGTTACAAAAAAAATCAAAGAAACCTACCATTATTCATTAGTTTTTTATTACCTTTGCACAAAAAATATGAGATTGTGCACAAAAAGCATAATTTTTGTAAGAATATAAAACTTTAAACCGCTATATAATTATGGTAAAAATTTCTAAAGAGGCAGCTCTCGCCTATCACGAGAACAATCGACCTGGCAAAATCGAGGTAAAGCCAACCAAACCTTACCACACCCAAACCGACTTGAGTTTGGCTTACTCTCCTGGTGTAGCCTATCCATGTTTGGAAATCCAGCAAAACCCAGACTCAGTCTATAAGTACACAGACAAAGGCAACTTAGTGGCAGTTATCAGTAACGGAACAGCCGTACTGGGACTTGGCGACATTGGTGCCATGAGTGGCAAGCCAGTAATGGAAGGAAAGGGTCTGCTGTTTAAAATTTATGGTGGAATCGACGTGTTCGACATCGAGGTGGCAGAGAAAGACCCCGAGAAATTCTGCGAAGCTGTAGAGAAAATTGCTCCTACCTTCGGTGGAATCAATCTTGAGGACATCAAGGCTCCACAATGCTTCTATATAGAGGACAGACTCAAGCGCACCCTTGACATTCCTGTGATGCACGACGATCAGCATGGCACAGCCATCATCTCGGCTGCAGGTCTCAAGAATGCCCTTGAGGTAGCAGGCAAAAATATTGCTGACGTAAAGATCGTAGTCAACGGAGCCGGAGCTGCAGCCATCAGCTGTACCAAGCTCTATGTGGCTTTGGGTGCACAGGTAAAGAATATTGTGATGCTCGACTCCAAGGGCGTCATCACCAGCGACCGTGAGAACCTGACCGAGCAGAAGAAGCTCTTCGCTACCGACCGTCGTGATGTTCATACTCTCGAGGAAGCAGTGAAGGGTGCCGACGTATTCGTAGGACTCAGCAAGGGCAACGTCCTCTCTCAGGACATGATTCGCTCGATGGCGGACTCTCCTATCGTCTTCGCCCTCGCCAACCCCGTACCTGAAATCAGCTACGAGGATGCTATGGCAAGCCGTCCAGACGTATTGATGTCAACAGGCCGCAGCGATTATCCAAACCAGATCAACAACGTGATCGGATTCCCATACATCTTCCGTGGTGCGCTCGATGTTCACGCACGTGCCATCAACGAGGAGATGAAGATGGCTGCCGTACATGCCATCGCCAATTTGGCCAAGCAGCCTGTTCCAGATGTGGTGAACGATGTTTACCACGTCAACGACCTGACCTTCGGTCCTAAATACTTCATTCCAAAACCTGTAGACCCACGCCTTATCACAGAGGTGAGTGCAGCCGTAGCCAAGGCTGCTATGGAAAGCGGTGTAGCCCGCACACCTATCACCGACTGGGAAGGCTACAAGCAGCACCTGCGTGAGCTCTTAGGTCAGGAGACAAAACTCACCCGCAAGTTGCACGACACAGCCCGCCTGCATCCTCAGCGCGTGGTATTCGCCGAAGGCGGCAACCCCACCATGCTGAAAGCAGCCGTACAGGCCAAGGCCGAAGGTATTTGCCAGCCTATCTTGCTGGGCAACCCCGACCGTCTGAACCGTGTGGCTTCTCGTCTGAAGCTCGACTTGAGCGACATCGAGATTATCGATATGCGTGCAGACAATGAGCAGGGCCGTCGTGCCACATTTGCCAAGCACCTGGCAGAGAAGCGTGCCCGCGAGGGTTACACCTTCGAGGAGGCTTACGACAAGATGTATGAGCGCAACTACTTCGGTATGTCACTCGTAGAGCAAGGCGACGCTGATGCCTTCATCACCGGTCTTTACACCAAGTACTCCAACACAATCAAGGTGGCAAAGGAAGTCATCGGCATTCGTCCTGAGTTCAAGACTTTCGGCACCATGCACATTCTCAACACCCAGAAGGGAGTATTCTATATAGCTGATACATTGATCAACCGTCACCCCGACGAGGACGTGCTTACCGATATCGCCAAGTTGTCGGCTCACACCGTGAAGTTCTTCAATGAGGAACCTGTCATCGCCATGCTGAGCTACTCCAACTTCGGTACCGATGCTGCAGGTTCACCTGTCAAGGTTCACAAGGCTGTGGCAGAGATGCAGAAAGTTTACCCCGACCTTGCCATCGACGGCGAGATGCAGGTCAACTACGCGCTCAACAAGCAATTGCGCGATGAAAAATATCCATTCTCTCGCCTCAAGGGCAAAGATGTCAACACATTGGTATTCCCTAACCTGAGCAGCGCCAACGCTTCTTACAAGCTCCTGCAGGCTCTCAACCCAGAAGCCGAGATCATTGGTCCTATCCAGATGGGTCTTAACAAGCCTATCCACTTCACCGACTCGGAGGGAAGCGTGCAAGACATCGTCAACATCACAGCCGTGGCTGTCATCGACGCCTACGTGGAGAAGATCAAGAACAACAAGCAGTAAGAGGCTTTTCAGGAGTTTTTCTCTGGAGTTGAAAAAGTTAAGGAGTTAAGACAAATGCTTTAGTGGAATAGAAATTTAACATTAAACATTTCCTCCAAAGTTATTGGCTTTAACTTCTAACGATCGAAGGGAGTGGTAACTTCTCACAAAAGACAACTTCTCTCAACTTGCGTACACCTGCAAAAAGTTGAAGAAGTAAAAATAAAGTGCAAGAGTCGTGAACAACGGCTTTTGCACTTTTTTTATTTTCTTTTTCATAACACTTATCAACTTAAAACTCGCTAACTTAAAATTATCAAAAAGGAGCCTAATGTAAACGATTGCACAATTTTTCAAGTTAAACTCTGTTAATAAAGTAAATTGTGCGCCCACACAGCAAAAATATCAAAAAATAAACAAGAAAAAGTTTGGCTGTATCAAAAAAAGGTCGTATCTTTGCCATCGTTATCCTGAAAACAATCTTTTTACCTTAAAAGGAACTAATACCTATTGAAGATTTGGAGCGGTAGCCTGTGAAGGTCATCGCTTTTTTTGTCTTTCGCAATTGTTTTTTAGCATCAACCATATTCTTTGACGCTGTTTTTTTTCCATTTCGCAAAAATATCGTATCTTTGCATTCTGATTATTCTAATAATCCCATTGTAGAATCGCATCATATGAGAAAAGAAATCATCCATCGCATCAATCAATTAGGCAAGGAAGGCAAGCCCTTTCTCTTTGTCATCGACTATCTGGGCAACCAAGCTTTCATAGAGTCACTGGCTGACATCAATCCAGAAATATGCCTTTATGATTTCGAAGGAATGAACAATCTCACAGATAATTCATCTCAAGAGATAGCTTCTCCACTATCCAGTCCCATTACCTGGCGGATGACGCCGCCCCGCTTCGAGGATTACAAGCACAGCTTCGATATCGTAAAGCGCAACATCATGCAGGGAAACAGCTATCTCACCAATCTCACCTGTAAGGTACCCGTGAGCTGCAATCTCTCGCTCCACGACATTTTCCTCCACGCCCAGGGAAAATACAAACTGCTATGCAGAGGAATGACTTCAACAAAAAGGGAACTGTCTGGAACTGAAAGAATGAAAACAGCGAGCACTTCCATCCCGTGCCGAGAAGATCAGTTTGTCTGTTTCTCTCCAGAGACGTTTGTCAAAATCAGGAACGGAAGGATTTACTCTTATCCCATGAAGGGAACACTCGAAGCCTCCCAACCCAATGCATCCGAAATACTGATGGCAGACAGGAAAGAGGCAGCAGAACATGCCACTATCGTCGACTTGATACGCAACGACCTGAGCCGAGTGGCAGATGACGTCAGAGTGGACCGCTACCGCTACATCGATATACTGCACACCAATAAGGGCGACATTCTGCAGACGAGTTCGGAAATAAGCGGTCGACTGCCCGACGACCACATGAATCATCTTGGCGACATACTGGCTGCCCAGTTGCCCGCAGGCTCCATCACGGGCGCTCCCAAGGACAAAACCATGCAGATTATCCACGAGGCGGAAGGTTACGGACGTGGATTCTACACAGGCATTATGGGCATTTGTCAAAATGGAGAGCTCAACTCGGCTGTGATGATCAGATTCATAGAACAGGAGGCCGACGGAATGTACTTTAAGGCTGGAGGAGGAATCACTTCGAAGAGCGACTGCCGAAAAGAGTTTCAGGAGATGTTGCAGAAAATTTATCTCCCGATAGGAGAGTTCTCCGGAGTTAAGGAGTTAAGACAACAGCTTTTGTGGACTTAAAATTAACATTAAACTCTAAACATTAAATAATGAACCAATTCGTAGAAACCATCAAGATAAAGGAAGGAAAAGCCATGGCGCTTCCCTATCATCAGGCAAGAATGGAGCGAACCATCCGTCACTTCTTTCCTTCACTAAATGCCACAACCATGCCCAGCCTCGAAGAACTCATCACCCCACGGGAAGAGCTCATCACCCCACAGGCCGACATAAAGCTCTTCAAGTGCAGAGTGGTCTACGGCGAACAGGGAGTGGAAGCAGTAGAGTACACTCCCTACACCATGCGAGCCATACGGACTTTAAAGATCATCGAGGCCAACGACATCGACTATAGCTACAAGAGTACAGACCGTACAGAGCTCAATCGCCTGACAGCCCTGAAAGGAGACTGCGACGACATCATCATCGTGAAGAACGGACTCATCACAGACACCTCGTTCACCAATCTCGCCATCTTCGACGGACATCAATGGCTTACTCCTGCCCATCCCCTGCTTGCCGGCACCAAGCGTGCCTTTCTCTTAGACCAAGGTGCTATCACCGAGAAAAAACTTACTCCCGACGACCTCATGAAGGCAGAAAAGATAAGACTCTTCAATGCCATGATCGACTTCGGAGAAATAGAAGTCAAAGTGAGGAAAGAATAAAAACAATAAGCCGACAAAGAGAACAAAACGAAACACGATGAACGCAAAATAACACCCAATCATTTAAACAAGGAAACATGATACAGATTTTAGTAATAGAAGACGAGAAGCGAGTTGCCGACCTCTTAAAGATTGGACTCGAAGAGAATGGCTACCAGGTCATGATAGCCTATGACGGCGAGATGGGTTGGCGGCTATATCAGTCCAACAATTTCCAGTTGGTTATCTCCGATATTATCCTGCCAAAGCTAAACGGCTTCGAACTGTGCCAAAGAATCCGTCAAATAGACGAACAAACACCCATCCTTATGCTGACAGCCTTGGGAACTGCCGATGACAAACTGGAAGGTTTCGATATGGGAGCAGACGATTATATGGTGAAACCCTTTGACTTCCGTGAACTCGTAGCGCGAGTAAGAGTACTGCTGAAGAGACGTACTGTCGCAAAGACAGAAGTTGTCAAAGAGATTTCATACGCCGACCTGACTATCTACTTAGAGCGTCAGGAAGTAACAAGGAAGGGCGAACCTATCAAGCTTTCGCCTAAGGAATACAACCTGCTGGTTTATCTGGTCGAGAAAGCCGAAAAAGTGGTAAGCCGTGTAGAAATAGCCGAGAAGGTATGGAACACACACTTCGATACAGGAACCAACTTTATCGATGTCTACATCAACTATCTGCGCAAGAAGATGGACAAGAACTTCGAAGTGAAACTCATCCACACCAAGCCTGGAGTAGGCTTTATCCTGACCGACAAACTTTAACCTCCATTGCATTATGAAGATAAGGACATCCCTCACCCTAAAATACACTGGCATCACAGCAACTCTTTTCCTGCTGTGCATGATTCTCGTCTATCTGTTCAGCGAACATACACGCGACCAGACCTTCTTCCGCAACCTCAAGAGCGAAGGCATCACTAAAGCCAACTTGTTCCTGGCAAGACAAGTTGACGCCAAGACGATGCAGTCTGTATATCTCAACAACCGAAAGTTTATCAACGAGGTAGAAGTGGCTGTCTACACCACCGATTTCCAAATGCTTTATCATGATGCCATCCATAACGACATCGTGAAAGAGACACAAAGCATGATCAACGAAATACTCAGGAAGAAAGAAATCGAATTTCATATCGGCAAATACCAGGGCATCGGCATGGTGTTCCTGTATCAAGGCAAGGAATATATTGTCACAGCAGCAGCCTACGACGGCTATGGTTACGACAACCTCTTGGGGCTTCAGGAAACACTCTTCATCCTGTTCGTCGCAGGCTTGTCGCTGCTCTTTGCTGCTGGCTATTTCCTGGCAAGACTCTCACTCAAGCCTATACGCAACATCGTGAACGAGGCTGAAACCATTACCGCCTCCCACATCGACCGCCGCATCCCCGTGAAGAACGAAAAAGATGAGTTGGGCGAACTGAGCATCGCCTTTAATGAACTGCTCAAGCGACTGGAAATTTCCTTCAATTCACAGAAGCAGTTTGTGAGCAACGTTTCTCACGAGCTCCGCACTCCTCTGGCTGCCCTGACTGCCGAAATCGACGTTTCGCTGCAGAAAGAACGAACCAACGAGCAGTACCGGCTCGCCATGAAGAATATGCAGCAGGACGCCAAGCGAATGACCCGACTGATAGACGGTTTGCTGAACCTGGCAAAGGCGGATTACGGCAAGGAGGAAATCAGCATGCGAGAGGTTCGTCTGGATGAACTTTTATTAGATGTAAGAGAACTCATCCTGCGGGCGCATCCGGAATACAGCATCGACCTACTCTTCAGCAACGAGGAAGAAGACGATGACAGTCTGATTACCGTACTCGGCAATCCTTATCTGCTGAACATCGCCTTCTCGAATCTGATAGAGAACAACTGCAAGTATTCGGAGAATCATTCGTCTATCGTTCAGATTTCATTCAGAGACAAATGGAGCGTCATCCGCATGGCTGATACGGGATTGGGAATGTCGGACAAGGATAAGGAGAATCTCTTCACCTTATTCTATAGAGGAAATAGAGAAGACAAGAAGGAAGTGGAAGGCTACGGCATCGGAATGACACTGGCCCATAAGATTATCCATCTGCACGATGGCAACATCGCCGTGCATTCGGAGCAGGGTAAGGGAACCATCTTCGTTGTCGAAATTCCGCACATTTAAACTTATCTTAGATATTCAGCTTTCGAGTATAGGGTTATCTCCCTATATTTAAGACACTTACAGATTCTCTAATAGTTTTCTAATACCGTTCTAATTCTTTTCTAACGGCTTCTTCCACATAGTTTGCTTACCTTTGCAACCGCAAAACAATAATTCACATCAAGTAAAAGTAAAGCAATTATGTGGAAGAAGAAAAAGAACATCAGAAAAATGGCTTTCAATACCGAGACGGTATTGATGGCTGCCAAGGCACCACTCAACACGGTGCTCACTTACTTCCAGACTACCTCATTGGGACTCACCGATGAAGAAGTAGAGAAGAGACAGTCGCTCTATGGCAAGAACGAGATTGTACACGAGCAGAAGAAAAAGCCGCTCGTAATGCTTGCCAAGGCTTTTATCAATCCTTTCGTAGGAGTGCTCACCGTACTGGTAGCCATCTCTTACGTGATGGATGTGTGGATGGCAGATTCTGGCGACCAGGACTGGACTTCTATCATCGTAGTCTCGACCATGATTATTCTGAGCACCATCCTCCGCTTTGTGCAGGAATGGAAAGCCAACCGCTCCAGCGAAGCTCTACAGAAGATGGTGACCAACACCTGCTATGTAATGCGTCTCGGCACAAGCACCCGTGGCGGTTCGCCAGGCGATGAAATCAGCAACGAGGAACTGGTACCTGGCGACCTCATCATGCTCTCTGCCGGCGACATGATTCCTGCCGATGTCCGCATCATCGAATCCAAGGATTTGTTCGTCAGCCAATCCAGTTTGACAGGCGAATCAGATTCCATCGAAAAATTCCCGAATCTTTCGGAAGCCCGCAACCATACGGGCAGCATCGTTGACCTCGACAACATCTGCTTTATGGGATCCAACGTGGTGAGCGGATCGGCAAAAGGCATTGTCTTCGCCACCGGCAGCCACACCTATCTGGGAACCATTGCCAAGAACGTGGCGGGCCATCGTGCCGCTACGGCTTTCGACAAGGGAATCACCAAGGTGAGTCTGCTGCTCATCCGCTTCATGCTCATAATGGTTCCTATAGTATTCCTGGTCAACGGAATTACGAAGGGCGACTGGTTGGAGGCTTTCATCTTCGCCATCTCCGTGGCCGTGGGACTTACCCCAGAGATGTTGCCGATGATTGTAACCGCCAACCTTTCGAAAGGAGCGATGGTAATGTCGCGCAAGAAGACCATCGTAAAGGATTTGAACGCCATTCAAAATTTCGGTGCCATGAACATTCTCTGTACCGACAAGACGGGCACCCTGACGCAGGACCACATCGTATTGGAGCGCC
>OIZP01000481.1_pt1 | contig 25108 bp, 45 predicted proteins | sample 1588531 | NCBI WGS metagenome assembly OIZP01 (sample SAMN03283283) | human gut metagenome | biome: human-associated habitat; material: feces | host: Homo sapiens | place: Peru | collected 2012
TCGGCGTACCAGACTTTTTGTTAGTGTTGAAAATCACATCAACGCCATCCGGCATAGTATCAGAATAAACAGCCATACCTTTAAGGTAGTGAGTTCCGTCTACCATAATACGAACCTGTGCATAGTGAGAATCACCTAAAGACAGGTCTTTCACACCTCTACGAAGTTCGATTACACCATCCTTATCGACACCGCCCTGATCTGCATATCGGATCTGCAAACGCTTTGAATCCATACTGGCCGGATACTCAAACGATTTTCTGAAAGACTCGCCATTGTCGTAGGAGATGTAGTCTCTTACAGAATGGACATTCTCAAAATCATAAATATCTTTATGCTCGGTACCTGGTGGACAAATGACCTTGATATTGGTCTGCTTTCCAGGATTGGTAACCTGCGGAACGCCACCTCCATAAATCGGGTAACCTTCCAGTTCTAGCATGTAAAGAGCCTGGTTTAGTTTTTCTTTTGACACACCAAGTTCTCTTTCAACGCCGGTTCCGACATCGATCATTCCCTTTTCTTCAATGAGTTTTCGCAGAACATCCGCAGTAGCCTTAGCCTGATTCATTCTGTTTTCAGAAGTTTCGTTCAATAAAGAGCGGACAGATGAGTCATTAGCGAATCCCATCTTATCGGCGATTTCATTCAAACTGTAACCCTTCTCACGAAGACCTTTTGCGGTTGCTACCTGAAGAGCACGACGCTCATCTTTTGCGAGGCTCATCTGAGTACGGAGCTGCGTAGTGGTCAAACCCATATTCTTAGCAATATCGGTTTCGCTCATTCCGGATTTTTTCAATTCCTGAACACGACTAAGAAAGTCACCACTATGCTGATACGGATTTTCTCCAGAACCATAAGGGTAACGCCCAGAACGCCGTGGCATACCATAATGCATTAAAATATCTTCCACAATGGAATTCATAGCTTACCCCTCCTGTTCTCTGATTTTCTTTATCACCTTATCAAAAGTAATAATTCTGTCCATGATTGGAACAATATCTTCAGCCGTCGGGTTGTGATACAGAATTTCATTGTTCTGATAGATTCTTAATTCCATTTCAATATCCCCAGGCTTCACTTTATATTCCAAACAAAAAAGAGCCGCATATATTTCAAGCTGCTCCATGTGTGCCGGAATCTTTCCGGTCTTCAAATCGTGAATTCTTAAAAAATTATTCCGAAACAAAATCGCATCGGCTGTGCCAAAACAATTATCGGAATAGTAAAGGATCTGTTCCGGTGTCATCTTAAATCCGATGGCATCGTTCACATACATATTCAGTGTCTGCTTTGACTTTGGCAATTTCTGGTTAAGCATGATGCACTGTGCTGCAAATGCATGTAATACAGTTCCCTTTTGTGTGGCAAGGAAATTTCGATATGCTTCTGCAACTTTATCCTCACCATAATTTATCCAATGATATTTACTGGCACCAAGAAAGGCGTGTTGTCCTTCAAGGTTCGAATGATTGTTGAAGTTCATCCAGTACCTCCTCTTTATTCTCTGGACATATAAATCTTGAAAACGACATCTGATTCATACGATCCACATAATATTCCTGATTCGGCTGCTTCTTTGCGCCAGCACTTTTTTTACATTCTAAGGAAGCCCATTTGTCTTTGTGTAAAACCAGCAGATCTGGAATTCCCTGAATATAGGTCGGGTCGTTTTTCATCACGATACAACCCGGAAATCTTTCTTTCAGTTCCTTGATCAAATTTGCCTGGAACTTATTTTCCAACATAATGGAGCCTCCTTTCAATTTTCTAAAAACTCAAAAGAGGATGTGGTATTTAATAAAAATGCCTATTTATCCTCTCTCTTCATAAAAGGGCATGTTTTTTTCGCGCGCAAAAAAGAGCATAAAAAAAGACAGAGACACGATTAAGCATCTCTGTCCAAATATGTAGTTGTCAGCTGTTGTTTCTTAAATATCGGATCAGTATCCAAATCAACCATAATCCACCGGTACACAATGTCAAAACGACATCCAGGATTAACCCTGCTGTGCTACGCTTTTTCTTTCCGCCTTTACTCATCTATTTTTCTCCTTTCTCAGCCTCTATAGCTTTTCGATCTTTCTTAAATATCTTTTCTAAACCGCTCTTAGCAGTATCCATGGTTTCAGAAACACTTTCTTTCAAACGTTCCTTCTTTTCCTGCTTCTCAGCAGCCTTCTGCTCTTTAGCCTCCCGTTTAATACGAACGCTATCATCAAATATCTTTTGGCTCTCCTCGATGACTTCAGCCGTTATGTATCTCAAACAAACTGTTGTACCGATTTTCACTTTTGCGCCTTGCTTAGGGTTCGAGTCTATAACTTGAGTATCTTCGTAATCGCGATACTTTGGATCAGCTTCCTTTATGCGAAGCTTACTCTTTGAAACTTTCAAACCGCATTCCGTCAGTAATTCTTCAGCCTGTTCTAGGTCTATCGGAAATCCCTTACGATATAATTCTGGAATGGTAACTTTCGTATCTATTTTCTCAGTTGGCTTATTCTGAGCATTATCTATTGCTTTTTCAACCAATGGTGTAACCGCAGTAATCAAACCGCCAACAGCTCCGATTGCTCCTATGACACCCGAAATATTTTTATTCGATTTCGTTCCCATACAATCACCCTTTCCATACTTAAGTAGGAATTTAGGGCAAATAAAAAGTGCGCCCCAATTTGAGAGACGCACCGAAAAAGCGCATCTCTTATTGTTGCCACACAATCTCTTCGCCGTTCAAGGGTACGAGTAAAAGAGAATACACTTTTTACCAAAGTTATTCCCTCGAACGCGATTTCATTATTAGATTGTGTGGCTCTTATAGTATAGCATGAAGCACACAAAATGCAAAGCGGATTCTGTAGCTAGTTCCTAGGCTGCGAGCATCTTAGCACGCTTTGCCATATCATCATAAATCACCTTGGTTCCGTCTTCCAAATATACAACAATGCTCATGTAGTTGTATGGACGGTAATCCTGGGCTTCTTTCGATAACCGCGGATACACCGATTTGAAATTATTGAAAATATCTTTCCATGTTACTTTTCTCTTTACATTCACGGCAAACCTCCTATCGGATACAATTCACCAAATGGATATCCACAATACGAAGCTCCGGCACCTGAATAAAAATCCCTAGGAATGGTATAACCGAGCATCACATCTTCAAAAGATTGATACGGAGGATTATCAACCCATAACCATTCTTGTGATATGGCGATTTCATTTTTCATCGTCACATGTGCACCATTCGGAATATCTTTATTCACTCGCAAATGATGCGGAAAATGTTCGCACAACCAATCCTCGACCAATTTCTTATAGTAAGTCACAAAATCACCTCTTTCTTGCTTCTGGTCAAAAACCCACTTTTATTCGCCTATTACTATATATTTTTAAACTTTCTATCATAATAGTTTAGTATTAAAAGTGGGAAAGTGGGCAGAAAGCCCGCAAACCCGCATAAATACTGGGTTTTTACTGGTCAAATCCGGGTTTTTAAAAGTGGGCAAAACCGGGCAAATGGCCAGAAAATTGACCAAAATTCATAAATTTTCTCCAAATCGACACCGATTTTTCAGCTTCGGTCAAAAATATCCGGGCTTTGGTCAAATCCTAAAACCCAAAAGTGGGCAGAAAAATGACCTGCTACTACAAAGATTTTTAACCTAGATTAGCTGAAACCAGTCAGAAATTCCGTCTCTGATAGGGCAAATTGCGCTTCACAACAGGCTTATAATTGTACGTAGACATCTTGGAATCCGGCACACGCTTTACAGATTTATGCTTCCGGTCGGTGTGAATTTTGCGATTCTCTTCCTCAGAAGCATACATTCGTCCGAAGGCTTCGCTCAAAGCTTTAGCAAATTTCTCCATCGGCTCCAAAGCTTTGTTCCACGCCTCTGTCAAAGTTTCGCACGCTTTCTGTAATTCTTTCATAGTCATCATAAACTCTCCTTTACGTCATAAACGCGGTTTAATGATACTTTGGTAATTTTGCCGTCCTTTTGAACCATTGCATAGTCACCGCTCCAAAATCCAGTTCCGATCTGTAATAATTCATAAGTATCAGTATTCAATTTACATTTACTGCAATCGTCAACCACGTTGAACATTTCCTGAGTAGCTACACAAGCAGAACAGGTCGAGTAATCGGGTCTTACCTTACAGATTTTCATCTCGCCTACCTCCAAACCTTTCCTGTTCTTTTATCCTTCAGCACAACTCGTCCCTCGATATGGAAATCCGCCAATTCACAAAGTGAAAACAGGGTGTTCAGTAACTGATGAAACCTCACATCATCTTTGTCCTGTTCCTGCTCCACATTCTTAATCGCATTGTAAGCTGTCGGATCGTTATAACCCTCTGCATTTTTTCTGTCATCCTTAGCTGTCATCTCTACCTCCCCATCTCATAGAATCGTCCATCCACATTGCAGCATTCATAACAGACGGAACTACATATCCGCCGAAAATAAGAATAGCTGCCAGAACGATAATTCCTAAAATTAAATATCCCATTTACTTGTCCTCCACTTCTTCTAATCGCACACCGCCGTACACCCAAAGATCTTCTTTGAGCTTGTCCATATCCAGCTCATCGTTCTGCCACTTCTCATAATATTCGAGAACATGTTCTGTAAACTCTGGAATCCGCTTTGCATATGACTTCGGCCAATAGTGATCCATAAGCACTTCAAGCGGCAGAGTAAGCAGAAGAATCATCGCCTGATTGATAGCATCATTCGTAGCCTCCTGCTTAACTCTATCCAGCTCACCAGATATCTTTTCTCGAACCAGGGCGTCTAACTGAGCTTTCGTCAGATTGTATGTAGCGGTTTTAGCTTTCTGCTCGCACTTCTGTGCTCTTCTCCTTTCAGCCCGGCCCATACCGCCGCCTCCTTAATCCATAATGCAATTTTCTCTCGATGCAAAGAGCAAAATGCCTACCATCAAGGCAAATAAAAAGAACGTTGCATCCCACTCGATCGGGATTGTCAACGCTCCAAGTACGATAAATATGATTCCGTAAATCTTATTCTTAATCAGGTCTCTCCTAAACATTGCTATTCTCCTCTTTTGATTTTGCGATACCAGCTGCTACATCGTCCATTTTTGTCTTGACTCCGGCTTCTCTGAACCGTCCGTATGCTCTGGCTGTAGCGCAGTGTTCGATGCACTTCATAACCCTGTCAATCAATGAGTACAGGCATACATAGCCGATAAGAAACATGATGATAATCTGAATAACTGTAAAATGCATAAATTTAATCCTCACTTGTATTCTTTTTGCTCTACTACTTTTTCCAGACGGGTATTGACCCAATATAATCTTCTATTATAACGAATGAAATCTCCGTCAATATTACACCCTAATTTCTTTGCTTTATGCAATATCGCATTTTTTAATTGTTCATCCATAAATTATCAATCCTCCTTAATCATTGTCATATGAGATTTAACCCCATCATTAGGATCGAAACGTTTTATAGCTTCTTCTACGTCTTTCATACTACACGAATTTGCTCCCATTCTTTTGCCTGCCTCTTTGGTCCATGGGAATGGTTCACCAAACATACGTCTAACTTCAAGAGAGACAGCTGTTTCAATGATTAACTCAGAATACGGAAGTTCTTCGACCCATTTGCAGAAGCTCCGCCACTCATCCAGCTTGTGATCTTTACGCGATTTATAGATGTTAGCCAGAACTTCATAATTCATCATGACATTACGTGCCTGGTTATAGCTACTCGGAAGGAGCTGGATCATCTGCCACCATACTTGTTTATCCTTTGGGTCATAATGCTCGCCTTTATAATCTCCACCTTTCAAATATAAACTTCTGGCCTCATTCAAAACATCGATGATATCCCATAAAGAGCTGGTCCCGATACGGTTGAGGTGCTCACAACTGAAATCGTCCAGCGTAAACTCCTTAGCTGCAATCTTATGCATGGTACTACAGCTGTTAGCAACCGTTCCCACCTTGTATGTGTCAAACTCTTTCCACCAATACAAAGGTGCTGTAATTCGCACATACACGGGCAACATTCTCATAAATTTTCTATGATCTGTACCAGCTTTGGATAATCGCTGCATGAGTGAGTGATCGTTTTCACCAAGATCGAATCCTACAATATCGTATCCAGCGGTTACGTATTCACTATCACTCTTCCCCCAGCTGTTCATCGGGTTTCTCATGCTTTCAATAATAAATTTCATTTGTTCCGGACTTGCCAGAACCACATGCTCTAATTTAATCATTTTTATTCTCCTTTCAGAATATCCAGATCCCCACCAATCTGGATTATTATGCTCCTGTGTTAAGCATAGCCCACGGTTTTAATTACTCTTCTTCCTTCTCATAAGGAATCTGGATCACATCTCCACCAGGAACTGTGACCGACTGCATAAGCTGACCGGTTTCCTCATCGAAGTAAATGTTATCCATAGCGTGATCCCACTCTTCAAACTGCTCAGCGATGTTTCTACCCTTTTCTTTTCGCATGTTGATAAGCTCATCATGAACCACACGTCTCCAGGATCTTGCAATCTCCATACGGCTCTGAGCAAGGATATTGTATAGACCGTTCTCGGTCACAAAGTTGACGGAACGTCTCTGGCCTGCTACTACTAAAGGTAGTTTCAGCTTTTCGTCCTCTTCGCACATTTCGAGCATTCTCCACTCATTGCCGCTGCTGTAGCCGATAGCATGACTAATATCTTTTGCCTTAAATAATGGAGCGTCCAGATCCCCATATACATTAAGGCGCTTTCCTCCAAATGAAATACTTCCAGCAATTTTAATCTCTTTACTCATCTCTGTTTATTCCTTTCTCTTTGTAATTTAACATCCATAGCCTTCTGCAATTCTTCCGGTGTAATATCAAAAATGGACTTAAGGAATTCCAGGCAAATGTAAGCATCCGCCATCTCTTCCAAAAGTCCAATTCTGTTATCATACCCACGAATCTGTTTACTGATTGCCTGCGAAAGCTCCGCAAACTCTTCCATGGCAATCGTACACTTTAATTTCCACGGCTGACTCTCAACACTTTTTCTGATGATTCTCCGCCGCTCTTTATCCGACAACTCAACATTGCTTTTCATGCACTGGATAAATCTATTTCGATCCATTGGTGCCATCACCGCCTTTTTATTATATTGGTTGTAAAACCGGCAGCGCATAATTTTGCATTCATATCAAGAATATTGTTAACATAAATACATTCTTGATTACTCATTCGATGCCTTCTTTTTAACTCATCGAATGTAACGGTATCACCATCCCCAAGAAGTGCTTTTAAATTCATAGCAAATGTTTTACCATTTCCACGACCATTCGGGAAGGAATCAAGTTCGCCTTTTAGATATTTCTTTTGCCAATCATGCAATTCGAATCCAAATGCTTCTTTAATTCCTTTAAAATCGCTAGATAATAAATCATCCCACTGAATCTTCATTTTTCTTTTTACATATTCGGATTCATCAATTTCGGCAAAACCTTTCGGAGCTTCTTTGAAATATCTGTTGATTTCAACCTTTTCCATAGACGGGGTGATTACATACAGAATTCCGACAGTATCATAATCGCCATTCTTAGGATCTGTAAGGAAATCCTCGGTATATACTTTATATGCTCTATCAGACGGCATATACGGCATAGTAATAGGATACAGTTCGCCCATGACAGAATCGATCAGTCCGCTGTGATATGATACATTCGGATTTTCAATATTTACGCCATGGTACCGATTTACGTCATTATACTCGACAGTACCATCTTCTTTTACTTTTTTGAATAATGAACTCATCCGCTTAGACTGATACTCTTTGGAGCCATCTTTTCTTTCGAAATTGCATTTATTCCATCCATCATCTGTATCCTCGATAGGAAGAAGAGGCTTATTTTCAATAAGACGGTTTAAGATTGCTTTGGTTAAGCCAATGCTGAATCCTGAATGGCCATCCTCGCAAAGTGAACGGAATGCTTTTAATGCACTCTCATAACAAGCACAGCCGTAGTCCCACTCACCATCTTTTCTGTCCGGTTTCTCTCTGCGGCAGGCGATAGCGATCTCGTTTTCAGCCCAACGCTCCATGCTTGATTTTTCACGGCAGGAACCGATAGAGCGGTTGCGATCGTCTATGTACTCATTTGCAAATATCTTTCTGCAATTTCCGCCAAATGCTTCCACGATTTCCGGAAGGTTATCATTTGCAGCATCAAAGATCAGTCCGTACTTTTTACACCACTCCACAGCCTCTTTTGTCTGCTCTTCATTTCTGGATGTCCAAAGAATCAGCTTTTCTCCGTTAGCCTGTCTCTTTTTCAGATACTCGATGAGCTCCTCGTTCGGCATACCAATCTCCGGCCACTTGTTCTCGCATAAAGTTCCGTCAAAATCTACTGCAATAATATTTTGTTTCATTTATTTTCTCCTTTCTTCGTACCGCCATAAAGCTCATTCAACTGTGCTAAATAATCACTTTGCTCGTCACAAAATATAATTTTATCCGGATCAACTCTCCTTACGCCATCGGTAAATTCGACAATACCAAACACTTGTGTACCGATTCCAGTAGATATGAAGCTTAGTCCATCTAATATTGGACGCGTATACTGCTCTTCCCATAAGTGAAAAATTCCATATTTACCATCAACTTTACAAAGTCTGGTTTCATGTTTTATCTCGATTTCTGCATTCAACGCTTTCCCTCTTTCTTAAACCTCATGAATTATTTTTTAATAATCCCGATGAATTCCACTCGTTCTTCCGCCAGACTCACAAAATATCTTTTCCCTTTGTAATCGACGATATCACCCTCGTACTTATAGTTCTTGTCCGGCTCCGAAGCATACGCTAAGATGTTTATTTTTGTCGTTCTATTCATAGCTCCTCCAAATATCAAGCTCCAGGTTGCATGGATGATTGATCCGCATACTGCAATGCCTGAAGTTTTTTCTTCATATTGTCCAATATATACTCAACTGTAATTTTCGTTGTCTGCGCCAGTTTTATATATTTGGAATGTTCCTCATACCATTTGAATATCTCATAGAGATTTCCACTCTGCCAACTGAATGACCACCAATCGCAAATCATCTCGATGATGTAATCGTATGGCATTTCCAAAACGGTCTCCAGTTCGCCATCTTCCATATCATCATGAATAAGAATCCAGTGCTGCCAATGATGAGGATTTCTGTGAATATGAAGTAACCATGCTCGCTGATATCGCTGTACAACCTCATAAGAGCGATTATTTCCATAGAAATATGCATCGTATGCCTCATACTCATCCGGTTCGTTTTTAGACTGATCATGAGCAAATTCTGTATTCCACCCGGCGGTTAGGGTATTTGTCATAAGTCCCGGTAAATTTTCAGAAAGCCAGTCAAACCCTCTTTTCACATTAGCTCGATGCCTAGCTAAATATTGATCGTATTGAAAACTCACTTTTGACCCTCCTTCTTTTTCTTTGTTACCAGCTTTTCATAAAGTTCTCTCGCTTCATCTCCCTGGAAAGCATTGATAATCTTGACGGACTGATTCATCCTTTTTCTCCCAACAATCAGAACTCCCGTATCATTATTGTTTGAAAAATCGACACTAACTAAAATACTATCTACCATTTTCAGCCTCCTTCCAGTAAACAGGTTTATCTGAATTGGCATTCATAGGTTCAGCCAAACAGTCGTTACACGGATCAAATTTTTCTTCGAGATCCTTATACTCACAGGTTTTGCAATAGGTTTTGAAATCAACCTCTTTGTAAATATTTTCCATTGGACACCTCACATGTAATATCTGAACCAAATTGCGTATAATCTCTGTTGATAGTCACACTCTATTAGCAGACTGTAAAAATCTTCCGCAGACATACTTTTCAACTTTATTGATAAAATTTTTAAAAAGATCCACAGATTATAAATCATTGTCACCACTTCACAAACCTCGTTTCATTAAATGTTTTCTTATCTTTCAATGCTTTGCTAATGGCAAGATCAATACCAGACCTGGATTTCAAATGGTAGTAATACAGATCCGTATATGGCGTATTCATCCTGTCTATTCGACCAGCAGACTGTGCCATGATTTTATACGAATAATTCTGAGAATAGAATATAATCGTGTCCGTCGTAATGCAGTTCCATCCTTCAGCCCCGGCATTGTACTGAACCAAATATACCCATGCATCGCTAGTCGGCACTGGCTGATGTTTGTGGCCGTTCCACTCTCCGACTTCGTATCCAGAGAATATCTCTTTCAGAAGCTCAAGTTCATAATCGAAATTGTAGAATATAATCGCTTTCGGATGCTTTTCCACAATTTCAAGTAAAGCTATTTGTCTGGACTGATCGGTGTTTACAATCTTTCTCCATACATAGCACAGACCGGCAGCATTGATAATTGGTTCTTTTTTAAACGGGTCCCATCTGGTTTTTCCGACATCTTTATACCTTTCGATATTGTACTTGACATAAATATCCTCATGGTGCGAAACCGTCTGGCGCTTAAAATCCATATTCACCAAGATTTTGTTTCGCAATCGAATCAATCTACCAGTATTCAAATATCGGTCAACTTTAGGAAATTTGCTGAAACGACTATAGACTATATGCTCCCTTGTAAATTCGCTTCGGTTTTTATAAAATCCATTAGCCACAAACACTGGAATATAATCCTGCCAGGTATCGCCAGGTGTTGCGGATAACAGTATCCACTCATTTACCTTAGCTATTTTCAAGAATGCTTTAACCCATGTTCCAGAGCCTATAACACGCTGCTCATCAAATATAAAGAAGGCGTCCTTAACATCTGCATACTTCTTGATGTTATTCCAGGAATCAATCACAACCTTATTGGTATACAAGTTCTCTTCTTTATTCGTTGATAATAGAAACGGTGAGAGTTCTTCTTCCCATTCAAAGGTGTCTCGTTTCCTGGCAGTTGTGATAATGTACAAATCTTTAATGATTGTATCGTCCATTGGAACATACTCATCTGTTCCAAGCTCCCCGCCACTTCGAACATAATAGTAGGCCAGCGAAGTTCTGGATTTTCCACTACCAACACCACCACAAAGTATGCAGCCATTTTGCATTCGTCGTACAGCCTCTTCCTGGTAGTCCCGTAATTCTACGCCAGCCATCACACACCTTTCGTGACGAATCCGTCTTCTACCTCGACTGCATAACCGTCACCATCCAGATCCGCTTTTGGACCATACAAGAGCATACAGGTTGTGATGGTTTCATCACTCTGATTCTCTGAATGATAGAACTCATACAGGCAGTCCAGCACTTTTTTAGTGATAGATAATTTACGGCAATCGTATACGACTTTGCTTAAATCTAAAACACCCATGATTTTAGCGACATTGTCATAAAGCTCACTGATTCCGCATGTACACTGCTCTTTTGAAATAGAATATCTTTTTTTCATTCGTCATCACCCTTTCCAAATAACTTGTTAATCTGACGGAGCATTCTTCTTGTACTCCATACATCTGAGAAATACATAGGCGTATACCAATAATTTTCAGATGAATCGTCCGTAGATATTGGGTCAGTTATCGAGTTACCTATTTTTATAAATCCAGCCAATCCGAGAAGCGAGATTTGGATATAACACATCAGACCAACGATTTCATCAACGTCCTGTGCAACTACTAAGATATGGTTCTGATAGTTTCTCGGTGGTTCACAATGCTCCAGCTGTTTTCGGATTACATGCACACCAGCAATCAACGTCGCTCCAGCACCGCAGCATGGATCGTTAATCGAAATATAACCATACTGCTCTATCTTTTCTAAAGCATTGGTCGCTACCACTTCAGCCATAAGTTCACAAACATGATACGGTGTGAAGAATTGACCTGCCGAACGATTTCCAAGATCCAACCGCATAAACATTTTTCCGAGGAAATCCTGCTCTTGATTCTGATCCAGAGCCATGGTTGTATACGCTGCTAATTCTGGAAATATAGCTTGCTCTTCTTTTGAATACTGATGAATAATTTTTAGATACCGCTTCTCTCTTTGGTCGTAGTTTTCCTTGTCCAAAACATTCGAGATTGAACATGCATGAAGTAAAATATAATCTCTCCACACATCCCATGCCCGATGTCTGTATGTAAGTTTCTGAAAAGATTTTAAGAATTTATCCTCCCAGTCATTTTTCGATTCAGATTTCGTAGTTACTTCCGGTGGTTTCTCATCCTTCTTTTTCGTTTCACCGAAAGTTGGTTGCCACTTAGGTGGCGGTTCTTTTGCTTTGAATGTTTTAGGTCCCGTAGTCTTAATCTGTGGTTTTGACTTCGGTTTTTTCTTATTCCAAAACATAATTTTTCTCCTTTCATAAAGTAAGAGTGCCGGCTTTGACACCGACACCCTCAAAATATGATTTATGCGAACGGCGGTTCCTCTTCATCCGCATATTTCTCAGCAAACACGTCCTCTTCAATCGTGACGTACATGGTCTTCAGATATGCCTTGATGCCAGATTTTCCATTCACTTCCCACTTTGACGGGCTGATGACCAGATCAACATTTCTGATTTCAGCATAGTCAAGAGAAGATACAGACTCCTCATCCAGTTTTGTTTTAGCTCTCCTGGTAACCATGTATACATTCGGCGGAATGTTATCGAACCGAACTGCTACCTGAATATAGTGAAGAGGCGCTTCATCCTCATCTCTCGGCGGAAGGATTCTCACATTCCATCCGTCTTCGCCGAGTTTCTGTGCCTGGTCGGCATCCGGAATTACAACGCAAAAGTTACGGTTACCTGCTCTGTTGTATTTTGTCTCTTCTCCTCTGAAATTTCTGAACATAATACGAGCATTCTCAATAATCAGCTCATTTACATTTGCTCTTGCCATGATTAAATTCTCCTTTATTTTTTTAATTTTCCGGCGGATTCATTGCGTGCTTCATCACAATATCTGAAATATCATAATCAAGATCGCAATCCATATGGAAGTTATCATTGTTGAAATGCGGGCAGTCGAAGCATGTCCGATACTTATCCTCTCCGCAAGGCATCGCCCATGGAACAACACAATCTACATCTGCGTCATTTGCACCAAGCTCCGGAACATATGGATCATCAGATACAAACCATTCAAAGTCTCCGTACTGAGAAATAGTTTTTACAGCCTCATCAACCAGCTTGTCGTAGTAGGATCGGTCAATGCCGTCTTCCTTGCCAAGTTCTTTGACCATCTCTGATTCCATCCAGCGATAACCTTTGGAACCAGTTGCAGCATAGTAACGACCGTCTTTTTCTCTCATCAGAAGTCCAGCTCCATATCCATCTTTCATCGGACAGAACTGACCAACCTTTCCAATAAAGTGATAGTCGTGTCCTTTTTCGATCAATGGAGTAAGCTTCTGGCATGTGGATTCAAAAGTTGTATCGGATAACAGTCCTTTCTTATAGTCACTCTCTGCCTTGCTGAATTCTTTTTCTTCCTTGCTGACATCCGGTAACTCCTCATTCAAATCCAAATATAAAGAGCTGCTCACAGATTTGGTCTCGCACATATCTTCAAATGCGATGTCTTCTCTGCTGAACAGCTTCTTAAATACATATGGAATCTGGAACTGAGTACCTGTTGCAGTCCACTTTCCACCTTTCCTTTTATTGTCGCCAGGGACATAACCATACATTTTCTGGCATTCTTCTGCCGATTTATACTTTGCGATATATACGGCATCATTGACCAAACACATACGATCGTACGTAGCCTCGTGCTCAAACGTGTATCCGTATCTCTCACCGAAGTCCATAACGAACTGAATAATCTCTGGCGTTGCATCTGGGATCTTAATAGAGTCCGTCTTAATATGAGCAACCTGGAATCCGCGCTTCAGAACCTCATTCTTAAGGTCGATCATGAATAATGCTCCACGTTTCGCCACAATGTTATCGATGTTTCTCGGATCACGGAACGGATTATCAAAGGATGCAGATGTGAGACCGTATACTGAATTGATAGCCGTCTTCAGTGCATTGGCAAGATCTTTTGATGTCATCTCGCCGTCAATAACTCTCTGAATATACGGAGTAAGCTTGCCGTCCAGCATGGTATTAACAATATCCCAAGCCTCATGTTTAATGCTTACACGACCCTCAACAATATCACGGAACGCCTTCGTAAATCTCGGTCCAAACAGAACCTCTGCAATAGCACTATGCGGATGCATTGAAGAAATATCCAGGAGTGCTGCATTTCCATACATTCCTGGGACGCCCTGTGCAAATCCGCCCTCGCCTACTTCTTCTCCACGATATGTAGATTTTCCATGGTCGAATACATACCCAGGGAAATATGGAAGAATGCTGTGAGCTTCGAATGGAACTTCGTCCTTATCGTTGTACTTCCAACCATAGTGAGGCTCCTCCATCATCTTCGGGCAGGCTTCCTTAAGGAAATCCATACTCTCTTTATCGAGTGATTCCACTGGCTCTGCCAGATTTCTGTAATGGAACTCTGACTGTGGTTTTCTGTTATTTCCAAATATAATTCTGGTTGTAAGAGAGTTCGTAGTATCATTAACGGTCATCTCTGCTAAATCTGCCAGAATTTGTCGCGCTGTCCAGTCAGCCTCAAGATAATTAAAGGCCGCCTCAGTAGCAATAACATCGTTATCACAATACTCAGCGACCTTAATCCAAAGCTCTTCCGGAACTGGCTGATCCCATGGAAGACCAAGCTCCTGATGATGCGTTCCTGCCTTGATAATTCTTATTTTTTCGTCGGAGAATCCTTTTTTCTTGAGATCGTCATCGGTGAGGTTTCCCATCTCAATTTCCAATTTCTTAAGACTCTTCTTATTACCAGCCGAAGCGAAGTCATACACATCCGTATAGGATACGTTATACGCCTCTCCAAAGAAACAGTTCGGACTTCCGTTAATAATTTTCTGCGAAAGATTATAGAGCTGCTCGTTTGTATAACCCATCAACCTTGCGTACAGAATATGGTTATCATATCTCCGGCAGTTGAAGCCAACCAGTCTGAACCGCATCAGCTCCTCAATCTCACTCGGAGACGGGTTAATCATTCTTACGACAGGCTTTCCCTCGCCCTCGATCTTCCAGTTTACAAGGAATAAGTTTGGGAAAACCTCAATATCATAGAATACCAGCTTTGCATCATCGTTTTTCACCGCTGTGGACGGATCTGCGGATTTAAACTGCATTTTGTTGACTAACTTAATACAGTAATCTGCTTGATGAGTGCTGTTTGCTGCAAATGCTAATACTGCATTGCGCATATCCGTGACATCATACTTCAAATCACTTCCATACGCATCTTCCAGTATCTTGTAGATAAAATCGATACTGGGCTTAGTTCCCGGATGTATCTCTTTGTTAAGATTCCGTTTAATCAGTGTTCTAAGCCCTTTCTCGCTCTTAATCGCTTCAAAATTTACCATTTTTTGTTCTCCTTTCAGCGGTAAACCGGAGCTAATCGTTGCGATAGGCAAATTATTACACTTTGACAGCATACGCCGTAAAGAGCTTTTGCCCGTGAACACCTTAACTTCAACATGGTCGTCATATACTCTGCTAAGCTGCGTCGGATCGCCGGTATAAATATAATGCAGATGAATCCCTGCACCGGATTTGCTCAGCTCTGCGTATGTCTTGGGCCATTTGGATGCAGCTTCAAGGTTTCGCTCAAAGCTCTTTTTCCCATCCGGCCCCGGAATATCAAAGTCGATCACAATGTGGTTCTCCGGAACCTTCACGTAGTGCAGTTTCGAAGTGTCCAGATTTCCCAACTTGGTTCTGACATTCTCCCACTTTTGCAGGGGCGTGCCATTTTCCGTCGCATACTGGGCCGGGCAGTCCTTGCAAATATCATTAAGGAGAGAATGCTGCTCTTTGAATTCGATCCACGACGAGGGTGGGGGGTCTTTTTTCTCCTCACACCCTAGGGGGGCATCCGCAAATTCCTTGAACTTTTCCGCCTTGAAACCTCTGTAATAGCTGCGCACCCGCTCGCCGTTCACATCAGTTTCCCGCTCCTTGTAATCTTCAAAATAGTTCATCAGCTCTTCCCGGAAGGCGCGGCGCGAATACGGATACGGCACATTTGCAGCCGTATTGTATTCGTTGTACATGGCCCATGCCCGCTTCAGGGAGACGCCGTTTTCCTTCTTGAAAATATAATAGGAGTCCAGCATGAAATTGTAGAAATCGTTGGATGCGCCCATCATACGAGTCGGAATATAATCGTCGTAGAAATGTTTGTTCTCGTCGTATACCTGTTTGCAATGCCATGCGATGCCGCCCAGCTCAAAGTTCACCTTTTCTACAAGGTCAAGGTACTTCTTCGCCGGGATCTTTTCGCCGCTGGGGTTCACATCAACGAGCCGTCGGATCAGACCCGACTTTGCATCGGTGATCTTGACCGGCTTGTTGGTGCCCAGAAACAGGAAACACTTGAACTGGTTCGCATAAGCGCTCCGGAATTTCTCGTTTACCATCATCGTCTCGTGGGAAACGAGCGAGTTCAGCCGGGTGTTGTCCTCGATATGCGACAGATCACCGTCGTGCTGGATCGCGATCAACGGGTTCGATTTGAACGCTTCCAGCGCAAACGCATTGGAGGATGACCCCAGCGCCTTCGAGTCGAAGGTGCCGCAGTACCCCTCGAATAGCTTCTCCACGATGTTCAGCACAGTGGATTTGCCGCTTCCGGGCGGGCCATACAGAACGAGGAACTTCTGGATCTTTTTCGAGTCACCATTAACGATGGCCCCGATAGCCCATTCGATCTTCTCTCGCTCTTCCGGAGAATATAAGGTACCAATGAGCTCGTCATAAGCGCTGATGTCCCCTTTCTCCAACGGATACGGCAGCCGCTTGGACGCATAGCTGTCCTTCTTGACCGGGGTGTTTGCAAATATCAATGTGTCATCGAGGGTGTGATAGTTGTCCCGCATCTGCCGCTGGCAGTATTTGTGCCAGTTGTCGATCATGCCGGACTCAGCATCCCACATATGGAGTACCCGATAGCTGTCGTTGAGCAGTTGTTTGTGCTCCTGCACATAAATATCAAGCTCCCGGTCAATGAGCTGAAGGGCGTCCTGCTCTTCCGTGCTCCAAAGGCCGCGCTCTTCCAACCAGATCGCATAGAAGTCTGAGCCCCGGATCATCAAGTCTTTGGACTTTTTGATGATGAACTTCGGGTAAATTTCGATCGTGTTGCGTTTTCCCATCCGCGTCGCGATCATCAGGAAATCAATCATCGGTAACTGACTTCCTCCTTTCTATGAAATCTGTCTCAGACTTCTTTTTTGTCGATGCTGGCCTTACCATCGCAGCAAATATCTTTCTTGCTCTGGTCTTCCCAAAGCTGAGCCTCCGCTTTGGCGCAGCCCGCTTCTGCCTTCCGTGCCCGGTCTTCTGCTTCCTTGCGCTTCTTTTCGCTCTCACCGAGCATCTTGCAAGCCGTCAGGCCAAACCAGACGAGGCCCGCGATGACGAGATTCTTCCGCATGCACTTGCCGTTCAGGCGGCGGATGGTGTTGTTCGCAGCCACCAGTGCAGCCTTGCTGTTGCTCAGATCGATCAAAATATCAGTCAGTTCCATTGTCAATTTTCCTCCAGTAATTCGGGTCAGCCAGAATCAGCCGACCAATGTTATTCTCGTCTCGACACGCCGTGATTCGCAGCATCACATGGGAATCGTCGAGTATCTTCTCAACGAATCCTTCCATAGGGATGCAGATTTTTGATTCATATGTCATCAAAACTCGTTCTCATTCAGATATGCCATCAGCTGATACCAAATATCAATCTGGCGCATGTCTTCGGTCGGATGGGAAAGCGTAAACAGACCACCGGCACCATTCGGCTGGTAGTCTCTGCGGTCAAAGCGGTTGATGATAGATGCAGCGCGTTCCTCGCTGAAGCGGTTGTCGTCCATCGCGGCCAACCCAAGGCTGACCACCATATTCCAGAACCACTGCCCGACGCGGTTCCCGGCCGCCGCGTCTTCCATAATGTGCTCTTCGATGCGCAGCGCGAGCGCCACCATCATTTCCAGAAGGCTGCACGGCACGCCGTTAAACGTGTCCATGACCTGTGCATATGGAATATTATTCTCGGTGGCAAACCGGTAGCGCAGGTTGATGCCATCCGTTGCGCGGCAGACGTCCATCTCACAGGCCGGAATATAACGGCGGTTGTACAGGAACATCAGCAGCCGGTGAAACGACAGGTTCCGCGGCTCCCATTCCCCGCATACGATCTTGTAGAGCCAGTCATAATACTGCTCCGTCATCTTTGTTAAAATCATTCGTCCTCCTCATTCGGATCAATATCCGACCAGTTCTGCCGTACCTGCATGATCTCATAATCCTTATGGTAGTTGTGGTTGCGGACATGGATGGCACTCGGCATGAATTCACCGATGTGTGTCAGCGCCTCGGTACCGACGGTCTTTTTAACGTCCTCTTCGTCCAAAGGCTCCGCTTCCCCGTCGTAGACCAGCTTGCCATCTGCATAATAAGACAGGAAGCAGGTCTCGTACTCGTCATCTTCTCCGAACTGATCCGGCTCGATGATCTCAATGGGGGCATGCTCCACGATATCTTCCGGGTCAGATTCCGTGCGGTACTTTCCTGCCAGCTGCTCAAAGCTCTTCTGGGTCGCCCGCTCTTCAATGGTCTTGTCCATGTCGGCCTCTTTCTGCCGCAGATTCTCGCGTTCCACCTCGTACTTTTCCCCATAGTAGGTCTCGTACTTTTTCTGGAAGAAATGGTGCATCACGAAGGCACCCGCTCCAAATCCAGCAGCGAAAATCAGAATATCATGAAGGGTCTTGTTCATTGTCTTCTCCTTTGATGGTCATCATAGTAAATGCCAAGCCGCCAAAGAAAAGGGAGACACTCATCAGAATGCCTCCCACCATGTGACGTTTGCGCTTGGTATCGGTCAGATAGTCCAGAAACAGGAATGCGTTTTCCAAACTGTCCATCGTGTTACCTCACTCCGAAAGGACTGCCAGACCAGAGACGAAGCACACTCCGGCCATGGCAGCAAACAGATAAGAAAGCGTCTTAATGTATCTGGTCATAGCAAGTCCCTCCAAAATATCAGTCTCAGATTTTGTCGATGATCACGCCGTCGCAGTTGAAGCGCAGCATCACCGAGCGCTCGTGCCCACTGATGAAACTGTTCAGTGCTTCATCGCCGTCCACATAGTTCGTGACGCCGAAGTCCACATGGTTCTGTCGGGTCTCATCGTTCGGATCGTAGATCCAGCCCACGATCTGCCCTTCCGGGGTCTTCATGGTCACACCGCCGTGTGTGCCGATAAGGTCCAGAACATCGTTCAGGAACAGATGCCCCTGAATGCGAAGCCGCTTGTTTGCCGCCTGCTCCATCAAGAACAGGTAGTTGCGATTCATCATGTTGCTGGGTTGCCAAGTGTCAACCGTCTCATCAAAGATGCAGGTGTAGGGGCTGGTGTGCGCCATGGCCACATCCGTGTACTGCTTGATGGTCTCTTCGACACCCTGCTCGTTGGTCTTTTTACTCTCGATCTCCACGGCCTTGACGTTGTGCTCCAACTCCTGCTGTACACGGTCACCGAAACGGTCCGTCACACGGGTTCGGTACTCCTCAAACGCCTTGTCCAATGCGATATAAGCCGCAGTCAGACTGGCATTGCGCCGGGTCATGATGTGGTGGGAACCAAACATGCAGCCGAGGGATGCCGCGCCCAGCGTAACTGCCGGAGCATACACCTTTGCCAGCTTCAGGCCGGTCTGGACATAGGCCGTGGTAATATCATTCTTGAAATCCTTCTCGGTGTAGGTTTTGCCTTCTCCCAGTTGGATGTCGCCGTTCTCGATCTGCTCCTTTGCCGCATGGATGCTCTTCACCTCCGCGTTGTGCTCAGCCAGAATATCCTGCGCCTTGATGGTCGCCTTGCATGCCAGCACCGTCGCGGTTACACCACCAATGGCAGCGCCCACGATCATGATGGTCGGGCTTGCCTTTTTCAGCTTGTGGCCATACTTGTATGCGGTACGGCTCACTTTTTCGATGATCTCATCTTTCTTGATGTTCTTCAGAAACTTCATAAAATATCATTCCTTTCTCTTAGTGCAGCGGCGTGGGGCGAGGCAGGACAAGGCGATACCCGCCGGGAATGCCCTTGATGTATGCCTGATCGAGCCCATACCAGCCGTAATTGTAATCGGTCGAATCATTGGAAACACCCATCAGGTCCCACAGATCGCCCACGGACACCTGACCGTAGCGGCGGATCGCATCGTACATCTGATTCAGTGTGTCGTCTGCATCGCCGCGGAACTCAAAGTCCAGATTCTGCAAGCTCCTCTGCGGCGGGCGGCTCGGATTTACCTGCCGGGTGTTCTGGCTTCCCTGATAGTAGCCGTCATAACTGTTCCGCTGCGTACGTCCGCCGTAATTCGTGGACCCATTGCGGGAGCGGTCATCGCCAAAGAGTGCAATGCTGATGGCCGAGTTCACCACACTGCACAGCCCATTCTTGAGCATCGGCAGCAGATAATCCACGATGATGCGGTCTTTCACTGTTTTGAGGTCTTCGGCAAGGAATTCGTTTGCGATCTTCTGGATGTCATTCTGCTCCTTCACGATCACTTTGCCTTTCACGACCTTCTCAAACTTTTTCTTCGGCTGCTCCGGCTTCTGGCCGATGCTGGACTTCGGCATATCTACTTGTGCCATGGTCTACCCCTTTCAAAAATAAAAAGTAAGAGCCTACGATTTCTCGTAAGCTCTCGCTTCATCAAACATTACTTTTCTTCACAAGTTTCCTCGTCAGAAGTCACATCTTTCGACTCGACATCAATGACCTCGTCCTTCTTTGCCTTCTTGCTTGCAATCTTCTCCTTGATGTGCTTAAATCCCTTCTTTACCAGCGGAACGCCATACTTCACGCCAACGGCAACGCCAAGCACCACACCAGTGCCAACCTTGACAATCGTGCCAAAGTCAACCCCGGAGCTGCTTTCGCAGTCGTTGTTATAAGCAGGGTTCTCTGCCTCAGCAGGAACAACACTCTCAACAGGAGCGACCTCCACAGAAGTCTCGTTCTCCATAGTCACATTATTCATTTCGTCCATTTTTGTTACCTCTTTCTTTTATTAAAGTTCATAATGTCGGAGTATTACCTCCATAAAGGAAGATGAATTTTTCGCGTCTGCACGGGGTATCGAAAATATCAATACCCCAGCCACTTCGGCGGAGTGGAATAATCCAGCACCAAACAGGGCATTCCTTCCTCGTCCAGCTTCGAGGAATAGAACGTCTCAATCCCAAGTGTCGTTTCGGTATCCCAGCCCAGCAGATCACCGTTCCGATTGTGCTCCATGCCCAGATAATCATACAGGTCGTTCTCCGTCACCCGGAGATCACTGAGGAGCTGCTTGTTTGCGCCGTTAAGGGCTCGTTCCAGTGCATTCTTGGTCGTCCAGATGTACTTCCCGGACAGGCTTTCCCAGCATTTCACGCGCTGGTCATAGGAAATATCAGTCTCCTTGAGCCCTTTTGCGGTGGGAACGACGGCCGGTTCCGGGCACATGGCCATCTTGTCGAGGGTCACCGCCTCGCGAATCTCCTGTTCCTTCTCTTTGCCAATGGTCTCCACGACCTTGTCCTGATAGGTCTTGAGGCTGCTCTCTGCCAGCGTGCACGCCGCCGCCAGTGCAGCGTTCCGGCGCTCATCCACATGAATGGCTCCAATCGTGCACGCTGCGCTCAGGCCCATGCTCACCGCCGTCGGAATATAAACCGGGCCCGCCGTCTTGACGATCGTTTTCACGTCCAGTTTTTCGACGCCAAGCTCCTTCTTTTTCTCATCCAGCAGGATCATGGCCTTCGGGGTGGCCGTCACTGCAAAATAAACGGCCGTGATGCCGCCGGTAATGGCCAGACCACCCAGAATCTTGGATGCGTTCCGGCTCACGCTTCTCCGCGCAGCCTTTGCAAATGTTTTCAGGTTCATAAATTAGTCCTCCTCCTTCTTTTTCGCCGTATTGATTATGTCAATACAATCGTCAAGCTGGTTATTAAGGCCCTGCATAAAAATCATTTTTGTGATAAACCCATCACGGGCAATCATGTGATTGATATAGAGCTTAATATCCTCATTGCCCGCTTTCTTTCCAACCACAAAAAGGCTTTTTGCAGCTCCTACGCCTTCGCCGTAAGCTCGGCCAAGTACCCATGCCAGACTGCCCCCGACCAATGCACCAGCGATCACATTAAGAATGTTCATATTCGTACCTCCAAAATATCAATGATTTATAGAAAGAAAGAGCCTACGATTCCTCGTAAGCTCTCACCTTTCAGATATGTCCGTGCTGCTTCAAATTCTCGAAGCGGATCTCTGTTTCCTTCTGACTGTCACGCTCCATCCGGATGCAGTCTTCAATGTATTCGCACAGCCGAATCGGCTGCATGAACAGGTACATTGCGATCGCGTTCAGCGTCCGCAGTCCGTTCAGTGCAGTGTGCTTCAGCAGCTTCACCATTGCCTGATCCAGAGTTGCATAATAATCATGGTTGTACATAAATATCAATCTCCTTTGTTTGTCAGTTTGGATTTCTCTTCCATAATGGAGACTGAAATTTTCGCGTTTACAGGTTCTTTTCTGCAAGCTGACGGCGCACTTCTTCCTGCACCATGTCTTGCAGTTCCTCTTCGCTGCGCTGGTCCTCGATCAGGTCATGCCCGAAGCCCAGAATAGCACTTGCAGCCATCATGGCAATGGATGCCACTTTCCACCAGTTGATATGCTTCATAAATATCAGTCTCCTTTGCTCTCAGAATGGTAAATCATTTTTCAGTTTTTCGATCGTGCTTTTTGTAACGCTCTCCGCTAACCCTTCGTAAGGATCAAAATTCAAATAATCCTCGATCGGCTCCTCAAAGGCAGTGACATAATATACTTCCAGACCGTCATCTGTTTGTTGCTTTGCATAGCTGAAATCGATCCAACAATTGTCCCACATTTCGCTCATGTAGTCGATGCTCCAACCCCGACCATTCAGTTCTGGAATAAAGTCGAGATTAAGGTATCCGTATACGTCGTTCAGCGCAATATAGCCATTGGCATTGAAGTCACGGTTTGCTTCATAGAACGCCGTCAGAAGCTCAGCTTCCGTTGCATGAAAATATCTTTTTCCGATAGGGTCATAGCAGAGCAGCTTTTCGGTTGCGGTATTCTTGACTGTCTGATCTTTTTCCGCCATCTCGATGGATTTGGCAGTCTCGAAGATCTCATCTTCCTGTTGATCGCCAATGGTTCGCCGCACCTGCGCCCGGTAGGTCTGATACGTCCTTCCCAGCGCCATATACGCTGCCGTCAGGCTTGCGATCTGCTTTTTGTTCAGGGCATTGGACCCAAGGATGCAGGCGATGGTGCCGCCGCCAAGGATAACAGCCGGTACATATGCCTTCCAGCATGTTTTGACGATTCCCATCTTCGTCAATGGCTCTTCTACAATGCCTTGCTCATCTTCGTTATATTTTCGCAAGGCTTCGTCCACTTCGAGCAGATGCTGTGCCTTCGTGGTCGCCCGTCCGGCCTCGATCGCCGTGGCTACTACACCTACGGATGCCGCCACCGCCAGAATAGTCCCGCCGTGCTTTCGCAGGAATTTCGCGCACGTTTTTGTCAGTTTCATTGTTCAACCTCCAGAATATCAGTTGGATTTTTTGCTTTTGCGTAACTCATCAAGAGCCCATTCATATTCTGCTAATGCTCGCAGAATCTCATCGGTTCGTACCTCGCCGAGCAAATTATTCAACTTATTAAGAAGCTCTTGCGGATCAAAATCGTCCGCAGACACGGACAAAGACACAGGGCATTCGTCGATAAATACAAGCATATCGTTCATGTTATACAGCACTCCTTGAAATATAAAAATCAAGAGCCGCAGATTTCTCCACGTCTCTTGGCCTTATTTATTTGCGATTTGCCTTCTCAAAATTCTGGTTGATGTCACCATTCATGGCAGCAGCAACTTCCTTGTACATCTCGTCACCCATATGTTTGCGCATGAGCCGGCCGAGATAGTTGCATTCACAGTTTCCGCCAGCATCGAAGCCAAGGTAATAAATGCCCCATGCTGCGATTGCAAGCCCTGCAATAGCACCAATCCCGCCGCCGGTCACACCAGCAACATAACGATACCAATTTTTCCAAGTTTTACGTACTTCCATTGTTTGTACCTCCTAAAAATATAATTTTGAGACTAACCATCTCATAAAGCACACTGAAAATTTCGCGTCAAAAATAAAAGAGCCTACGATTTCTCGTAAGCTCTCATGGTCAGTTCTTCCATTTAGTATAACTTTCCATGAAGAAGTCAACGTACTTAGCAAATACGGGTTTGAAAGTATGCCTTGCAATATAAGAAAGTCCGTATGCACCAATGTAGTTTCCTCTATCATAGAGTCTACTCCATGCCATGCAGTATCCGTTCAGTCCTCCATATATAAACAGCATAAATCCAATCATTCCCATAATACCAATTTTCAATGCTTTCTTCATAATTGTTCAACCTCCAAAATATAATTCTGAGACTAACCATCTCATAAAGCGCACTGAAAAATTCGCGTCATAGCACTCCGGCCTGCTTCAGAAGAGCCATCAGGTCTTCCTTGCTCAGCTCAGCGTCGATGTCCAAATGCAGGTGGACTTTCTTTTCCGTCTCGCTGTACACAGCAAAAATATCATTGAGCTTCACTGCCGTGCTCTTGTATCCCTGCTTCCGAGCAGTCTTGCTAATCGCCTGCGCAATAACACTGCGCAGAAAGGCAGACTGGATGTGCATAATATCCTCCATAGTGTTCAACCTCCATTTTGAAAAAAAGATAAGAGGGCGTGTATCTATCAGATATTATCTTCCAGATTGCTCTCTTGCATCTTCTTCAACATTTCCTTTTCAGCCTTGTAATCCGTCCACTTCTCGTAAGCAACACATGCTCCGATGACTGCTGCATACAGTCCCAGCATCGCGCCGCTCCACCTAAAGCTGTCGCCCCAAGTAATCGGTTTGTTCATAAAGTTCTTAATT
>OIZP01000484.1_pt1 | contig 25031 bp, 21 predicted proteins | sample 1588531 | NCBI WGS metagenome assembly OIZP01 (sample SAMN03283283) | human gut metagenome | biome: human-associated habitat; material: feces | host: Homo sapiens | place: Peru | collected 2012
TTTTTTTTTAAAATCACATACTGCCTTTAGCGATACATATTCGCTGAATAGTTACTTATTTAAATCAAAATATTGAAATAATCTAATAAATGTTAATGAAATGAATCTACAAACAAAAGATACCACTAAGTCATTTTCGTTTGATAAAGATGGCAACAATGACTGATTTTGAAGATATATACTATTCCAAATAAATATTTCTACAAAAGGAGTGCTTTTCTCAGATTTTAGGATTACCTTTGTTGATAATTTTAGTATAGTAATTTACCTTTTAATAACAAAAACAATATGAGTACACGAACAAAATTCATTCTGACTTTTGTGGCAGGAATTATCACAGGAGTAATTCTCGTTTATGCTTTTAGCTTCTGTGCAGTAATGTATATTAAAAATGAAGTATCATCAGAAAATGCTGTGCAAATGTTTGATGTTCCACAGCAAGAGGTAAAAGCCGATGAATTTAAAGTATTCCAAGTATTGCAAGATGGAAGTGCCTTGGCATCCTATGATGAAGTAATAAGTAAAGATGGTTATGTCGATTTTGGTACAGTAGTGTTATTTCCTGCATCTGATGAAGTTTCGTACTATGATGATCAAAAAATAGTATTACCACAGGGCAAATGCTTCAAACAGATTGGTACATATCACTATACAACTAAAGACGGTACAGAAAAGACCGTACCTGCGATTGATATCTTTGACAAATAGAAAAACGATATCGGGCAGAAGGAACTGCGAATATGCTCCCCCTTTTGCCCGATTTCATATTTTTGTTATGGCTTAATATCGTACTATCCCTCTCGTTAGTTCATAGTAAACTTGCATTTTGGATAATTGGAGCATCCATAGAATGAGCCGTATTTGCCACGACGCAAAATAAGCTGACCTCCGCATTGTGGGCAAATGCCTTGGTTTATTAAGGCGTTTTTAGAGTTCTGAATATTTTGAACATTGTGTTTGTGTTGTTTGATTTCCTCCTTGTCCGCTATAGTAAAATGTTGTTGAAGCGCATTAACAACCATTTCTACTTGGTCAGGATTTAAAACAATATCATGGTATTGGGATATTGCTTTATTCAAATCGCACCTGTTTACAACAATGTGATTTGCTACATGAACCTTCAAATCAGCCGAATTGTCGAAAACTACAATCGGAATTATAGGGAAGTCAGCTGGACATTTCAGCAGCTGGCGAAGGAATCTCACATGCCCCTCATTCTGCTTTATCGGGTTGTATAATTTGTACTTATTAGTGTATAAGACTTGCGTCCAATACTCAGAGTTTTCTCCACCTAATATCCAACCCTTATAGCCTTTTGTCTCAATTACAAATATGCCATAAGGGGACACAACAATATGGTCGATTTGAGTTGAACGACCATTTATCTCACACATAAAGTCATTGAAGATGATGTATTCATCGGGCAGTTGCAGCATCTTTATATGCACCAACTTCTCCGAATATTTGCCTTTCCACATTGGCCTCTTCATGTTTATGTATATTGCCAATCCTATGAATAAAAAAAACAAATGAAAGCCATATTTTCCTAATGATGTATTTAGAGTTTTATATTTTCTGCAAAGATACAGTACCCGTTGGCGGAATTAATTTAAGTTGATAAATATGAGTAAAAGGTTGTATATATCGCTGATTTTTAGCAACTTAATGGCGATTAAAACATTAAGTTCAAACTATCGTATGTACAACCTTTATACAAAATTCGCCAGAATACTTGAAATATGCAAGAAATACTCTGAAAATCTTGTCAATGAATCAGAAAATCAAAAACAAGAAATTTACATTTCTCTTACAATCCAATCACCAATGGTCCGCTGACTACTATCATAGTTGACACCCACTTTCACAAGTCGCTTGCCTTCGGCTGAATACGGAATGAGATAACCCTTATCAGTAATCTGGTTTATGGCTTCCTCTGCTGAACCATCATATTTCAGCTCAAACACATATATAGTTGTAGGCAGATGCAATACTGCATCAGCACGTCCTATAGCACTATCCTCCTCCACCTTAATAAATGCTCCCATAAGACTGAATATCAGATAGAAGACCGTCTGAAAGTCGCGCTCGTTCTTATTAGACAAGCGGTTGGATATACTCGACAGATATGCCTTTAAACGTATCATAGCTCCATTGATATTGTCTTCATACAGCATTTCAACAAATTCTGCCACAAGTCAATTATTGTCAATAGATACTGGAGAGAGATAATTGGGCGCCAGACTTCTCAGCATTCCAATCTTCACCTCCATATTAGGATATCCCAACTTATAGCTTTTGGTTATGGGACTGTACTTCTTGATAGTAAGATAGCCACTTTGATAGAGAATAGGCAGAGCAGAGGTCATTTGTTCTGGCGACACATCAAAGTCGTCAACGCTGACAGCATGCGCTTCAATATCCGTAACATTCACATGATATTTTTGCAGACTCTTGATGAGGTAACTGGGAGTGCCAGAGCCAAACCAATACGACTCAATTTTTTGTCCGCTCAATGCACGTATCAGACTAAACGGATTGAACACATCCTCAGAGTGTTCGCTGAAATGATAACCATCATAATATAAGCGCAACTCCTCAAGACATTGCTCATAAGTAATACCGAGAGCTTTGCCAAGAGCCTCAACATCCGGCTTCATCATAGTGGTCAATTCAGTAAGACTGATGCCACAGATGGCAGAATACTGGTCGAACCTGCTGATGTTCTCCAAGTTGTTCAATTCGCTGAATATGCTCAGTTGAGAGAACTTAGTTATGCCGGTGATGAACGTGAACTCCAAATATGGGTCGAGCTTCTTTAGAGGACTATAAAAGTTCTGCATTACAAAACGAAGACTACGCAAGTTTTCCTCCTCATGTACAACGTCAAGCAATGGAGCATCATACTCGTCGATGATGACCACCACCTTACGCCCCGTCATCTTAAAGGCACGCTTCACAATACCATCCAAGCGGTCGTTTGGATATCTTTCACGCTCATCCCTGCCATACAATTCCTCATACTCTGACAATTGCAAGCCAAGATAGTCCTCCAAACGCTCTGCATTGAGATGTTTTGCACCACTCATATCAATATGAAGCACAGGATATTTCACCCAATCCTTCTCATAATCGGCTATCGCAAGTCCATCAAACAGTTCCTTGCGTCCTTCAAAATACGCCTGAAGAGTTGATGCAAACAACGACTTGCCGAATCGCCTTGGACGACTCAGAAAGACATAGCTCATCTTCTTCCTTCGGAAGTCTGCTATATATCCAGTCTTGTCTACATAGAGATATCCCCCTTCTCTGATTTTCGAGAAGGTCTGTATTCCTACGGGATAACAATTAACGATTTCTTCCATTTATGCACTTTATTTATAAAGTCCTGTTGACTGTTGATTCTCTTGTTAATACTAATAGTGCAAAATTAGCAAAAACTTTCCGTTCTGACCTAATCTTGAACTTAATATATAAGCATCCCCACTACAATAGTTGCTTTTGCTATGTAATCATATCATGAAGCTATTCCCTCAGCACGATAAATCTTGGCAACCATATATGCACTAAACTCATCATTGTATGGGTAATCCTTAGATATCCAAAATCTTCCCATCTCTGGATGGAAGCCCACTGTCTGATTGCACAGCAGAAAAGGGTAATCGTAGGAGGCTATGACGTCTCGCCGTAGCCACGCAGCCTTGGACAGCAAGCTGATTGAGTATGAACTGCGGGGTCCGCGGAGCGGGACCAAGAGAGGGTGAGGTGATGCTTATCCCACAGCTGCAAATTGCAGTTTATTTAGTTGAGAGTTGAGAATGGAGAGTTGAGAGTTATGATATGTATGATAGTTAATATATTGATTATTATACACTTAATAAGGTAATCATAACTCTCAAATTTCAACTCTCAACTCTCAACTTCGTTAGAAAAATTCCTGTTTTACTAACCTTATTACTTACTTCTCCATCCTGAACGCCTGATGTCGGCATTTGCGGTCTTCGCAGTAGCTGACGTGCAGCCAGCGGGTGCCCGACTTGCGGTTGCGCTCGAAGATTAGCTGGTCGAAGGGCAGGTTGGCTTGGATGTATGCGAACATCCTTTCGCCTACTTCGTTGGAGGGAATGAAGAGGTCGGCAGCCTCGCCGCGTACGTGCTGCGAGGTGGGGACGCCACCCACGAGGGCATTCACCTTTGGCGAGCGATAGCCGCTCGTGATGAGAATCCTGCCGAAACGGCGGCGCAGAGGCTCAAGCACGTTGTCGCACAACGCCTTCAGACGGCGCTCCGTATCGGTGTCGGGAAGGTTGGGCAGATTGTGTCGTACGGCTGCTGCCGACATTACGAACTCGCGCAAAGAGAAATGTGCGCTGAGACGACGGTTAGGAACCGAGTCGTAATAAGTGGCTGCCACCGCAGTGGCAGCCTGATGTGTGTTTTTCATGGTTGTGTGTTTTAAGTGTTAACTGTAAAAGAATCAAGTATATATTAATCTGTATCGTATTATTATAATGTATATTCTTTATAGTTCTTGTGCCTTCTCTTAGGTTTCGACGGCAAAATTAGGAAGACTTATAGAAGCAACATTTCAAATAGAATCTTTCTTTGTTAAACAATGTTTATTCCGCGCAAAACACTTGACATCGCTTCCGCTGGTTACTACCTTTGCAACCGTAATCAGAACCCAACCACTCTGAAGCGCTTCAAAATAAAAGAAAGAGTAATTTGTCAGACTGATCACAACCATGAAAAACACTAACAAATCTAATTACTAATTTTTAAAAAAAGAAAGGAAAAACACATTATGGCACTTAACTACAAGATTTACCAGAGTAACGCCAACAACTCCACTAAGGGCAAGTTCTACGCTCGTGCTTCACACAAGGAAACCGTTGGTATCAAGGAGCTTGCTGCTGTCATGCAGGACAACTGCACCGTCAAGCACTCCGACATCGTAGCCGTACTCTCTGAGCTTTCAGAGGTGATGAAGCAGGAGCTCCAGCGTGGCAACCGCGTACGCATCGACGGACTCGGCATCTTCAAGGTGAACATCCGCAGCAAGGGAGCCAAGACCGCCCAGGAATTCAGCGCCGCCGAGAACATCCTCGGCACCCGTATCAACTTCCGCCCCGAGTCGTTTGTCAATACCAACGGCAGTCACATCACCAACATGCTCTCAGGTCTGAAGGTGAAGGAGGACGGAACCTATGAAAGCCCGCGTACTAAGGACAAGAACACTGAGAACGTATAACCAAACACACAAGACTAAGACTAACACACAAAAACGATAACATAATAAGATGAGCAAAATGACAAAGATAAACTGGAGTACTATACTGAAGGTCATCGTAGCCGTAGCCTCAGCCATCCTTGGCACACTCGGTGTGCAGGGCATGGTGGGATGAGCGCCGATGACGGAACAACGACAATAGACAATTAAGGAGGTCAGCCGAGCTGTTTTTGCCGCCCGTTGTTCGGGAGCAAGACAAAAAACAGCTTGGCTGACCTCTTTTTTTGACGAAAAAGATATATATTTGCAGAGCACTATCGCAGAAACAACCTTATATATATACTTCACACACATTACAAACATATATGACAAGAAAAGCCATAAGGCGCATCGTATGCCTGATAATAATGCTCACGCTGTCTGTCAGTGCAGGAGCCGTCCTGAAAGAGAAGAACCTGAAGTCGACACTGTCCGTACTGTGCGCCGAACTGGAAACGGCATTTAACGAACAGCGTCAGAACATGGCGCGTTATAACATCTACAACCAGGCACAGCACAAGCAGATGATTTCGCTTATGCAGCGCAGTGATCAGGTGGCGCTCATGCTCTACTCGCAGAAGCAGGACTTCACCTTTGACATGACATACGCCTGTCATGAAGCTACGGAGATGTACCGTGAGTTTACGCAGCGTAGCGTGCCGTACAACATTATTATGACACGTATGTCGTCGGAGATAAAGCGCTACGACTACCTGATAGAGACGCTGCAGAACATCCCGCCCTCGCTCGGACGCAAACCTGCCAAGGACGGCAAGGACGCTCCGAAGCAGCAGAAATACGTGACCGGCAAGGACGGCAAGCAGATGCCACTGCCGTTTATGCTCGACAAGGTGGGACAGGCCAATCGCAACGCCTGCCTTATATACGCCAAAACGCTCCGTGGCAATCTCGTCAAGATGCGGGCTTCCGTGGAGAAGGACTCGCAGCACTACAAGCGCATGGCAGAAAAGCTGAAGAAGGTGAACGACTATGCCCTGCTGCGATATAACGACATACAGCACAACATATTCGTGAACGGCGACCAGAACTATCTGGAGATCATCACCTCCATGCCGACGGCGTATCACAACGCCAAGGCGGACGTCAACGAGAAGTATAACACGGAGAAGGTGCGTACAGCCAACGGCGAGCGTCAGGTCTACTCGCAGTGGCGCGGTCCCATCGTGATGGGTCTGAGCATCTTCGTCATCATCTACGTGCTTTTGGCAGCCTTGCTCAGCAACGTGTTCGTGAGATGGCTGGTGCCGAAGCGTTTCCGCACCGAGAACTTCATGAAGAAGAAGGTGTGCCTGATACTGTTCGTGGCAATGTTTATCTTCGCAGTGTCGGTGATGATAGCCCGCATGTTCATGTATCACAACTTCTTCCTCATGGCGTCGAAGCTGCTCATCGAGTATGCCTGGCTGCTGTGCGCCATCTTCTTCTCCCTGCTTGTCCGTCTGCCGGGAGACCAGATAAAGAGCGGATTCAGGATTTACACGCCCATAATGCTGATGTCGTTCATCGTCATCACGTTCCGCATAATCTTCATCCCCAACAATCTCGTAAGCCTAATCTTCCCGCCCATCCTGCTGGTGTTCACGCTATGGCAATGGAATGTCATCACAAGGCATAACGACAACATCCCCAAATCGGACATCTTCTATACGTGGGTGTCGCTTGTCATCATGGCTTTCTCAACAGCCTCTGCGCTGTACGGCTACGTGCTGCTCTCAGTGCAGCTGCTTATATGGTGGATGTTCCAGCTGAGCTGCATACAGACCATCACCTGCGTGTACGACTTCCTTGACGCCTACGAGCGCCGCTGGCTGTCGAAGAAGATACATACGGAGAAGGAGACGGCGAAAGTGAAGCGCGGTGCGCTGATGAGCATCATCACCAAGAACCACGAGAAGCACATCAACGTGACGTGGTTCTACGACTTCGTCTGCATGGCGCTCCTGCCCGTGCTCAGCGTATTCTCCATCCTTGTGTCGATATGGTGGGCGGCAGACGTCTTCGACCTTACCGAGACGGTATGGAAAGTATTCATGTTCAACTTCCTGAACATACCGGGCGTGGTGCAGCTCTCTATTGGCAAGCTCGTGATGGTGGCGTCACAGTTCTTCGTGTTCCGCTATCTCAACTATCTCATCAAGGCACTCTATCATAAGTATCACAAGTCGAGAGTGGTGGTGAACGGCAAGCCAAACTTCACCCTTGCCAACAACGTCATAGCCATCTGCTGCTGGGGCATGTACGCCATCATCTCCGTGAAGATGCTCAAGATACCTTCAACGGCAGTGTCCGTTATATCGGCTGGTCTTGCCACCGGTGTGGGTTTCGCCATGAAGGACCTCCTCGAGAACTTCTTCTACGGCATCTCCCTTATGACGGGACGTGTGCGTGTGGGCGACTACATCGAGTGTGACGGCATACGCGGAAAGGTGGACAGCATCACGTATCAGAGCACGCAGGTGCTGACAGCGGACGGCTGCGTCATAGCCTTTCTCAACAGTTCGCTCTTCAGCAAGAACTTCAAGAACATTACGCGCAACCACTCGTACGAGATGGTGAAGATTCCGGTGGGCATCGCCTACGGCTCTAATGTGGACGAGGTGAGGAAGATGCTCATCAAGGCGGTTATGGATCTGGAGGAGAAGAGTGCCGACGGTCGTGACATCATCGACCTGGACAAGCCCGTCAGCGTAGTGTTCGACGACTTCGGCGACAACTCCGTGAACCTCTTCGTCACCTACTGGGTGCTTGTGGAGGAGAAGTTCGGCAAGACAGGCCAGATAAAGGAAGCGATATACAATACCCTAAACGCCCACAACATCGAGATACCGTTCCCGCAAAGAGATATACATATTATAGAGAGTAAATAAAAAAGAGAGACCGTCTGTCGGAATCTCAGATATTTATTTTACTTTTGCAGAATGTCCGTAACTAACATAAATAAGGCTGATATGAACCAACAACCTAACGACAAACAAACCATCTGCATTGTCATTCCCTGCTACAACGAGGAGGAAGTCCTGCCGTGGGCAATGGGGAAACTGCAGACCATGATAGGCAAGATGAAGGCTGAGACCGGCATCGAGGGACGTCTGCTGCTTGTGGACGACGGTAGTCGTGACCGCACTTGGGAGCTTATAGAAGGCTTCGCAGCGGAGCATAGCAATGTGGCAGGCGTAAAGCTGTCGCACAATGAGGGCCATCAGAACGCTCTCTGGGCAGGCATGCAGGAAAGTCTCGGCATGTGCGACGCCATTGTCTCCATCGACGCCGACCTCCAGGACGACGAGATGGCTATCATTGATATGGCACGCCAGTTTGCCGAGGGCAAGGACATTGTCTATGGTGTGCGCAAGCAGCGCAAGACCGACACATGGTTCAAGAGATTCACAGCGCAGGCTTTCTACCGTCTTATGCAGACAGCCGACAAGGAGATAATATACAACCATGCCGACTTCCGCCTTATGAGTGAGCGTGCCGTGAGAGCCTTGATGGAATATCCTGAGCGCAATATGTTCCTGCGCGGTATGGTAAGACAGCTTGGATTCAGCGAAGGCTACGTCTATTATGACCGTACGGCACGCACGGCAGGCGAGTCGAAATACCCGCTCAGCAAAATGCTTGCCTTCTCCATTGACGGCATCACGTCGTTCTCTACTGCGCCACTGAAATTCATCACATTCGCCGGCCTTACGATGACGCTGATATCCATGCTTATCATCATATACGGACTGTACGAGCACTTCATCGGCAAGACCATAGAAGGATGGACATCACTGATGGTTTCGATGTGGTTTATAGGCGGCGTAATAACCACAGGAGTGGGCATTACAGGCACGTATATCGGCAAGATTTACAACGAAGTAAAGCGTCGTCCGCGTTACTTTGTAGACAAAAAAGTGGGCATAAAAGGCGGAAATTGAGCCAAAAACTTGCACACATATAGGGTGTTTGTGCACACAAAGTGGCTTTTTGGCTTAAAATATTTGTCTATATAAATAAAAATTTGTTCCTTTGCACCGATTTTGAAACAAGAAATTAATATTATAAACACTTTAAAACATTAAAATTATGTCAGAAATCGAATCAAAAGTAAAGGCCATCATCGTAGACAAGCTCGGTGTTGACGAGGCAGACGTTAAGCCCGAAGCAAGCTTCACAAACGACCTTGGCGCAGACTCTCTCGATACTGTAGAGCTCATCATGGAGTTCGAGAAGGAGTTCGGCATCTCTATCCCCGACGACAAGGCTGAGAAGATCGGCACTGTAGGCGACGCTATTGCTTACATCGAGGAGAACGCAAAATAAATAAGGTTTATGGTTTATAGTTTATGGTGCACAAATATGGCAAGCAAGTTATAATTATATAACTCCTACTTGTGCCATAAACCATAAACCATTTTAACCATGAACTGATTTTTTATTAAATGGAATTAAAAAGAGTAGTAGTTACAGGCCTCGGAGCCGTTACCCCATTGGGCAACAACACAGAGGACACCTGGAACAACCTTGTTGCGGGCGTAAGCGGCGCAGCACCCATCACATTATTCGACGCATCACTGTTTAAGACTCAGTTCGCTTGCGAGGTGAAGAACCTTAAGGTCAATGACTATATCGACCGTAAGGAGGCACGCAAGATGGACCGCTATGCACAGCTCGCCATTATCTCGGCTATGCAGGCCATTCAGGATTCAGGCATGAATCTCGAGGAGATCGACAAGAACCGTGTAGGCGTCATCTACGGCGTAGGCATCGGTGGTATCAAGACTTTCGAGGAAGAAGTGGGCTACTGGGCACAGCACCAGGAGAACGGTCCTAAGTTTAATCCCTTCTTCATCCCGAAGATGATTGCGGATATCGCATCAGGCCATATCTCAATCATGTACGGATTCCATGGTCCTAACTACACCACAACATCAGCTTGCGCGTCTTCAACAAACGCCCTCGCTGACGCATTCAACCTCATACGTCTCGGCAAGGCAAACGTCATCGTAAGTGGCGGTGCAGAGGCTGCCATCACAGCAAGCGGCGTAGGCGGTTTCAACGCCATGCACGCTCTCTCTACACGCAATGACGATCCTGAGCACGCCTCACGTCCGTTCAGCGCAAGCCGCGACGGATTTATCATGGGCGAGGGCTCTGGCTGCCTCATCCTTGAGGAACTTGAGCACGCAAAGGCTCGCGGTGCCAAGATTTACGCCGAGATGGTCGGCGCTGGCATGTCTGCCGACGCTCACCACATCACTGCTTCACACCCGGAGGGACTCGGAGCACGTCTCGTAATGGAGAACGCACTCGAGGACGCTGGCATGAAGCCGGAAGACATTGACTATATCAACGTACACGGCACATCCACACACGTGGGCGACATCTCAGAGGCTAAGGCCATCAAGCAGGTGTTCGGTGACGCTGCATACAAGCTCAATATCAGCTCTACAAAATCAATGACAGGTCACCTTCTCGGTGCTGCCGGAGCTGTGGAGGCTCTCGCCTCTGTACTTGCAGTGAAGAACGACATCGTGCCCCCGACCATCAACCACGAGGACGACGACCGCGATCCGGAGATCGACTACGACCTCAACTACACCTTCAACAAGGCGCAGAAGCGTGAGGTGCGTGCAGCTCTGAGCAACACGTTCGGTTTCGGAGGACACAATGCTTGTGTAATCTTCAAGAAATATGCTGAGTAACATCATAGACAGAATAAGGCTCCCTTTCCGTAAGGACAAGGAGCTTTATTTGTCTTTACGCCAAATTATAGGCTTTTATCCTCACGACATCAGCTACTATAAGCTGGCGCTCATGCACAAGAGCATGTATAAGCGCAACGCTAAGGGAAAGCCAGTGAACAACGAAAGGTTGGAATTTCTTGGCGACGCCATTCTGGACGCCACGGTGGGCGACATCGTCTATCGTCACTTCCCCGGCAAGCGCGAGGGATTTCTCACCAACACACGCTCAAAGCTCGTACAGCGAGAGACGCTTAACCGCCTCGCTCAGGAACTGGGCATCAACCAGCTGATACTGTCAAGCGGACGTTCACAGTCGCACAATTCATACATGGGTGGCAACGCCTTCGAGGCGCTTGTAGGTGCCATTTACCTCGACCGTGGCTACGACGCATGCATGCAGTTCATGCGCAATCGCATTCTGGCACAAATGATTAACATCGATAAGGTTGCTTACAAGGAAGTGAACTTCAAGAGCAAGCTCATCGAATGGAGCCAGAAAAACCGTGTGCGCATTGACTTCAAGGTCCTCTCGCAGGAGAAGGACAAGACGGGATCGCCCGTCTTCAGCTATCAGGTAATGCTGGAAGGTGTGGAAGGTTGCTCCGGAAAGGGATACAGCAAGAAGGAGAGCCAGCAGCTCGCCTCGAAGCTAACCCTTGAAAAGCTGCGCAAGGAACCACAGTTCATCGACCAGGTGTTCGCCGCCAAGACAGAGCGGACGAAGATGGAGGAAGAACCCGTGGAGAACGTGCCGAGCACGGAAGAGAACAACGACTTCATCATAGCCAATCCTGAGGTGGAAGTCAACGCTGAGGCTGCCGTACAGACCTTGGAACGACAGAAGAGCAAGCGCGACAGACGCGCTCCGATGTACAGACAGACTGAGCAAGCACAGCCCGTGGCAGACAAAGAGGAATCCGATGCAGAAGAGTTCGATCTCAGCGACATATCCGCCAAGGAGAAGAGCCGCGAGGACATCATCGCTGCCGCAGAGGCAGCCGCTTTCGCAGAATAAGAAATAGCAGAACAGCCGTTTCGCTGAATAAGAAGAAAGAACATACATAACCCGTCGGGCATAGCCGGGAAAAGGCTGCTCCATAGGGGGATGACAAGACAAGTGCGTCGCTGACCAGTAACAAAATGGTCAGCGACGTAGTTTTTATATAGGTGCGTCACTGCTAATAAGTTATGTGATTCACACTTTTTTTCAACTTATTGCTACATCTTATAAAGTAAAAATCGTAACTTTGCATAAATGTGCGGTTATATCCCCGAAATTATTAAGAATAACAAAAACATATAACGAAATAACGACAATGGAATACAATTTCAGAGAAATCGAAAAGAGATGGCAGAGCCAGTGGGTGAAGGACAATACCTATCACGTCACTGAGGACACCTCAAAGGAGAAATTCTACGTTCTCAACATGTTCCCTTATCCATCTGGAGCAGGACTGCACGTGGGACATCCTCTCGGCTACATTGCCTCTGACATATATGCACGCTACAAGCGCCTTAAGGGATTTAACGTCCTCAATCCGATGGGATATGACGCTTACGGACTGCCCGCAGAGCAGTATGCCATCCAGACCGGACAGCACCCGGAGGTAACCACCGTGGCCAACATTGCACGCTATCGTCAGCAGCTCGACAACATCGGCTTCTCTTTCGACTGGGACCGCGAGATACGCACCTGCGACCCTAAGTATTACCATTGGACACAGTGGGCGTTTGAGAAGATGTTCGGATCGTTCTTCTGCAAGAAATGCCAGAAGGCACAGCCCATCGAGAAACTCATCGAGCACTTCGAGGAGAAGGGTTCGGAAGGAACCGAGAACATTGCTCAGAACGAGCAGCTGGAGTTCACCGCTGAGGAGTGGAAGGCTTATGACGACGTTAAGAAGCAGCAGGTATTGATGAACTACCGCATAGCTTATCTCGGCGAGACAATGGTGAACTGGTGTGCCGGTCTTGGCACAGTGCTTGCCAACGACGAGGTGGTAAACGGAGTCAGCGAGCGCGGCGGTTTCCCCGTTGTGCAGAAGAAGATGCAGCAGTGGTGTCTGCGTACATCCGCTTACTCACAGCGTCTGCTTGACGGACTGGAGACAGTAGACTGGAGTGATTCCATCAAGGAGACACAGCGCAACTGGATTGGTCGTTCGGAAGGAACTGAGATGCAGTTCAAGGTGGCAGGTCAGGACTTCGACTTCACCATCTTCACCACACGTGCCGACACCATCTTCGGCGTCACCTTCATGGTATTGGCACCGGAGAGCGAACTCGTGGAGAAGCTCACCACACCGGAGCAGAAGGCTGCTGTGGACGAATATCTCGCTTACGTGAAGAAGCGCACCGAGTTGGACCGTATGGCTAACCACTCAGTAACTGGTGTATTCTCAGGATCGTATGCCGTCAATCCGTTCACGGGCGAGAACATCCCCGTATGGATTTCGGAATACGTACTTGCCGGATATGGCACTGGCGCCATCATGGCTGTACCTGCACACGACTCACGTGACTATGCTTTCGCAAAGCACTTCAATCTTCCCATCATACCGCTTATCGAGGGCGCTGACGTCAGCGAGGAGAGCTTCGATGCCAAGGAAGGCATCGTTACCAACTCGCCTGCTGAGGGCAAGCATACTCTCGACGGCTTCTCACTCAACGGACTGTCCGTGAAGGAAGCCATCGCCGCTACAAAGAAGTTCGTTACGGAGAAGGGTATGGGACGAGTAAAGGTGAACTATCGTCTGCGTGACGCCATCTTCTCTCGCCAGCGCTACTGGGGCGAACCGTTCCCCGTATACTATAAGGACGGCATGCCGCAGATGATTCCGGAGGAGTGTCTGCCGCTTGAACTGCCTGAAATCGAGACCTATAAGCCAACAGAGACAGGCGAACCGCCATTGGGACGCGCCAAGAAATGGGCTTGGGACGTGGAGAAGAAGGAAGTGGTGGACAAGAGTCTGGTGGACAACAAGACTGTGTTCCCACTCGAGCTGAACACCATGCCGGGCTTCGCCGGTTCGTCTGCTTACTATCTCCGCTATATGGACCCGAAGGACGACAAGAGCCTCGTAAGCAAGGAAGCTGACGAGTACTGGAAGAACGTCGACCTCTATGTCGGCGGCTGCGAGCACGCCACTGGTCACCTTATCTATTCTCGTTTCTGGAACAAGTTCCTCTTCGACCTCGGCGTAAGCTGCAAGGAAGAGCCGTTCCAGAAGCTTGTCAACCAGGGTATGATTCAGGGCCGCTCAAACTTCGTTTATCGTATCAACTCTGACGACCACTCAAAGGCCCCCGTCTTTGTAAGTGCAGGCCTGAAGAAGGATTACGACGTTACTCCTATCCACGTAGACGTGAACATCGTTTCTGCTGACGTTCTCGACATCGATGCTTTCAAGGCATGGCGTCCTGAATATCAGAATGCAGAGTTCATCCTCGAGGACGGCAAGTATGTCTGCGGTTGGGCAGTAGAGAAGATGTCGAAGTCGATGTTCAACGTTGTCAACCCTGACATGATCGTTGAGAAGTATGGTGCTGATACACTCCGTCTTTACGAGATGTTCCTCGGTCCGGTGGAGGCAAGCAAGCCTTGGGATACCAACGGCATTGACGGATGCTTCCGCTTCCTCAAGAAGTTCTGGAACCTCTTCTATGAGAACCGTACCGACACTTTCCTGCCCTGCGACGAGAAGCCATCGGCAGAAAGCCTCAAGAGTCTGCACAAGCTCATCAAGAAGGTAACAGAGGACATCGAGAAGTTCTCTTACAATACCAGCATCTCGGCGTTCATGATTGCTGTAGGCGAACTGCAGCAGCAGAAGTGCCGCTCCAAGGAAGTGCTTGAGCAGCTTGTTGTGCTCATCGCTCCGTTCGCTCCGCACATCGCAGAGGAACTGTGGCACACACTCGGTCACGCCACCACTGTCTGTGACGCCGCATGGCCCGCTTTCGACGAGAAGTATCTCGTGGAGAGTGAGATGCAGCTTACTATTTCCTTCAACGGTAAGGCACGCTTCCAGAAGAAGTTCCCTGCCGACGCCACCAACGACGCCATCCAGGCTGCAGTGCTCGAGGACGAGCAGAGCCAGAAATACATCGGCGACAAGAAGGTTGTGAAGGTAATCGTCGTACCTAAGAAGATTGTGAATGTCGTAGTGAAGTAATACGGCGACATCCCGAGAGAACACATAAAAATACCACAATAAAGGAAGTCGCCGCTTGCGCACGCCAGAGAACGGCGCGGGCGAGACGACGACTTCTTTTGCTTAGAAACATAAAAAAATAACGCTTTAACTATAAAATCCTATGACAATCGACCGCAAAATAATCTGGCAAGAAACGAAGGACTACTTTAACATCACTCTCGGTCTACTGCTTTACACCTTCGGATTCACCGTCTTCCTGCTGCCCTACGAAATCGTAACCGGTGGTATCGCAGGTATCGGAGCCATTGTGTTCTATGCCACTAAATTCCCCGTTCAGTGGACATTCTTCATCATCAACGCCGTGCTTATCGTGGCGGCGCTGAAGGAACTCGGAATAAAATTCCTTGCCAAGACCATCTATGCCACGCTGGCGATAACCGTAATGCTCGACTTGGCACAGAAGATAGTGGAAATGCCAGATGGCTCTTTCTATAAGCTGATGGGCGAGGGCAACGACTTTATGTCGCTCATCATCGGATGTATGCTCACCGGTACAGCGCTTGCTATAGTGTTCTTGAACAACGGCAGTACGGGTGGCACTGATATTATCGCCGCCGTAGTGAACAAGTACTATAACGTATCGCTCGGTAAGGGCCTCATCATGGTTGACCTCGTCATTATCGGCAGCTGTCTCGCCATCGACTCTTTCGGTCCGTTCCCGCAGCGTTGTCAGATGGTAGTGTTCGGTCTGTGTACGATGTTCATAGAATGTAACATGCTCGACTATGTGATGAACGTCCAACGTCAGTCTGTGCAGTTCATGATATTCTCAAAGGAATACAAGAAGATTGCCGCTGCCATCACTAAGAAGACAGACCACACCCTCACCATTCTCGACGGACACGGATGGTATACCGGTAAGGAGATGAAGGTAATATGCCTCCTCGCCAAGAAGCGTGAGTCGGTGCTCATATTCCGTCTTATCAAGATGCTTGACCCGCGTGCCTTCGTTTCGCAAAGCTCCGTTATCGGTGTGTACGGCGAAGGATTCGACCAGATAAAGGTGAAGGTGAAGAAACATCAGGAAGAACTGCATAAGCAGGAAATGGAGGAACACGGTCTACATGAACAAGAACAAATATTAGAAGTAAATGAAAATAGTATTCGCAACGAACAACAGCCATAAGCTCTCAGAGATTCGCTCCATCCTGGGCGACCGCTTCGAGGTGCTTTCGTTGTCAGACATAGGATGTCATGCCGACATCCCAGAAACCGCCAACACCCTTGAGGGCAACGCCATTCAGAAGGCACGTTATGTAGTGGAGTATTTCGGTTATGACTGCTTCGCCGACGACACGGGTCTGGAAGTGGCTGCATTGGGAGGCGAGCCGGGGGTACACTCGGCACGTTACGCTGAAGGCACCGACCACGACTCGGAAGCCAATATGCGCAAGCTTCTCCAGCGCCTTGAGGGTAAGGAGGACAGAAACGCGCAGTTCAGAACAGTAATCTGTCTGGCACGTAAGGATGATTATGCCGACTATTCTCTCTTTGAGGGCACGGTGAAAGGCCGTATCGCTGAGGAGAAGAAGGGTACGGAAGGCTTCGGCTACGACCCCATCTTCGTGCCTGAAGGTCACGACCAGTCGTTCGCACAATTAGGATTGGACATCAAGAACTCCATCTCGCACCGTGCAAGGGCTGTGGAGAAGCTGGCTCGCTTCCTGAAGCGCTAAACACGCCGACACCCATCCATCAGTAATATTCAGAAACAATAACGATCCTACAATGAAGATATTCTCACTGAAGCAGACCATAAATGCCCTGACACGCTCGGTTGCTGTGTCTGTCTGCGCCGTAGTGCTCACGCTTTCGGCTATGATGACAGCGTCAACGGTAGCTGTGGCAAGCACACCCCCGATAGGCACATGGAAGTCGTACATGGCTTATAGCGACATACGACATATCGTAAAGGTGGGCAACCGCGTTTACGTGGTGGCGTCTGGCGACCTGTATGTCTACGACACGTCAGACGAGAGCATCACAACGATGGACCGCAACAACGGACTGAGCGATACCGACATCAAGTTTATCTCTTGGAACGCTGCTGCCAAGCGTCTCGTCATTGTGTATAGCAATGGCAATATCGACCTGCTTAGTGAGAAACTCGACATCACCAACATCTCTGACTATTACGACAAGTCGCTCACGTACGACAAGACCATCAACAATGTCTTCACGAACGGCAATCTTACATACCTTGCCACCGGCTTCGGTATTGTGGTGGTGAACGTGTCGAACGCCACTATCGCCGATACTTACGCATTGCAGGAGAAGGTGAATGCCTTGTGTATCAACAACGGTATGATTTACGCCGCTACGGACAACGAAATCTTCAAGGGCGACATGCGCAAGAACCTTGCCGACCCGAACGAATGGGATAAGTTGGCATCAGAGGGATTCAGCTGGCTGTTCTGGATGGACGAAGGACTGGTGGGAGCAAAGAAATACAACATCTCCACCATAGCTTCTGACGGAACGGTGAAGAAGCAGGCTGGTCCTTATATGGACAATTGCGTGATGCAGAACGGACTTTTGTTTGCATGTGGAGGTAACGACACCTATTGTTACCATACAGCTTCCGACCGTGGAGGCATAGCCAAGCATCTCAATACTGTGGCTGTCGATCCGAAGGACGGATCTTTCTGGATTCATGACGATGATGGTTCGCTTGCCAATATCACTTTGGCTGACGACCGCTCCTTTACCATAAACAAGACTGGCATAAAGGCAGACGGACCCGATTATAACACTTTCGGATTCATGCTTATGCGCAACGGAACCCTCTATACTTGTGGCGGACCCGGCAGTTCAACCAGCAGAGAAGGCTGCGTGCAGGTGCTCTCTCAGGATGGTACGTGGAAGATGTACGACACCAGCTTTGCCAAAGACCAGAAGTCGCCGTTTATTTCTGCATACGCCCTTGCCATTGACCCTAAGGACGAGAAGCACGTGTATGTGGCAGCCCGAACTGGACTGTACGAGTTTTACAACGGCGAGTTCCGTAAACTTTGGAACGAGGACAACAGCCCGATTACGCATGCCGATGTGAAAGAGGATGCATGGTATAAATACAATAAAGTGACGACGCTGTGTTTCCTTGACGACGGCTCGTTGCTCTGCTTCAACAGCGAGACGGCTGACGGAAAGACATCTCTGCTCTCACTCAAGGACGATAAGTGGACCGATCTCTCCAACTCCAACTTCATAGCCACAGCAGGCTTTTCCTTCCCATACGCCAAGGATATGTTCAGGGACAGCCGTGGACTGATTTGGTTCTGCAATAACAACTGGCAGACAGCATGTCTTGCCTGCTACCAGCCATCTTCCGGTGCTTCGAAGTCGTACCGTTCCATTTTCAATCAGGACGGAAAGGAATACCAAATCTATTATGTCTCTTGCGTTACTGAGGACATCGAGGGTAATATATGGATAGGCACAGACGTGGGACCTCTTATGCTGCCCGCTTCGCAGATAGGCACCGATGACGATACGTTCACGCAGGTGAAGATACCGCGCAACGACGGCACCAATCTTGCTGACTACCTCCTCTCCAATGTGCCCATCTCTGCCATTTATGTGGATGGTGCCGGACGCAAGTGGTTCGGAACGTCAGGCAACGGTGTCTATCTTATAAGCGCTGACAACATACAGCAGCTTCAGCACTTCACCTCCTCTAACTCTAATCTGCTTTCAGACGACATCGAGAGAATAACAGCCAACGAGCAGACGGGAGAGGTGTTCTTCGGAACAAGTGCCGGGCTGTGCTCATATATGGCTGACGCCACCAAGCCGTCCGAGAAGATGACCAAGGACAATGTCTACGCATATCCCAACCCCGTCAAGCCCGACTATACAGGACTGATAACCGTCACGGGATTGACACTCAACGCTGACGTAAAGATAGTTACGTCCAACGGTACGCTTGTAGCTCAGGGACGATCTAATGGAGGAACGTTCACATGGGACGGATGCGACGCAAAGGGCAAGCGTGTGGCAAGCGGCATCTACATGGTGGAGACTGCTACAGAGGACGGCGGTAATGGCACGGTGTGCAAGATTGCCGTCATAAAATAACAACAACGAACATAACAGCAACAAAAATATATGGCCAATAACAACCTTTGGACTGACAGCTACTGGCTGCTTCTGATGCAGGCCTGCAAGAAAAAGCCCGATGACGTGACGACACCGTGGTCGAAGACTATGGTGGACCTCGCCATCGAGCTACATATTCATCCCAAGACTCTCTTCGAGAAGATGGAGCAACTGCTCGATCATAAGACTGCGTCACTCCAGAAGATATGGGACACATACGCCGACAATACGCGACGCCTCAACAAGGACGCCAAGCGTGTGAGGGAAATGAAAGGCTTCGGCGATGCCGACTCGTTCTTTATGGGTGTGGAAAGCATCGACTCGTTCGAGACTTTCTATCTGCCTGTCGCCGACGACACGAAGCTGACGCCAGCGTCGCTGACCATACTCATCGACCTCTACTTCATGCTTACCCCCAACACTATGGTGGAGGAGACGCCGGAGGTGGCTGACGTGGCACGCATGCTCATGCTGACCACGAAGGAGGTGGTGGAAGTGCTCGCCATATTCCAGACCTTCGACCCCATCCTTAAAAGAAAGGCTCTGCCTACGTCAGCACTCGTTGAGGCTGCGCGAAAGGTATGGGACGAATATGCCAACGACACACAGAATATGAACGATAAGAAGGAAAGGGCTTTGGCTTACTACCATAAGTAAAACCTTATTGGCGTTAATAAGTCGAAGACTCTATATATAAATAACTCGCTTAAGATGGAACAAAGATTCATCCAGACACAAGAACAGAAACTCCAGCAGGTACAGCGTCTGTCACAACAGCAGATGCTGCAGGTTCATCTGCTTGAGATGCCCCTGACGGAGTTGGAAGAGAATGTCAATGCCGAACTCGACGACAATCCCGCTTTGGAGGTATCGTCTACGGAAGACGCTCTCGATAATCCCCATGACAGGGATACTGACGACAGAAGTCGCGACGACTATGGCTCCACGGACAGCAAGGCGGAAGGACGCGACGGCGATGACGACAATGGTACGGACATCGTCAGTGACGAATTCGACCGACAGAACGAACGCGAAGAACGCGAGTCGGCGCTGAATGCCGCCCTTGAGAGAATCGGAGAGGGTGACGACGACATGCCGACAGCCTCTTACCAGTACGGCGGCAACAACGAGTCTGCCGACTATGAGGAGATGGTCTATGGCAATACCACGTCGTTCTATGACCGCCTGAAGGAGCAGATGGGTGAGTTGGAGCTGACAGAGACCGACCGCGACATCATGGAGTACGTCATTGGTTCGCTTGACAGCGACGGACTGTTGCGCAAGGACAGCGAGTCAATAAGCGATGAACTTGCCATCTATCACGGCATCGACTGCACCACAGCTGATGTCGAACGCATTGTCGGCATCCTTCAGACCTTCGATCCTGCCGGAATCGGAGCACACACCTTGCAGGAGTGTCTGCTGCTCCAGATTGACAGACGAGGCGACGACGATCTGAAGCCGCTCATGAAGAAGGTGGTGACAACGCTCTTCGACGATTTTACGAAGAAACACTTCGACCGCATAAAGACCGCTCTCAATACCGATTCGTACACTGCGAAGCGCGTGATTGACGAGATTCGTCGCCTCAACCCCAAGCCGGGAGCCTCGCTTGGCGAGACCGAAGGCCGCAACATACAACAGATAACCCCCGACTTCATCATCGACACCGACGATGACGGCAACGTAACGTTCACGCTCAACGGCGGCAACATCCCCGAACTGAAGGTTTCGCCGTCGTTCACGGAGATGATGGAGACCTATCGCAACAACAGGTCGTCAATGTCGAAGCGCGATAAGGAAGCCCTGCTCTACGCCAAGGAGAAGGTGGAAAGGGCGAAGGGATATATCGATGCGATAAAGCAGCGCCGCCACACGCTCTCCGTGACGATGCGTGCCATCATCGACTGGCAGAAGAAGTTCTTCCAGGACGGCGATGAGGCAGATCTCAAACCGATGATTCTGAAGAACATCGCTGACCGCACGGGACTGGACATCAGTACCATATCGCGTGTCAGCAACGTTAAGTACGCCCAAACCAACTGGGGTACCTTCCCGCTGCGCTTCTTCTTCTCAGACGGCTACACCACAGGCGACGGAGAAGAGCTGTCCACCAGAAAGATAAAGCTTGCCCTTAAGGACCTTATCAGCAAGGAGGACAAGAAGAAGCCGCTTAGCGACGACGCCCTGACAAAGCAACTGGCAAAGCTCGGCTATCCCATCGCCCGACGCACCGTGGCAAAATACCGCGAGCAACTCGGACTGCCGATCGCCCGACTGAGGAAAGACTAAAGTCTTTAGCACAATATATTTAAGCATGAAAGAAAAGAACATTATCCTCGCAGCGCGAATACTGAGCATGGCATTCACGCCATTCTATCTGTCGCTCGTCGGACTGATAGCCCTCTTCACGTTCAGCTATCTCAGTCTGATGCCGTGGGCATACAAGCTCACCGTTCTGCTTCTTGTCTACGCCTTCACCATCCTCATGCCCTCTCTGCTCATCCATTTCTATCGTCATTACCACGGTTGGACGCTCATTGAGCTGGGCAAGAAGGAGCGTCGCGTCGTACCTTATCTTATCTCCATAATGTGCTACTTCGTGTGCTATTATGTGATGCATAAGATAAACATCCCGCACTTTATGAGCAACATTCTCATAGCGGCGCTGGTCATCCAGATTCTCTGTGCCATGATAAACATCTGGTGGAAGATATCCACCCACACCGCAGCCATCGGAGGCGTGGCAGGAGCGCTGCTTGCGTTCTCCATCATCTTCGGATTCAATCCCTTGGGATGGTTCAGCGTGGTGCTTATCCTTGCGGGAATGGTTGGTTCCAGCCGAATGATTCTGCGCCAGCATTCTCTCCGTCAGGTATGTTACGGCTTCCTGCTCGGCACAGTTACGGCATACACCATAATATTGAGATTGTAAAAGCATAAACATAACATCTAAATAAACATAACAATGTCACCATTAGTCAGCATCATTATGGGCAGCACATCAGACCTGCCCGTCATGGAAAAGGCATGCAAGTTCTTGAACGACATGCAGATTCCTTTTGAAGTTAACGCCCTCTCTGCACATCGCACACCGGACGCAGTGGAAAGTTTCGCAAAAGGCGCTAAGGATCGCGGCGTCAAGGTAATCATCGCTGCAGCAGGAATGGCTGCCGCTCTGCCGGGAGTAATAGCTGCCAGCACCACGCTGCCCGTCATCGGAGTGCCCATCAAGGGTATGCTTGACGGACTGGACGCCATGTTGTCCATCATTCAGATGCCACCGGGAATCCCCGTTGCCACGGTAGGCGTCAACGGCGCCATGAACGCTGCCATCCTCGCTTGCGAGATGATAGCCCTCTGCGACGAGAATGTAGCCGCAAAGATGGCTGAATATAAGGCAGGACTGGGCAAGAAGATTGAGAATGCCAACAAGGAGCTGGCAGAAGTGAAGTTCGAGTATAAAGTAAACTAAACCATTAGGAGTTAGGAATTACGAATTAGGAGTTGGTCTTGATTCGTAATTCCTAATTCCTATTTTTTTTATTTCATCATTATGGTTGATCTCTTTAATTATCGCCGTCGTCAGTCGTCTCCCGTCAAGGTGGGCAGCATTCAGATTGGTGGCGATTCGCCCATACGCGTACAGTCGATGACCACCACCAATACCAACGATACGGAGGCATGTGTGGCGCAGGCTGAGCGCATCATCAAAGCTGGAGGCGAGCTGGTTCGCCTCACCACGCAGGGACGTCGCGAGGCAGAGAACCTCAAGAACATCAACGCCAGACTCCGTGCCGACGGTTATCTGACTCCGCTCGTTGCTGACGTTCACTTCAACGCCAATGTCGCCGACGTAGCCGCCTTGTACGCTGAGAAGGTTCGCATCAACCCCGGCAACTATGTCGACCCTGCCCGTGTCTTCAAGAAGATAGAATATACGGACGAGGAGTATGCCGAGGAACTCAAGAAGCTTGAAGACCGCTTCGTGCCCTTCCTCAATATCTGCCGCGAGCACCACACCGCCGTGCGTATCGGCGTTAATCATGGTTCGCTCTCAGACCGCATCATGTCGCGCTATGGCGACACGCCGGAGGGCATCGTGGAGAGCTGCATGGAGTTTCTGCGTATCTGCAAGAAGGAGCAGTTCGACAACGTGGTTATCTCCATCAAAGCTTCCAATACGGTCATCATGGTTCGCACCGTGCGTCTTCTCATCAGCGAGATGGACAAGGCGGACATGCATTATCCGCTCCACCTTGGTGTAACAGAAGCTGGAGAGGGCGAGGACGGTCGCATAAAGAGTGCTGTGGGCATCGGAGCATTGCTCGCTGACGGCATCGGCGACACCATCCGCGTGAGCCTCAGCGAGGAGCCGGAGGCAGAGATTCCGGTGGCAAAGCATCTCGTAGACTATATCACGAAGCGCGAAGGACATCTCATGGTGCCCGCTACAGAGTCGGCTGAGTTCGACTGGCTCCGTCCGGAACGTCGCAAGACACGTGCCGCAGGTGGCATCGGAGGCAGTAATGTCCCCGTCGTTATTGCTTCCTACGGCAAGGACGAGAACGCCGCTGACGTGGAGTTCAGCCCTGACACCACTCCCGACTACATCTATTGCGGAGCTTCTCTGCCCGCCGACCGCCGTGAGGGACAGAAATACATCGTCGACTTCAATGCCTACAAGGGCGAGCCAGACACCTACCCTATCTTCCCTTACAACGCCACACCGTTCATCGGCAGCGTTAAGGCTGACGTCAAGTTCCTCGTGCTTCAGCTCGGAGCACCCTCTGAAGAATATCTCGCCTGCCTCAAGGCCCATCCTGAAGTGGTGGTAGTGGCAGTCAGCAATCAGCAGAACCGTCTCGGCGAACAGCGTGCGCTTACTCATGAGTTGTGGACCAACGGCCTCTTCAATCCTGTTGTCTTCGCCCAGATGTATCGTCACAGCGCCGCAGAGAAAGCCAACTTCCAGCTTGAGGCAGCCGCCGACATGGGTGCGCTGATGATAGACGGACTGACGGACGGCATCTGGCTGATGAACGACGGCGACATCACCGTCCGCGACATCGCCGACACCTCTTTCGCCATCCTTCAGGCAGCCCGCCTCCGCACCTCCAAGACGGAGTATATCTCATGTCCCGGTTGCGGTCGCACGCTCTACGACCTCCGCTCCACCATCGCCAAGATAAAGGCAGCGACAGCCCACATGAAGGGTCTGAAGATCGGCATCATGGGTTGCATTGTCAACGGACCTGGCGAAATGGCTGACGCCGACTACGGTTATGTAGGTGCCGGTCCAGGCAAGATTTCGCTCTACAAGCAGAAAACCTGCATAGAGAAAGCCATCCCCGAGAGCGAGGCAGTGGAACACCTGCTGCGCTTCATCGAGGAGGACAGAAAGAAGAAATAGAGTTTTTTCTGAATTATTCAATTAAGTAAAAGGCTTTATGTTAGGTCTTGCGCGAACAAGTTTCTCGCCGACCTGACATAAAGCCTTTTTCTGTTTATATATTGTCTGCTTGTGAATTACAATGAGCTGCGGGTTCCGCGGAGCGGGACCTATATCATGAAACCCACTGCAAGCTCCGAAGGAGCGCCGCTGTGGGGACGTGCGTCACTTCCATCTAAATATAGTTCCCCGAAGGGTAGGGTGTTCAAAATCCTCATAATTTTTATGTCCAATTTGTCCCCAAAATA
>OIZP01000485.1_pt1 | contig 24961 bp, 16 predicted proteins | sample 1588531 | NCBI WGS metagenome assembly OIZP01 (sample SAMN03283283) | human gut metagenome | biome: human-associated habitat; material: feces | host: Homo sapiens | place: Peru | collected 2012
TACGAAGCATACCGGCAGCTAAATTCTGCACAGTAGTTGTCTTGCCAACACCACCTTTATTATTAACGATGGCGAGTATCATTTTCAACTGATTCTCCATATTAAAAATATAAATTGATTTCTGTTTGCAAAGATACATTATTAATTTGAAATACACAAGGAAACAAGCAAAATTGTTTGCATGTAATCAATATTTTAAGTTATTTTGTATTTTTAGAAACATGTTTGCATGTTAGCATCAAACAAAAAGGTACGTAATCCATTAATTATCAACTAAATAGTAAATAGAGTGGGGTAGTAATATTTGTATGCATATAAACATGATTACAATATAATTTGTATTTTTGTAGGTTTGCAAACATGTAGATTAGTTTTCAGATATCTAAGAGTCTGAAGTAAGTGATTGTATTTCACCTAAATAATTACCCATTTCCTTGTGATCACGCCAAACAAATACATCATTGATAAAATCAAGCAATTTTTCGTGTAACAACAAAATCTGATTTTTCAAATCAAAATGGTATTCATCCTCTTCAGCAAAAGATTCTGCCTGCAAGTTTAAATCATCCAGGTTATCTAAAAGCTTACAAAGTTTCAGATAAACCTGCTGATAATATTTCCTTTTTTCTAACTCCTGCTGATGGGTAGTCTCTAAAATGGCACGGATACTTTCATCTTCAACAGAAAAATCTCCATCAGGTAAAGGCAAAAAAGCATTAGCTGCTTCATCGCCAGCTAAAATGAAAAAAACAACCAAACGATCCCTTCCATGCCAGACATGAAAAGGATCATTCAGCAACCAATTCTTCACTTTTCTAACAGAAGGAATAGAAGAATTAAATTTTGTAATTATCTGAATCATAGAAAGTTATAAGTCTAATGAATTAGAAATTAAGTCTGGATTGGGTACCCTTGCCTGGCTTGCCATTCATATAAGGTACACCAAAATCCTCATAAAGCATCTTGCACACAGAACCACAAATTTTACGTTCATTGGTGTCAAAATCCTCTTTATTATACCGAGTTGCAATCTTTTTCAACTGCTTCGAAATACTATTAAGGATTTCCACTCTTTCTGACTGACTATCGACCTTGGCCACAGTTTTGCTTATCGCTTGAACATAATAATTAGACTGTTCCACACGGAAATGACTTCTCATAAAAGTATTGATAATGGTAAGCAGCTTAGTAAGCTTAGCTCCATAACTCTCAGAAAGCATTGAGATTTGAGGAATTGTAGGCTTTTGAGCACCTAATTTAGCAGTATTACCATTTGTTTCAATGATGAAATAATAAGCAGTTACTGCACCGCGTGAATTCTTGCTCTTTACCTTATAATCAAAGCATACATCACAAAGACCCGCATCAAAAACCTTCCGTATATCATCTTTCGCTTTATCAAGCACTCGTTTTTTGAAGTCAGAACCATTTTTATACTGCTCTTTCTGAACGACATTTCCTTTTTCATCGCGAACTTCCAACAAATTGAACATCTTTTTGATATCCTGTACAGTCATGAAGAAAACCTTGTCCTCCTTGTTTCGATATTGGCAACAGAATTCATAAAAGCGCTGTGAATAGACACTTTTGAACCCCATCTCTATATACATGTCAAACACAGTAAATTCAGATGAAAGATTGGTGAAGTAGGGGAGGAGAACAGGAGTAATACCTACAGTATAAGTTTCCTGATCTGGATGCTCATCTACATATGACAAAAGACCGGCATAAATACGGTGTCCATCCTTGGAATGAAAAACCTTCTTAGCATCCGTGATATTCTTGAGTGCATTGAAGGCATAATCCAAGTTGGAACTATGCCCGGAGACACATTCCAGAAGCTGGGTACGTGTGAGCGTAATCTGGTATTTTTCCGGATGCCCATCAGGAAGATCTTTCTTCTTTTGAATTCCACGGATAATCTGCAGCCAACAGTTTCGTTCCACAGCTGTCAGGTTACTGATAGCCTGTGTTACGTCATTTGGCTGAGTGATGAAGTAGTGAGGAATATTACTGAGAATATCCTTGTCTGTTTTCTTGGGTCTCCCACCTTTTCGCTTCGGAATATTCGAGTTAGAAAAAGAATCTGAAGGATTGATTTCCTCAGCCTCTATCGTCTCGATGTTGTCATTTGATTCCTTTGTCATTTTATTATGTTTTTAATTTTGTCGCAAATATACATATTTTTGTGCGACAAACAATGCAACAATGTCGTATATTATGTATTTTTAACCTAACTAAGACTATCGGTCTCTTTATAATTTATAAAACTGTCGCAGCAGTATGTTAATCGCTGATATTCAATACTTTACGTATTCTGTTACGACAAAAATATAAAGTTTAAATGCTTAAAATTAATTATATTTACGACATTATAATAAATTAATAGTCGCAAATACTTTCATATTTTAAAGACTTATTTTTAATACTGTCTGCTTACTTAAGTTTTCCATATGAACTTATCTATTTGATTATCTGATAGTTAGATATGAAACAGTAAATTTCACTTTAAAGTATGCTGATTATTTGATACGACAATTTTATAAAGTTATTGGTGTATCTGCGACAAAATTATAAGATTTTCAATTTTGCTGCGACAAGATTATGAATGGGCTTTTATGACGATAGAAATCTATAGTAAGCTTTATAATTTTGTCGCAAATGAAATTAATATCATGAGAGAAGACTTCTTTTCATATTTTGATGAAATACATGAACGGAAATTCTTTAACTAATTGATATAAAGGCTATTATATGTCTTTTGATATGTATTGTTGCGACAAAATTATAAGATTTAACTATTTTATATGTGCATTCGAAATGTTTTTATGGCCTTATATTGAGGCTTACGAAAGTAAGCTACGACAAAATTATAAGCTAAAATTATAGTTTGATATTATTTGAGACAGAATTATAAAGATGTCGCAAATGAATCTATTATTTTTATATTTTTGTCGTATATTATATAAATAGGGATATTTTTAGATAGCTATTGCAGTTGTTAGGTGGGGGGTAGGGAGATTTTATACTTTATAATTTTGTCGCAGAAACGATTCTGGAAAGAGTTTTTATTGGGATTATTCAGTCAGTACTAAGCAGATATCTATCAATGCTGCGACAAAATTATAAGGTCTTATACCAAGACACAGGTTATGTTGAGAGGATTGTGTTTATTTTATAATTTTGTCGCACCTTCTTCTAAAGTTGCATTACTATCTTTATAATTTTGTCGCAGTAAAATGACTTTTCTTTCATTTTTATGGTATAGTAGATGTTGTAAATTTAAATTATAAAACAGAAATATACATATTTTAACGCGCATAAAAGTCTGCTTTTAATTTTAGAGGCTTGGCTTTCCAAAAACAAACAGGAAAAAGGGTAGATTCCAATAAAATAGGGACAAAAATACCCTTTTTAGGATAATATATATATAATATAATACCTATTTATATATTAAATTGTCCTGCTCATTTTTATCTCTTTTATTTTGGCTTATTATTTTCAGAATTTATAACTTTTTGATAACCAATGATTTACGAAGACTATCTGCGACAGATTTATAAGACGTTACGACGAAATTATAAGAAGGATATGGACAAAATAATAAAGTTTATTTTCTATATGCGACAAAATTATAAGGTTTGAGATAAAATCTTAAATTCTTAAAGGTGCGACAAAATTATAAAGAGGCAACAGCAGCCTGTGGCATGTTGGGCAATAAATACTGGATGCTCTTTCATCGGTGTCTGTTTACCATCATTGGGAATTATGGCAAGTGCAAAGCGTTTGGCAACGAAATCATCCGCTTGAAAGATGACTTGAGGCTCGTTTATAGAATTACCATCTGTATTACCGAAAAACACAAATAGCTTTCCTGTATATTCGGGCATGCAAAAATACAAAAATATTTGTGACAAATCTTGAGAAGTAATTTGGCAGATAGTGAATTCCAATACGCCATTTTGTCTTACTGACGATGACAGAAATTGATGAAAGTCAAGAAATATAGGCTTTTTTGAAAATATCTCTTCAAAAATTGTGTGCGTACACAAAAAGGCATTACCTTTGCACTTGAAAAGATTGAATAACGATAATTAAAGTAAAGAAAGGGTAACAATTATGATGATTTTTGGAATGACATTAGCCGTATTGGCTATCACATTTGCTGAGATTGTAGTAATCAACAAGAAAATGAATCTTAGCAAGTAAAAAGGCTTGAAGATGAGCATCTTAGGATGCTCAGTATGAGAGCATATATATTTAAGGTAAAGATTAGGGTAACAGATTTTAAGAGAGAAAGGAACTATATTATGTTAGTATTAGGTATGATTTTAGCAATGGTGGTTGCAGCCGTAGCAGAGCTTGGTGCAATAGCCAACAAGAAGAACTTCGCTTAACAGCGATATTCTTCATTTTAGAAGAAATAAGGTTTTCCATATATATAAGAGGAAAGGCAGTTGAAGGCAGAAGATGCTTGCAGTTGCCTTTTTCTTTTTTTATGCATTTGCCATCATCTCCTTACAATGAACTTGAAAAGATAATCTACAATGTATATGAAGAAATGCTATTCCACATTTTTTTGTGGAAAAATTCCACACGATTTCCCCATTTTCCACAATGCCCATTTTGGGCACATATAGTCTAACTGTCTGATAATCAGAAGATATTGTATTTTTATCTTCTTTTGGCACGCTGATTGTGAATATCATTAGTGGGTTCGCCAATGAATCCACAAAGATAGAAAGTAATAAAAATAAATATTCACAATTAAAAACGATAAGATTATGAAAAAGTTCGTATTTGCAGCTATCGCAGCTATTGTAATGGTTTCAGTAAGTAACGTATTTGCATCCAATAAGATGATGAGTAACGCTCAGGTTGCTCCAGTTGACACCGTAGCTCCAGCTACTCCTACAGATTCTTCAGTAGTAAGTACTCCTGTCACTCCACAGGCTGGTGCAGAAGATTCTACAGATCAGCATGCTGCAGTAGCTGAATAATTTCCAAGATAATGGTCTTTTTTAAAAGCATACTATAGAGAAAAGGGTAGAATAGTTTTCATTGAAAGATTAGGTTTTTAGGATACGTTTTAATTGATTATTGCTAAGTAAATCAGTAACTACAGAATTAGAGTAAATTAGCGAAAAATGAAGTCTGCTGGCAGTGTGTTAGCAGACTTTTTGGGTATAATATTGTATATAAAAACAACAAGATTTCGCACGACATCCTATCGCATTTTGAAGGCGATGAAGAAAGGTAACCATTGAAGACAAGTTAAGAAATAGTCTGCGAAGTTCAATACTTTTTATAAATAAAAGTTTTTGTGTAATAGTTGTTTAATGACTAAAAGCAGACTTTAGGGAGTGCACTGACTACAGTTTTTAAATTTACGTATAGAAACAGTTATGAAAAGTAGTAAAAAGTAAAAAAATAACAGATGTTATAGTTGATTTGTAAGCAAAAATTTGTTTTTATCATCTTTTTTACTTATCTTTGCGCCCAAAGTAGTTCAAGAAGTGAAGAAATACGCAGATAACTGGCGTAAACCGACCTAAATCAGAACTAATAGCTAAAGATATATAATGTAATGCAGACAGTAAAAGAAGAATCGTATCAAGCGATATTTAGAAAGTACTACCCTCGAATGTTTTATTATGCTAAACGTATCGTAGGGGAGGACGCTGCCGATGATGTAGTTCAAGAAGCTTTTCTTGAATTGTGGAATCGTATGGATGCATTGGAGACGGATGTCCCGCAGATAGAATCATACCTCTATAAGACGATTTACTCAAGAGGGTTGAATTACTTGAAGCGCTATAAGAAAGTCAATACTGCAGCCATTGAAGATATCAACGAAATGCGTATGTCGTGCTACTTCTCTTCGTTGGGAGATGGAGAACAGGACATGGAAAACATGGAGTTGAGAAGAAAAATCAATCAGGCCATAGGGGAACTTCCTGATAAATGCAGGGAAATATTCGTTTTGAGCTATCTCAAGGATATGAAAAATAGTGAGATTGCTCTGATGATGAACGTATCCGTACGTACCGTTGAAGCCCATATTTATAAGGCTTTAAAGTCTCTTAGGGCTCGTTTGGGAACTTTTTTTGTGTTTTTTATACCTTTTTTATAGGTTATTGAGTAAGTGTTTTCTCAACAATTATTGTTATGGTATTTAATTAGATCATTAATTTAAAAGGATATTAAGCAAGATTGTTATATGATAAATGAGGAATTAAAGGCGAGATTCTTGGCAGGTGAGTGCACGGAAGAGAAACTCATCGCATTAAGGGATATGTTGAAGAATTCTCCGGAGGAAAAACAAGAACTTTTCAAAGAAGAAAAGTTGAGCGATGAGCTCAAAGCGCAGTTCATGCCAAAGACCCAACTGATGCTTGCTGAACAGAGAATGCAGGCTAAGATCAGGGAGATGAAGGATGAACAGCAGGCTGAGCATCATGCGCATATAATAGGTATGTGGCGTCGGGCTGCTGCGATTGCTGTGGTTTGCGTATTGGGTGGATTGGCCTGGTTCTATCTCCAGCACAATCCGATTTCTAATATGCAGATGCAGGTGGTGATGGCCAGTGCCGACAATGATACGACGGTTACTTTACCTGATGGAACTAAGGTTTGGCTCAACAAACTTGCTTCCATCAAATATCCGAAAGAGTTTGATGGTTCCGACCGTAAGGTAGAGATAAACGGTGAAGGTTATTTTGAGGTGACCAAAAATCCGCACAAGCCTTTCATCGTAGAGAGCGATGTGATGAGTGTTAAGGTGCTCGGTACCGTTTTCAATTTCCATGTGGATAAGGCTCATCAGCAGGCTTCCGTCAGTTTGCTCGAAGGTAAGGTGAGGGTAGAAGGAAATCATGATGAGGGTATGATCGTCTTGAAACCAGGACAGAAGGCATGTGTGGATGCGCGCTTAGGTAGCATGACGGTTTCTGAAACCGATGTCTATAAGGATGCAATGTGGCATGAGCACAAGACTTCCTTCAATAATGCAAGCGTGAATGAAATTGCCAAGATGCTGGAGAACATCTACGATGTGCAGGTGGTTGTTGATCCTACCATCAATCAGGAGAATACTTACTCCGGTGTCATCAAAGAGAAGGAGACCATCGACTCGGTTCTCGATCTTTTGCAGAACACTCTGCCTATCCACTATCACGTGAAAGGCAGTAAGGTATTTATCACGAAGTAGTGAATCAGTAAGGTTTACACCTTAATTATACTGTTATACGAGAAAAAAAGAGCACTTATTCAAAAAAATAATTTTTTGGGTAAGTGTTTTTTTGTTTTTTGCTGTTATATATTTGAAATTAATAACAACAAAAGGTAGTTATAACAACCTAAATGCTAAAAACAAGGATTATGACACATTGGTATCATTTACAAAAAACTAAAACCGCAGCTGCAGCCTTGGCTCTGGTGTTGGTTTCCAGTTCCTGGACATCTGTAAAAGCCCAGATTTCGTTGAATGTTTCTCAGACCACTTTGGGAGCAGTCATCCAGAAAATCCAGAAACAGTCTAAATACCAGTTTACTTACGACGACAACTTGGCAAAGATGCAGGTGAATGCCGTTCAGGTGAAGAACGGTAAGGTAGAGGATGTTTTAAACAAGCTCTTGAAGGATAAGGGTGTATCTTATGTGATTAAGGATGGAATCATCTATCTGAAGAAAAAGGAAATTACTACAACTCCAAGCACCCAGCAACCAAGACAGAAACGTACATATAAGGGTACGCTTCTCGATGAAAACAAGGAACCTCTCATTGGCGCTGCCATCCTCGTAAAAGGCACCAATCATCGTGCTGTAACTGATATGGATGGTAATTTTACCATCGAGACCGATGAACCTGCCCCTGTCTTGCAGTTTACATATCTCGGATATAAGACGATGGATATGGCTGCAAAGGAAGGACATAACGTGAACGCACAGATGTTTCCTGACTCTCAGGCGCTGAAGGAAGTGGTGGTTACTGCCCTCGGTATCAAGCGCGAGAAGAAGATGTTGGGATATTCCGTACAGGATGTAAAGGCGGATGCTCTCAATACGACTGGCGACCCTTCTGTGACTGGTGCCCTCGACGGTAAGGTGGCTGGTCTGCAGATGAATACTTCCAGCACGGGTCTCGGCGGTTCTACCAAGATCACTATCCGTGGAAACTCTTCTCTTACTGATAATAACCAGCCTCTTTGGGTGGTAGATGGTGTTCCTTTTACCGACAACCAGAGTTCTGGTGCTTCTGCTTATGGCGGATACGACCGTGGTGGCACTTCTCTGGACATCAACCCAGAGGATATCGAGTCTATCTCGGTACTCAAAGGTGCCAACGCTGCAGCCCTCTATGGTTCACGTGCAGGTAATGGTGTGATCTACGTTACAACCAAGAAGGGTAGTCATAAGCAGGGCTTCGGCATCACATACAATGGTAACTTTACTTGGAGTAAGGTGGCTGAAACAATCCCTATGCAGAAGCAGTACGGACAGGGCTCTCAGGGTGCTACGGTTTATAAGACTGATGAGGATGGCAACAAGACGCTTTCCAGCGAGTTGGCATTCGGTGCTCCGCTTGATGGCAGAATGGAACCTTCTTTTCTCGGTGAGAACATCGCTTACCGCTATTATGGCGATAAGTTGAAGGATTACTTCAATACAGGTTTCTCCCAGTTCCATACCGTAGCTCTCGGAAATTCTGATGAGAAAGGTCATTTCCGTCTCTCTTTGGGTTTCAACGACAATAAGGGTCTTTTCGATGGAGAGAAATTGGATAAGCTGATAGTTGACCTTAATGCAGGTAGAACTATCAATAAGTATCTTTCTACAGATAGCAAGATTTCTGTTTCTCGCATGAAAGCCGAGAACCGTCCGATGACTGGTCTCAATGGAGAGGTAGCCCAGTTGCTTCTCATTCCTGGCAACGTGCGTTTGCAGGATCTTCAGACTTATACAACTCAGGACCAATTGCATCGCAACTGGTTCGGACCAGATATGCAGTATGCCAACCCATACTATGTTCGTCATCGCTTCCAGAATAGTGATGAGCGTTGGCGTGCCTTCGGTTACTATGGTGCTAATGTCAACGTAACCGACTGGTTGAAGTTTAATGCTAAATATGCTTTCGATTACTATCGCACACGCATCCAGGCCACAGACTTGAGTTTGGGTAACTCTGCTGTGAGCATTCCGGGCAGACACTGGAGCGAGATCGTTACCGATGATAATATGAGCCGTTCGGAGGAAAACAACTTCGAGCACAATATCTCTTTCCTCTTCTTGGGTGACAATCAGGTGACCAAGGATTTGCGCTTGGGTTACAATCTGGGCGCCAACATCATGTACCAGAAGTACGAGTTGCTGAGTGCTGCTACCAAGAATATGTTGGAGAAGGATAATTGGATTTTCAATACAGGTTATCAGTTGACCAATGCCAGTGAGAATGGCCATGAGCGCTCTATGTACTCAGCCTTCGGTTCTTTGCAGTTGGCTTTCCGCGAGTATCTCTCATTGGATCTTACAGCCCGCAATGACTGGTCATCTACCTTGCCAAAGGACAACCGTTCTTTCTTCTATCCAAGTGCAAGTGTGAGCTATATCTTCAGCGATTTCATGCGCTCTATCAACCATCCGTTGCCAGCGTGGATGACTTTCGCCAAGACTCGTCTGTCTTTCGCTCAGGTAGGTAAGGACCCAAATCCATACAATCTCTACAACACCCGTTCTTATACCTATGAGAATGGCATCCGTGTGCCAATTCCACAGACCGTGAAGAAGAACAGCAACCTGAAACCAGAGATCAAGTCTTCCTTCGAGTGGGGTCTTGAGATGAAGTTCCTGGAGAACCGTTTGGGATTTGATTTCACCTATTATTATACCAAGACCAAGAACCAGGCTATGCTTGTAGATGCATCTGCTCCTTGGACACAGCAATGGGTGAATGCAGGTAAGATTACCAACAAGGGTATTGAGCTGATGCTTTACGGCACACCTGTCAAGACCAAGGACCTCAAGTTCGACCTCACCATGAATATTTCCAAGAATATCTCCCGTGTAGATGAACTGGCTAATGGCGTGGATCACATCTACTTTAATGGCGATGGCAACATGCCAGTTAAGGTAGGTGCGAAGGCAGGAGGTAAGTTGGGCGATATCTATGCCAATAACCTCATCAAGCGCGATGCGAATGGTCAGATGGTGATTGGCGAGAACGGTCTTCCGATGCCTGTTACCAGTAGTGATGCCGGCGGAAATCTGGAGCAGTATATCCTCGATCATCCTATCGGAAACATCGAGCCAAAGCTTCTCATGTCTGTTACTCCAAGTCTGAACTATAAGGGTGTAAGTCTCACTGCGATGTTTGATATGCGATTTGGCGGCGATATCGTGAGCGTATCAGAAGGTATGGCTACTGCTGTAGGAACTTCAGAGCGTTCGGCTTATCGTGGTGAGTACAAGGAGTTGAATGGTGTGAGCGACTACTATATGGTAGTTCCTGGCGTGACAGCCGACGGACAGGTGAATACCAAGGAGGTAAGTGCACAGTCTTACTATTCCAACATCGGTTTGTACAAGTCGCAGAAGGGTTATGCAGAGATGTTTATCCACAGCGCTTCCTATATCAAGTTGAAGGAACTCGCATTGGGTTACAGCCTGCCAAAGAGCGTGCTCAAGAAGACTCCTCTTACCAATGTGAAGTTGTCATTCGTGGCACGTAATCTCTGCTTCCTGCTGAAACATACACCAGGCAATCCTGATGGAGGTTATGATACTTCTATGTTCTCACAGGCCCTTGACTTTGCCGCAGTGCCATATACCCGCACCTTCGGTTTCTCAGTCAATGTAGGCTTCTAAATACTATCAACTACATCATAAACAGTTCAAGACAATGAAAAAGACGATTATATTCAAGACGATGCTTGTGTCCATGGCATTGGTAAGTTTATCTTCCTGCTATGACATGGATGAGATGAGCAAGAATCCATACGAATTGCCTGATAACACTACTGGCGGCGGTGAAGAGCAGCCTGGTGAAGATGACAATACCAAGTATGCCGATATCAATATCGACTATAAGGTGAGCAAGGAAGACTCCTTGGCGTTGAAGAGTGAGTTGAGCTCTGCCAACTCTGTTTTCCGCAACTTCCTCTATGAGGGATTTTTCAACGACTATCAGACCACTACCAACCTGAGTCATGACATCTATGCGGGTTTCGTGGCCAACAACCAGCCCAAGCATGCAGGCGCATCTCCTGATTATTCTTATAAAGATGGATGGAGCAATGCGCGCTGGAGACATTTCTATACCGACCGTAGCAGTGAGTATCGTACCTTGTTGCGTGCCTACAAGTTCAACGAAAATACCAAGAAGTACAAGAACTTGTTCTATGCCACACGTATCTACTATGCGTTCTTAGCACTTGCCAATACCGATACTTATGGCGATATGCCTTTCAAGGAGTATGTACAGGCTAAGATTCCTGAGACCAACAATGTGGCTTATAATACTCAGGTAGAGGTTTACGATGCCATGTTCCGTATGTTGGAGCAGGCTGTTGACAGCATCAAGCCAAACGATGCAACTCAGATAGGTTACGCTACCGATGATATCTGCTATCATGGCGACTGGAACAAGTGGCTTCGATTTGCCAACACCCTGCGCCTTCGCATGGCTTTGCGTATTTCCAATGTAGATCCTGCCCGTGCTAAGGAGGAGGCTCAAAATGCTCTCAACAACCAGTATGGTCTGATGCAGAACAATGAAGACAATATGCAGATTGTTCCTAAGTATGCTCCTGTAAGCCAGGGAGGTACTAATGACGGTGGTAACGAGCATCCACTGGTGATGTGTAGTGTTTGCTACAATGGTGAGAGTGTGATGTCTAAAGACTTGGAGAACTTCTATCGCAACGCCAGTGAAGGTGGTGCAGAATACAAGATCAAGACAGGCCGTAATAACTATACCACCAAGAAGATAGACCCACGTTGCTTGGTAAGCTGGTATCGTGGCAAGATGACAGCGAGCACTTTGGAGGCAGGTGAAGATAGCCAGAGAGAAGACTTCGTAGGTTGTGAGCGTGGTGCTCAGGCTCCTGTCATTGATATGGGAACCTTGAATTATTCACTCACCCGTACTGCGCCTAAGAGTCTGGGCAAGAACTTGGATCCTAACTACTTCTTCAGTCGTGAGCGTGCTTACCTCCTCTTGGGCTATGCTGAGTCTGAGTTCCTGAAGGCAGAGGCTGTTTTGCGTGGATGGGCTGGCATGGAACTTACAGGTACCGTAGAGGATTACTATAAGTCTGGTATCAAGGCATCTATGGACTACTACGGCATTGCCAATGACAAGGCACAGGCTTACATCGATGGTGAGAAGGCCCTTACGGGTAAGGTGTTCGAGGGTAGCGACAAGGAGAAGCAGCTTGAAGCAATCATCACCCAGAAGTGGATGGCTATCTTCCCTAATGGTAATGAGGGATGGGCTGAGTTCCGTCGCACCGACTATCCTGCTTTGGCAAATCAGTTGACCAACAATAGTGGAGGTGACGTGCCTATGGGTAAGAATATCAAGCGCATTCTCTATCCTTTCAGCGAGAATAACAACACTTACTTCACTTCTCATCCAGAACTCCAGCAGGTGAATACTCAGGGCACAAGACTCTGGTGGGATGTGGCTGATACCAATGACGCTGACGGCCATCGCCTGCAGCCAAACAATTTCAGATAATCATTCAGACTGTTGTCTATGAAAAGAAAATCAGTTTTGTTCATATTTGTATTCTTCACCTTGATGGCGCAAGCCGTCAGGGTGAATGTACAGAATGCGGTAGATTTCGTGCAGCCTCTCATGGGTTCCGATTCCGACCATGGACTTTCCACAGGCAATACTTATCCTGCCATCGCCATGCCTTGGGGCATGAATTTCTGGGTTCCACAGACAGGAAAGATGGGCGACGGATGGCAATATACCTATGCAGCTAAGAAGATAAGAGGTTTGAAGCAGACGCATCAACCGAGTCCCTGGATCAATGATTACGGTCAGTTTTCATTGATGCCTATCGTTGGCAAACCGGTATTTGATGAGGAGCAGCGTGCCAGCTGGTTCTCTCATAAGGCAGAGAAGGCTACACCTTATTATTATAGTGTCTATCTCGCCGACTATGATGTGACGGCAGAACTCTGTCCTACGGAACGTGCAGCCCTGATGTCCTTCACCTTTCCTCAGACCGATAGTGCTCATGTGGTAGTTGATGCTTTCGACAAGGGCAGCTTCATTAAGGTTCTCCCGAAGGAGCGAAAGGTGGTGGGCTTTTCTACCCGCAATAGTGGAGGTGTTCCTGAGAATTTCAGAAATTACTTCGTCATCGAGTTCGACCATGATTTTGAGGCTTTCGTCAATGTGAAGGATGGTCAATACCAGGGTATGGTTCAGAGCGATTATCAGGAGGCTTACCAGCAGGAAGGCAATCATGTGGGCACCATCATTTCCTTCAAGATTCGTCAGAGAGGCGAGAAGGTTGTGGCTCGTGTGGCTTCTTCCTTCATCAGTGAGTCACAGGCCTGGCAAAACCTTCAGGAATTGGGACAGGCAGATATGCAGCAGCTCTGTCAGCAGGGTAGAAACCGCTGGAATGAGGTGCTCGGCAAGATTGAAGTGGAGGATGAGGACATTGACCATCTCCGTACTTTCTATAGCTGTCTCTACCGCTCCGTTCTCTTCCCTCGTGCTTTCTATGAGAAGAATGCAGCCGGTGAGGTGGTTCACTACAGTCCTTACAACGGAACCGTACAGAAGGGCTATATGTTTACCGATACCGGTTTCTGGGATACTTTCCGCTGCCTTTTCCCACTGCTCAATCTGATGTATCCTTCTGTGAATGAGAAAATACAGGCGGGTCTTGCCAATACCTATCTCGAGAGCGGATTCCTGCCAGAGTGGGCGAGTCCGGGACATCGTGGATGTATGGTGGGTAATAATTCTGCTTCAGTAGTAGCCGATGCTTATCTTTCCGGTTTGCGTGGTTATGATGCAGAGACCCTTTGGCAGGCTGTGGTCCATGGAGCCAATGCCGTTCATCCTGAAGTGAATTCTACAGGGCGTCATGGTTTTGAATACTACAATAAGTTGGGTTATGTGCCTTATGATGTGAAAATCAATGAAAGTGTGGCCCGTACCTTGGAATATGCCTATGATGACTGGTGCATCTACCAGTTTGGCAAGGCGCTCGGCAAGTCGAAGAAGGAACTGAAACCTTTTGCCAAGCGAGCGATGAACTATGAGAAGGTGTTCGACAGGGAGAGTGGTCTGATGCGCGGAAGATTGCTGAATGGAAAATTCCAGTCTCCTTTCAATCCGCTCAAGTGGGGCGATGCCTTTACCGAGGGAAATGCCTGGCATTATACCTGGTCGGTATTCCACGATCCTGAAGGGCTCATCCTTCTGATGGGCGGAAAGGAGAAGTTCAACCAGATGCTTGACTCGGTATTCCTTCTCCCTCCTGTTTTCGATAATAGCTATTACGGATTTACCATCCATGAAATCAGAGAGATGCAGGTGATGAACATGGGCAATTATGCACACGGCAACCAGCCTATCCAGCACGCCATCTATCTCTATGATTATAGCGGACAACCTTGGAAGTGCCAGTATTGGGTGCGACAGGTGATGGACCGCCTCTACACACCGACACCAGATGGTTATTGTGGCGATGAGGACAACGGTCAGACTTCAGCCTGGTATGTTTTCTCTGCGATGGGCTTCTATCCGGTTTGCCCGGGTTCAGGACAGTATGCATTGGGTATTCCTTACTTCAAGTCTATGAAACTCCATCTGGAGAACGGACAGCAGGTAAGCATACAGTCGGAAGGTGACGGATGCTATGTTGATGACATGCAGATGAACGGAAAGAAGTATGATCTTAATTATCTCGATCTGAATTCCCTGAGACAGGGTGCGCAGATCTCTTTCCGCCTTTCTGAAAAACCGAATTTGCAGAGAGGTATTCTGGAGTCAGATGCGCCATATTCTTTCTCAAAATTCATGAAATAGTATCATTAAAATATATCTTAAATTCAGAAAATGAGAAGAAGATTATTTCCTATATTATTATTGTTGGCTTGTGTGATAGGTGGAGACTATCCACAAGCCGCTTTTGCTCATGATAAAGCTCAGGCAACCTCCAGTCTGACCCAATTTGTCAATCCAAGAATCGGAACGGGCGGTCATGGTCATGTATTCCTAGGTGCCAACGTACCTTTCGGTTATATCCAGCTGGGACCTACTGAGCATACCCGTGGTTGGGACTGGTGTTCCGGTTATCATCAGTCAGACTCCATTCTCATCGGCTTTGGTCATCAGCACCTCAGCGGAACGGGTATCGGAGAATTAGGCGATGTTGCTTTCCTCCCAGTGACAGATGCTCATCAGAAGGAAGTGCTCTTCCATCATGCCAATGAGAATGTTCGTCCGGGCTATTATGCGGTGAAATTGCAGCAGCCGAATGTATGGGTGGAACTTACCGCCACCAAGCGTGCAGGTTTCCATCGCTATACCTTTGGGGCAGACGTGAAGAAGGCACAGTTGGTACTCGACCTTTTCCAGGGTATCGGATGGGATAAACCTACCGATTCTGCGCTGGATGAGGTGAAGGAAACTGCAGTGGCTGGTCATCGCTTCTCTACAGGATGGGCAAAGGATCAGAAGAATTTCTTCGTGGCTGAGTTCTCTCAACCGGTTCAAGTACAACCGCTCGATAGTGGACGCTGGCTGGTTCAGGTGGCAGATGCCACCCGCCCTCTGATGATCAAGGTTGGTCTCTCTGCAGTCAGCGTTGCCAATGCCCGACAGAATCTGCAAACAGAGATTCCTGACTGGAATTTCCAGCAGGTAGTGGCGCAGGCTGACGAGGCATGGAATCGGGAATTGGGCAAGGTGAAGGTGGAAACTTCAGATTCCATTGCTCGCCGCATTTTCTATACAGCCATGTATCATTCGATGACCGCTCCATCCGTATTCTCTGATGTCAACGGAGAATATCGCGGTGCCGACGGTAAGGTGCATCAGGGTGATTTCACCAATTATACCACCCTTTCACTCTGGGATACTTATCGTGCAGCCCATCCGCTGATGACGCTCATCCACAAGGAAATGCTCCCAGACGTGGCAAGTACCTTTATCAACATCTATCGTCAGCAGGGCAAACTACCTGTATGGCATCTGATGGGCAATGAGACCGACTGCATGGTGGGCAATCCGGGCATCCCGGTGCTTGCCGACCTTGTGCTCAAAGGTTATGTGAAGGACAAGGAGGGAGCCTATGAGGCCATGAAACAGTCGGCATTGCGTGAAGACAGAGGCCTCGGTCTTCTCAAGAAATATGGTTACCTGCCTTATGACAAGGATCCGGAAATGGAGACTGTGGCTAAGGGACTGGAATATGCGCTGGCTGATGACTGCGTGGCGAAAGTGGCCCGACTCTTAGGCAAGAAGGCGGATGCGAAGTATTTCGCAGAACGTGCCCAGAGTTATCGTAAATACTTCGATCCGAAGACCGGTTTTATGCGTGGCATCGGTACCGACGGCAAGTTCCGCGAACCGTTTAATCCATTCTCAGCCGTTCATCGTCAGGATGATTATACCGAGGGAAATGCCTGGCAATACACCTGGCTCGTTCCACATGATGTACACGGACTTGTAAAGCTTTTCGGTAATGAACAGAAATTTGTGACCAAGCTCGACTCCCTTTTCATCGTAATGGGCAATATGGGCGATAATGCCTCTCCTGATATTTCTGGTCTCATCGGACAGTATGCCCACGGTAATGAACCGAGTCATCAGGTACTCTATATGTATAATTATGTAGGTCAGCCTTGGAAGGCAGCCCGTCTTATCCGCCAGACCATGCACGAGATGTATAAGGATGATTTCGACGGTTTGAGTGGAAACGAGGATGTGGGTCAGATGTCAGCCTGGTATATTCTCTCTGCGATGGGACTCTATCAGGTAGAACCTGCAGGCGGCAAGTATATCATCGGCAGTCCGGTCATGGACAAGGCTACCATCAGCTTAGGCGACGGCAAGAACTTCTCCATTATCTGCAAGAACAACAGTCCGGAAAATATCTACGTGCAGTCTGCCAAACTCAACGGCAAGACCTATACCAAGTCGTATATCATGTACCAGGATATGATGAAGGGAGGAACCCTCGAACTCCAGATGGGCAATCAGCCATCCAAGTGGGGAACCCGTGGTGCAGATAGACCTTAAAAGAAATCACAATTTAAATCGAAACATAAATAAACCCAGACAATGAGAAAAACAATATTTGCAATAGCCCTGATGTCGGCAATGTCGGCGATGGCACAAGAGCATGCTGAGGTAGATGTTCATGCCCGCTACACTAAGGTGGTAACACCTGTCAATGGCAAGTATGATTCCAAGCGTCCGCCTGTAGCAGAGCGTCTCTTTACTTCAGAGGCAGTGGAGAAGAAAATCAAGGAAGTACAGAAACTCCTCAAGAAGAATCCGAAACTCGCCTGGATGTTCTCCAACTGTTATCCGAACACGCTGGAAAGTACGGTGCATTATCGCCAGTTGGCTAATGGCGATGACGATACCTTCGTCTATACAGGTGATATTCCTGCCATGTGGCTTCGCGATTCAGGTGCTCAGGTTTGGCCATACGTAGCCCTTGCCAACAAGGATGAGAAATTGAAGAAGATGCTGCGTGGTGTTATCCTGCGTCAGTTGAAGTGCATCAATATCGACCGTTATGCCAATGCCTATAACGACGGACCTACCGGAGCAGGTTGGCAGAAGGATGATACCGAGATGAAGGCAGAAGTTTTCGAGCGCAAGTATGAGATAGATTCTTTCTGTTATCCTATCCGCCTCGCTTACGAGTACTGGAAGGTAACAGGCGATGACTCCATCTTTGGAGAAGACTGGATGCAGGCTATCGGAAATATCCTCAAGACCTTCCATGAGCAGCAACGCAAGGAAACAGCCAAGGCTTACCACTTTACCCGCATGACCGATCGTGCCTTCGATACCGTGGGCTGGGATGGTTTCGGAGCTCCTGTCAAGCCAGTTGGTCTCATTGCTTCCCTGTTCCGTCCTTCAGACGATGCCACGATTCTTCCGTTCCTGATTCCTTCCAATTTCATGGCGGTTTCTGCGATGAATAAGGCGGCTGAAATCCTGAAACATGTGGCAGAGAAATCAGAGACTGAGCAGAAGAATAAGGCACTCGGGATTGCACAGGATTGTTCTGACTTGGCAGCCGAAGTAAAGGATGCCCTGCAGAAATATGCAGTCTATGATCATCCTAAATATGGCAAGATTTATGCGTATGAGGTAGATGGTTTCGGCAACCGTCTTCTGATGGATGATGCCAATGTTCCATCGCTTTTGGGTATGGGCTATTTAGGTGATGTTGAGATGAATGATCCGATCTATCAGAACACTCGCCGTTTCGTATGGAGCGAGGATAATCCTTGTTTCTTCCGTGGCAAGGCAGGCGAGGGTATCGGCGGTCCGCACATCGGTTATGATATGCCTTGGCCGATGTCTATCATGATGAAGTGCTTCACAGCCCAGAGTGATGATGAGATTCGCTGGTGCATGAAGACCCTCCTGAATACCGATGCAGGGATGGGATTCATCCATGAATCTTTCCATAAGGATGATGCTTCGAAATACACCCGTGCCTGGTTTGCATGGCAGAACACCCTCTTCGGAGAGTTGGTCATCAAGCTCATCAATGATGGTAAGGTAGATTTGCTCAACAGTCTCTAATCGATTTCCAAAAAAGTCACTAATTGATTTTTCTAAAAAGAAACGACAATGAAAGAAATTAAAATCATAGGTTCTGCTCTTCCCAACATTCCTTGGGAAGACAGACCAGAAGGAAGCAGCGTGCCGCTCTGGCGCTATTCCCAGAATCCGATTATCAAGCGTAATCAGCTACCCGACTCCAATAGTATCTTCAATAGTGCAGTAGTTAAGTTTGAGGATGGTTTTGCAGGTGTATTCAGATGTGATGACAAGAATCGCCGTATGACTCTTCATGCCGGTTTCAGCAAGGATGCCGTACATTGGGACATTGATGAGGACACCATCCATTTCGAATGCGATGATCCTGAGGTAGGAGAGTGGGTCTATGGTTACGACCCTCGTGTTTGCCAGATAGGAGATAAGTATTATGTCACCTGGTGTAATGGCTATCATGGACCAACGATTGGTGTGGCATGGACAGAGGATTTCAAGACCTTCCATCAGGTAGAGAATGCTTTCCTGCCATACAATCGCAATGGCGTGATGTTTCCTCGCAAGATCAATGGCAAGTTTGCCATGCTGAGTCGTCCGAGTGATACTGGTCATACTGCCTTCGGTGACATCTTCTATAGCGAGTCACCTGATTTGGAGTATTGGGGGCATCATCGTCATGTGATGGCTCCTGCAGCTTTCGAGGAGAGTGCTTGGCAATGTATGAAGATAGGTGCTGGCCCGGTGCCTATTGAGACTTCCGAGGGTTGGTTGTTGCTCTATCATGGTGTGCTCCATTCCTGCAATGGATATGTTTATGCTTTTGGTGCAGCCTTGCTCGATTTGGATGAACCGTGGAAAGTATTGGGCCGTTCAGGTCAGTATTTGATTACTCCTCAGGAGCTCTACGAGTGTGTAGGAGATGTACCTAATGTCTGCTTCCCATGCGCATCTCTCTGTGATGCAGAGACGGGTCGCATTGCAGTATATTATGGTTGTGCAGATACCGTTACCGGATTAGCCTTCGGTTATGTACCGGAAATCATCGACTTCATCCGCCGTACCAATATTATCAAGTAGAATCTTCAGAAAAAATATAGATTTTTCATAATCAATATCTATTTCATAAAACAGATTTTTCAATAAGGCTATAAATTGATGTTAAGTTAAGATGTATTATTTATCTAAAAAAAGTTGTTTTTAGGTTTAGTTTAGGTTTATTAAAACCGCTATAGTTTTGCGTGAGCATAGCTATAGCGGTATTTTTTTGAATAAAAAATAAAAAAAATGCATTTTGACTAAGTAGTTTGGTTTTTATTCTTGTTATAAGTGCAGAAAATAGCTAAAAACGAGGAAAAAATCTCAAAAACGGCGAGATACTCAAAAGCAGAAAATAAATTATTAACTATACAATATTAACTTAAACCTTTAAAGTATGAGACTAAATCGACTTTTTAGCGTTGCAATGCTCTCCATTATATTTGGAGGTACAGCAAGTGCTCAACAGCCTTATGGTGGTTGCTGGCATCCGGAACACGTCAAGAACTGGTCCCCAGAAACTGACAAGAATGCCAAGTTCAACCGTTCTAAGGTGCCATTGGCAAAACGTTTCAAGGAGCCTACCTTGATGAAAGCCAATAAAAACCAGTTCTATGAGGGACAGGTATGTAATGCAACCATTCTTTTCCCTACATGTAGTTCTTGCCCATCTCAGGGCGCTAACAACTTCTTGGGATACCAGCCAACTTACTGGCAGTATATGGATAAACTCGTTTATTGGGCAGGTTCTGCCAGCGAGGGTATTATTATTCCTCCACCAGCACCATCTACAGATGCTGCTCACCAGAGTGGTGTGAAATCTCTCGGTCAGATATTCTTCCCTCCTTATGCTTTCGGAGGAAACCAGGCTTGGGTTCGTGAAATGCTTACCAAGGAGAATGGCTCTTACATCTTTGCCAAGAAATTGTATGAAATCGCTAAGTATATGGGCTTCGATGGTTGGTTTATCAACCAGGAGTCTGGTGGCTCTACTCTCTCAGAATGGGCTGGTTTCATCAAAGAGTTTAATGCACTCGCTGATGCAGACGGCAATAGCCACATGGAAATCCAGTGGTACAATGCATCTGGTTCACCAAGTCCAACCATTCTGAAGTCACATAAGAATACTTCTCAGTTCTTGGAGTATGGAGCTAATGGCGATTATCGTAGTCAGGCAAGCCAGCTGGGCTGTACAGAGGAAGAGACTTTCTCTAAGATCTATGCAGGTATCCAGGTGGTAAGTAGTGGTCATACCGGATTCGGTTATTACCTCAACAGATCTATGCCAACGACCGGCCACGTAGGTTCTATTGACTTGTTCTGCCCAGAGGAGCGTATCTGGAAGGATAATGTAAAGAACCTTCTTGGTAGTGATGATACAGGTCCAAGCGCATATGCTGCTATTCAGAAAACCTTTAAAAATGAAGAGCAGATGTGGGTAAATCAGGAAGGTGATCCAACAGTTACATCTACCACATCTTGGCCAGGAATTTCCAACCGCGTATTGGAGCGTTCTACTATCACTAATATGCCTTTCGTCAGCTCATTCTGCGTAGGTGTGGGTAAGCACCGCTTTGTAGAGGGTATCAAGAATGGTACACAAGACTGGTATCATAGTGGTGTACAGAGCATCATGCCAACATGGCGCTGGTGGATAGAGAACAAGGGCAACCTGACAGCTTCTATCAACTGGGATGATGCTTACAACTTCGGTTCAAGCATCGAGGTGAGCGGAAGCTTGACAACAGGTGATCACCTCATGCGTCTCTATAAGACGATGATTCCTGTAACATCAGGTGGAACTCTCCGTATTGTTTACAAGACCACTACTCCTGGTAGTGTAGAGATGAAGTTGGCTACAGAGAGTTCTGTCAACCCAGATGTAACTCTGACCGATGCTACAGTAACAGAGAAGAACGGCTGGACCATCGCAGACTACGACTTGACATCACTCAATGGCAAGACCATCTATATGATTGCCCTCAACATGAAGGGTGAGACTGAGGTTCCTTACTATCAGTTGAAACTCGGTGAACTCGCTGTGTTGCCAGCAGCTTATGCTCCTGCAAGCGTTACCGTTGAGAACCTTGCATCTACAACTACTCTCGGTGCAGAAAAGAGTGATGTTCGTTTGACATGGGATTATACCTATAACGACGACTTCGATCACTTCGATATCTATAAGAAGTATGAAAATGGCGAGCGCACTTTGGTAGGTCAGACTCGTGGCGAGGCTTTCTATGTTCCTACATTCGTTCGTAATGGCGTAGATAATTTTCTCGAGATGGAAGTAGTTCCTGTAATGAAGGATATGAAGCAGCAGCCTGCTAAGAGCATCAAGCTTGACTATCCTAAGGGTACTGCTCCTGTAGTTACCTTCTCTTTGGGTAAGAGTTACCTCGAAGTTGGTGAAACTACATCTATCACAGCTAAGGGTACAGGTAAACCTACTGCTTGGGAGTGGATTTTGCCAGAGGGCTTGGACTTCAAGCCAGGTACTCCTACTAATGAGGAGACTATCCAGGTAGTGGCTAAGAAGCCAGGTAAGATGAATGTTACTGTAAAGGTTACTAACGTTGTTGGTACTTCTACTACTACAAAGCAAGTTATCGACGTTATTGCTAAAGAAGACGCTGCTACTGTTTACAACGTAGTAAAAGACAAGAAGGTGGTTAGCTACTCTAACTCTACCAACTATAAAGAGACACCTTGGAAGATTATCGACGGCGTAACTTATCCATCTGAAACCAGTGATAAGTGGTGTACATTGCAGAGTGACCGTTGGGCTATCTTCGATTGCCAGAGCGCATATCGTATCTATGGTTTCCGTATCTATGATGGTAACTATGGTCCTGAGAGTGGTGTTGAACAGATCAACAACTATAAGATTCAGTTGTCTAACGACGGTGAGACCTGGACAACAGTGGTTGATGCTGAAAATCGTGTAAGCGAGAGCGTCAAGACCGACTACATTCCTCCTTACAAGGCACGTTACGTGAAGTTGATTCCTGAGGCTAACGGTACTCTCCGTATTTGGGAGTTTGAAGTATATGGTTCTGAGGACAACAATATGTCTATTTCGGTTCCTTCTTCTGAGATGAAGATGAACGCTGGTGAGACACAGAACATCGTTGTAACTTACGACTTGAATGGTGATCCAAGAGATCCTAAATTCTCTTGCCGCGTGAAGTCTTCTGCAGGTTTGAAAGTGGGTGCTATCACAGAAGATCAGGCTAATTGCACATTCACTATCCCTGTAACAGCAGGTATGAAGATGGGTGTTGAGAAAGTTACTATCACTGTTGACAATGGTGGTTCATATAAGGAGCGTGTTGTTAATATTAGCATCGACTCTAATACACAGCCTAACATCTTGACAGGTGCTACTGCTGAGGTTCGTCACTATACGGGTGACTACGGATTCGGTGTTGCATTCGACAAGTTCGACATCACAGGCTTGACCGATGGCGACAAGGTGGAGGATGCACTTACCTCTATCGAGAATCCTTCTACTCATAAAGATGATGCATGGGCTATCTTTACAGCTCCAGAGGGAAAGTCTTGGAATCTCTCTAAGGTTGCTATCCACCTCCCTAACAACAACAAGGGTACAAATGATAACGATGAAGCAGGTATCGTCAACAAGGAGATTAGCATCGCTGTAGGTAACGATATCAATAACTTGAAGCGCGTGAAGACATTCTCTGACCTGGGTGAGGTTTCAGAGTTGGAGTACATCTTGCCAGACTTCGAGGAGACTAAGTATATCGCAGTGATCTGTAACTTGAATCCATACTTCTATCCTTCTTTGGCTGAGGTTGAGGCTTATGAGCAGTTTGCTGCTGCTATGCCAGCTGTAGCTCCAGTAGAAGTGACAGGATGGAATGCTGATGTTATCGCTGAGGGTAAGCCTTCTAAGAGTTTCAGTGATGATATTCTTGACAATCAGGGTTGGGTATTCTATACTGATGGTGTTCAGAAGGAAGGTGCACTTTGTGGCAGCGATGGTATCGTGACAACAGCGAAGGGAACTCAGTTCCAGATGGCAGACTTCAGTCAGAAGAATGCTCTCACTCTCAGATCTTACTACTCAACTGGTAATCTGAACTTCGTGACTCCAGAGAAGTGTGAGGAACTTTACTTCCTCGTTGTTTCAACCAATGGTTCTGGTAGTCTTGTGGCTTGTCCATATTACACAGACGGAACTCATGGTTATAATGATCGTTTCACTCCTCAGGATTGGTTTGCAGAATCTCCATCAGGTAGCGAGGCTGTATATGGCTTGGGTCGTATTATCACAAAACAGAGCCTTCCATATTACAAAGACGATATCGATACAGGTAAGATTCGTCTCTATGAGTACAGTGTGAAGGTTGATAAGTCTAAGGAAGTGCAGTATGTTGAGTTCACGAAGGGCTATGGTGGTGCTGGTATTATCACTGTCTTGGGTATTTCAAGAAAGGGTACTGGCGGTGTAGCTACTGGCATCGAGAATATCGAGAATCGTCCAGCGGTAAATGCAGCAGAAGGCATCTACACAATCAATGGTGTGAAGATCAACAGCTTGCAGAAGGGCATCAACATCATCAAGATGGCTGATGGTACTACAAGAAAGGTTGTTATCAAGTAAATGAGTATTGCTAAGTAATCAATACAGAAGCAATCAATACAAACAATAAAGGGGTAGGATTCACGTCCTACCCCTATTTAATATGAAGCATCATGAAGGCTTTATTTCATGATGATTTTGCTGCATACCGACAGTATTTTATAAACATCGCTGGCAGCCTTATTTTATTTACGACAATTTTAATCTCAGCGAATTGAGCACTACGCTTACGCTGGAGAAGGCCATCAGGGCACTTGCCCACATCGGCGTTATCTGGAAATCGATGCCGAAGATGTGAAGGACTCCGGCTGCCAGCGGGATGCAGATGATGTTGTAGATAAACGCCCAGAAGAGATTCTGCCAAATCATGTGAACCGTTTTCTGGCTCAGTTTTACGGCTTCCGGAAGTGCCAGGAGGTCGTCGCTCATCAGCGTAATCTGTGCCACATCCATCGCCACATCTGTTCCCTTTCCTATCGCCATGCTCACGTTGGCAAGGGCCAGGGCCTGGGTGTCGTTGATTCCGTCGCCCACCATCG
>OIZP01000486.1_pt1 | contig 24920 bp, 20 predicted proteins | sample 1588531 | NCBI WGS metagenome assembly OIZP01 (sample SAMN03283283) | human gut metagenome | biome: human-associated habitat; material: feces | host: Homo sapiens | place: Peru | collected 2012
TTGCCACTGGCAATCATCACTATTTTAATTCGCTGCGCGGAGCACCACTGGTTCGGAATGACACCGTATCTTTCGGACTTTTTTGACACGCTGACAGGGGTGCTGCCGTCCGGCAGCACCCCTGTTTTTTGGTATTCTTTTACTTGCAAAGCTTCGTAGCCACTTCCACAATGTGCTCCGCGCTCAGGCCGAACTGCTTCAGCAGAGCCGCAGCGGGGCCGGAATGGCCGAACTCGTCGTTGACACCGATACGAATCACCTTGGTGGGCAGCTTCTCGCTGAGCAGGCCGCAGACCGCCTCGCCCAGACCGCCGATGATGGAGTGCTCCTCGCAGGTGATGACCTTGCCGCACTTTTTGGCGGCAGAGAGCACCAGCTCCTCATCCAGAGGCTTGATGGTAGCCATGTTGATGACCATGGCGTCAATGCCCTGAGCCGCCAGCGCCTGGGCGGCCACGATGGCTTCATAGACCATCAGGCCGTTGGCGATGATGGCAACGTCGGAGCCGTCGCGCACGACCTCGCCCTTGCCAATTTCGAACTGGTAGCCTTCCTCATGGAAGACGGGCACCGCCGACCGGCCGAAGCGCATATACACCGGGCCCACATATTCGTAGGCGGCCTTCACCATGGCCTTGGCCTCCACGTCGTCGGCGGGGCTCATGACCACCATGCCGGGGATGGTGCGCATCAGGGCGAAATCCTCGCAGCACTGGTGGCTGGCACCGTCCTCACCTACGGAAATGCCGCCGTGGGTAGCGCCGATCTTCACATTCAGGTGGGGATAGCCGATGGAGTTGCGCACCTGCTCATAGGCACGTCCGGCGGCGAACATGGCGAAGGAGGAAGCGAAGGGCACCAGGCCGGTGGTGGACATACCGGCAGCCACGCAGACCATATCCGCCTCGGCAATGCCGCAGTCAAAGTGACGGTCGGGGAAGGCCTTCTTGAAAATGCCGGTTTTGGTTGCGCCGGCCAGGTCGGCATCCAGGACTACCAGGTTTTCGTGCTCGGCGCCCAGCTCCGCCAGGGCGTTGCCATAGCTGTCACGGGTTGCGATTTTCTTTACGTCTGCCATATTACTTGCCCTCCAGTTCTGCCAGGATCGCCTTCAGCTCGCTCATGGCCTGCTCGTACTCGGCATCATTCGGTGCCTTGCCGTGCCAGCCCGCCTGATTCTCCATGAAGGAAACGTCCTTGCCCTTCACCGTCTTCATGACGATGGCGGTGGGCTGTCCCTTGGTCTGCCGGGCGGTATTCAGAGCAGCCTCGATCTGATCGAAGTCATGGCCGTCAATGGCTACCACCTTGAAGCCAAAGGCCTCCAGCTTGTCCACGATGGGATAGGGGCTCATGACATCGGCAACATTGCCGTCGATCTGCAAACCGTTGTTGTCCACGATGACGCACAGATTATCCAGCTTGTAGTGAGCGGAGAGCATACAGGCCTCCCAGACCTGACCCTCCTGAATCTCGCCGTCGCCCAGCAGGGTGTAGACCCGGTTGGGCATACCCTGATGCTTGAAGCCCAGTGCCATACCGGCGGCGCAGGAAATGCCCTGACCCAGAGAGCCGGTGGACATATCCACACCGGGGACGGTGTTCATGTTGGGGTGACCCTGGAGATAGGAGTCGATGTGCCGCAGGGTGGGCAGATCCTCCACCGGGAAAAAGCCCCGCAGCGCCAGGGCGGAGTACAGGCCAGGGGCGGTATGGCCCTTGCTCAGCACGAAACGATCCCGGCCCTCCCATTTGGGATTCTTGGGATCTACGTTCATTTCCTTGAAATACAGATAGGTGAACATATCTGCCGCGGACAGGCTGCCGCCGGGATGGCCGGATTTGGCACCATGGGTCGCTTCGATGATACCCATGCGCACCTTGCAGGCAGTCATCCGCAATTGCTTCTTTTCATTGGGGGTCAACGCAATCACTTCCTCATTTTATATTCTTTTTTGGAAAGCTCCGGCATTTCTCCTCAGGAGAAACGGCAGAGCGTTCTTTCCGCTCTTCAGGCAGTCCCGGAAACCGGAGACAATGCCCGGCCGGATGCCGGGAAGACGCAATCGCTTCCCCCCTGGCCGCGTTTTGCAGCGATATTACGGAGGAAAGCTTGTGATATTAACATATTCCCGGAAATCCGTCTACATTATATCACTCTTTTGCCAATTCCGCAAACAATTCCTTGGGATTTGGATTATTTTTTGAAACGGCCGATGGTGATTTTCCGATCGGGCCCCAATTTCCGCCTTCCCCCCTCAGGAATACTGCCGGCAGAAGGTGTGATTTCCGATGGTGCCCCAGATATCCCCGTTCACCGCACCCGTGGAGAAGAATACCACATCCTTGTCCAGAACATAGGGGCCCTTCCAGGCCCGGCGCACCGCCTCATACTGGACGTGGGTGGGCTTGGCCCGGTAGAGCTGGCTGGCCGCCCGGAACTGATCCGGAGCGTGGATGACCCCGGACACCGTGCTGGGGAAGTTGGAGGCCGCCATCCGGTTGAGGATCACCTCCGCCACAGCCTGCTGGCCCTCGAAGGGCTCCCCATCGGCCTCGGCGTACACCAGCTTGGCAATCAGCTCTACGTCCTGATCACTCAGGCTCAGATCGGGATACCGGCATTCCACCTCTTCGCTGCTGGGGTCTATGTAGAGGAAGGGATCGTCGGGAACCTTGGCCGGATCGTAGATCCAGGAGCCGCTGTAGCCGGCGATGAGAATGCCCTCCCGGAAGCCGTCCGTAAAGCCCCCTTTCAGGTTCCATTTTTCGTAGTTATTCTTATTGGGGTCGTTGACCGTGACAAGGCCCGCGTCATTGATGCCGGTAAGAACAAGGAAGTGCTGACCGGTGGTAAAGCCGGACTTGGAATTGACCATGGCAATGACCACTTTTCCCTCCTTCAGGGCTTCCAAAGCCACCCGCACGTTCAGTGCCCGCTTCCAGGGCAGCTGCAAGGTGTCGGACATATATTCCAGCAGCTGGATCTGGTTGCCGGTGTAGCTGGAAAACCAATGCGCCAGGGTATCCGGGCGGTAATCATAGCCCGTCAGGTAGCTGGCCACCATGGCCATGCTGGTCACGCCGCTGCCGTAGTCGGCAAAGCTGCCCTGGCCGAAGCGGATATCCGGATAGTCCGTTTCATAGTAATTTGGCACCTTGTCGTACTGTTTCCGATCCTTGGTGGGAATCACCAGTTCCGGCTCGGTGGTCTGGGGAACCGTCTCCCCGGTGGTCTCCGAGGCGGTCTGAGGCAGGGGCTTTTCTGTCTCCTGGGGCTTCGTCTCCTGAATCGCGGCCGCTGTGGTTTCCGGGGTGGTTTCCGCGGTCGTTGCGGGGGCAGTCTCTTCGGAAGCTTCCGTGGGAGCGGCCGTAGTTTCCGGCGCGGCGGTGGTCTCCGGCTCCGCCGTGGTTTCCGGCGGCAAAGTGACCGTCGGCTCCGTTTCCGGCTGAGTGTCTAGAGCCGCGTAGTACACCGTCTCTCCGGGGCCGCGCAGCTGCGGCTCCGGAGGCAGCGCACCCAGGAATATCTTCAAAAAACCGCCGGTGACCAGGCAGAGCCCGATCCCCGCACCCAGCAGAACCAGGATTTTTGTCTTTCTTTTCACATTGGTCTCCTTTGTCTGTCCCGGCCTTTTCCGGCATTCCGGCAAGGCACCCGCGCCGCTTCCGTCCGGGAAGCACCGACTTGCTCAGTATGAGGGAATTATATCAGCCCCCGGGGAGAACGTCAACGGTTTCCTTCCTCTATTTTTTTCACGACAGCCCCAGGAACCTCCGTTAAAATGATAGCTGTCCGAATCTATATTTTCAGGAGGTAATCTATGGAAGTACAAACCCAAATTCAGGCGGATCTGCAAATCCCGGAGGGCACGGCAGTGCCCGTCATGCAGCACGATGGGCTCACCCGCCGACTGCTTGTCACCCTGCTTTCCGGCGGGGAGAGCTGGCAGCCCCCGGAAGGAGTCACCCCGGCGGTGGGCTACGAAAAGCCCGACCGAACCCGGGGACTCTATGACCGGATGCCCGACGGCACCGACGCCGTAACTCTGGAGGGCAATGTGGCATCGGTGCTGCTGCCGCCCCAGATGCTCAGCATGCCGGGCACGGTTCTGGCCTGTCTCGTATTCCGGGACGCGGCTCAGAACCGGCTGACCACTTTTCCCTTCCGGCTGCTGGTTCAGGTAAACCCGGCAGCCCAGGCTCCGGACGAGGAGGCTCAGGATCGGCTGAAATGGCTGGAAGATAAACTGGAGGAATATCTGACCCAGGCCAAGGAAAGCGGCCGCTTTACCGGCGAAACCGGCCCGGCGCCCAAGCTTCTGGGGCAGGAGGTTGCCTTCCAGGTCAGTCCGGATTACCGGACGGTGCCCACGGGCGTCTGGCTGTCTCAGGTGCCGAAGCCCGCGCCGAAAACCTACGTCTGGAGCCGTACCGTCGCCCACTACGATTCCGGGGATGTCATCACCTACAGCGTCAGCCGGAACGGTGCCGATGGGCTGGGGGCCGTGTCCAGCGTCTGCGGGGTAGCCGCGGACGATCAGGGGAACGTGGCTCTGACAGCGGCGGACGTAGGCGCGCTGGCCTGTGTTGGAGGCGCCGTTCAGGGGGACATCCAGATGAACGGCGGCAAAATCACCGGTCTGTCCGACCCGGAGGCGGCTCAGGACGCGGCAACCCGAGCCTTCACGGAAAAGCAGGCCGCTGCCGCCCTGTCGGGAGCCAAAACCTACACCGAGGACTTTGCCAAAACCAAAATCGTCTCCTTCCTGCTGTCTCCCACCGGCTGGCAGGGCAGCGCCGCTCCTTACACCCAGGCGGTCACCATTTCCGGACTGGAGGCCGGTCAGCGTCTGATGGTCTATCCGGTTTACGGCACCGACCAGAACGGAAATCTGGCCATCCGGGAAGCGGCAGGGAACGTGAGCTTTGCCAAGCGCACGGATACCGGGCTGGTTTTCACCTGTCTGGAGGAAAAGCCCACTGCGGCCATTTCCGTCACCGCAGAGATTTATCGGTAAATCTCGTAAATTCCCCTTGGCTCCCCCTATGGGGGAGCTGGCGGCGAAGCCGACTGAGAGGGCAAAACCGCCCTCTCCGCCTTCGGCGCCTCTCCCAAAGGGAGAGGCAAGGGGCTAGGAGGTCTTAACAGTAAAATCGGGTGCGATTCCTGTAAACCGCACCCGATTTCTTGTTTATTCTTATTTATCCTTTTTTACTTTCAGTGCTTTCCGGGACTGTCTGTCCTTCACATGCCGCTCCAAATTGGGAACCAGGATGATACACACCAGCGCCGCGGTGAAGCCGCCGTTATACAGGCAGTAGCCGCCGTGGAGGGTGGGCACCGAGGTCACCAGCAGATAGTGCATCATTGCCGCCACGAAGCCCCACTGCCAGCCGTACTTGTCCGTCACCGGGCTCAGACCGTTGGCGTAGCACAGGCCCACGCAGATGGCCTGTGCGTTGATCACATAGCTGAATGTTCCGCCCAACAAGGCAGACAGCAAACCGCAGACCCAGGAGGCCACGGCGTAGCCCAGCATAATGGGCAGCACGTTCCCCGGATGGGAGCCGGAATTGCAGGTGGAGAGCATACAGAAAATGATGCCAAAGGTCACGCCGTTGAAGGTTGCGCCGATGAGATTATAGTAGCCCAGGATGAACAGGCCGAACACGCCCACGTTCATCAGAAATACGGCATTGCCGTAGGTGCCGGAGAAGTTGTTCACATACTCCGGGTTCGTCATCAGACGCCAGTAGTCCTTGGGGCGGCAGCCCATGGCGAAGGCGCAGAGCACACAGGCGCCGAAGAGAATCAGGCAGAAGGTATTCACCGTAGCCCGGGAGGCGATCTTCAGCAGAGCCGCGTCCGCCCCGGCGGGGAGCTGAACCCCCAGAGTATTGTGCAGGGTAGCGTTCAGGAAAAACGCCATCATGCCCACCGGCAGAGCGGCGGAGTACAGGTCAAAGCCCTTGTGCACCTTAGGCGAATGGGCAAGCCCTGCGGGCAGGAAGAAGCCGATGCAGAAGCCCACCACCAGGGCAATCAGAATTCCCTCCGGGTTGAAGCCCACCGCATCCGCGTTGGGATAGCGGATCATCAGGTCGGTGATCAGCGGGGCAATGCCCGTGGAGAAGAGCATGGCGTTGACGTTGGGGCCGAACTTCTCCCGGCGCACCAGGCAGTAGATCATCACGCCGAAGAAGGTGGGCCAGACGTTCAGAATATTGATACCCCAGGAGCCGAAGCCCAGAGTCAGAATAAAGGCCAGGTTGGACACGTTGTTGGGCGTGCCGCCGAAGACAATGTACAGCAGCAGGCACAGATAGCCTACCAGAGCCATATTCAGGAAGGTGGCACTATAGCCGCCTACGGCGAAATAGTTGGTGGACAGCTTGCTGGGCTGGCTGAGAATCTGCCACAGGCCGGAAAGCATGGATCCCCTATCCGGCATAAAAAATGCCGCAACCAGGAAAAACGTGGAAAAACAGCCGAAAAACAGCTTCAGAAAGTCGCCCTCTCGCATAGAATTGATTTTTTTCATTCCAGACACCTCCGTAAGAAATAGGGCAATCCAGCCCCAAACTGAATTGCCCAGACGGTCGGCATATTTACACCCGCACTCCACCGTGGTCAGCCACGAAATCCGTCAGTCATGCGGGGTCGTGTCTTTATTGTACGAAAGCTTTTTCCCTTTGTCAACCGCAACTTACGAAATTCGCCGTTTTATTTTGTCAAAATCCACATGAAGCCGACGCAAACTTCGTCATAAATTGTCTTGGATGATACCTTGACGCAAAAATTTCCCCATGTTATAATTTGTTTGTCACAAACGCAAACCCTTATGACTGACGGATTCGTGGAGCACCACATGGAGTAAGGGCATATGTTTTCTGCCGACCGTCTGGGCTCACTGATTCCTTTCCCGGGAAGAAGTGTGCCCATTTTTGTTGCGATTTTGGAGGTTACACATGAAAAAAGTTGGAATCATCATGGGCAGCGACAGCGATCTTCCCATCCTGCGAAAGGCAATGGACACTCTGGAATCCTTGGGCATTCCCTATGAGTGTCACATCTATTCTGCCCACCGGACGCCGGAGGAAGCCCGGCAGTTCGCTCTGAACGCCCGGGCAAATGGCTTTGGTGCCATCATCGCTGCCGCCGGTATGGCCGCCCATCTGGCCGGTGCCATCGCCGCGAACACCACCCTTCCCGTTATCGGCATTCCCTGCAAATCCACCTGTCTCGACGGCATTGATGCCCTCCTTTCTACCGTAATGATGCCCTCCGGTATCCCCGTGGCCACGGTAGCCATCAACGGAGGCGTGAATGCCGCTTTGTTATGCGCTCAGATTCTGGCGGTGTCCGATGCCGAGCTTGCCGCCCGGCTGGATACCAAGCGGGCGGCCGACAGCGCAAAGGTCCTGGAAAAGGACGCCGCCCTTCAGGCCGAGCTGAACCGATAACCCCGCTCCGGGATTTGGTCACCCGGAACGATTCTTTCTTCCGCTGATTTGGCAGCGAATCGGAAGGCGGTGCGCCGCCTTCCCACTTTTCCTTTTCCGCAGATTTCTGCGACATCAAATTAAGGAGGATTCCATATGGGTGGATTCTTCGGGGCAGCCTCCCGTAAAAGCTGCAAATACGACGTTTTCTTCGGCACGGACTACCACTCCCACCTGGGCACCAAGCGGGGAGGCCTGGCCTTCTACGACCCGGACAAGGGGTTCCAGCGCCAGATCCACAACATCGAAAATACCCCCTTCCGGACAAAATTCGAGTCCGATCTGGAAAAGTTCTCCGGCTGCTACGGCCTGGGCTGCATTTCCGACACCGACCCTCAGCCCCTTCTCGTGCGCAGTCACTTAGGCCTCTTCGCCATCTCCACCGTGGGCATCATCACCAACGCCGAGGAGCTGGTGGAAAAGACCTTCTCCGGCCCGGGCTATCAGTTCATGGCCATGTCCTCCGGCAAAGTCAATGCCACGGAGCTCACCGCCGCCCTCATCAACCGCTGTGACAATCTCATCGACGGCATCCGCTATGCCCAGGCGGCCATTGAAGGCTCCTGCACCATCCTGATTCTGAACCGGGACGGTCTCATCGCCGCCCGGGACTCCATGGGTCGGCTTCCCATCGTCATCGGACAGGGCGAAAAGGGCTGCTGCGCCGCCATGGAATCCTTCGCCTGCCAGAAGCTGGGCTACAATCCCTGCTACAACCTGGGGCCGGGAGAAATCGTCCGCGTCACCCCCGACGGCTGGCAGCAGCTGTCCGCCCCCGGGGAGAAAATGCGGATCTGCGCCTTCCTGTGGAGCTATTATGGCTATCCCAACTCCAACTACGAGGGAGTCAACGTGGAGGTCATGCGAAACCGGAACGGAGAAATTATGGCCCGGAACGAGCAGGAAGCCGGCACCATGCCGGATGTGGACTATGTGGCCGGCGTTCCGGACTCCGGTCTGCCCCACGGCATCGGCTATGCCAACTTCTCCCACAAGCCCTTCGCCCGCCCCTTCGTCAAGTATACCCCCACCTGGGCCCGCTCCTTCATGCCCTCCAATCAGGAAATGCGGAATCTGGTGGCGGAAATGAAGCAGATTCCCGTGCCGGAGCTTATCGAGGGCAAGAAGCTGCTGCTGGTGGACGACTCCATCGTCCGGGGCACCCAGCTTCGGGAAACCGTGGATTTTCTGTACAAAAGCGGTGCCAAGGAAGTGCACATGCGCTCTGCCTGCCCGCCCATCATGTACAGCTGCAAATATCTGAATTTCTCCAGCAGCAACTCAGAAATGGAGCTGCTCACCCGGAAAACCATCCAGAATCTGGAGGGCAACGTGGGGCAGCATCACCTGGACGAGTACGCCGACCCCACCACCGAGCGGGGCAAGTCCATGCTGGATTCCATCTGCAAGGAAATGGGCTTTGATTCCCTGGGCTACCAGACCCTGGACGGACTGCTGGAAGCCATCGGTCTGGATCGGGACAAGGTCTGCACCTACTGCTGGACAGGAAAAGAATAATCGGTCGGAAGGGCCGATGTGGGCATCGGCCCCTACAAGAAACTTTTAGATTTCCGGGAGCCATCGTATAACGCTGTCATTGCGAACCAGTGCTCACACTGGTGTGACCCTTTCCAAGGATTCCCTCCGGTCACAATCCCCCCGGTTCTTCCGAGAACCTTCGCAAGAATCCATGGCTTTTGCCAGAGGCTGAAATTCGACCTCATCCGCCCTTCGGGCACCTTCCCCTCCCAGGGGAAGGCTTGGGGCACGTTGACCTTTGATTATCAATAAAGGAGTAATATTATGGATCACAAGAATTCCTTCTCCGCCAGCTACGCCGCCGCCGGCGTGGACATCACCGCCGGCTACCGGGCGGTGGAGCTGATGAAAAAGCATGTAGCCCGAACCCGGAGCGCCGGATGCCTGGACGACGTAGGCGGCTTCGGCGGCTGCTTCGGCCTGCCCACCGGCATGGAAGAGCCGGTGCTGGTTTCCGGCACCGACGGCTGCGGCACCAAGGTCAAGCTGGCCATCCTCATGGATAAGCACGACACCATCGGCATTGACTGCGTGGCCATGTGCGTCAACGACATCATCTGCGTAGGCGCGAAGCCCCTCTTTTTCCTGGACTACATCGCCTGCGGCAAGAACGTGCCCGAGAAAATCGCCGAGATTGTCGGCGGCGTGGCAGAGGGCTGTGTCCAGTCCGGGGCGGCTCTCATCGGCGGCGAGACTGCCGAGCATCCGGGCATGATGCCTGTGAAGGATTACGACCTGGCGGGCTTCGCCGTGGGCATCGTGGATAAGAAGAAGATCCTCGACAACACCCGGATGGCGGAAGGGGACGTGGTTATCGCCCTGCCCTCCACCGGCATCCACTCCAACGGCTTCTCCCTGTGCCGGAAGGTTTTCGACATCGACAACAACAATCCGGAGCTGTATGTGCCCCGGGCTGAGCTGGGCGGACAGGCCATCGCCGAGGCTCTGCTGGTTCCCACCAAGATCTACGTCAAGCCTGTGCTGGCTCTTCTGGAGAAGGTAGACGTAAAGGGCATCAGCCACATCACCGGCGGCGGCTTCTACGAAAACATCCCCCGTTCCATTCCCGACGGCCTGTGTGCGCAGATTGACAAAGCCAGCATCAAAGTTCTGCCCATCTTCGACGTGATTGCCAAGTGGGGCAATATTCCGGAACGGGACATGTTCAACACCTACAACATGGGCGTGGGCATGAGCGTTGTGGTTCCCAAGGCTCAGGAGCAGGAGGCTCTGAACATTCTGAAAGCAAACGGCGTGGAGGCCTACACCATGGGCGTCATCGTCAAGGGTGAGGAAAAGGTGGTTCTCCAGTGAAAACCAGAATTGCGGTTTTTGTCTCCGGCGGCGGCACCAATCTCCAGGCCCTGATCGACGCCCAGGGCAAGGTGCTGCAAAGCGGCGAAATTGCCCTGGTGGTATCCAACAACGCCGGGGCCTATGCCCTGGAGCGGGCGAAAAAGGCAGGGATTCCCACCGCCGTTGTCCTGAAAAAGGAATGCGGCTCTCAGGCAGCCTTTGAAGAGAAACTCAAGGAAGTTCTGACCGAGCATGGCATTGAGGTCATCATTCTGGCGGGCTTTATGACTATCCTTACCGAGAAGTTCACCTCCTGCTACCCCAAGCGGATTCTGAACGTCCATCCCAGCCTGATTCCCGCCTTCTGCGGGGAAGGCTTCTATGGTCTCCGGGTGCATGAGGCGGCCCTTCGCTACGGCGTGAAGGTCACCGGCGCTACGGTGCACTTCGTCAATGAAATTCCCGACGGCGGCGAAATCATCGCCCAGAAGGCCGTCTACATCGAGCCCGGCGACACGCCGGAAGTCCTGCAAAAGCGGGTGATGGAGCAGGCCGAATGGGTGCTTCTGCCCCAGGCGGCGGAAACCGTCTGCGCCGGTTTGCAGGGGAAATAAGGGAGGTTGCATATGAACGTCTACGAAATCAAGACCATGGCCGAGCGTCTGGCAGGTAATACCTACCCCGGTCGGGGCATCGTCCTGGGAGTGACCCCGGACGGCACCCAGGCCGTAGCCGCCTACTTCATTATGGGCCGCAGCGTCAACTCCCGGAACCGGGTGTTTGTCCGGGAGCCCGACGGCATCCGCACGGAAGCCCACGACCCCAGTCTCATGAAAGACCCTCACCTCATTATCTATCATCCCGTCCGGGAAGTGGGACAGGGTCTCATCGTCACCAACGGCGACCAGACCGACACCGTCTGGGAATCTCTTGCCAAGGGCGAGAGCTGGGAAGCCGCCCTTCGCACCCGGCAGTTTGAGGACGACGGCCCCAACTGGACGCCCCGGATCTCCGGCCTTCAGGCAGGGGACGGCAGCTATAAGATGTCCATTCTGAAAGCCGCCGACCCGGAAGGAAAGGAATGTGCCCGGTACTTCTACGAGTATCCCGCCACTCCCGGCCTGGGGCATTTCCTGCACACCTACGTCTGCGACGGCAACCCCGTGATCCCCACCTTCCAGGGGGAGCCGGAGCGCACCGCCATCCCCGATGACATCGATGACTTCACCGACGAGCTGTGGAGCAATCTGAATGAAGACAACAAAATCTCCCTGTTCGTCCGATACACCGACCTGAAAACCGGCGAAATTCAGCAGAGAATCCGCAATAAGCACCTGGAGGGCACAAAATGAAAGAATTTGCGTTGAAATACGGCTGCAACCCCAATCAGAAGCCCGCCTCCATCTACATGGCGGACGGCTCCGACCTGCCCATCACCATCCTCAACGGCCGCCCGGGCTACATCAATTTCCTGGATGCCCTGAACTCCTGGCAGCTGGTGAAGGAACTGAAGGAGGCCACCGGCATGGCGTCCGTCACCTCCTTCAAGCACGTCTCCCCCACCTCCGCCGCCGTAGGCAAGCCCCTGCCCGACAGCCTGAAAAAGGCCTGCTTTGTAGACGATGTGCCGGAGCTGGACGACAGCCCCTTGGCCTGCGCCTACGCCCGTGCCCGGGGCACCGACCGGATGTGCTCCTTCGGCGACTGGGTGGCTCTTTCCGATGTATGTGACGTGACCACGGCGAAGCTCATCGCCCGGGAGGTTTCCGACGGCGTCATTGCCCCGGGCTATACCGAGGAAGCGCTGGCGATTCTCAAAGCCAAGCGCAAGGGCGGCTACAACGTGGTGGCCATTGACCCGGGCTATGTCCCTGCCGAGCAGGAGACCAAGCAGGTTTTCGGCATCACCTTCCAGCAGGGAAGAAACAATTTCAAGATCAACGCCGACCTGCTGAATAACATTGTCACCGAGAACAAAAATCTGACCGAGTCCGCCAAAATCGACCTGATCGTGGCGCTGATTACCCTGAAATATACCCAGTCCAACTCCGTCTGCTTTGCCTATGACGGTCAGGCCGTGGGCGTGGGCGCCGGACAGCAGTCCCGGATTCACTGCACCCGGCTGGCAGGCTCCAAGGCAGACACCTTCTTCCTGCGCCAGCACCCCAAGACCCTGAACCTGCCCTTCCGGGAGGATCTGGGTCGTCCCGGTCGGGACAACGTCATCGACGGCTACATCAACGGCAACGAAGAGGACGTGTGCGCCGAGGGCATCTGGCAGAATTACTTCACCCGGCAGCCGGAGCGGCTGACCGAGGAAGACAAGAAAGCATTCCTTGCCGGTTTCGACGGGGTGGCTCTGGGCTCCGACGCCTTCTTCCCCTTCCCGGACAACATCAAGCGGGCCAAGGCCTCCGGCGTTCGCTACATCGCCCAGCCCGGCGGCTCCATTCGGGACGATCTGGTCATCGAAGAGTGCAACCGCGACGGCATCGTCATGGCCTTTACCGGAATGAGATTGTTCCATCATTAAGGGAGCATTGTCATTGCACACCGGTGTGACCCCTTCCAGGGATTCCCTTCGGTCACAATCCCCCGGTTAAACAGAAATTGTTGTGTATTTGTTCCCTCATCCGCCGCTGCGGCGGCACCTTCCCCCAAGGGAAGGCAGGGAAAGAAAGGTGGACATTATGAAGCTTATGGTCGTTGGCGGCGGCGGGCGGGAGCACGCCATCATCCGCTGCCTGAAAAAGAACCCGGAAGTTACCGAGATTTTTGCCCTGCCCGGAAACGGAGGCATCGCCGCGGACGCGGCCTGCGTTTCCATCGGGGCTACGGATATTGACGGCATTGTGAAATTTGCCGTGGAGAACAAAATTGACTACGCCGTGGTGGCTCCGGACGATCCCCTGGTCTTGGGCTGTGTGGATGCCCTGGAAAAGGTGGGCGTTCCCTGCTTCGGCCCCCGGGCAAACGCCGCCATCATTGAAGGCAGCAAGGTCTTCTCCAAAAATCTCATGAAGAAGTACCATATCCCCACCGCCGGCTATGCGGTCTTCGACGATATGGAGGCCGCCCTTCGGTATCTGGACACCGCCCCCATCCCCACGGTCATCAAGGCCGACGGTCTGGCTCTGGGCAAGGGCGTCATCATCGCCCAGACCCGGCAGGAAGCCAAGGATGCCGTCAAATCCATGATGGCCGACAAGGTCTTCGGCCACAGCGGCGATCACATCGTTATCGAGGAATTCTTAACCGGCCCGGAGGTCAGCGTGCTGGCCTTTACCGACGGCAAGGTGGTAAAGCCCATGGTTTCCTCCATGGATCACAAGCGCATCGGCGACCATGACCAGGGTCTGAACACCGGCGGCATGGGCACCGTGGCTCCCAACCCCTACTACACGGAAGAAATCGCGGCGCAGTGCATGGAAGAGATTTTCCTGCCCACCATCGCCGCCATGAACGCCGAAGGCCGTACCTTCCGGGGCTGCCTGTACTTCGGTCTCATGCTGACCCCCAAAGGCCCCAAGGTCATTGAGTACAACTGCCGGTTCGGCGACCCCGAGACTCAGGTGGTGCTGCCCCTGCTGGAAAGCGACCTGCTCACCGTCATGCGGGCCTGCACCGAGGGCACCTTGGAGAACACTGAGGTCAAATTTTCTGATAAGCACGCCTGCTGCGTGATTCTGGCATCCGCCGGATATCCCGTCTCCTACAAGAAGGGCTTCCCCATCACCATGACCGCCGAGGCCGCCGCCCACACCTATGTGGCCGGAGCCAAGCTGGAAAATGGGCAGCTCGTCACCTCCGGCGGCCGGGTCACCGGCACCACCGCCGTGGCGGATTCTTTGGCGGAAGCCATCCGGGAGGCTTACCGGCTGTCCGATGGGGTGAAGTTCGAGGGAGCCTACCGCAGAAGCGACATCGGTCAGCGAGCCCTGCAGGCCGGAAAATAAGGGAGGACACCATATGGTATATCGGGTTTATGTAGAGAAAAAGCCGGGCCAAACCCAGGAGGCTCAGGGGCTTCTTGGCCAGATCCGGGACTTTTTGCAGATCAAGGGGCTGAAAGCGCTTCGGATTCTGAATCGGTACGATGCGGAAAACATCGATGAGCAGCTCTTCCGTTACGCGGTGAACACCGTATTTTCCGAGCCCCAGGTGGATAACGTGAGCTTCCAGGCTCCCCAGGGGCAGATTGTCTTCGCCGTGGAGCCTCTGCCCGGTCAGTACGACCAGCGGGCAGACTCCGCCGCTCAGTGCATCCAGATCATTTCCCAGGGCAACCGGCCTGTCATCCGCACCGCCAAGGTCTATGTGCTCACCGGAGATATTTCCGGCGAAGAGCTGGCTGCCATCAAGAAATACGTCATCAACGCCGTGGAAAGCCGGGAGGCTTCTCTGGACATGCCGGAAACCCTGGCGGTTCATTACGACGCTCCGGAGACCGTTGCCACCGTGGAGGGCTTCACCGCCATGGATGAGAGCGCATTGGCCGCGCTCCTCGACAAGCTGGGGCTTGCCATGGATTTGGACGATCTGAAATTCCTTCAGGCCTACTTCCGGGACACCGAGCATCGGGATCCCACCATCACCGAAATTCGGGTGGTGGACACCTACTGGTCCGACCACTGCCGCCACACCACCTTCTCCACCCACTTGGACAGCATCACCATTCACGATGCCGGGGTGCGGGCGGCTTATGAGCAGTACCTGGCCGCCCGGGTGGCAGTCTACGGCGAGGAAAAAGCCGCCAAGCGGCCCCAGACCCTCATGGACATTGCCACCATCGGCGCAAAATACCTGAAAAAACAGGGCAAGCTTCCTGAGCTGGACGAGAGCGAGGAAATCAACGCCTGCTCCATCCATGTCACCGCCAAGGTAAACGGCGAGGATCAGGACTGGCTGCTGATGTTCAAGAACGAGACCCACAACCATCCCACGGAAATCGAGCCCTTCGGCGGTGCCGCCACCTGCATCGGCGGCTGCATCCGGGATCCTCTGTCCGGCAGAGCCTATGTCCACCAGGCCATGCGGGTCACCGGCGCGGGCGACCCCCGGGCCTCCCTGAAGGACACCCTGCCCGGCAAGCTGCCCCAGCGGAAGCTCTGCCAGACCGCCGCCGCAGGCTATTCCAGCTACGGCAACCAGATCGGCCTTGCCACCGGCCATGTGGCGGAGCTTTATCATGAGGGCTTCATCGCCAAGCGGCTGGAGTGCGGCGCGGTAGTCGCCGCCGCCCCCGCGGAAAATGTCCGCCGGGAGTGCCCCGCTCCCGGTGACGTGGTCATCCTGCTGGGCGGCCGCACCGGTCGGGACGGCATCGGCGGCGCCACCGGCTCCTCCAAGAGCCACAACCTGAAATCCCTGACCACCATGGCTTCCGAGGTTCAGAAGGGCAACGCCCCTGAGGAACGGAAGATTCAGAGACTCTTCCGCAACAGCAAGGTCACCCGGCTCATCAAACGCTGCAACGACTTCGGCGCCGGCGGCGTGTCCGTGGCCATCGGCGAGCTGGCCGACGGCCTGCGCATCGATCTGGACGCGGTACGCAAAAAGTATGAGGGTCTGGACGGCACGGAGCTGGCCATTTCCGAGTCCCAGGAGCGGATGGCGGTGGTGGTTGCCCCGGAGGACGCCGATGCCTTCATCGCCGCCGCCCAGGAAGAAAACCTGGAGGCCTATCGGGTGGCACTGGTCACCGAGGAAGCCCGGATGGTTATGTCCTGGAAGGGTCACGAAATTGCGAACCTTTCCCGGGATTTCCTGAACACCAACGGCGCGGTGAAGCACGCCGGCGTAGAGGTTCCCGACGCGGGCCGTCCCTTCGGCCTTGTTTACGACGACCCCATTGACCTGCGGGCTTTGGCAGGTCAGCTGAAATTTGCCTCCCAGAGAGGCCTTGTGGAGCGGTTCGACGCCACCATCGGCGCGGGCAGTCTTCTCATGCCCTTCGGCGGCAAGAACCAGGCCACCCCGGCTCAGGCCATGGCCGCCAAGCTGCCGGTGCTGCCCGGTGAGGACACCGACGCCGCCAGCGTCATGGCCTGGGGCTGTGATCCCGACCTGCTGAGCGCCGACCCCTATCTGGGAGCCAAGGCCGCGGTGATTTCCTCCATGGCCAAGATTGTGGCCGCCGGTGCGGACTACAAAAAGGCTTACCTGACCTTGCAGGAGTTCTTCGAGAAGCTGAGAAATGAGCCTCAGCGTTGGGGCAAGCCCTTCCAGGCATTGCTTGGCGCACTGGATGCCCAGCTCCACCTGGACGCCGCGGCCATCGGCGGTAAGGACTCCATGTCCGGCACATTCCTCGATAAGGACGTGCCCCCCACCCTGATTTCCTTCGCCATCGCCCCCCTGAAGGCAAACGAGGTCATTTCGGGGGAATTCAAGGAAGCCGGACACCCGGTGTACTTCTTCGACTGCGGCAGCTACGATGCCATGAAGGCCACCTGGGAGAAGTTCCACGGCCTGTGCCTTGCCGGTAAGGTGAAGGCCGCCTATGCGGTAGATGCCGGCGGCGTTGCCGAGGCGGTGATGAAGATGTCCTTCGGCAATGACATCGGCTTTGCCGAGACCGAAGGCGCCGTCCGGTACGACGGCCCCCGGTACGGCTGCCTCATCGCCGAGCTCACCGAAGACTGCGATTTCGGCGAGAAGATCGGCGTAACCACCGCCGAGCCGGTGATCCGCTACCACGGCGACACCGCTTCCATTGCCGAACTCTATGCCATCAACACTTCCGTGCTGGAGAAGGTCTATCCCACCAAGACTGTGGAGACGGACAAGCCCATTCCCACCTTTGACTATCAGGCCGCTTCTTACCCTGCCCCGGCGGTGAAGTGCGCCAAGCCCAAGGTGCTGATTCCCGTGTTCCCCGGCACCAACTGCGAGTATGACTCCGCCCGGGCGGTGGAGGCGGCGGGCGCTCAGGCGGACATTCTGGTGATCCGGAACCTGACCGCCGAGGACGTGGCAAGAAGCGTGGAGCAGGCAGTCGAAAAAATCAGAGACAGCCAGATGATTTTCCTGCCCGGCGGCTTCTCCGGCGGCGACGAGCCCGACGGCTCCGCCAAGTTCATCACCGCCTTCTTCCGGAATCCTGCCGTCAAGGAGCAGGTGATGAAGCTCCTGAATGACCGGGACGGCCTGATGTGCGGCATCTGCAACGGCTTCCAGGCCCTCATCAAGCTGGGTCTGGTGCCCTACGGCAAGATCATCGACACCGATGACACCTGCCCCACCCTGACCTTCAACACCATCGGCCGCCACCAGAGCCGGATTGTAAGAACCCGGGTGGCCTCCAACAAGAGCCCCTGGCTGAGCCTGACCCAGGTGGGCGATGTCTACAATGTGCCCATTTCCCACGGCGAGGGCAAGTTCCTGGCAAGCGAGGCTCTGGTCAAGCAGCTGGCGGAAAACGGCCAGATCGCTACTCAGTATGTTGACCTGGCGGGCAACCCCACCATGGACGCCGCCTTCAACCCCAACGGCTCTGTGTGTGCCATCGAGGGCATTACCTCCCCTGACGGCCGGGTCTTCGGCAAAATGGGTCACAGCGAGCGTATCGGCAAGGAACTCTACCGGAACGTGCCCGGACAGTACGATATCCGGATGTTCGAGGCCGCGGTCAAGTATTTTAAGTAAGCATATAACGAAACACCCCCGTTCCGGCGCTGCGCACCGGAACGGGGGTTCCATTTATGGGAATTTTCCAAAAAAGTCAGTAGGGGCGGCCACTGGCCGCCCGAGGCTCCCCATGCTGACCAAGGGTGGTGTTCTGCACAGCGAATCCAAATTATGGTATGACAGCCTGTGGCAGTCATACCATAATTCATACTGTCACGAAGTGACTGAGGGGATCAGAACTTTTACCTTTCCGAGCACTCTCGTAGATGTAGCTTTACAATCCCTCAGTCAAAAATCAAAGATTTTTGCCAGCTCCCTTTACACAAGGGAGCCGGGGTGCTCCCGCACCAGTGCGTTTTTCGGCAGCTTACTGTTCCTTTTCCTTTGCTTCCTTCTTTGCCTTTCTCCGGCGGCGCAGAGGACGGGTGACCAGCACGGCAACCGCCGCAATCACCGCCAGCACAACCAGGGAAGGCAGGGAACTGATCAGCCACACCAGCACATTCACGATGGTTTCCCCTACGCCCTTCAGGTTATCCCGGAAGCCCTTGGATATCCGCTCCCACACGCCGGGCTCCTCCACGGGGGTGTACTCCTGCACCTCGTCAATGGACAGGTACACCGTAGCGTAGTCGATCTGATTGTCGTACAGCCGCTTCTGGGAGGTGACGTTTTCCAGCTCGTAGCGCACCTCGGTGAGCCGATCCTCGATGGCCAGCAGATCCTCCATATTCTCCGCCTGGCTTAACAGCTCCAGCAGTCGAGTCTCCTCGGTTTCCAGGGCCTTCATCCGGCTCTCCGTAGCCACATAGGAAAGGGTCACGTCCTCCACGCTTTTGCTCTGGCTCACCAGATTCGCAAGGCCCCCCACATCCTGGGTAAAGGCATCCACCTGATCGGCGGGAATCCGGACGGTCAGGCTGGCGCTGCGATACCGGCGGCCGGTGCCGCTGCCATTGTAGACATTCTGATCTTCCACATAGCCGCCCAGCGACCCGATCTTTTCATTCAAAGCTTCACTCAGCGCATCCAGATCGTCGGTTTCCGCGCTGATGTGCATGGTGATAATCCACTTCCGGCTTTCCGGCAGGGTTATGTCCGCAGCAGAGCCGCCGTTGTCCATAGCGCCGGAAGCGGCTTCCGCCGCCATAGGCGTTTCCGCAACGTCTGCGGCATAATCCACCATTTCCATGTTGGAAGCGGTCTTGCTGGCAGCGCCGCAGCCGGTGAGCAGGGCAATCAGCAGCCCAATGCTCAAAAAAATCGACAAATACTTTTTCATGGAAGTTTCCTCCTTTTTTGTTGTTCACTCCTATAGTCGACAACGGACGGCGCAGGTTGCAAAAATCTGGAAAAAATCTTTTTTCTTTATCTTATCATTTTTCCCGGCAGGACGCAAGGGTTCCCTTGTGAAAACCGCATAAAAAAGGGGTTGCGAAGGCGGGCTTCTTTCGGTATAATGGAAGTCAGAAAGAGAGGAACTGTACAATGGCAAAACTTTACTTCAAATACGGCGCCATGGGCTCCAGCAAAACCGCCCAGGCCTTGATCACCAAATACAACTACGAGGAAAACGGCCTGAAGGTCTGGCTCATCAAGCCCAGCGCGGACACCCGGGACGGGGAGCAGATTCTGCGCAGCCGCATCGGCCTGGAGGCGGCGGTGGAGGTGATTCCGCCGGAGACGGACATCTACGCCCGGTACCTGGGGATTCGGGAATTAAACTGCGACGTAATCATCGTAGACGAGTGCCAATTCCTGACCGAAGCTCAGATTGACCAGCTGCGCGCCATCGTGGACGAGCACAACATTCCGGTCATGTGCTTCGGCCTGCGCACGGATTTCCAGACCCGGCTCTTCCCCGGCTCCCGGCGGCTCATGGAGGTGGCGGACACCATCCAGGAAATCAAGACCATCTGCGACTGCGGAGCCAAGGCCACGGTAAACGCCCGAATCGACGGCAGCGGTCACATTATTACCCAGGGTGCCCAGGTGGTGCTGGGAGGCAACGACAGCTACATCGCCATGTGCCACAAGTGCTACGTCCGGGGCATCCGGGAAAACCGGGTCATCCGTCTCCACGGCCAGAAGGGGAGCCTATGAGGAAGGAAAAGTGCCCGGGCTGAAATTCCTGGTAAGGGGTTAATTGAATTCATCAAAAGGAAGGATTTTTTATTATGGAACTGCGTGAAATTCTCGCCAAGTGCGACCACACTCTGCTGACCCAGACCGCCACCTGGGCGGACATCCAGGGCATCTGCGACGACGGCATGAAGTACCACACCGCCTCCGTCTGCATCCCCGCCTCCTTTGTCAAGCAGGCGAAAGCCTATGTGGGAGACAAGCTGCCCATCTGCACCGTCATCGGCTTCCCCAACGGCTACGACACCACCGCCGCCAAGTGCTTCATGGCCTCCGACGCCGTGGACAACGGAGCCGATGAGGTAGACATGGTCATCAACATCGGCTGGGCCAAGGAAGCCAAATGGGACGACATCACCGCCGAAATCGCCGCGGTGAAGCGCGCCTGCAAGGGAAAGCTTCTGAAGGTCATCATCGAAACCTGCCTGCTCACCGACGAAGAGAAGATCGCCCTGTGCAAGTGCGTCTCCGACTCCGGCGCGGACTATATCAAGACCTCCACAGGCTTCTCCAAGGCCGGCGCTACCTTCCACGACGTGGCGCTCTTCGCCGCCCACGTTGCCCCCCATGTGAAAATCAAGGCCGCCGGGGGCATTTCCTCTCTGGAGGACGCTCAGAAGTTCATCGAGCTGGGAGCCTCCCGGCTGGGAACCTCCCGGATCGTGAAGATTGCCAAGAGCCTGCCCGACGACGGCAGCTACTAATTGAAAGGAGAACCACCTATGCTTACCACTCCCACCCCTCATATTTCCGCCAAGCCCGGGGACTTCGGCAAAACCGTGCTCATGCCCGGCGATCCCCTGCGCTCCAAGTTCATCGCGGAAACTTTCCTGGAAAATCCGGTGCTGGTCAACAACGTCCGGGGTGTCCAGGGCTACACCGGCACCTACAAAGGCGTGAAGGTCTCCGTCATGGCCTCCGGCATGGGTATGCCCGCCATCGGCATCTACTCCCATGAGCTGTTCAACGGCTACGGCGTGGAGAACATCATCCGGGTTGGCTCCGCCGGTTCCATTCAGGAGAACATCCATCTCTATGACCTGGTCATTGCCCAGGGTGCCTGCACCGACTCCAACTACGCCGCCCAGTTCCATCTGCCCGGCACCTTCGCCCCCATCGCCAGCTGGGAACTGCTCAGCGAAGCCGTGAAAGCCGCCGAGGCCCGGGGCGCCACCTACCATGTGGGCAACGTGAATTCCTCCGACGTGTTCTACGGCGACCACATCGGCGTGCCCGAGGGCTTAGACAGCGTGTACGGCCTGAAGAAGATGGGCGTCATGGCTCTGGAAATGGAGGCCGCGGCTCTCTACATGAACGCCGCCCGGTACGGCAAGCGGGCCCTGTGCATCTGCACCATTTCCGACCATGTGCTGAGCGGCGTGGAAACCACCTCCGAAGAGCGTCAGACCGCCTTCACCGAAATGATGAAGGTTGCCCTGGACGTGGCCGCCGCCATGGAGAGTAGGTAATATGAAACGGGTATTTCTCATTGTTCTGGATTCCTTCGGCATCGGTCAGATGCCGGACTGCGAAAAATTCGGGGACATTGGGGTGAACACCCTGGGCGCCTGCGCCACCTCCCGGTTTCTGGACATTCCCAACATGACCGCCGCAGGGCTGGGCAATATCGACGGCGTTACCTGCCTGCCCAAGGCCGAGCCTCAGACAGGTGCCTGCGCCCGGCTGACGGAAGCCTCCATGGGCAAGGACACCACCATCGGTCACTGGGAGATTTCCGGTATCGTCTCCCCCAAGCCCCTGCCCACCTATCCCCAGGGCTTCCCGAAAGAGGTGCTGGATGCCTTCGAGCAGGCCACCGGCCGGGGCGTGTTATGTAACCTCCCCTATTCCGGCACCGACGTAATCCGGGATTACGGCAGGGAGCATATGGAAACGGGCAAGTGGATCGTCTACACCTCCGCCGACTCCGTGTTCCAGGTGGCGGCCCATGAGGATGTGGTTCCCCTTGAGGAGCTGTACGATGCCTGCCGGAAAGCCCGGAAAATTCTCCGGGGAGATCACGGCGTAGGCCGGGTCATTGCCCGTCCCTTTGTGGGCACTCCGGAAGCCGGCTTCACCCGCACTCCCAACCGCCATGACTTCTCCCTGGAGCCTCCGGCGAAAACCATGCTGGATGCCATCTCCGGGGCGGGACTGGACTGCCTGGCCGTGGGCAAGATTCACGATATTTTCGCCGGTCAGGGAGACACGGAGCACGTCTTCAATAAGAGCAATGCCGACGGCATGGCTCACACCGACGACTATTGCGCCCGGGATTTCCACGGTCTGTGCTTTGTGAATCTGGTGGACTTTGATATGCTCTACGGTCACCGCAGAGACATTGACGGCTATGCCAGGGCTCTGACGGAGTTTGACCGGTGGTTGGGCGCTTTCCTGCCCAAGCTGGGCAAGGAGGACATTCTGATGATCACCGCCGACCACGGCTGCGACCCTTCCTACACCGCCACCACCGACCACACCCGGGAGTATGTGCCTCTTCTGGTGCTGGGTAAGGCCGTGAAGCCCGTGAATCTGGGCACTCGCAGCAGCTTTGCGGACATTGCCGCCACCGTCACCGAGCTGTTGGGCGTGCCCTTCGAAACCCCGGGCAAGAGCTTTGCGAGGGAAATTCTGCGCTAAGCTAGGCGGGCGCTTGCTATTGTCCCTGCGTGGACTGCCGTAAGAAGAATGTCATTGCGAACCAGTCCGCAGACTGGTGTGGCAATCCCCCGGTTCTTCCGAGAACTCTCGTATCATGCATATTGCCGATGAGACGCTATTTCATTTGCAAGCGACCTCATCCGGCTCTTCGAGCCACCTTCCCCTCCCAGGGGAAGGCTAGGGAAACGGATTGCCACACCAGTGTTGCGACACTGGTTCGCAATGACATTGAGATACCGTTGCGCTCAGAACGTCCAAGTCCGGCGTTGAATCGCCAACTTTCAACAGGAGGAAACCGATGGAACCTTCCGAATTATGTAACCTTGCCAAGGAGGCCATGACCCACGCCTACGCGCCCTACTCCGGCTACAAGGTGGGAGCCGCCCTGCTCTGCGCCGACGGCACCGTCTATCAGGGCTGCAACATAGAAAACGCTTCCTACACCCCCACGGTCTGCGCCGAACGCACCGCCTTCTTCAAGGCGGTCTACGACGGCCACCGGGATTTCACCGCCATCGCCGTCTGCGGCGGCAAGGACGGAATCATCACCGGCGCCTTCCCTCCCTGCGGCGTCTGCCGCCAGGTGATGCGGGAATTCTGCGCCGATGACTTTGTAATCTACCTGATCCATGACACCGGCTTCGAGGCCGTGACCCTTTCTCAGCTGCTGCCCTACAGTTTTTCCGCCGGGGCGCATATGAAATAGCCAAAAGCTCCCACTGAAGAAGCATATTTTTTGTTGAAAATCGCTCTTATGATGGATTGGGTGTTGATTTTTTCGGAAAAATATGCGACAATAGGGCTGGTATCTCCGATACCGATACCTACAATTTATGGAGGAATGCAATATGAAAAAGATTCTGGCACTGCTGCTGGTTCTGGCTCTGGCCCTGGGCATGGCTGCCTGCGGCGCAAAGACCGAGCCTGCCGCTACCGAAGCACCCGCTGCCAACGCCCCTGCCGCTGACAACGCTGCTGTTTCCGCGGATGACATCCCCGATGAGATGACCTCTGCCGACGGCAAGTATCAGGTGGCTTTCGTCACCGACGTGGGCACCCTGAAGGACAAGTCCTTCAACCAGGGCACCTATGACGGCGTGAAGCTGTACGCCAACGCCAATGGCAAGACCTACAAGTACTATCAGCCCGCCAACGGCAGCAACGCTACCGATAACGACCGGATCGATGCCGCTACTCTGGCCTGTGAGAACGGCGCCGAGGTGGTCGTGGCCGCCGGCTTCCTGCAGGAAAACGCTCTGAGAGCCGCCGCTACCAAGTACCCCGATGTCCACTTCATTTTTATCGACGGCTACCCTGTGACGGAGAAGAAGGGTGAAGGCGAAGTCCTGAAGAACGTGGCCGGTATCTCCTTCGACGAGCAGCAGTCCGGCTACCTGGCCGGTTACGCCGCCGTTATGGAAGGCTACACCAAGCTGGGCTTCACCGGCGGCGGCGGCGGAACCAACCCCGCCTGTGTCCGCTTCGGCTACGGCTTTGTCCAGGGCGCTGACGCGGCTGCCGCTGCCAAGGGCGTCAAGGTCGACATGAACTACTCCTGGCTGTACGGCTCTTCCTTCTCCGCTTCCAATGAGCTGCAGACCATGGCCACCGGCTGGTACACCAACGGCACCGAGGTCATCTTCTGCTGCGGCGGCGGTATGTTCTCCTCCGTGGCGGCGGCTGCCGGTGCGGAAGACGGCAAGGTCATCGGCGTTGACGTTGACCAGTCCTTCGAGTCCAGCTCCGTCATCACCTCTGCCATGAAGGGTCTGGCTGACGCCACTCAGTGGGCCATCGGTCAGCACTACGCAGGCAGCTGGGACGCCATCGGCGGCACCTCCACCTCTCTGGGTGCCAAGGACAACGCCGTGGGTCTGCCCACCGCTACCTGGTCCCTGCAGAACTGGAGCGTTGACGACTACAACGCACTGCTCGCCGACATTGCTGCCGGTAAGGTGGAGATCTCTTCCGAGCTGGTCTCCGAGCCCGCCAGCACTGACAACGTGACCGTGAATATGGTCAAGTAACTCGTTTTTCGAAAAGGGGAAGGCTTCGGCCTTCCTCTTTTTTGCATTCCGCGAAATATCTTTTGATACTGAACTCCAATTAAAATCTTTAAAAAAGATTTTAATTGCCTGAAGGGCATG
>OIZP01000487.1_pt1 | contig 24914 bp, 29 predicted proteins | sample 1588531 | NCBI WGS metagenome assembly OIZP01 (sample SAMN03283283) | human gut metagenome | biome: human-associated habitat; material: feces | host: Homo sapiens | place: Peru | collected 2012
ATCTATGTTGGATTTGGAAGGATTTTAAAGGAAATCAAGATTGGGATAATGCCTCGGGGATAAAAGACTTGCTGAACGGTAAAACTTTAAATGTTTTCTCAATAATGTTTGATGAAGCTATAGATTGTGTCAAGGGACTGGATATTTAGTCACTCCTATCGTTACTACATCTCCAACCCCGAGAGTCTTGCCAATGGCGAATTGTCGCGTTGGCTGCTCGATACCTATTCTACAGCCAATACGTTGTCACAAAATACGTCGCTCAAAGACCGCATCCTTGTAGAGGAGATTCCGTCGAGCCGTCATTTCCTTACGGATATAGTTGATGCCATGAAGGGCAACAACGTCATAATGGCTACTTATCGGAATTTCCACTACAAGAACTCCTATACATTCCCCATTGCGCCATACTGTCTGAAAATGTTCCAGAAGCGTTGGTACGTGCTCGCGCTCAGCATCAACGAAGACAGGTTGCGCATCTACGGACTTGACAGATTTGAGAATATAGAAATAACAAAAAATCATTTCAAGTTCCCTTGTGACTTCAATGCCAAGGACTATTTCTCCAGCTTCTTCGGTGTAGTAATAGACGAGGATATACCCTTGCAACGAATTGTTGTTCGTGCCTTTGGTGCACACCAACACTACATGCGCTCTCTTCCGTTGCATCTCTCACAGAAAGAGCTTTGTTCTTGCAATGAATATGCCGACTTCGAACTTACGCTTCGTCCCACTTACGACTTCATAATGGAGTTGCAAAGATATGGGACGATGATAGAAGTGATGGAACCACAGTCGCTAAGGCAGACTATGAAATGTTGTATAAACGATCTTTGCGAATTGTATAAAAACGATTAATTGTCAAACTAAATAATATTTATCTATCTCTATTAAAGATCTTATCTATGGATGGATATGTCAGTAGCGACTACCGTAATTTCAATCTGACGACATAAAACCGGATTGTTGTCAAGAATTAAATCCACAGTTCCCTTTCTTTCCGTAGCAGTAATGACTTTGTCAACAATAATCTTTAAAAGTTCATTCTCTTCAGGATTGAGCACAGACGGATTATCCCGACTAAGCCCAGTTACCAAGTAGATAATAGCGTTTTTCCCATGAGGCAGCATGTCGTACTTGCTAATAAGATCTGACATATAGCTGGCGGCATCAGACGTTTCGTCAGCGTATGATTGAATGACGGTGGTAGCAAATTTACTGGAAAAGAACAGTTTGCAAAGTTGACCAATTGTGAGACTGTTAGCACCAACAGATAATGCTGGCAATACTTGCACGATAAAACTGCTAATAGCCTCCATTCGGTCATAATAAGTCTCCATGAAATCCTTACGAAAAAGACGTTTGCGCTTTGTTTTGTTAATATGTTTATCACCATACCAAACATTTTTCTTGACTTTCCCTATCATTTCTTGCTTCTTAGAAGGAAGAAGTTCTCTTTTTGGCGGAACATACCCACCATTATTAAGTATGATCGTCTTTAATTCCTTAACTTTCGACTTGAAATCAATGTTGGCAAACTCTTTCTTTTGTCCTTTGGTAAAGCCATAGAAGGACGTATGCCACAAACAACAAGCGATGATTTCTGCATCAGTGACATGTACGTCAGCATCAAGGACAATCTCTTTAGTGAGAGAATGCTCCCACAAATCTCCTTCCATAGGAAAAGCGTCAAGATGGGGCCCTGTGCCATCATCCCAATCTTTCATAGTAATACGACACACATCACCATTGGAATCATCATGACGCTTTGGATTCATCAATCTGAGCATATCGTAATGCAACTTGAACCAGCCGAGACTGTCTTTTGCTTCGGGATACATGTTCACTATGTGTGGTTCAACCTCTTTAAAAGTAACAAGGTGGAGAAATTCTTTATACGTCATTGAGAATAGATTTTAAATTTGATACCAAAATTTAAATGGGGCTATGCGAATATGTCCATAGCCCCAGAAAGATTGGCGAGAACTTCTCTAAATAATATTTTGTAGCTCTTCAACAACCTTCCAAATCAGTTCTTTTGTCTCTCTGATGAAAGCATCGGTATCCTTCAAGCGATTGGTAAGGCCAAGCTTGCCTATCCAGATTACGTTGCCATTAGTATTTAACATCGGCGTGAATGACTTGTCAATTTCTGTCAGCTTTTTGGAAGCAGCATCAAATATTTTATCTTTCACATGGTTCTTTACGGAATACCTTACTCCAACAGATTTATCTCCCTTTTGATTCACAAGCGAGATGATAATATCGGATTTACCTTCTTCGTTTGGAATATAGAAACTTGTACGATCTTTAGACTCTTCAAGAAGTTCCAAACTCATCGTATTTTTACAGAATATATTAAGGCAGGCATAGATGTATTGCCATCTTAGGTTTGATTCTTGTTCAGTCATGTTGTCAATGGCTCTTTTTTCCATCAAATCCTTTATGGCATTCTCTAATCCTTCCGGTGAAAGTGTATTCTGTTTAAATCTGAGCAAAGTCTTTATTCCATTTTCTGTACTTTTTCCATATCGCATCAAATAGAGCGGATGATAAAATGGGTTATTGGAATAAGTGTGCGATAGATACAGACAATTGAAATCTTTAATAGCTACATTAAAGAATCCTTCACATCTATCTCTATAGTTCTTATCAAATGCCAAATTCCCAAAACCAAGGTACACAGGAGGCAAAAGATGTTTAATGTCGTAATCGCTCATAGCTTGTTCTGATGCGAAAATGTTGGGAAGACCATACTTTGCATCTTTAGATTTTGCTCTCTCTAAGTCAGCTTCTTTGATGTAAAAGATATTGAAAATCTGGATTACTCCAGACAATGCATCAGGGCTTGTAAGCTCACATTTGTAAGCGAACAACTCTGCGATACATTTCATCGTAGTATCTTCTGAAAACTCATACCATGGCAATTCTATGTCTTGATATTTTTTAAGGTTTTTAATGATTACATCATTTGAAATAGGCTCAGAATCGACCATCTTTGAAGAACCTGGGTTCTTCATGACAACTGAGCCTATACAATCCCACGAGTTTCCAAATTGCAGGAGGGTTCTCCATCGGTACCCGTCGTTCTCGTCAATTTTGATAAAGTGAGTATATACTTTCATTTGTATAAATTTATTATTTATTAAATATTTCAATGGCTCTATAAGCCAATTTTATGTAATGCTGTCATAAGAATCTGCCAGGATTATGCTACTGATTATTCTTATTGATTAGATTGACCAACACTTTCACCATCACATTATTCTCTTCTGTGCGGCTCTCGGCAATCATCAGTGTGAGAGCGACGAGGGTGTTGTCAGCAATGCGCTTGAGTCCGTCCTGGCCATAGAGTTACTTCAATAATCTTATTCTCTGTCATATCTCTTTGTCCTCCTTATACTTGTTCCACATTCTCTTTACTTTTCTTGCAATCTCCTTACGTAGCCATAGCGGTTCGAGTACTTCAAGGTTTTCACCATTCCACAGCAGTTCCTGTTGGAAGTCGAATGTCGGGCGGACATGCAATTCAAAGATGCTGTATTCATCTGTTTGCTCTGTCTCTTGTTGCGACTCATGCAGAGGAAGGTCGCGCAGGTAGTTAGCCTGACTGGCACTGACCTTGATTTTTACCTTCTCAATGTCGGTGCCATCGCCAGGAATTACACCTATACAACCATTGAAGTATTCCTGTGGATTGAACTCTTCAGGATATTCAAACGTGTGGCTCGAAAGGCGGAAGTCATGTATGCGGTCGAGACAAAAGACGAGGTCATAGCCTGCAGACCAATTACGCCCAACCAAATACCAGCGTTGGCGGTATAGCTTTACGCATAGCGGCATCACATAATGGTCGCGCGTGTCACCTTTCCAGTAGTTGAAATAGTTGATATGAATGAAGCGGTTCTTCTTCATCGCATCTATTATCAGCTCCAAATATTCCCTGCCACTGGGCACGTCTTCAAGGATAATCCTGTTCTTGACAGATTTGCTTTCAAGGAGAAAATTACTCACCGATAGCGTACTGAGCAACCAATTTTCAATACTTCCACTCTTCATATCCTCCACGTTGGCGATGTAATACCTATATGGAGCGGTCTTTTCGCAGTCTATCGACAATCCGAAGGTGTCGAAGATATTCCACTTCCACTTATGGAAAGTGCGCTTCAACATCTCCTCACCACCGCTCAAATCTACATTATCCATCCAGCGGCGGTTCAATTCCTCGAATGAAATCTTATGTGCCCGATAGATGGTCTCCACAATCCACACGAGCTTATTGGTTTGATTCAGTGCCATATTTGTCGTTTATATAGATAACGTTTCGGCTGCTAAGATATTGCTATGGTGTGTCTTTTTTTTATACCATCATAATCAATCTCGCTCTACAAGGTTGCAATTTGCAACCTTATAGGTGAGAGAAGCAGCTACATAAAAGTTGGACCAACAATTTTTCGCCTAATTTTTCATCTGTTCCAGTCTCCCATGTATATTCTGCTTTGTGAAACTTATTTGCAAAGAACGAGACCAGCTGACATAACTCACTCTTTTTCAACGGATATACTGATGCAGTAATAAACTGTAGCACAACCTTGTCATATTGTTTGCAATCAATCATTGCATAATCTTCAAACTCTCTGATTATACTTTCCACTCGCAACTCACCGTCATTAGGAAAAGAAATAATTCTTCTTTTTAAGACAGCACGTGCCTGTTGATTTTTGACATTATCTTTCATTTCTACAAAGGTACTGATGTGAATAAAGTTAATGTTTTCGGTGTAGCTATCGTGATTGTAAGATATAATAGGCTCTTATCCGGAAAGGCTTCAATATAGTCACCTACAGGAAGCATTATCTTTTCAGGAAGCGTTATCACTTTCATCTCATCAGTATAGTCATTGGCTATGGTAATTGCCAAAAGATATCTACCATTTTCTTTTATATATATTGACTTTATATGTTCAAGAGCATCTGTTATGTCTTTATTATACACATACGAGTGGGTAGATATTACATTCCTTCCTCTTATAAGTATTGAGAAATCAGACAAATCAAAGCATAATATACCATGCTTCTCTATACATATATTATATAGTTGCAGGAATTTCTTCAATTCGAGGTATGGATTGCTATCCGCATGAAAAGACAATATAGAGAAAATGTCAGATTCTTCTTTGATACTGAGTTCTGGATTCATTTTTATCACAACATTTCTTCTTGCACGTGCATGTGTTTCTAAGATTTTATTAACGTTATCGGCTCCTTTGTCGGTAGACACCAACACGACATTAACATATACATTTGGGCTGTTCTTTATTGAATATATACCTTCTGTACGAAACTCATTGATCACTTGTTGACTAACATAATCTGCAGCAATCAGTCGTAATGATTCAAGTGCGATTTTTTCCATTTTATTAATGTTTATATCTTTATTATCAAAAATACAGTGCAAAAATAAAATGGAGCTATGCCAACTGTGGGCACAACTCCATTTTATAATGAAATAATATTAAGTTACACTATAGCTTTTTTATGATCTTTATGCACTTGTAGAATTTATTTTTTGGTATGAGCCATAATCTGAGCGAATACGGTCTTTCCTTGATTCATGATTTCAGTCTTTTGCAATACAATTTGCAAAAGTACAAAATCTTTGTCGCAGATTTGTCGCAGCCTAAAACGAAAAAACGACATAATTCGTTGTATTACAACTTGCTATGTCGTTATTAGTTGCGGAGGCAGGATTTAAAAGCACTCTACCACCATCTGTAACTTGCTGATTATCAATGGTTATTTTTTTCAAATATCTCCTTTTTTGCACCAAATTTGGCGCAGAACTGGCGCAAGACACAACATCCTAAATCGTTGATTATGAACGGCTTATGTTGCATAATTTAACTATTTTAAGATTTGTAAGGTCTACTTTTGACTCATGGCTCCTCAATGTATTGAGGATTCTTGGGCACAAATTAACCTATACATGTTGTTCAACCAACACGACTTTACCGCCACTCTTTGCATAAGCCTCACAAGTCAGGATTATTTTTGAAACACTATAAGCGAAATTGTGCTCATTACATCGTAGCACTATGTAGCTTACTTGATATTCAGCACATTACGTAACTTTTATGTCGCAAAAAAAATGTAGCCTACTTGTAGCGTCTTGTAGCGCAGTGTAGCGTTATATCCAATTATTTATGCAAAGTTAGTATAAAACTATTAGAAAGAAGATTATTTCCTTTGGTTTAACACTAACTTTGCACTAAATAATCAATGTCAGAGGCTACAAACAAAGTTCCTTACCTTTTCCTGGTATTCTTCCTTAGTCATACCTCCGGTCTCTATCATTGAGTCAAGCACATCGCCAAGTTCGTCAAATGCTATATCATGATGGTACTCTTTGGTTGTGCCATCCTTTTCACCATAAATACGGCAGTAGTCAGAGCCTTCATCCAAAGCAATATATAACGTGCCTTGAAATTGGAATCCATTCACTTGTATGACAAGTGCAGCCATTGTAAATTCTTCTCCATTGACCTTCTTGACAATTTGGGTAGCGTACATCTTTGAGATGCCCCAACTATTGATAACGTCTATCGGCGTTGTATGCAGCAATTGAGAGAAGATAGTGTTAACAACACTTCTAACATGTTCTTTGTCTAATGTTTTCATATAAGATTGTTCTTATTTAACGACCATGTAAAAACTCTTGCAATCTTTGATAATGTTCTTGTTGACTTCGACCTCCAGTCTCAATTATAGCATCAAGAACTTTACCCAATTCCAAAAATGGAATATCGCTGTTTTCTTCGTGCAGTATACCATTTTTCTCGGTGTACAAGCCAAAAACTTGCTTGACACTATTTAGGGTAATATATAATTTCCCACAATAGTTGAAGCCATAGACTTCCATCATCAAAGCTGCAATAAAACGCTTACGTCCATTCATACTAACCTTGATTTGGGTTGCCGTCTTGTTTGTTATTCCCCAACTATACACCACATTGATAGGCGTGGTAATAGCTAATTGTTGAAGAATGGTGCAAACAACTCTTCCTATCTGCCTTTTTTTTAGTCTTTTCATAGTTTATAGGGTTATGCAGGGGAAAGGCAAAACCTCGTCCCCTGCTGTGAATACTAATCAAATTCAAATGGGTGTATATAAAAATAGGTGTCGTCTGTGTCATAGACGTATTCATTGATGAAGTCAACCATCTCTTCGTTTGTCCGTTCACCTTGAACAATACCGGTTTTCTCAACCCATGCCTTAATAGCATCGCTGATGGTGTCATAAACATCTTCGCAAACATCATCAAAGCTGCCTCCTGATGAACTTACGCAACACTCTTCAGGAAAGAAGTTTCCTTCATCGTGAACATGGAATATCTCACAACCGCATTCTATCTCACGGTAGCTTATGGAAAGTTCATTTCCCAATACCTTATTCAGTTTATAAAAGAATATGTCACAGGCAGTCCATGCACTTTCTGTATCGAATGATAACAGACCTCCGTCCTCGTCATCCTCGAACTCAGCCCAGTAGATTTGCCCACGGACCGATATACAACTATGCTCATAGTCAATGCCATAGTGCTCTGCCAACTTGTAAAGATAGACATCCTTACTGTTCACATCCATCATCTGAAGGGTGTTCCAAAGGTCGCTCAATGCCTTGCGTGAACCTCTCACCTTGTACTGTGTGTCACAAATATTGCTCATACTTCAAAATTTTTATTTTCCCTTTCGTAGAAAACTACTTCCGGGATTTGTTAGAAATTATGTGCCTTTAAAAGGTGTTATGCACATCGATGCAAGGTTTGGCAACAAAATACTACCCGTAGGCGTGGAGATTTTGGAAGCCAAGCAGGGCCTTGACCTTGCAAAGCGATAAGGCATAACAAATACCTTTGCACAATAATTTCAATAAATCTCGGAAGTTATATTGAGTATGAAAAAAAGAACCGCATACCCTTATAGACTAATTGTCTACAAAGGTATGCGGTAAAATATAGGATATTGCTGATGCAAGCAGCAAGACGAAGAGAGAAACCATTTTGCTCCTCATCATAGGAACGAGGGAATTTTGTTAAAGAAGTATAAAAGAGAGTAATAACGATTGGCAAATTTGCCAATCGTGTTTTTTTGTTGTATTTTTGCAGCGATTCCAAATGTGGCGACAACACATAAAATACGGCTGGGATTATTTGATTTAATAATTAAAGAACAAATTATGGAACCCAAAACAAAAGTAAGATGGGTAGATGAAAAGCGAGTCTATGTGGAAACTCCACAGGGCGATGACTTTATCGTTGGCTTCCCAGATGAAAGCCTCTACCGCTGCCAAAAACAAGCCTCTTGGTTTCAAGTGGACAAATTTGTGGCATCCCTTTTTGACAAGTATTATGAAGGAGATGCAAGTGTTATCATGGGAGAAATCAACAGGCAGATGTTGATAAACCGTGTAGGTTCAATCTTCTCTTACTATTCCTTTGACAAGGAGTCCGTTTCAAAGGAGCGTGTCCGTATAGGGCAGCGCATCCGAGAGCTGCGTGAAGCAAAGGGAATGGATGCAAAGCATCTGGCATTCTATGCAGATATTGATGCAGCCAATCTTTGTCGTATTGAGTCTGGCAAATATTCTGTCGGATTGGATATACTCACAAAGATAGGATATGCTTTGGGAATGGAAATAGATTTTGTTGAACCTAAACATCAGTAATCTTATGGTAGATATCAATGAATATACTCGTGAGACAACTTGCGAGTATAAGGGTGAGGTATATTCTGTTCGCGACAATGGAGCAGTAATGCGCCACGCTCGCGAAGGAAAAAAAGCGAGAAAATTAGATAATGTATGGACTTTTGGAACAAAGGATAAGGCAAGAGGCTATATGATGATAAGCTCGCACAGAGTTCATATTATTGTAGCCAAGGCATTCATTCCTGGCAATGAAGATGGGAAGATGGTGGTCGATCATATAGATACCAACCGTTGTAACAACAGAGTTGAAAATCTAAGATGGCTGACAAAACTTGAAAATGTACTACTAAATGAAGCAACACTTAAAAGAGTAACCTACCTTTGCGGAGGTGATATCAATAAGTTTATCGAGAATCCTTCATGCCTAAAAGATTTAACGGGAAGCAACCAGGATATCATGTGGATGAGAACGGTTACGCCAGAAGAAGCCAGACTTGCTATGGAACGTATTTCTTCATGGGCTAAAAGACCAATATCTTCATACAAGATGATGAAGGAAAGAGAAATGACAAAAGATTTTAAAGACTGGCTGAAGAAACATGAAATAAAAGAAACCAATCCTTTCTTTGGGAATGGTAAAGTAGAAAAGCAAAGAACTTCAACAGAAGAAACCAATAGCGACAAAGAAGCATGGGAAGAAGTCCGAAGGGCACTCACCGCTCCTCGGACAGAGCAGGCAGAGTATCAAAATCCCATGATGAAAGACTTGGAAGAGAGAGAAAGGCTTGCGAAAGAAAAGAAGGAGTCTTTAACAAAAGGAACTTTCCAAATAGGGTTCTATGATAAGATGCAATTTCCACTTTGTCCAAAAGAAGCCACAGGGGGATTGGATTCGTATGCAAAAGAATTACAAATAGGCGCTGTTATAGCTATAAGTGAAAAAGGCGACGAATACACAATAGCTTCATTAGGATGGACAACGGAATGGGATGCTATCCAAGTGGAGTTAACAAATAACGGAAAAAGAGCATACTTTTATATTCATATAAAATATGAAGAAGGAATGTATGTTCATTGTAAAGGAGAATATAGAGACCAGTATAGGTTCTGTGATTCACCAAACGTTTTGCAATGCGGAGCAAGAACACAATGCTATTTCCCTCTTTGTCCAAAAGAAGGAAACGTAACTTTGGAGGAATATGCGGAAATTCTTCAGAAGGATGTGTTAATTGAAAAGAACCAGTATTGTGATGGATATGTCATTGATAGAGAAATTACACATTCCACAGATGGGCACCCAATTCTCTATGTCGGTGTTAGTATGCCTAACTCCTTCAAAAACTATGGCGATATGATTATCTTTATAGAGAACGGAAAGGTAATTCACCAAATATGTAGGACATATTTTGATGAACGTGCCGTGTTGAGGGAGTTCTGCATGTTGCGTGGCCAAGAATGGGACGATAAAGAAGAGATAATGGATGATTATTGTTAAATCAAAGGAGCGGCAGGAATGTCGCTCCTTTTGATTACATGATTCCTCCAGTATCAACAGCCACAGGTGATATGTCCGCTTGTGGGAACTTCTCACACCCGATGTAGAGGGTTTCAAAAGTATCCGCCCCATCGGTACGGTGTTCGAGTAGGTCTTCTTCCGACTCAGCCAGTTTCTCCGGTAGTATTTCACTGAGTGTGTCTAAGGCAAACTTGCCTCAGACACACTCAGTGAAACACTACCAAGAAGGAAGATTGAAAGGATTAAAGATCATCCATAATCTGTTTTCTCAACTTTTCTTGGTTGGCGTTATCGAAGTAACTGAGCATTAAATAGCAAGTCATGCTCTGATGGGTAATCTCTAATTGGATTTCGCCATTATCTCCATCAAAGATGCTATAGTATTTACATCTGTCCATACTTAACTCATGTTTTTTGGAGTTGTTATCATTAGCATAATCATTTTGGAATTTTTCCACACAATCTTTTGGCTCACCGTATTTTTCCGAGAGCATAGATTTGTAGTTCAAATAGCACCGTTCCAGGTCTCCCCATTTATCCATAGTAGGGAATATTACGGAAACTTTACAGATCATTCCGCTTTTATCAGCTACAGCACAAATGGTACAGTCTTTGTAACCGGCAAATTCACCTTTTAATAAAGATACACCATCTTGAACGCCAATAGGCATAAATCCTTTGGCCTTCAACTTGCTTGTGAATGTCTGAAGGGTACCTTCCATTGGAACGCCCTTAAATTTCATGTGCTCTGTTTGTGCAGAGCAAACACCGACAATAAATGTCAGTAATATAGTTAACAGAAAATGTTTCATAAATACTTGATTTAATATATTTATCCTTGAATCTAAAATGCCTTGAATCCAAATAACTTTGTAAAGTATGGCATCTCTTTCTCTGCAAGATCATTCATGCGTTTTGCAGCATATCCTTCGTTTCTATGGATTGCATCCATCAACCAAGTCTCAAAAATGAAACTTGATGTTATGTCAACATCTTTGGTATATCCCGTTATCATCCTTGCTTTTGTCAACTGCTTGAATATCTTGATATCTTCTTCACGCATTTTTAAAGTACTGCAACTTCCAAAGTGCACGTTTCTACCTTCAAATATACCAAAGTTCTCCTTTTTCTCTGCGAAAGCCATCAAATCCAGATCTGTCTTGTCGGCAAAACAGATGCACTTCTTTTGTCCATGAAAGCATAAATAGATAAGGTCATAGGCACTGTAACTTGGCTGTTGGAGATGGTCGATATAATAATTGAAATCAGACTCTGTTGCTACCTGCCTAAAAGTATATTCAATATTAATCGTATTTTCCAGAAAGTCAAGCAAAGGCAATACTGTAGACTTTTTCTTTAAGTCGTGCATTGTCTGATCCCATTCTGTTTCTAAGCAAAATATTCTATTCATATAGTAGTCGCATTTTTGTTTTATACTTTGTAATATGGTATATTCTCCAATTGTTCCTCAATGACCTTGAAGTCTTGACTTAAATCCAATGTCTTTACCATAAAGATGTTGCCGTCATGGTTTTTAAACTGAACATCGGGTTGGATATCGCAGGATGTCCTTGCATAAAGAAGCATACCATCAACAAAACCTGTATGGTATTTATCTTCATTCGTAACGTAGGTGTGTATCTGATAAAGATTAGGGGAATGGATGCTTATCTTTCCCATGTTCTCCTGGAGGGTTTGACCATAATACTTGGTGTCTATTATCAATGTTCTGCCACCTAAAGCAAGGGTGATGTCGGTTTGCATGATGGGCAGCATGGATGCGGAAACGCTTTCGTTCTCACAAAAGTCCCACTTTATCTGCTTTGCATGTGCCTTGTATTCTGGATGCTTCCTCTTGTAATACTCCATGACAAAACGCTGGAAGAGCAGGTTCGTATGTGCGTCTGAGAAACGCTCCATCTTCACATCGCCACTTTCTGTCGTTAGTAGTCGGCTTTGCAACAAGAAATAGCACAGGCTATGGAGCATCTGGTAGGTGCGTGTGTTGCGGTCGTATCGCAACATATCCCAGCGGATAGAAGATGACGGTATCTCATCAACTGCCTCGAAATATATCATGAGCTTTCTCAATTTTGCCTTTCTCTCTGATGACACATCGGAATAGCGAAGCAGCAGGAGTACGCACGATTTCAATATCTGGTTGAAAACATTGTTCTCTGAGAAGGTGTCATATTCGCATATCAAGTGGGTGTCTCTCGTCATGCGCTTTTTGATGGTCTCTTGCATGGACAACTTTCCACGTAGCGTTTGCAGTTCTTCTTCCTTGATGACGTACTGACGATGGATACCTTGCTTCAAGAGATAGGCAATACCGAGGGAGAGGATTTCCGCGAACAGGTCGTGAATATCCTCAAAGTTTTCTCCTGCTATCTGCTCATAATTGTTCCGCTTCAGTTCCTTGAATGCGTATGTGAGCATATAGTAGACGTTCTTGATTGGTATGCCTTTGTCTATTATCATGATAGTATGCTCCTGATGATGCCTATTTGCATCTTGCTCTTTTGTGGGTCATCAAACCAATATTCTTTCAGCATCGGGGCTATATCGTAGTTCACGACATTCCTCAGCCATTCCTTGCTGACAGTTTCTTGGTCGCAGAAATAGCTGTGGCCTATACAGAAGCCAGCTCCCAAGGAGTCATCGTTGGCAATAACAGTGTTGAGGTTGACGATGGCATCTATCACCTTATCGAATGTCTCATCATGGAGGCTCTCTTGATATTGCTTGAAACCATCAGTCAGGAAGCCTGGCTCCATCTCGAAGAAGCTGAAACGGCGGCGCAGAGCATAGTCTATCATAGCAAGGCTACGGTCTGCCGTGTTCATCATGCCTATGATGTAGATATTCTCCGGTACAGTAAAGTCTTCACCTGTGTACGCAAGTTTGATGGTTTTGCCACGGTAGCCATTCTCTATGAGCATGAGGAGTTCTCCGAATATCTTGCTCAGATTGCCACGGTTTATCTCGTCGATGATGAAGAAATATTGCTTGTCGGGGTTGCTCTTGGCTTTCTTGCAGAAATTGTAGAACACACCAGGTCTCAGCACGAAACCTCCATCTTCCGTTGGTTTATACCCCATGATGAAGTCTTCGTAGGAGAAATTCTGATGAAACTGTACCATATCGATTTGCTCATCATCTTTCAGACCGAGCATGGAGTATGCAAGGCGTTTGGCGGTGAAGGTCTTGCCGACACCAGGAGCACCTTGCAGTATGATGTTCTTCTTCTGTCTTAGCAGTCCGACAAGGCTATCATAGGCTTCAGAATCCATATAGACTTCACTAAGGAAATCATCTTTGGTGTAAAACTCCTTTTGCTTGACTATAGGGACAGCGTTGCTTTCACGGATAAAATCAAGTATCAGTTCGTATTCAGTTTCTGACAGACAGAAGAATGAACCTTGTGGATTGCCCAAGAACTGCATATCCTTCAAGCCTTCAACGGCTTTGATGGTCGCAAAATCGATGGGGTTCTTCAAGGCTTCTTTCTTCACGAACTCTATCGTCTCGCCATTCTGTTCCTTTGAGACTTCTGCCATTGCTACAATCTGCTTGACAGGAGTTGACTCATAACCAATGACGGCATCACCAGCTTTTGCATCAAGGAAGTTCTGGAAGATGCGTCGCTGCTTACCATTGTCGTTATAGAGGTTGTATTCTACTGTTGAGCCTACAGCCAAGTCAGCCATGCTCCATATCTTGGGATTGGCCACCAACCACCAGTAGCGTTTCTGGGTGGGTGTGTTGAACAATGCCTCCAACACCTTGACATAGTCGGGGTACTTGGTGATGTCGGTCAAGGTCTTCAGTACGGAATTGTGAGGAGCATCCCACATTCCTATGTTTGTCCACTCTACCTTGTGGATATTTCTGAAGTCTTCATAGGTCTCATCATAGATATACTCTGACTTTACTTTTCCCCTACCTATAATTTTACTGATTCCAGACTTGACGAAAATGACATCTCCTGGTTGTACTTCATGAACAAACTGCCATATCGCAAGGCCATCATTCATGAAACTTGCATCTGGCTTTTCATAGACATCTCTCAAATGCTCTCTGACACTATCAAGAGTGTCGTATTGCTCCAAATCTTCCATATCATCCCATCCGATACAGATGATATTGTCCTGCTGGCAGAGGTTCCATTTTGATGCGCCCTCGCCTGGCGCATAGAGCCAATATTTCTTTTCTGAAGTTTGTATATCTCCTGCTTGACTGTTGTTGTCTATCATTTGGAGTAGCCTGTCGTAGAACACAAAGAGATCTTCCGAGCCTTTCTTTTCAAGAAGGAGGCGTTGCATCTCTGGAATGCTCTTGTTACTTGGATTGTCCATACCAAACTTGGCAGATGCTTTCTCCAACATAGTGCGGTTATAGATAGGTACCAACTGCTCATTGGAGTACAAGAAGGCAATCTTCCACTTGAATACATCGCCAAAGGTGGTGATGCTATCGATGGCTTCAAACTCGCCATTTCTGGCATGGTTGGCTATCTTCACTATCTCGCTCCTTACCAATGCGTAGGCTTCTTCTGTCGTATTGCCGTTCTTGGTATACCAGGCATAGGTGTCATCACACATAAATCGTTCACGTGTGTCCTTCGGTTTCTCTTTATACTTGTAGATGCCAAACTTATAGGACGAGCCGCCCCATATAGAGCCTAACTCATAGGTTTTACTCTCAACCCAGTAACAAAAAGAGTCCGATCTGTTCAGGTTCGTATATTTGTCCAATGGCATTTCCGAGAGGGTTTCCAATGGGAACGCTGTCAGAAAGTCATTGAGTAGTTTTCGCTTATCTTCCATAATATATTCAAGTGTTGCTTAGGCTATATATGCAATGGTGCAAAACAAAGTGACAAGAAAAATGAGTATCACGCAGCATCCACTGTTAGAAGAGCCTTTGCTCGACATGGTTTTTCCTAAGTCGAATATGCTAAATGTTGTCTTTCTATATACTCTGTTATACAAAGCACGTTTGGGATGCAGCCATCCCATACCACGTTTGCCGTAACCTGGGATTATTGCTCTTTTTATTGCACGTTTGGCACGCCCCGTAGTCCGTGCGCTTACGCTTTTCTTCTACGAAGGTTTTCTCATACCATATTTCATAAGCTCACAATATTTACAAACGGTCTGTTTGGCCAGACTTGATATTCTTATAATCTACCTTCATCTTGGCAAATTCGATTTTCAACTTTTCCACTTTCGGGTTCGCTTTGTTTGCCGGAAAAGAAGTTGCCACCAGACGAGCCTTCCTTACATGATTTGTTGAACTGGCTAATATTGGATTCTTTGCCGTTGCGAGCAACTGCTCCATGCCGTGAATAGAATCATGTCCCTTTAGCTCTACGAATATTTGCGTCCAAGCCTCTGCAGGTTCTGTTGATGTCTGTACCATAACAAGTTTGTCACATTTCAAATTCGTTTTTATGATGTAACCATCAATTTGAAATACCGTTGATGGGTGTTTCTCTTGAATGGCAAGCATATACTTCTTGCCTTGCTCCTGTGTGGCCACAAACTTTCTGACTTGAAGTGCTTGCTCTGCAATATAACCTGCAAGAGTCAAGTTCTCGTATGTACTCTTTTTCATTGGCTATTCTGCGTATAAGATTTCGTTAATGCGACCGATATGGTCATCTACCCAATCTGAGACACTATCCAAATCGATACCTGAAAGCATTGGAATCTCCATGTCTTTGATGTCCTCAAAAACGCCATCCTTATTAATGAAATAAGCAGATATAGCATCAGTCTGGAGCAACGTCGTTTCGTCAACAATTTCCTTCAGCCTTTCATCATCAGGTCTTTTCTCATTGGCGGCAGCATCTGCCATCAACACATTGAGAGTAGACAGCACATAAGGGCTATGTGTAGTGAGCACGATCATTGAACGATGTTTGCCAACAGATTGTGCTACTTTCAAGCGACGAATTATGTTCTGTACCAATAGACGTTGCGCATCGGGATAGAGATTCTGTTCTGGCTCTTCAATAAACAACTGGGCAGACTGATATTTCATCCTTTCACGAATAGGAGCCAAATCCTCTTCCGTGATTGAACCTATTTCCTTCTGCTTTACAACGTCAGCATCAAGAGATTCCATAAGGCGGTTTATCAAATCAGTCACGCTAAACTTCACAATCTTTCCGACAACCCCCATGTTGTAATCGGACATCACATCTATAGGCATGATTGACTGCACACCACTTGAAGCGTAAAAGGATGTGATAGGTTTACCATTCGGCAGCATCACATAGTCAAGTCCTTCATCGTTGAAATACTTGAAATCATCCGTTAATGACAAATCGATCTTATTGTCCAAGTCGTATTTCATCTTTGCCTCATACCATTCGTGTATGAAGTTGAAAATGGAGTCTCTTTCTTTGGATTTGTATGTACTGTCAATATTGCGAACGGCAGAAATAAGATTTCTCTCTGCAGGTATATAAGATAATTTTGAATTGTATCTGTCATCCCAAGCATCTTGTTTGCGCACGATTTTCGCATTTTGGTTTGTACCTGTTAAAGAGATTGTGATAACATCGCCATCATACATTATTTCTGTATCATCACCAAAATACATTTCATCCACCCGATGAAACTGCTTCAGCTCTCTTATGAAACGCTTATTGTGCGTATAACTCTGTATTGTATTCTCAAAAGAAGTCATTACCTTCTTTTCTATCCAACGACAATAGCACAACACTTTCATAAAAGTGCTTTTACCCGAACTTTGCCGCCCTATAACGAGCAAGACATCCGTCAAGCCTATCAGACCAGTATCCTTAATCGGGCCAAGATTCTTTATCCTAATTGTTGCCATATTATACTATTATTATAATATATGTAGACCAGTGACATAGTGATTACTCAACAGCATCAGCGCATTTCTGCTTGCCGACCTGAATTCTTAGAGCTTCAATAAGGTCATCTTTAGATTTCAGTGTTTCGTCTTTTGACTTCAATGTTTCATCCTTTGCTTTTAGAGTTTCTTTCAAAGTTGATATTTCTCTTCTCAAAGAATCGTTTTCCAGCATCAAGTTAGTGTTAACACTGACATTTCCGACAGAGACGGAATTGTTGTTGCCACTAACATTTGTTGTTTTGAATGCCCCTTCTTTTCGGAAGTAATCCAACGGCATATGAAAGAAGTCCGCCAATACCTCCAATTTGGACAGGCTGATGTCTTTTGTACGTCGGAAATAACTCATTGTCTGTTTACTTTTCTTGAATAGAAGGCTTATCAGCTCCTGCTGTTGCTCTTTTGTCAAACCTGCATACAGGTTATCTATTAAATCTAAATTCAACATAATGCTATATAATATTATAATGGTGTTATGTTAATTTGTACTAATACGCCCAACATATTGAGCAGTACATTTTGTTTTCTCCAATGTTTGGACTACTTTTGCATGCAAATATAATCAAAATCTCAGATATACAATCAGAGAATAGTAATTTTTTGCGATAAAATATTAAGCAAATGACACAGAAAGAAATTGCTGATTATTACAGTAAGCTATCTAACGGTGAGAAAGGGCGTTTTACCGCATTTTTAAGCATGAACCTCGGTGGCTCACCACACACTTGGCAACAAAAGATCTTAGGATGGGCTCGTAATATAATGGGCCGACCAATGTCACCGGTTGTCGAAAAGGAACTGTCCTCAATTGTTGAGAAAGACAAGTGGAGGATGATGTATTAAAATATTAAGTATCGACATATATAATGAAGCACATTAAGGACAAATACATAGACATTGTAAAATCACGAGTCGACATCTGTCAGCTTGTGGTAGACCTCTGTCCAGGCACGGTGCTAAAACCGTCCGGACCACACAGAAAGAAATGCTGTTGCGTCTTTCATCAAGAAGACTCTCCTTCATTGATGTTGGACACCACCATGAACCGTTACAAATGTTATGGTTGTGGGAAAAGTGGCGATGTCATTTCTTTCGTAGAGGAGTGCCAGGGCGTTGGATTCATTGACGCTATCCGGTGCCTTTTAGATATGTATTGTCCAGATGTCGATACACATGACCTCTTTGACCAAAGTAGCACTCCAGAGCAGGAAGAACGTGACAGAAAAGCGGAAACCATGTACATTTACAACCAGTATGCCCAAGAGTTCTTTCGTGCACAATACGAGGCAGACAATGAAGAAGCTGCCGCATGTCGTAGATACGCCGAAAAATCCGATGGCTCTTCTACTGGACGTTGGGATAAAGATTTCTGTCGAACATTTGGTCTTGGCTACAGCCCTGCAAGAGGGAATAAATTCCTCGAATATGCCAAAAAGAAAGGATTCAACCTGCAAATACTGGTAGAGATAGGCTTACTTGGCGAAGATGACAGCCGTCCGGGTAATTACTATGATTTCTATCGAGGTCGTTTGATGATACCGCAACGTGACAGATATGGCAGGGTGCAGACGTTCACGGCAAGAAGCATAAATCCACAGGCATCTGTCAAATACCTCAATGGGCGTGACAGTCTTATATATAGAAAGAGTACATCTATTTTCGGCATTGACATAGCCATGAAAGCAGCGCGTCAATCGGGTAAGGTATATCTTGTAGAGGGCGCACCAGACGTTATGCGTCTTCAATCATTGGGTATAGCTAATGTGATAGCCTCACTCGGAGGCAGTTGGTCAAAGGAACAACTTGGATATTTCAGCAAGTTCAGTTGTAGCCTATGCTTCATCCCTGATTGTGACAAGCCCAAGGATGGTGAGAAATTTGGAGCTGGAGAAAAGTTCGTGTTTGCCAATGGCAGACTGGCAACAGAGATGGGCTTTCAAGTCTCAGTGCGTGAAATACCCAAAGAAGGTAACGCCAAGCAAGACGCAGACTCGTACATCACCTGTCTTGAACGTTGGGAAGGTCTGACAGAAAAGGACTTCATACTTTGGTATGCCGACAAACACTACGATACAGAAAGCACCAACGATGACCAGCTGAAAGTTATCAGCGATGTATGCGACCTGCTTGTCAACATACAATCAGAGGTGTTTCAAGCTTCTCTGTTGACGGATCTGAAAGACAAATACCGTAAAGCCTCTGTTTGGAAAGGAGCTTTAGCAGACGCTGCCAGAAGAAGACAGGAGCAGAAACGCAGACAGGCTATCAAGAAGTCTGACGAGCTTGAAGGCTATCGTTTTTACAGAAAGGGCTATCATTATTACGACCTTGACCCACAAGGACGTGAAAGAGCTTGGACGAACTTCATCATTCGCCCATTGTTCCTCATTGCTGATGACAACAAGCCAAGCCGTATCTTTGAACTGGAAAACGAAAACCGCATCAAGCGAACCATAGAGCTACAGCAAGCCGACGTGACAAAGCTTGACCGCTTCAAAGAGAAAATCGAAGGCAAGGGAGACTTCCGTTTCTTCGAGAAACAGGAGAAATACGAATTGCTGAAAGCATACATCTACGGCAGAACAGAAGAGGCGCAGCGAGTACCGCAGTTGGGATGGAACAACATTGGCGAGAGGGGCTTTTACGCTTTTACCAATGGTATTGTCTACGAAGGAAAGTGGAAGCCGGTCGATGACTATGGCATTATCAGACTGGACAATGAGAACTTCTATCTGCCGGCTCTTTCGAAGATACACAAGCGTAACAAGAATGCCTATGTCAACGAGAGGCGTTTTATCCATGCGCCTAAGCGTGAGGTCTCTGCCCAAGAATACTTTGCGCTGCTTCATGAGTTATATGGAAACAATGGAATTGCAGCCATCTGCTTTTACCTTGCCACATTGTTTAGGGACATCATCACTGATACGACACGCTCGTTTCCAATACTGAACATCTATGGTAAGAAAGGCACTGGAAAGACAGAGTTTGCGCTGTCGCTCATCAATCTGTTCCAGAGGAATCCGGAAGTCAGCAATTTGGACAGCACCACCTATTATGCGATGGGTGACAAATGTGCTGAAGTCAGCAATATGCTCGTCCACTTTGACGAATACAAAAACTCGTTGAGCAAGAAGCATATAGACTTTCTGAAAGGCATCTATGACAATGCCGGACGCTCGAAACGATCAGCAGACGGGGAGCGAAGGGAGTCCACGAATGTAGACTGCGGTGTTGTGCTCACCGGGCAAGAGATGCCAACGGCAGATATAGCCCTGTTTTCAAGAGTCATTTTCTTGGAGTCTCAGAGAAGCGAGCGAACAAAGGAAGAAACAGACAAGTACCAGACGTTCATGAAATTGCGCAATATGTGTCCGACCAATATAACGGTCAGCCTAATGCGTTATCGTGACAACTTTAATGCAGGATGGTTTAATGCATGGAAAAGAGCCTTGGGTGAGATAAAGAGCGAGGTGGACTACAGCACCATAGGAGAACGCTTCATCAACAACTGGGCAATGATGTTAGCGACATACTATTGTCTGCATCCCATTGCGGAAGAACTTCCCTTTTCCGAGAAAGAAGTGCATGACATATGTATAGAAGGCCTGAAGTACCAACATTCATTGTGCAACAGCACGGACGAGATAGCCGTATTCTGGTCTATGTTCTCCAAGGCGAGACAGCTTGGTGACATAAGGGAGGGGCAGGATTACAAGGTCTGCCTGATGAAGACGTTGAAAGTGACGGCAAAAGGCAAGCAGCGTAAGGTGGTTGAATTCGAAACGGACAGACAAGTCCTCTTTATAAGGGAAAAAATATGTATTGCCAAAGCGAACATACAGGCAAGAAGAGAAGGAAAAATCCTTATTCCAGATGAGTCATTACTTTCATACCTTGTCTCTACACCAGACTACTACGGCAAGACAAACTCTCCGTTGAAGTTCTACATCCTCGATGAGAATGGAAAGCCAACAAGAAGATCCAATGAGACTGGAGCGTCGTCACTTGTTTTTGACCAGGAACGTGCGCTTGCTTTTGACTACCAATCCATCTGTGGCAACTACGACATCAATCTTGTCACAGTCAGTGAGCCGGAAAAGGAAAATAACGAATAAAATGGAATGATATGGCATCACAGAACAATATCTATCCTCTTTTCTTCACTCTGGAAAGAGTTCGTAACGGTTATATACTAACTGCAAAAGAAGAAACTGGAGGGCTTAAAGAAGCGGAATATCGGAAGGAGGTGGTATCGGAAGATAAAATCAACGCAAGGATTGGCCAGATGCTCCACCTTGATGCGATGGTAAAGGAACGTCCAGTTGTTTTTCATGTAGAAGCAGTCGGTGAAACCACCTACCAGTTCTCGAGCGAACACCCTTCAGACGGACTGACGGAAGCAAAGCTTGCCTATGTTCACATCAACGGTAAGGACATAAAGGATGGTTCCATTCTGTCCTTGTTGATTAAGGACACAGATACCATCGAAGTCTATGGTATAGAAGCGGAGCGAGCGGCTAAAAGCAACAGTCTTCCGCTTGTCCGGGTAAACGGAGTACCTATACTTAGCTTCCCTAATACCAAAGACGGCAAGAAGGCATTGGCATCTTGCGTTGGTAGGACTTTGCTTACTGAAATCAGCATCCGCCAGTTGACAGACTGGTACCTTTCCCACAAAGTATTGATGGAAAAAGAGGATAAAAAAGGAAAACAGACATAGAATTTTGAGCGACAACAAGGCTGTTTTGTACAACCGACAGTTCTCAATAGTAGAAGGCGTTGTGCTCAATATATTAAACGACATAATAAAACAATTTGAGAAATGGACACAAGAATTATCGCCGTAGCAAACCACAAGGGTGGTGTCGGCAAGACCACAACTGTAGCAAATCTTGGAAGCATTCTTTCCAAGAAAGGTTTCCGTGTGTTATTGATAGACCTTGACGCACAAGCAAACCTCACCACTTCGTTGGCATCCTCTTTCGTTGGAGCCACAATCTACGAAGCACTGACCGGCAAGGTGGAAACCTTACCAGTCATTGAAATCACAGACAGTTTGTATCTCGTTCCTGCATCCTTGACACTTGCCATGGTTGATGTGGAACTTTCCACAGCCATAGCAAGGGAGAGCATCCTGTCTGAAGTTCTGGAGAAAGCGGAAGTCTCAACAAAATACGACTTCGTGTTGCTTGACTGCCCTCCCTCTTTGGGCTTGGTAACGCTCAACGCCTTTACAGCTGCTACCGACATTGTCATCCCTCTCGTTTCTGAGGTGCTGCCATTCAAGGGACTGACCATGATTAATGATTTCATCAACATGGTAAGCCGAAAGCTCAACCCCCAAGCTCACATTACCGGCATCCTTATCACACGGTGGGAAGGAAGCAAGTTGTCAAAGGGCATTGAAGAAAAATTGCGTGAGGTAGTAGGTGACATCGTTTTCAATAGCAGAATACGCAAGAACATTCGTCTTGCAGAAGCCCCCTTGGAGAGTCGCAGCATTCTGGACTACGACAAGAATTGCAACGGAGCCAAGGATTATCTGTTGTTCGCAGAGGAGTTTCTAAATAGAATGACACAAGTATAGGAGGATTGACTATGGACAATAAAAGTCTGGATGCTTTGTTCACGGGACTTACGGTGATGAGCAATTCACAACCGGAGACAACGAACACACCAAGAACGTCCGAAAAAGGAAAGAAGGGAAAGCCGTTGTCATCACGAGCAAAGCAGAAAAAGATGGAGAAAGAGAGACAAGAAGAACGATTTTGTACAATAGTCAGCTCTGACCTTCTGAAGAAAGTGCGCATTATCGCCACTCGTGAAGGTCTACAGATAAAAGATGTGGTGGAAGCTGCATTTGAGAAAGCCATCAGTAACTATGAGCGGAAACATGGAAAAATAGAAGACGACCCTAAGAAGAACGTTAAGGATCTTTTCTGACTTCGAACATCATTATATATATCGATACATCATAATTGATTGTGTAGGAATACTCAATTATTATGTCGTGGTGGCAGGTTGTTGTGAAACACTCTGCCACTTACGCTATTTATGACATTCTAATACAAAGAAAAAATCAATTCTTTGGTTCTATTCTTTATTCTCGTTAGAACCAATCCTCTATTATCGCCTTGAAAAAGTTTGTTATTGGGAACTTTATATAAAGATAGTGGACTGTGCAGGGTAATTTTGTGTTGCAATTCACGAATTACCAACAAAAAATGAATGATTATGAGTCCATTTATAATTTTCGCTATCGTATTGACCATCGCATATGTATTGTACTATGCGACCATAATAACAATGGATTTAAACGCGAAATCCAAGAAAGAAGGAGAACATGAAGAAACCATATCGGCAAGTGACACTAAAGATGCTGAAGAATACGCTCCACAGACCGTTTTAGAGGACACCAAGACAGGAGGTTTCTCATTCTTGGAGTCAACAGAGAACAATGAAAAATCCATTGAAGAAGCTATAGAGTCCATCAATATACCAACTATAGCAGATGATGCCCCACATCTTGATATTGCCGAGATTTCGGCAAATACGGATGGAGACAATCGTCAAGAGACTGAAGATGTAGAGCCATCGGAAGAACATCAGGACAATGTCGATGATAAAGGTTCCATCAATACAATATCTGTGTTCTCAGAAGTTCCACCAGAAGAAAAGGAAGATGAAATTTTTGATGAGAGCAAGGCTTTCAACCAGGATATGGCGCAACCGCAATATGCCGTCAGTTCCATTATCGGCAATGAGAAAGATGCTACTTTGACTCAGCGTATCGAAGAAGTCAATCAAAGATTAATGGATTGTCCGACAGAAAGAGGATTAAGAAACCCGATACAACTTGCCAGTGAGATGCGAGAAAACAGAGAGAACAGCAATATCGATTTGAAAGATGAATACACACAATGCTAACACTGCATACAGGCTATGCGCTGCATTATTGTCAGCCCTATGCATACAGGACGTTTCCGCCAGATGTGGCTCTGTAGATTACTCATGGGGAGCGGACGGACTTGCCGAGGCAACCGCATTCGTTGGCACCATGATGATTTACACTGTAGAAATCTTATATGCCATAGCAGGTATTGTGGTGATTGTTGCCGCTTTGCAGATCGGTATCAAAATGAATTACCATGAGGGAGACATCACCAAAAGCATGATGATGCTTTTCGGTGGCATTCTCTTTATGATTGGTGCTTCAATTGTCATGCCAGCGTTGTTTGGCTATCAAGACATGAATTTCGTATTTTAGACTATTTAATCGCGAATAAAATAGAGTTATCACAAATTGTAGAACTAAAAAAATTAGAAAGTCAATGAAAAAATTTTTTTCAAACGTCTTTACTCCCATTAAGGCGAAAGTGTCTCACGCAAGGAATCGTGCAAGACTCATGATGATGGGTGCTGCGATTGCCGCTCTAACTCCTATCGGTGCTTCTGCACAGAACCTGGCCGGTACTGGCTATGATGCAGGAACTTCCGCATTGGAGGAGGTCGCATCCGAGTTGGTCAAGTACATTCCGTATGTAGTCAACTTGTGTTATGCTCTTGCTGGTATCTTTGCCATTGTCGGTGCCATCTCTGTGTACATCGCCATGAACAACGAGGAGCAGGATGTCAAGAATATCTTAGTCCTACAAAATGCGTTTGAAAAGACAAGAAAGCAAATGAAAGTAAATACGCTAAGTATCAATGCTTTAAGCGATAATTTGAATTTTCCGATGTTTGCCAAACTCACTCTTAAAAAGACATAAAAGACTGTTTCTTGTTTCCGTTTTGTTTCTCG
>OIZP01000494.1_pt1 | contig 24749 bp, 17 predicted proteins | sample 1588531 | NCBI WGS metagenome assembly OIZP01 (sample SAMN03283283) | human gut metagenome | biome: human-associated habitat; material: feces | host: Homo sapiens | place: Peru | collected 2012
GGTAACTTGCGGCAATGGTGGGGAAAAGTCCACACGAGCTATTAAGAAAAATCGAGGTAAGGGGTGAGGTGAAAAAGTCCTCGTTCACATTGCGCACACCGGCAAACAAGTTGGCTTGGCGCCATGTTTGATGAAAGCCTAATACGGCAATGGCTGCCACACAGTTATCTACCTCAATATTCGAGAAGGTTTTGCCAGTCGCCAGTAATGGTAGCGTTAGTTTTTGCCATGTGTAGTGTGCTAGCTTCAATCGATGCTTTGTGGTCGCACAACGGAATATTAAGATTTAAACGCAATTGATTTACCCAGTTCGTTTTTTTATGCATATTCCAATGCCATTCGGTAGTATAAGTGCCACTGAATATTTGTGCTGAAGAAAACAGCGCTATCGGGGTGCATAGTGCGGTGAGTAGGAATCTTTTCATAAATCTTATTGTTTCGTGTACGTTGTTTAGTGTGTTGTTATTTGTGGTGCAAAATTATAACAAAAATCACAAATCAGGACTGCTTTTGAGATTAGAAAATGGTTAGAAATTTAGCTAAGAACGTTCTATGGCATTCTAATATTTCTACTTTTCTAAATGCAACATTTTACAAGATATGACAAAATATTTTGAGGTGTCAACAAAACCTTTATCAAAGTCCAAAGCCGATATAATCGTACAGATTTTTTTATGAATATTGAACATCTGTCTAAGATATTACATCGTTTTTTTGTATTTAAAAAAAGACCAAACATCCATGCAACCATTGATTATCAACGTGTTACGTGGTTATTGGTCATTAGTCATTTACACCATCACATGCACATGACTACAGTCCTTATTTTAGAAAGGTATTTAAATTCTCTTGATACCACTCAAAGGGGTTCGGTAAATGCAATGACAATACAGAATGTATAATGATAATACAGAATGTATAATGATAATATACAATGAAAAAAATAATTGCCACGCGAAGAGATATGAACTATTTATACGCTTCACTCCGCATGGCAATTATACACTTTACATTATAAAGTTATATTAGAATTCAGCCGACTTCGGAGTACGGGGGAAGGGGATTACGTCGCGGATGTTTTGCATACCTGTGACGAAGAGAATGAGACGCTCGAAACCGAGGCCGAAACCTGCGTGGGGACATGAACCATATTTACGTGTATCAAGATACCAAGTCATGTCCTTCATAGGAATTTGACGCTCGTTGATTTCGTTCATCAACTTGTCGTAGCTTTCTTCGCGTACGCTACCACCAATAATCTCACCAATCTGCGGGAAGAGTACGTCGGTGCCCTGTACGGTTTGACCACTCTTACCACCGAAGCCTGATTCTTCCTCGTCTATCTTCATATAGAATGCCTTGATAGCCTTGGGGTAGTTTGTCATAATCACAGGCTTCTTGAAGTATTCTTCTACCAAGAAACGTTCGTGCTCTGAAGCCAAATCGTCGCCCCATTCGCAGGGGAACTCAAACTTCTTGCCCTTGGCTATTGCCTCTTGAAGGATGCGAATACCCTCGGTGTAGGGAAGGTGTACGAACTCTGAGTTAAGCACACCTTGCAAACGCTCAATGAGACCCTTATCAATCATCTTGTTAAGGAATTCGAGATCGTCCTTACAGTTGTCGAGTGCCCAACGGATGCAGTACTTAATGAAGTCTTCTTCTAACTCCATCAACTCTGCCAAATCCATAAACGCTACCTCGGGCTCTACCATCCAGAACTCTGCCAAGTGGCGAGGAGTGTTTGAGTTTTCGGCACGGAATGTAGGACCAAAGGTGTAGATTGAACCTAATGCCGTGGCACCTAACTCACCTTCGAGCTGACCGCTCACTGTGAGCGAAGTTTGCTTGCCAAAGAAGTCGTCTGAATAGTCAATCTTGCCATTCTCGTCCTTCTTAAGGTCGTAGAGATTCTTGGTGGTTACTTGGAACATTTGACCTGCACCCTCGCAGTCTGAGGCTGTGATGAGCGGTGTGTTGAAATAGAAGTAGCCGTGGTCGTGGAAGTAGGTGTGGATGGCCATGGCCATATTATGGCGAATGCGCATTACAGCACCAAAAGTGTTGGTGCGCAAACGCAAATGAGCATACTGACGCATGTACTCAAACGACTGTCCCTTCTTTTGCATAGGATAGTCTGAACCACATGTGCCCAATACCTCTATTTCGTTTGCCTGAATCTCTACACTCTGACCTGCACCCTGGCTTTCGACCAAAGTACCTACTACGCTCAAGCAAGCACCTGTAGTGATGAGCTTGATCATTTCGGCATCAAACTTCTCTACGTCGGCTACTACCTGAACATTCTTTATGGTGCTGCCGTCGTTAAGGGCAATAAAATTTACTGATTTGCTGCCACGGCGAGTACGTACCCAACCTTTTACACAAACTTCGGTGCCGAAGTCGGTGCGACTAAGCACGTCTACAATTTTTGTTCTCTTCATAATGGCTTTTTTCTAAGTGCGTGGCACATACAAGTGCAAAATAAGTGACCCGTGGACTTAGGCATTGCTCCACTCCACTCGAGCACTTATGTTTGTATGAGTTGTTTGTGCCGTTACACACTTAAACAATTTTGTGTTGTATGTTTTATTCAAATGCACCCATACGGAGCATCTGTACTTCTTTCTCTGTAAGATAACGCCAGTCGCCACGACGTACGTTCTTCTTTGTAAGACCTGCAAAGTATACACGATCGAGCTTAACTACGTGGTAACCAAGGCTTTCGAAGATACGGCGCACAATGCGGTTCTTACCGCTGTGAATTTCAATGCCAATTTGCTTTTTATCGGTTTCTGAAGCATATTCAATGGCATCTGCCTTAATATCGCCATCATCAAGGCTAATACCTTCGGCAATTTGGCGAATGTCGGCTGCCGATACGTTTTGGTCGGTGGTAACGTGATAAATCTTCTTCTTCAAGAACTTGGGGTGAGTGAGCTTTGAGGCTAACTCACCATCGTTAGTAAGAAGCAATACACCTGTGGTGTTACGGTCAAGACGACCTACAGGATAGATGCGCTCAGGACAAGCATTGCGAACAAGGTCCATAACGGTTTTACGGTTCTGGGGATCATCGCTTGTGGTTACATAGCCCTTGGGCTTGTTAAGCAACACGTAAACCTTCTTTTCAATCTTTACAAGGTTGTCGTGGAACTTAATTTCGTCTGTACGCAACACCTTAGTACCCAATTCGGTAACTACCTGACCATTTACGCTTACTACACCTGCCTCAATATACTTGTCAGCATCACGGCGCGAGCATACACCTGCGTTAGCAAGGAACTTGTTCAAACGCATGGGCACTGTGGGGTCGTAGTTCTCTTCTTTATATTCTAAGCGCTTTTTCTGCGAATACTTGGCATGTGCATCAAAGCCACCGCGACGTGCGCCACCGAACGAAGAATTTCCACCCTGGAAACGAGGTTTGCCATAACTTCCACCAGCTTGACGGTAACCACCTTGCTGACGTGCGCCACCAAAAGATGGTTTGTTATAAGAGTTACCTTCGCCTTCGAAGCCATTACCACCCTGATCGTAACGAGGACGATAGCCGCCCTGACGTTGCTGATAGCCACCACGATCACTGCTTTGACCATAACGCGACTTGCCAAAACGGTTGCCACCACGCTGTTGGTAACCACCTTCGGCACGCTGCTGATAGCCACCTTCGCCATTGTTCGAGTTGTAGCGAGGACGGTAGCCACCACCTTGCGAAGGACGCTGATAGCCATTGTCGTTGTTGTAACTGTTGTAAGAGCGAGAGTCATCACCACCATTGTAGCGGGGACGATAACTACTGCCACCACCACGTTGGTTGTAATTTGTGTTTACGGGAGAGGCTGTGCGATTAAAGCGGGGTCTGCTTGGACGCTCACTGCCAAATCGGTTGCCACCATAACTGTTTCCGTTTTGCGACTTGTAGCCATCACGGCTATTGTTGTCGTTCTTGTAAAATTCTTCACTCATAATAATAAAAATTTGTTTTGTTGATAGTTTGCATTCTCACGAACGCGTTTTGTTTCAGGTATCCTAAAACGGTGCAAGGAACTGTATTCTCACACAGCCCCTGCTCGTTATGTAGGTTTTATTGTTGACTTTATTTAAAAATCAGAGTTCGCAATTTTTGATCTACTTTTCTCCCACTCTATCTTCTATTACATACCAGTGTAGTTGTGCGGAGTAATAGCACGAAGTTCTGCCTTAATTGCATCGCTTACTTCCAAAGTATCGATGAAGTTGTGAATGCGTTCTTCTGTCATGGCTTCGTTGGTACGTGTCAGTGCCTTCAATGCCTCGTAAGGGTTGGGGTAAGCCTCACGACGAAGAATTGTTTGAATAGCCTCTGCCACTACTGCCCAGCAGTTATCGAGGTCGCGACGAATGCTTTCTTCGTGGAGCAAAAGCTTACGCAAACCCTTCAACGAGCTTTGGAAAGCAATAAGCGAGTGACCCATAGGCACGCCAATGTTGCGAATTACCGTAGAGTCTGTCAAGTCGCGCTGCAAACGACTAATGGGAAGTTTGCGACTAAGGTGTTCAAAGATGGCATTTGCCAAGCCGAGGTTACCCTCTGAATTTTCAAAGTCAATGGGGTTCACCTTGTGGGGCATTGCGCTCGAGCCAACCTCGCCCTTCTTAATACGCTGCTTGAAGTATTCCATCGAAACATACTGCCAAAAGTCGCGGTCCATGTCAATCACAATGGTGTTTACACGCTTCATGGCATCGAAGAGTGCAGCCATGTTGTCGTAGTTGCTAATCTGTGTAGTATATTCTTCGCGTTGCAAACCGAGCTTTTCGCTTACAAACTTACGACCAAAGACACGCCAATCGTATTCGGGGTATGCCACATGGTGTGCATTGAAATTGCCTGTTGCACCACCAAACTTGGCTGTCATGGGGCAAGCTTTCAGCAATGCCACCTGCTGTTCAAGACGGTAGGCAAATACCTTTACTTCCTTGCCTAAGCGTGTGGGCGATGCAGGCTGACCATGTGTCTTTGCCAACATGGGGATGTCCTTCCACTCTTCAGCGTATTCGTTAAGTTGATCAATCAACTCCTGCAACAAGGGGAGGTACACCAATTCAGTGGCATCTTTCAACATCAAGGGGAAAGAGGTATTATTGATGTCCTGAGAAGTAAGACCAAAGTGAATAAATTCTTTGAAGTGTTCAAGATTTCCGATCTTGTCAAACTCTTCCTTGATGAAATATTCAATGGCTTTCACATCATGGTTCGTGATGCTTTCAATATCTTTTACTCGCGCTGCATCATCTTCTGAGAAGTTGCGATAAATATCGCGCAAGGTTTCAAAAAGTTCGTGAGGGAAGTCTGCCAACTGCGGAAGAGGGAGTTCGCAAAGTGTGATAAAATACTCAATTTCAACACGCACACGATACTTCATCAGCGCATACTCTGAAAAGTAAGGAGCTAAAGGTTCGGCCTTGGCACGATAACGTCCGTCAATAGGAGACACTGCAGTAAGAATATCCAAATCCATGATGTCTTAACAAAAAGGGTTGTTGGGTTAATGTAATTTTGACTTGCTTTGTCCTTCATTTCGTTATGAAAATTCCCCTCAATACTTTGTCCTCATCTATTTGCAGTTCAAGCATTTTGTTGCTGTGCTTGTTGGCTCAAGACGATACATTCTTTTTATGGGTAAACAAAACAGCCTTTATACCATGCAAAGGTAACGTAATTTGAGCTACCTACAAAGTGCGTGGCCTAAAGAGTTTGATTTTTTCTTATCAAAAACACATTTTCTACTCCATTTTATCACATTAAGAAAGCAATTCTGTTTTTTACCCATTGTTTTGAACCCATTTTTTAGCTTCATTTTCTATAAAACAACAGACAGCGTAAAACATCATAATGACATTTTACGCTGTCTATATATTAGCTAATTCTTAGCTTTACAAAAGTTTGAATTAGTTGGGGAAGGTCGGAGTAGTACCGAAGTCCTTGTAACCTGATTCAAAGAGATCCTTAACATTTGAGATTTCCTCAACCATGCCTTCGGGCATTTCCTTCAAAGTACCAGCCTTTACAAGTGCCTCCATGTCAGCTCTGAACTCCTTGTCCATCTCGGGAGTATAAACACTGAAGTAGTTGCCATAGTCGCCAATGTAGATTGCAATCTGACGGAGGAACCCCCAACGCTCAAAGTAAGGATAGAGGTTGTAGCCTGAGATGCGTGACACCTTGCGGATGTAGTTGAGTACGAAAGGCATGGTGTTAGCCTTAGGATTGTTACCACCATCAAGGTAGCCATTCTTTATCCAACAGCTTTCGGGATACTTTTGCTTAAGTACAGCAAGTTTACCGTTCTTGTCGTTGTTCTGAGCAGAAGCAATCAACTCATACTTATCAACACCATCGTTCTTTTCAACAGTTGAACCATTTTCGTTGTCGTTCTGACGAAGTGCTTCGTACCAGTCGGGAGCGAAATCAGGCACACCATGAGTAGTGAAGTAGTTGTAAAGAAGAACGAAGGGGCAAAGAGTTTCGCCTACACCAACTTCTACGTTATGAAGAGCCTGAGCGGGATTCCTAGCATAATCCTTTACAGTAGAGTCCTTCATTGTTTCGCAGAATGCACGCAAAGCTACATTGGGCTGTAAGCCTCTGTTTACATAAGCAAAGTGACGCTTACTGCTGTTACGTGAACCCTTTACACCGCTCGAAGCTGTTTGGATGTCGAGATAGTTGGCATCAACAAAGTGCTTACGTGCAGGAGCCCACTGCTGAATCTTATCAGAAGAGTGGTAGCCCATCTTCATAATATTGTAGTATGAGTTCATGTTGTTGGTAACTTCGCCCATACCGCCCCAGCAGAAGTAGGGGTGCATCTGATGTTGGTGACCCCACTCGTGTGAGAGACCCCAAATGGCGTCATCGTCATTATAAACGAGAGTCTTACAGTTAAGCACGCGAGGCTCTTGGTTGTGGTGGAATGATACACCGAAACCACCTTGGAACATGTAGTAAGTGTAGTTGGTGTAAGCCATTGTGCGGTTGTCGGGCAAACGGTTGTACTTAGTAAGACCCAACAAGTCGTGTTCCCACTGAATCAAAGAGTCGAGCACGTTCATATACTGACGATAACCAATGCTTGTACCATCGGTAGCCTTACAATAGTCGTGCAAGCCCTTAGAAGTCCAAATAGAGTGAACCTTCTTACCAACCACATCCATACAGAGGTTAGTAGCATTGGCTGTAATCTCATGCATTTCCTCGTTAGTCTTATCAGGAGAAAGGAAACCATTGATTTCACCATTGAGGAAGTGAACCTTGATAGCAGGCTGCAATTCGGGGTTTATGTCTGCATAGTAGCAAACGTAAGCCAAACCTGGATAGTCAAATGTATAGTCGATGGTGTTAAGACCATTCTTTACGTTGAATGTAAAGCTCTGAGGATTACCACCGTCAAAGTTACCACCATCCTTACCTTCATACCATGCAGTTATAGTCACAGGCACAGACTTGCCATCGGGCAAACCTGACACAGCAACGATGTGCTTACCCTTGCTGATGTTGATACCTGTTACACCCTGACGCTGGTCGTAATACTTACCAGGAGCGTTCCAGTTGTTACTCTGTGTAACATAAGAAAGCTTAGCTTTGTAAGTCTGTACGCGATATTCTTCGTTATAAGTTTTATCGAGGATGCTATTTGCCAAAGCTTGATAATAGGGCTTATCAATCTTAGTTGCGATATCTTCCTTTGTAACGCCTTCCTTCAGTTCAGAAAGAGAAGAATCTGTAAACAAGTCATAGATGCTGTTTGAGGGAAGATCTGCCAAACCTTCACTACGACCTTGAGTAATAGTAAGTGTTTCGCTCAAATTGTTTTCAGCATTTGCGAAAACAACTTTACCTACACGCGCACTACTTCCAGTATTTTCTGCTACATGGATGTAAACCGAACCATCTTCAGCCTTGATAACTGAAATCCAGTCTGCATTAGGTGTGACAGTGTATTCCACATTCGCAGTAATGTCGTAGCAAAGCGTACGTTCACGGAAGCTAATTGCCTGACGATGGGGAGCCACGATTGTGGGATACGCATCAGCTGCCAACTTTACCTGAGCCATTACAGGCTGCGAAGTATAGCATGCCATTGCAAGCGTAGCGCAAGTGAATAATTGTTTTATGTATTTCATTGATTTTTCTGTTTAATTTTAAAAGAGTTGAAACTCGCTATTTATTAGAGCACAACTTTTTTACCGTTTACAAAGTAAATACCAGTAGCGAGGTTCACAATCTGAGTACCATTTACGCTACCCTGCCATACCTGCTTGCCATCAAGAGAGTAGATGCGAACTGCGCAAGGTGCACCGCTAGTCAATACAACAGCACCTTCAGCGACCTCTACTTCAAGCGCCTTGCTTGCAGTAGTTACATTGTCCACAGCTGTTACATCATCTTCGCTTTCGAATACCTTGAACTGGCTTGTCTTATATGTCAATCCAGGATAATCACTTGATGAAATCATTGCATAAACCGCACCACATTTGGTCTTAATACCATACATACCTGCGTATGCAGAACCATTCATAGTGTAAAGGTCACCCTTTGTAAGAACCTTTTCAGGAGTAGAACTTGCATCTCTAAGTTCTACAGTAACATTACTTGCCGAACCATCAGAATTTACAACGTAATCTGATAAATCAAGCACGTAAGGAGCCTTTTTAGTGTTGAATTGCGCTCTCTTTGTACAAGTAAGCAAATAGTAAATATATTTTGAATTTGCTGCGTCATACTTACTGCTCAACTTCTTTGTAATGCTTAATTCTTCTTCCTGAGGAGCATATACAAAATTCGTTACGCTACTAGGTGAAGGAAGTGAACCATAAGTAAGTTTGTTATTGGCACAAGTAAAAGCGTAAAGCTTACCTGCAGGCAATGAAACCGAAGTCAACTTATTGTTATCAACAGCCACATACTGAAGTTGATCTGCCGACTCTAAGTTAAGAGAATAAAGGGCATTGTTTTCAGCAAACACCTGACGCAAAGAAGGCTTATCCGCGTTGAAAGCGAGTGTGTTGATTTTGTTATCGCCACACATCACCACTGAGATAGAATCGCATTTTGCAGCGATAGAAGTGAGATGATTACCAACAGCCTTAACCACATCAAGGTTTACGCTACCACCTAACGAAACACTACCTGTAAACTCGTTGTTGCTAATGTTGAGGTATTGAAGTGTTGAGCTGCTATAACCAAAAGTAGTTTTCTTGTCGCCACGATTACCAGCAATCTTATTGCCCGAGATGTTCAAAATCTCCATATTGGGGTTTGTGTGCTCAGTCATCGTGAACGCTACAATCTTGTTGTTCGAGCAGTCCAAGTCAGTAAGCCCCTTCAGTGAAGTCACGTTCAACGTATCAATTTCGTTGTTCTGACAGTAGAGCGAGCGCAAACCTGTTGCACCAGTAACGTCGAGGCTTGTGATGCCCGCATTAGAACAAATCAGCGTTTCAATGCCTGCTGACGAAGAGATCAGGATGTCGGTACCTGCAACCTTGCCCTCCACTGTGAGCAATTTGTCGGTTGTAGGCTCATACTTAGTGAGATTACCATCACCCCAGTCAACCTTAACATCTGAACCTGTCTGATTAAGTTTCAGAATGATAGTTTCACCAATGCTTTTGTTTGTAGTAAAGCGAACCATATCGTCTGCCATGACAGGAGATATAGCAAGCATTCCAGCTGCAAGCAGTGAAACAAAGAGTTGATTTTTTTTCATAGAAAGTATAATTGTTTATAGGATGTATCTATATTCCACAATATGTTTGCACACTAAATTAGCACCCTTTTAATGCTTATTTCACATCAGGGCACAATTCGTACGTTCAAAATATCATGGTTTCGGCTACAAAATTGGCTATAATTTTTGTAGTATACAAATTAAATGCGCTTTTTCTTTACTACATATTGCAAAAAAAACACTTCAAAGACATATTTTACAAGATAGTATTTACCATAAAATTAACATCTTCCTCATTCACTTTACTTACACCGTGTTATGCTCATCTCTCCCCCACCTCATTGACGTTCGCATTTTATAGCGAGGTTCCATAACACATGACACGAGTTGATAATAAAGGGAATAAGGGTTAAGCGCAAAATACCCACTTAACCCTTATTGTTATATGTCAATTATTTTTCCTTCTTTTTGTCTTCGCGTTTTTTAAGCACTACAGCTGAGCGGGCAGGAATATACAATTTTAACCAACCCTTATGGTCGCGTGCAAGCAACGGATCGAAGTTGGTGAGATGTTTCACAGAATCATCTGCCAAACCATTACCACCATAAACCTTGGCATCCGTGTTGAGCACCACTTCATATTCACCTTCAGGAACGCGGAAACCATAGCCCTCATACGAGCGGTTCGGCGAGAAGTTAAATACAAAGACAAGTGGACCACGCATATAAGCCAAAATCTGATCGCCATCATCGTGCCAAATTTCCTGTACGGGGAAACGTCGGATATCTGCCATAGACTTGCGAAGCAAATGCACCATGTCATTGTCAAAATCGCCCAAGTAATGATAGCAGAGGTTGTGGTTATCTACCAAATTCCACTGACGACGTGCATACTTATAACTCCAACCATTTCCTTCGCGTGGGAAGTCAATCCATTCGGGGTGTCCAAACTCATTACCCATGAAATTAAGATAACCACCATTGATGGTCGAAGCTGTTACCAAACGTATCATCTTGTGCAAAGCAATGCCACGATGTACAGTACCATTTTCGTCACCCTTTTGGAAATGCCAATACATGTCTGCATCAATCAGGCGGAAGATAAGCGTTTTATCGCCCACCAAAGCCTGGTCATGACTCTCGCAATAAGAGATAGTCTTTTCGTCGGCACGACGGTTGGTCAATTCCCAAAGAATAGATGAAGGATGCCAATCCTCGTCACGACGTTCCTTAATGGTCTTAATCCAATAATCAGGAATGTTCATCGCCATGCGATAATCAAAACCATAACCACCATCCGCAAACGGAGCAGCCAAACCTGGCATACCACTCACCTCTTCAGCAATGGTAATGGCATTGGGATTCACCTCGTGAATGAGTTGGTTCGCTAAAGTAAGATAGCAAATTGCATTGTCGTCCTGGTGTCCGTTAAAGTAGTCGCCATAGCCACAGAAGCATTCTCCCAAACCATGACTATAATAAAGCATAGATGTTACGCCATCAAAACGGAAGCCATCGAAGTGATATTCAGAAAGCCAATACTTACAGTTCGATAAAAGGAAGTGAATCACCTCGTTCTTGCCATAATCAAAGCAAAGACTATCCCATGCCGAGTGTTCGCGTCGAGGAGCCGGATAGAAGAATTGGTCAGGATCACCGGCATAGTTACCCAAACCTTCTACTTCGTTTTTCACAGCGTGGCTATGCACCAAGTCCATAATCACACTAATGCCAGCCTCGTGTGCCGCGTCAACCAATTGTTTCAGCTCATCGGGCGTCCCGAATCGGCTGCTCGGTGCAAAGAACGAACTTACGTGATAACCAAAGCTACCATAATAAGGATGCTCAGCAATCGCCATAATCTGAATGCAGTTGTAGCCATCGGCAATTATGCGTGGCAACACATTCTCGCGAAATTCGTTATAAGTACCTACTTTCTCGGCATCCTGTGCCATACCAATGTGGCACTCGTAGATAAAGAGCGGTCCACGTTTAGGACGAAAGTTTACCTTTTTCCATTCGTAAGCCTTTTCCGGACTCCATACCTGTGCGCTAAAAATCTTAGTATCTTCGTCTTGCACCACACGTTGTGCCCATGCTGGCACGCGTTCACCCTGTCCCCCATTCCAATGGATAGACAGTTTATACAAGTCAAGATGCTTCAGCACCTTCGAAGAAAGTTTCAATTCCCAATTACCAGTGCCTTCAATGCGTTTAAAAGCAAATTCAGGGAGTTCTTTCCAATCGTTGAATGTACCAATTAGGTAAATCTCGGTAGCATTAGGCGCCCATTCACGCAACACCCATTGTCTGGGTGTACGGTGGAGACCAAAATACAGGTAGCCATCGGCAAAGTCGCTCAATGTACCCTTACCTGCGAGCTCATTCATTTTATAGAGCGCATGGTCGTGTCGGCCTTGTATAGCCTGTTCATAGGAACTAAGCCATTCATCGTTTTTCACGATTTTAAGTTGGCGGGGTCGAGAAACTCGTTTCGGTGTTTTCTCAACTTTTGTGCTTGTTTTTTTGGCTTTCATGATATCTTATGTTTTTAAGAAACAACCTTGATTTTAACGTTTCTCGAAAGCTACAAGAATGCGTCTGTCATAGCTGCTTCGCTTTCATTTTACTGAACAACACGACCATTAGAATATTCGCCCGACTTTGTCACATTGCCGTTAGCGTCATATTCTTTATACTTGCCATGTTTCACACCGTCTTTATAGGTGCAGTCAATGCGTGACCCGTCAGCACGTATTTCAACCGAACGACCATCGCGTTTACCTTCGCGGAAACCACCTTTAAAGCGTCCGCCAGCCGAATAGGTGAAAGTGCCTTCACCATCCATACGGTTATTCTTCCACTCGCCATTATACTCATCACCATTCTTCCACTTATAAACGCCATGACCATGCATCATGTTATTCTTCCATTGACCCTTATAAGTGGCTACACCCTTCCATTGGAAGGTGCCTTGACCGTTTTGTTCACCATTCAAGAAATTACCAATATATGAGTCACCATTGGCAAAACGGAAGGTACCCACACCCGTGCGCTCACCCATCAAGTACTGACCCTCGTATGAGTCACCATTACGGAACTTATAGATGCCACGACCATCTTGCATGTCGTTTTTCCATTCACCATTATAATAGTCGCCGTCAGCATAAAAGTAAGTGCCACGTCCGTTACGCATATTTTTGAACCAATCGCCCTCATATTTCGAACCATCTTTCCAATCAAAGATACCCTTACCTTCTTTCTGATCGTCTACCCAAGAGCCCTTATAGTAGGCACCACTTTGGTAGTAATAAGTGCCCTCGCCATTGCGCTTATCGTTCTTCCAGCTACCTTCATATCGGTCGCCATTATAAAAGTACATAATACCCTTACCCTCTTTTTGGTTACGATACCATGTGCCCACATATTTATTGTTGTTTGTGGCGTAGTAAGTTCCCTTACCGTTCTTTTCGTTTTTTGTCCAATTTCCTTCATATCGTGCCCCATCAGCAGCCGTAAAAGTGCCTTCGCCATTGCGCAAGCCCTTCACGAAAGAACCTTCGTAAGTGTCGCCATTTTCATATTGCACACGACCTTTACCATTGGGTTTTCCACCAGAGAGTTCGCCTGTATAGATGCCACCATCTTTTAGAGTACACGAACCTACCACAATTTTCTGAGCCCAAATAGAAGTGCAGCTCAAAGCTATAATAAGTGAAAGAAAAAACTTTTTTTGCATTTTGTCTAATAAAATCAATAATTGTTCTTCAAGAAGTTTTCAGCACGCTGCAAGTCCTCGGGTGTGTCAATGCCGATAGTCTCCACATCTGTGTAGCCCACCTTAATGCGCAAACCTGCTTGCAACCATCGCAACTGTTCGAGCGATTCGCATTGTTCTAATTCGCCTTGTGGCATTGAGGTGATGTCTTTTAACACTTCAGTGCGATAAGCATACAGCCCAATGTGCTTTAGGTAGCGATGCTTTGCAACCCACTCTTCTTGGGGAATGCCACGCAAATAAGGAATCACGCTACGCGAAAAATAGAGTGCATAGTCATCATTGCTCACCACCACCTTCGGACTATTAGGATTTGCAATCGCCTCAAAGGGAGCATCTGCAGCAAAAGGTTTCACCAACGTAGCAATCTGTGTGGTAGCATCGTCAAAGCAGTGCTTAATTTCTTCTAACTGCGACAAATCAATAAAAGGTTCATCGCCCTGCACATTTACCACTACGTCTGCCTCAATACCTAATTTGCCGTAAGCCTCGTAGCAGCGATCAGTTCCACTGCGATGACTTGTCGAAGTCATCACCACCTGTCCGCCAAACGATTTAACAGCCTTATAAATTCGATCATCATCAGTAGCCACGCACACATGTTCAAAAGCTTGCGACACACGTTCGTACACACGCTGTATGATAGGTTTTCCGCCCAATAAAGCCAAAGGCTTAGCAGGGAAACGCGTTGAAGCATAACGCGCAGGGATAATTGCAATGAATTTCATTTATCTTATATGTATTTGCTTGAGTGTATGACGGAGGGCGTTTTATCACGCCTCACGACCAAGGAATTTAGCATAAAAAGTCGTTTTTTTAGCAATGCCTTTTATCGAAATCCTTAGTACACCCTTTTATTCAAAATATTTCTCACCCGAAGACTTTGAAGCCGATTTAGGTTGTTCGCCTCCCTCTCCTTCCATCAGGTTTTCATTACCTTCTTCTTCGCCTTCTTTCTCAGCGTTACCACCGCCACCACCATAGTGGCCATGGTGTTGCACACCCGGTTTGTTAGCAGGACGATCAAAATCGCGATTCGGGTCATACCCCAAAGCCTTATTGGCATATACACGTCGCATATAGAGCGCCCAAATAGGCAAGGCAGTAGCAGAACCCTGACCAATGGCAGTTGAGTTAAAGTGAATGTCGCGTTCGTCACCACCCACCCAAACAGCGGTTACCAATTGTGGCACACATCCAACAAACCAACCATCGGAGTTATTATTTGTAGTACCGGTCTTACCAGCAATCGGCCCCTTCATGCCAAAGGCATTGCGCAGTTTGCGACCTGTACCCTCATCAATTACCGCCTTCATCATGTCAATCATGTTATAGGCAGTTTCTTCGCTATACACCTCATTTGTGCGCGGCGTAAACTCTGCGATCACATTGCCCTCACTATCCTCGATACGAGTCACGAGCAAGGGGGCGCGACGAATACCCTTTTCAACAAATGCTGTATATGCCGATGCCAACTCTGCGGGTGTGATATCGCAAGTACCCAAACAGAGAGGTAAAGAAGGTTGCATATTGTCGTTTGCCACACCCAAGGCATGTAAGTCTCTTACCAAACCTTGACCTGTGGGGTCAATCTGATACATCAGTCCTGCAGTAACCCAGTTGTTCGAACGACTCAAGCCCCATTTCAATGTAACGTGCGCTCCATAGCTTGCACGGCTACCATTGCGCGGACACCAACCTCCATAACTTCTTTGCACATTAAGTATGGTAGAATTTGGTGTCATGCCACCCTGTAAGCCCATAGCATACACAAATGGTTTCATTGTAGAGCCAATTTGCCGACGTCCCACCATTGCCATGTCATATTGAAAGTGCGAAAAGTCGGGACCACCCACATAGGCTTTAATATAACCTGTCATCGGGTCAATCGAAACCATGGCAGCTCGCAAGAACTTTTTGTAATACAGAATAGAATCGATAGGCGTCATTGTCACATCCACGTCGCCATGATAGCTAAACACTGTCATAGGCACCTTGGTGTGGAAAGCCTTGTCTATCTCCTCATCGCTCGCGCCATCAGCCTTCATCACCCGATAACGGTCTGACTGACGAATGGCACGTTGAATACGGCGCTTTACATCCTTAGCACTCAATGACGAGCTATACGGGAAATTACGCGAAGAACGTCTTTCAGCCTCAAACTTAGCTTGCAAGTTCTTACCCACCTGTGTGTATACGGCAGCTTCGGCATATTGTTGCATACGCGAATCGATGGTAGTATACACCTTTAAACCATCTGTATAAATATCGTAGTTCGAACCATCCTTCTTTTGGTTCTTCTTACACCATCCATAAAGGGGGTCGGTCTCCCAATGTAAAGAATCCTCATAATACTGCTGACGCTGCCATGACTTGTATTGTGAAGGATCGGGCTTATCAGCCATCATGAATCTACGCAGGTACTCACGCACATAGGCACCTAAGCCTTCTTTATGGTCAATGCGGTGGAAGTTCAGTTTTAAAGGTTCCTCGCTCAACGTAGCATATTCTGTTTCAGAGAGTTTCCCCGACTTTACCATCTGCTGTAATACCACATTGCGACGCTGGCGACAACGTTCAGGTTCACGCACAGGGTTAAAGTAGGACGGATTCTTACACATACCCACCAACGTGGCACTTTCCACAATACTCAAATCCTTGGGAGCCTTGCCAAAATACACATTTGCAGCAGTTTTAATGCCCACTGCATTATGTAAGAAGTCAAAATAGTTCAAATAGAGCGTTAGAATTTCTTCTTTGGTGTAATGGCGTTCCAACTCTACAGCAATAATCCACTCCACAGGCTTCTGCACCAAACGCTGCATAGTAGATTCTGCCGACGAAGAGTATAACTGTTTTGCCAACTGCTGTGTAATGGTACTACCGCCACCAGCACCCTTGTGTCCCATAATGCCACGCTTTACCACAGCACGCGATAATGCACGAACATCGATGCCCGAGTGATCGTAGAAACGCTCATCCTCTGTTGAAACTAAAGCATCAAATAAATGCGGTGAAATGCTATCATAACCAACAAATACACGATTCTCATTTTTTGACCATGTACCCATTAATCTACCATCTGCACTAATAACCTGTGAAGCGTATTTACTGATAGGACTTTGAAGTTCAGCAATAGGTGGCATATAACCAATCCATCCGAGTTCTACAAAGGACACGGATAAAATCACTAACAGGATAATTGCGGCATAAGCCCCCCAAAGTATTTTTACAAATTTCTTTCTCATAAGAATTTTCAATGAGGCAATAAAGGCAAGTAGCCCCATTGCAAGATTGAGTTTTTCTGTTTTCTAATATGCAAACTTACAAAAAAGGTTTGAATCACACAATTTTAAATGCAATTATAGTTATTTTTTATCGATTATAGTGGGAAATCTGTCCGCAAATTCCACGTTAAGCGTCTTTTAAAATTGTAGGCAAGACTACCAGTACATCAAAATCACCATCTGCAGAATTTTTACAAAAAACACGATTCCATCGATTTTTTTCAAATTATCCGTCATATTTTTTGTTAATTTATTTCCGTCTACTTTCATTCCCCAAAACCTTTTTCTTCCTTCGGTATGATATCGGAATGCCTTCGGAATTTCATCGGGATGATATCGGGCTGTCTTTGGGTTTTAAACAGGCATGTTTTTACTTAATGTTTTATATTTTTTACATTTAATATTTTCAAGAAAAATAGCTATTTGCTAGCACATCACCGAAGAACTTAAAAATGCGCGAATTTTGGTAATTTTTATCAATGTCTACCAAAGACGAGCAAAGACGGACAGCGAGGAAAATAAATGTGGTATCTTTGCAGCGTTTTAGCATAAGATTGGCAACAACAAATACAATCCTAACTTCGTCAATGCCCCCCAAAAACCACCCCATATTTTGACGTAACTCATTAATTTTCAATACACGCTATGTGATAGTGCAAAGTGATAAAGTCAGGAGTAAGTCTTGCTATAATAAATTAAAATTAAGTAAAAAAATTATTCGGGTCACCTTTCCCTTGGTTTCCCATTAGAGTTTCGATACATCTCCGTTTTGCCTCCGATGATTCTCCGTTCGTTCTTCGATCAATCTTCAATCGATCTTCGATTCCCGAACGGAGAATGAACGGAGGATGAACGGAGGATGAACGAGAATCGATCGAAGAACGATCGAGAACCGATCGAGAACCAATCGAGAGCAGAACGAGAACCAAACGAGAACCAAACGAGAACCAAACGGAGAATGAACGGAAGATGATAGGAGAACGATACAGAAACCACACAAAGAAAATACAACATACACAGATAACAATCCCCACAAGCAATAACTCATATAAGGAGCAAAATTTTGTTTTAGTAAGATTTTTATATGATACGTCATAATATTTTGTGTATTTTAGAGACGTTTCTTTATATAAAGTAAGCAGATATAAAGTTTTTATAGTTAATAAATGTATAAACATAAGAGGTATTCTTTTTATTGCTTATTTTTGTCAACAAAAACAAACTTATAAACACGACTTGGAGTATGAGATTCAACGTAACGAAAGCAATAGTTGCTTTGCCAATATTTATTTTAATAATATGTTTGTATAACTCTTGCAAAAACGGCCATGACTATTGTAAGACCGAGCCTAAATATAAAGGAGACGAGTCCTGCACTTCTATAACGATGAACGCTTACATAGAGAATTCAGGTAGCATTGATGGTTATGTGAATGGTGGCACCCTGTTTAAAACTGACCTTTATGCTATGTTGACAGACGGCAATGTAGATAAAGTCACGTTTAACTATGTAAACGACAAAATTTACCCACAACAGTGCAACGCTCGCGATTTTATTATGAATGTTACACCTACGACTTTTAAAAACCAAGGTGGTAACCGAGCTTACTCTGACATTTCAGAAGTAGTAGAGCGCGTATTAGCCAATAGTCCCAAACAAGTAGCGCTATTAGCCTCGGACTTTATTTTTTCTCCCCCTGCTAATGCCGAAAGTGTAAAAGCATATCTAAACATACAACAACAAGATGTTTGCAATAGCCTTCAAAAAAGATTGAAGAATGACAGTTGCTTCTCCGTGGTTATGTTACAAGGTATGTCGAAATATAATGGTTATTATTGGAACGTAAGTAATGTACCCACTAAATATGAGGGAGAACGACCTTATTATGTAATGTTGGCAGGTAAACGCACGGCACTCGCCAAACTCTTGCACTCAATAGAAAGAAACAATTCGGTACACTTTAAAGAGAGTTATACAGAAATGGGCGATGCCCCTGTTCACTATGAAGTGGTAAAAAACAATGGCACACAAAACGGCACGTTTATCTTGTGTAAAAAAGGACAACATCACCACTTAAAGAAGTGTAAAATCAATAAGAACAAAAAGGTTTTTGCATTTAACGTGGACGTAGACTTTTCAAACATTCCTCTTAGCAATAAGAATTTATGCAACATTGCTAACTATACAACAAGCGTAAAAGGCTATAAGGTGGCAAGTGTAACAATTTTACCCAATAGCAAAAATGGCTATACACACCGCATCAAGTTGGAAGCGACGGACATTAAACATATCAAAGCCGAACATTGCGATGTTATACTCAAAAAAATATTCCCTGAATGGATAAACAAGAGCAATGACAACGAAGGCAGTGCACCATTATTAGGCAAGACCTTTGGTCTAACGTATATGATGCAAGGTGTGCAAAAAGCTTTTACCACCACAAACCCATATTACACGAAATTTACATTATGCATTGAATAAAAACATTCACATCAAAAAAAAACAGATATTATGGACGATCTTTTCTTTAACCTTTACTCAGTATTCTCATGGCTTTATGGCGATACTTGGGCAAGCTACCTTTATGATATTAATGGCTATAATGTATTGGGGCTAACAGCTATAGGTAGTGCCTTAGTTATGGCTTTGCTTTTCTATTTTATTCCTACTGTAAAGTTTAGTGGACGCAAATGGTGGATTATAGCCCTTTGTGTGACATTTTTACTAACTGCAGGCATCACCTTCTCTGAATGCAACATCATGTTTCAAGATGCAGGAAGCGACCAAGTGAGCGACTGTGGTTTCACAGACATCTTTGGCACAGCTGTAGCAAGCGGATTGATTAGCATTGGAGTTTTTTGGCTCCCATTCTCGCTGCTTTGCTTTGCAAGCACACACAACTATAAAGTACCTTACAAGAACTAATCTTAAAAAAAGAAATAGAACCTACTATGGCAAAGCTCTATATTTTTGGCATTGGTGGCACGGGCTCTCGCGTGCTACGCTCTTTCACCTTTTTGCTTGGCACAGGTGTAAAGGTTGCAGGCTTTAACGAAGTGGTACCCATTGTGGTGGATGCCGACAGCACATCGGGCGATAAAACCGACACAGTACAGTTGATGGAGAACTATCAAAAACTTTATCAGGCAACAGACCACACTACTGCTGCTGACCCCAAAGGTTTCTTCTCAACTCTTATGACAAGTTGCTGCAAAAATGGGTTTACACTCAGCATTCCTGGTGGAACAGCGCAGAAGTTTAAAGACTACATGCACTTTCAATCGCTCAACAATACGAACCAGAATATGGTAAAAATGTTGTTTAGCGAAAACAACTTAGAGGCTGACATGTCTGTGGGTTTTAAAGGTAACCCTAATATCGGTAGCGTGGTTCTCAACCAATTTGTGGGCAGCGAAGATTTTGCAGAATTTGCCAATTCATTTGCCGAAGGCGATGCTATTTTTATCATCAGTTCTATATTCGGAGGAACTGGCGCGAGTGGTTTCCCTATTTTACTAAAAAACCTACGCGCCAACGACACGGCTGCTGTGCAAAATGCAAGCCTCATAGCACAAGCCCCTATTGGCGCAATCACGGTATTGCCCTATTTTATACTGAACAATATAGACCCCAATCGCAACGATCAAATAGATAGTGGCACGTTTATTCAAAAAACACGTGCAGCACTAAAATATTACGAGCGTAACCTTTCTGAACTCGACCACATGTATTATCTGGGCGATGACATGCGCCCATCATACGAAAATCACGATGGTGGTGCCTTGCAAAAGAATAAGCCCAACTTCATAGAATTTGTGGCAGCACTTTCTATCTTTGACTTCGCAAACCAAACCATTGGCGCAGAACCTCACAACGCAAATAGTCATACGGTATATCACGAATATGGCATTAAGAACGACGTTGAAAGCTTCAATTTTGACAATCTTTCAGACCAAACTGTAAGTCTTGTTCGCAAGCCTATGACAAAAATGTTGTTGGCACACAACTACTTTACGCAAGCACTTGATAACTCATGGGACAAATCTTGGGCTTGCGCACACGAACCTGTGTTTAACCGCACGATAATTGATGAAGGAGGTTTCTACAATCGCTTGCTTAAATTTACGACTGACTATAAATCATGGCTGAACGATATGGCAAGCAACAAACGACAGTTTGCCCCGTTTAACCTTGCTACGGGCGAGAAAGACGTTTTTGCCATTATTAGTGGTCTGAAGCCCAAAAGTATTAAATTTCTTTCGGTTGTTATGGACAGCAACTACGATTTGTTCAATAACAAACTTGACAACATGAAGAAGAAAACTTCGAGAAATAAGCTGCCAGAATCACTCAAAACTCCTGCTGCTTATTGGCTCAACCTCTTCTCATTAGTAACAGACACACTTATCGAAGAAAAACTAAAGATCTAAAACCGCGTTATGAAAATTTTAAGACTCCACGATGGCACTGCTGCAGGTGCCAACGACAACATAAACGGATGGGGAGAGAGCACCGTTATATCACAAAAAGCTGTGGACACCATCACAGACCCACAAGGCAACACAGCTAAATCTGAGATAACATCTATCCCAAGTCCCTTTGCACGCCTTGACTTAGTAAAGCAAGGCTTTAAGTATGTAAACGACACGAACGACTTTGATGGCAATACCATCTATCATCGTATGGTGTCTGACGCTCTTGATGTAGGCGAAATATTCTTTAACATCAACAAATACAGCAATCTTGTAAAAATAACAGAATGGAACGTAGGTGAGATTGAAAAGCTCAAAGCCTCAACCGACAACCAACAACGTTTATTAGGCAAGACACTAGATATTTTTATTAAGTCGGATGCAGCTAATGGTAATGTGTATAACCTACGCAATATGCAGAGCATTTACATTCTGACGTATATTGGTCCTGGAGCTCCTGCCCAGAGCGCACTTCCTGGACATGTAATAGGAGCTACAAGTCCTTGTACGTTGTTCTTTACTCCTGCCAACGACCTGAGCTACGTATCTGAACAAATCATCTTTGAGGGAAATAACGACCGTCCTTTTGACGGTGACTACAACCCACTTTATAAGCGCGACCCTGAATATGTACGCTACCTCACTTGGCTGAGCAAACAACCTGGCTTTATGGAAGGTTATCCAGAGGTTAGCACCTACATAAACAATACGATTACTAAAATCAATAGCATTGACAATGTTTTTGGTCAAGAATTAGCTAACCTAAACGCTGCAAGCTCCACAGACACGGCGCAAGTAACAATGCACACAGGCAAGCCATTGACCTTTGCGGGTGGCTACCCTGTAATGTACAAGAATTACAACCCTAAACAAATAAGCCAAAACAGCCAATTTACGATTCGCGCTACCAAAACAATCGATGGAAAAATCCCCTTGGTGTTGCCCACCGACTATAGTTGTGGAGGATTAACCTACACAACCTCACAATGGGATGACTCACTTGTTAAGTTCGTACCATTTAAGGACGAAAAAACTCTTGACAGTCGTGTTCTCCCTGGGATTAATGTGCCCTATCCTTACCTCACAGCTGGCGACTTTTTGTGTCAAAACATCATTCGCACGAAGTATGCTCTCCAACCATTCGACAGTGAAACGGAAGATTATCTTACATTGGGTGACGAGGGTGATTTAAAATACTTCTTATTACCCATCAAGAAAGAATACTTCCGCTATTTTAACTTGGCAGACCTCAAACGCAATCTGCGTGCTGAGCGTGGAAGTATGGGACATATTACCGTCAAACTTACCATTCCTATTAAAGGCAATGACTATATTGACAAAATAGAATTTCAACGTTGTTACAAGGAAGGAGAATGCACCAACGAAAATATGTTTGGTAGCATCATAGACCTTGGTTTCACAGGTGTGACCATATTGCCCCACATGCGCTTTCCGCAAAACGTACAACCCGACTATCGGATTACCCTTTCAATTGGCGACCAAATATCAGAACGTGTAGCACAACACGACCTGCCCACACTGAATCTCTATAACGATGATCAGACCATAGACTGCGGTAACGAGACTTGTCGCAACATTGATAGTTTGGGTAACCGACGCGACAAATACACATGCGTAGCAAAAATGTGGCAAGCTAAAAATAACTTTACAGCTATCGGCTTAAACTATAAAGGTACAGAAGGTCTTTTAGTTCCACTAATGAAGGAAGGTGGCGGTAGCAAAAAATTTGTATTTGCTATTGACTTTGGTACCACTAACACACACATTGAGTATTCTGTGGATGGTTCTATGCCTATGCCACTCGACACCACTGCAAGCGATGCCCAACTACGCCCTGTAAACGACATGCAGAGTGACTCCATGTGGACTAAGATGATGCAAGGCGACCTTATGCCTGCCATTATTGGACAAGGAAAAACCGACGATCAATCTATTTCATTCCCTATCCGCACGGCATTGACATCTACAAGAGATGTCGACTGGTTACGCGAGGTTCACCCCTTCTCAAAAGCAAACATCCCATTCTTTTACGAACGCAAGCAGTTGCCCGACTACAACGAGCAGCCTACCACAAACCTTAAGTGGAACGATAACGAAAAATCGAAGGCACAAACCACTTGCTTCCTCTCTGAGTTGGCATTTATCATGCGCAACAAGGTGCTTATGAATAATGGTGACTTGAGTGCCACACGCCTCATATGGTTCTATCCCACCAGTATGGCAGCTCGCATGGTTGGAGATTTTGCCGGTATTTGGCAACATGTGTTCCAAACAAACTTTGATGGTGCATCCATTGAACAAATAAAGTTTATCCCCGAGGCTGTGGCGCCACTCCCTGCATTCAAAACAGGCTCTTCATCTGCCATTACTATTGACATAGGTGGTGGCACATCCGATTTCCTATTTGCTGAGGGAAAAACCATTAAATGTATCTCATCGGCACGTTTTGCATCCGACAGCTTATTTGGTTCGAACGCAGCCTTTGACACTGCGGATAACGGATTTATACGTTACTTTAAGTCACAGTACGAAACATTAAATACCAGCGTCGATTTTAAGAACGTATTCGACAAGATTACTTATGGAAGAAACGCTTCAGCAAACTTAGCATCATTCTTCTTCTCTATTGCCGAAAACACAATCATCCCCGACCCTGCCATGCGCAAGCGCTATAATTTTAAAGAGATGCTTGCCAAGTCTGCACCCTGCAACATGGTCATTCTTCTCTACTACATGGCAATTGTGTATTATGCTGCACAAATCACACGTATACAAGGACTCAAAGAACCTCGTTACATTGGTTTTAGTGGCAATGGATCAAAGATATTGAACATATTCTTTGACAACTGCGTGTCGAAAGACTGCTTAATGAAAATTACGCAAAAGGTATTTGAACATGTATTAGGTCACGACTATGATGCCGATGGTTTAAGCTTGCTCATACCCCAAGGCGACTCGCCCAAGGCTGCAACAGCTAAGGGTGGTATTGTGATTATCGACAAGAAGGACGGCACTGACTACGGCATTGACTTTGTAGACCAACATACCACAACTTGGATTGGTCTTGCCGAAGACAACGCAACTAAAACTTATGCCCAAATCACTGATGAGGATGAGGAAGCAGTTGCCCAACACGTTGACAACTTTATAAACATTTGCCAACAAATACTCTGTGAGGTTAAGGCTGCAAATTATATCAACTTGCCCGAAGACATCGAAAACAAGGTGTTTAAGCTTTCTGCTTTTAAACGCGACATCAAGAAATATGTAAAAGATGGTTGCGAACCTATTCACATCAAGAGTGATGAGGTTGCTTCTTCGCTATTCTTCTTACCGATTGAAGGAATCTTACACAAGTTGACCAATGAATTGCTCAACATTAAGGATTAAATTCCACGTGCTCTATGAAGATTAAAAAAGGTTCATCCGACATTTCGAGTGATACGACAGTCATGCAATGCGTATAGTCTCAGT
>OIZP01000500.1_pt1 | contig 24669 bp, 36 predicted proteins | sample 1588531 | NCBI WGS metagenome assembly OIZP01 (sample SAMN03283283) | human gut metagenome | biome: human-associated habitat; material: feces | host: Homo sapiens | place: Peru | collected 2012
CTGAGCGGTGTGCGAGAAACGAGGGCGAGAACGATGCGCTACTGTATGGGCGACCAATGGAGCGACACCATCAGAGTATACCACCATGGCTACTGGGAAGAAATGACGGAGCGCACCTATATGGAGAGGCGCAACCAGACACCTATGAGCAACAACATCATGGTGAGCATTCTGGAATCTATTGCCGGTCTTTATGCCAAACAGGGAACGGAACCGGTCTGCTTTGCAAGAGATAGCGACTCCCGGCAACTGAGCGACATGATGAGTGCCACGATGCAATGCAACTGGCAGACAACGTACATGCAAGATGTGCTGAACCACGCTATTAAGGACTATCTTATGGGCGGTCAGATGTTTGTCAGAGAGAGTTGGGAGGCGAAGGAACTTGAAATGCCCGACTCATGGACAGACGCGATGGAACCCGACCACATGTTTTTTGAATGCGGCAGCGACCCACGACACAATGACGTGAGTCTTATCGGTGTGCTGCATGACGTGAGCCGAGAAGACTTGTATCAGAAGTTTGCCAAAAAGGAATATGGGCTTACAGAAGATGATCTGAATGCTATCTTTGATATTTATCCTTTGGACGATAACAGCTACGGCTATGAGTTTAACGAAGAGAAGGCGTTGGAGAATCTCTGTTTCGACCATAGCAACAAGGGAAGACATTACTCTAGAGTGATTGAGGTGTGGACCACGGAAACCAAGCCAAGACTGCAATGCTTTGACCCTATTGCGACCACAGGAACCGGTGCTTACTTCCGCATAGACTTGGATGATACTGCGATGATACAGAAACTGCGCAACGACAACATGAAGCGCAAACAGCAGTATGATGAAATGGGTATAGCGGAAGAAGACAGAGCTTACATTACCAGCGAAGAGATAGCTGATAAGTACTGGTATTATACCTACATGGCGCCAGACGGAACTATCCTCTGCCAGGGCGAAACACCATACGATTATAAGAGCCATCCTTTCACGATGAAACTCTATCCGTATATCAACGGAGAGATTCATCCGTTCCTTGCCAACATCATAGACCAACAGCGATACATCAACCGACTGATTGTGATGAACGACATGGCCATCAGAAGTAGTTTCAAGGGATTCAAGATGATTCCAACGAATGTGCTTAACGGCAGAACACCAGAGCAGTTTATGGAAGAGGCGGTAGAGTATGACGGATGGATATTCTACAAACCATCGGTGAAGACACCGAATGCGAAGCCAGAGATTATTACATCGAATGCCGTGAATATCGGTACGAATGAACTCTTGCAGATAGAGTTGAACCTGATTAGAGAGGTTACCAACGTGAGCGGCGCCTTGCAGGGTAAGACTCCATCGGCAGGAACTTCGGCAGCCAGATATGCACAGGAAAGCCAGAATGCAACCACGTCTCTGTATACCATCCTTGCCGACATGGACGTGTTTACGGAGAAGCTGGCAACCAAGAAGTGCATGACTATACAGCAGTACTACGAAGACGGAAGAAGGGTTTACGACCGGAACTTCAATACGGTTTACAAGTACGACCGCCTTTCGGCAAGAGATATTCACTTCAAGATCAGCATCAAGAATGCAGCAGCTACGGCAGCCTTCAATACGATGCAGAACGATACGCTTGACAAGCTTCTTGATATGGGCGGTATCAACATCATCCAGTATCTGCAGAACCTCAACGCACCATTTGCAGACAAGCTGCTTGCCAGCGTACAGGAGCAGCAGGCTCAGCTTGAACAGATGTATCAGCAGCAACAGGCAATGGCTCAGCAGCAAGGCGTCGGTCAGGTAGAAAACGGAATTGTGCAGGGTGCAGACCAGAATGCGGTAGCACAGGCACAGAGTGCATTAGGATATAACAGAGCAGCATAAGGTATGGCAGAAGAGACGAAATTAGTAACAATCAGCATGGAGTACATCGAAGGTGATGTGACGAAGCAGGTTTCAGTTATTGCAAAGAGGCTGAAAGACAAGAATGGTGTTTCTCTGTTTGGAAGCACGACCCTATCATCTGTAGAGAAAATGGTGATAAGGCAATACATCGAATCAGCGGTTCGAAGTTTTGCCGGCGAAATGGCACCAGTAGTAAAGACCTATCTGGACTCTTCACTCCCGGCATCAGTAACTTTCAATGTGACCCGACTGAACGAAGGACACAAGAATGCTTTCGAAAGTTGCTTTATGGGATATGTAAGGGCGTATACAGCCTACATGGTGCTAACTTTGAGCAGTACAGAGCAAGCTAAAGTGTACTCAGAAGAAATGAATATGCACTTGAAGGCAGCAATACAGCTTGTATTCGACAAGACGCCACCTCCTACATCAGTAAAGACATTGAAAGATATGACTGGTTCCATAGAGAACGAGCCACAGTTAGAAACCATTAAACAAGGATAAGCTATGATTATAAAATTTCAAATCATCAAATCGGTAGTGATTGAGGCAGTAAAGTCGACAACCTACCTGAAAGCAAAGATAGACAGTTCTACTGACGAAAGAAACATCAAGACTGGTTTTCAAGAGGCAGCAGGTGACGATGAGGTACATGAAAGGACGCTAACGCACGACTTTCAGACTGCCTTAGAAATGACAAAGACCATTCTTGCAGAATATATCGTTCCTACTGCGCAAACAGTAGGAGATAACATCATCTACTACAACGACAAAGATGATGATATTGTGGAGTTCGTTCTGAACGCCTCACGAAGATGTAACGGAACGTTGACCGATACTCTGGCACGACTGGTGGCAAAATACGTTGAGGACTACATGATTTATCAGTGGTGGTTAAAGACTACGAATCTGAAACAGGCAGAACCATATCAGGCTACACTTGCACTGGACGAGCAGAGCATTAGAAGATGTTTCATTCTGAGCGGTCCGGCAGTCCCTACTGTTCCATACTCCCAACATCTGACCGCCAAGGTGGACGGAAGCGAAGAGGACGGAGCAGTAACCATCCGCATAGACGATATGGACGTTACCCTATCCTACTCTATTGACGAAGGAACCATTGATGATATTGAGGCAAGAAGCAGCGACCCTAGTATACTGGAAGTACACAGAAGCAAGGAGCCACATGCTTTCTGGCTGAAGCCTATCAATACAGGTGTAGCAACCATCACTCTGTTCTCCAGACACAGCGACAAACTGGAAGTAGAAGTAGAAGCAACCGTAGCAAAGGAGGTATAAGATGGAGTTTAACAAATTACACCCAACACATTTTATCCGAGAGAGAGGATGGAAGCCCGAGCCAAATCCTTTCTTGCCGAAGCCTCGAAGAGCAGGGCACGGCTATTGGGATAAACACATCTTTATCTATGCCACACAACTCTGGTATGATATAGATGCAAATACCAACATGGTAGGACGAGCAAGACGGAACATGAAGGATGCGCAAGGTGAAGACATTCCGACAAGCGAGAACGATCAGGAACGTCCACTCTTTTACCGTTGGTTTGACAAGTATATTAATAAGGTGGAAGCGAATCTGTCTGCCTATGTAATGAAACCAGAAGGAAGGGTTAGGGATAATGCCCTGAGAGAATGGGATGAGAAGGAGATATGGCTGAAATTTCCCGACTACTGGGATGATACCAAATATGATGCACTCGTCAAGCTGATACACGACTATATCGTGACCGGTGCGCTATACGAATACTTTATGCGCACATTGACGAGCAAGGACCCTCTGACGATAGACCAGATGAACCTACTGGACGAACTGGAGATAGACATCATAGACTGCGCCAACTCTACCAAGCCGGGCAGCATGATTCACACGTTGAAACCCTTCGGATAATAAAAAAGCGAGCGTATGGAAGATTTTGAAATGGATGGATTTAAGTCTGTAAGGGAGATACAGAAAGAGAAGAAGGAGAAGGTAAAGAAACTTCTCCCTGCAAGAAAGAGTGCCCAAAAGGAATATATACGTGACTGGCTGGCAAGGAGCCAAGAGCAGTTTGAGAATTGTATGAACAAACTGGCAGAGTATGATCCTAAGACATACGTCACCATCTACAAAGACCTTACCAAGCACATGATACCAAAGCAGACAGAAGTAAGCGTTACCCACGGTATAGATGCAGACTTCAAGCAGCTCATGGCACTCGGTATGACTACCGTAGAGGACGAAGACGAGGCAGACGTACTGGATATAAGCAAAGCACCCGAGATACAGGATGCAGATTTTGAGGAACTAAACGATTTAACGGATGGCTCTAGTAACTGAACAGGAAATAGATAATCTCGTAGCGGAAAATCAGAAGCGATACGATGAGATTTATGGCACCTACGACCCTATGACGGGCGAAGGTTGCTATAACTTTGAGCATCGTGTGCTGATAGAACTATCCGATTTCTTCATTCCCAAGATGTGGGTCCCAAAGAAGACTGCCAAATCTGTTCTGTTCAGAGGTCTGAGAAAGATGGGCAGCCTGAAAGACTACATCAACTATGTACTGCACCAGAAGGATGATGCCCAGCATTTCCAAATGCTTACCTTTGCCATCTGTAGAGTGAGGTTCATGGAAGACCCCGAGTTCGCCCTATACGTGACCGATAAGATTGAGGATAAGAAGACCGGTAAGATGATTCCTTTCAAGCTGAACTATCCTCAAAGAAAGCTACTGAAGATTATGGAAGACCTGCGGAATGCCCACAAACCGGTGTTCGTAGTTATTCTGAAGGCACGTCAGTGGGGCGGCTCTACCCTATCACAGCTTTACATCAAATGGATTCAAGACTACAGGCGCGATGGTTGGAATGCTATTGTGCTTGCCCAACAGAAGAATACCGCCAAGAAGATTAAGGCGATGTACCGAAAAGCGTTGGAGCGGCAACCGGGGTGGACCGTGGGGCATCAGGGCGCAAAACTTCAGTTCTCGCCATACGAAAATTCTCCTGACGATTTCCAGGTAACGGATGGTGTGAAGGCAATCAGGCGAAGTACGCTGACGGTAGCATCCTTCGAGAACTTCGATTCGGTGCGTGGTAGTAACTTCCACTGTGCCCACTATTCGGAGGTGGCCTATTGGAAGAAGACACCTGAGCATGATCCTGAGGGTGTGATTTCTTCTATATCCGGTGGTATCGACCCATTGGAAGACAACGTGGAGATATTCGAGAGTACCGGTAGAGGTAACTCTGGTTTCTTCTACGACAAGTGCCAGTTGGCAATGGACCCAAAGAATAATGATGCTTATTCGTTCCTCTTTATTCCTTGTTTCTTCATCGAAAAGGATATGACTCCTGTAGAGAACAGAAAAGCGTTTGCCAAGTGGCTTTTGCAGAACAGAGACCGAAGCACCTGTCCGAAAGGTTACCGTGAGACCGGCAAGTTCTTCTGGCGAATGTGGCAGAAGGGTGCTTGCTTTGAGGCGATAGAATGGTACAGAAACTACAGAAACAAGTTTACCACCCATGCGGCATGTGCTACCGAGGCTCCTATTGATGAGGAAGATGCGTTCAGAAACTCTGGTAGGCTGGTATTCAATCCTTATTCTATAGACGACATGCAGGCTTTGTATAAGCAAGACCCTAAGTTTACTGCCGACATCGTGGTGAACATCAGCGTGAAGGATGATAATACCATTCCGAACTCGAAGGTGAAGCTGAGAGACGATGGCGAGGGAGACTTGAAGATTTGGGCTGTGCCAAACTGTCTGCAAGTGGAGAACAGATATTTGGTGAGCGTGGATATTGGCGGTAAGAGTACGACATCGGACTATACCGTTATGACCGTGATAGACCGATTCGGTATGATTCCTACGGTGAAGGGCAAGCCAAAGGTGGTAGCGAGATACAGAGGACATGTAAGACATGATAAACTGGCATGGATGGCTGCTGCCCTAGCTCATTATTATGATGATGCGCTGCTGGTGATAGAGAGTAATACGGCCGACCGAGAGAAGAACAACAACACGGAGGGTGATCACTTTCTGACCATTCTGCAGGAGATTGCCGACTACTACGATAATCTGTATCAGAGAACGAGCAGTTCGGAGAATGTGGAAGACAACGTACTGGCGAAGTATGGTTTCCAAACCAACAAGCTGACGAAGCAACAAGTGATTGATAACTTGGAAGAGTTTATTGATGACAATCTGTATGAGGAGCCAGACAAGGAAATGTATCATGAGTTGCGCATCTATGAGCGACATGATGATGGCAGCTTGGGTAACATCGTTGGTAACGGAAACCATGATGATGTGGTAATGAGTACCGGCATCGGCCTCTTTGTGAGTCTTACGGACATGGAGAAACCTAGCTGGAAGAAAGCGGAAAGAAGAAGCCGCGGTGGCGATGGTGTTCATACGGCGGCGAAAATTTAAGTCAATGTTAAATGTTGAATTATTATGGAAAGAAACTTAGAAAGACAAACTTTGAGCTTTAGCAAGGGCATGACGAATGTGCCTAGCGACTTGCTTTCAGATGATTCTGAACTGCTGGAGAGTGACGGATTTATCTTTAAGGATGGAGAAATGAAGGCGGTACAGAAGCCCAAATATGTAACAAACGGCAGACCTATATTATATATTCACAAAGGCGCTGACTACAGAACATACGTGATGTTCAACGAAAAAAGCAAATACAATAAAGGTCAAAAAGATGAAATTATCTTTGCTAAAAGTAAAGAGGATGGAACTATCGAGTCTGGACCATGGCAAGCATTCGAAATAGATGTTGAAATCTATGATGTAAATAGCGTAGGTAATACGGTGGTTGTTACTACAAGTGGCGGGTTGTACTATTTTGTATACAAGTCTAAGACCTACAAGTTTCTGAAAGATTTTCCTGAACTAACATATCAGTTTTCTTTCGAGAAACCGAGTTATTCAGCTTCGTTTCGACCTGACGAGTACGACAGAACTCTCATGAATGTAAGCAACTGCGTTGACCATACGTCAAACCAGACGATGTATTATGATGCGAACGGAGCATTTATAAAACAAGGAGGAACAGAACCTAGTGGCATAGTCCTAACAGGTCAATTCCATTATTTTTGGATTAAGTCAGATGGAACTGATGCAAAATATTACAATGAATTCCAGGAAACCGTACAGGGTCATGTGATGCAGGCGATTAATTGGGTAAAAAGCAAGAATATGTTTGCGTTCCCTTTTTTTATCAGGTGTGCATTCAAGCTATATGATGGAAGTTATACGAAAATAACAGCCCCTATCATCTGCTATCCTACTGTAAACAGAAATTGCCGATTCAGTGGAGCAACATTTGAAAACAAATACTATACCGATTTAAATCAAATGACTGGTACAAAAAGTATTTTCTACTTTATTGAATATAGTGAGCTTAGATTTAAATTCGGTTCGATAAGCGAAGATTGGAAAGACATCATCAAGGAGATTGTCGTTTTTGCTACAGAACAGGTTATTCCGTTCGAAATCAGTAAAGGCTGGCGTTTTTTATCTCCTAACGACACCCATAGAAAGCCATTTGCCAACTATGGATTTTCATCATACAAAGAAGATGTATTTAATTATGACCGCCCTTCGAAAATTATTCCTCATAGCGAGATACAGCCTACGTACAAAACGGACCAAGATATAATAGAAGAGCTGAAAGGTAAGACGCAATTCTATAAATTATTCTCTGTCGGAATCAATACGAAGGGGTTAGGAGAAGCAGGAGAATGGCTTTACTCTGTGAACGGAACACATTACGGGCAGCCGACATTCATAGCAGACGGAGTAGTAAGCAACCTGTCTACACAAACCCAACTGAAAGTAGACGATTACTATAGCTGGGCAAAGTTTACCTCAAAAAAGATTTATACTTACAATAACCGCCTACACCTTTATGATGTAGAGCGCTACCCTTTTGCCGGTTTCAAAAAGCTCGTAGGAAGAGAAGGTTCAGCAAGCGATAATAATTATATAATGTATACGCATATTGTATCAAATTTGGTTGATACTTGGACTATGAGCACAATAGGCATAAGTGACTCTTTCTTGCGTGGCTGGTTTTATTATCCGGATCCTAATGCAAAAGAAATCATATTGTACGGCTCTGGCAAGTATCTGAGCATACCTCTAACAGAACACCCTTTTCTGAACGGAGCTTATTCTTTTACCAACCTTCCTTCAAAAGATGGCGATGCAACTTTTGAAACTATAACAGAAGAAGAGCTTCTGGAAAAGACAAAAAACTTGAATCTTCCTGAGGTTTTAAACTCACAGATATTTACTTCTGTCGTAAACAATCCATTTGTTTTCGAGGCATCGGGCGATAATACGATAGGTACAGGAAAGATAATAGGAATAGTTGCCAACACAGAAGCAGTAAGTCAGGGACAGTTCGGTCAATATCCTCTGTTAGTATTTACTGACGAAGGAATATACGCAATGAGCGTAACATCAGAAGGTCTTTATGGAAGCGTTCATCCTATTTCAAGAGAAGTGTGCAACAATCCGGATAGTATTACGCCAACAGACAGGCTTGTATACTTTACATCTGACAAAGGACTTATGGCTATATCTGGTGGTACCGCAAAATGCGTAAGCACGTCAATGAGTGGGAAGATTCCAAAGAACTTTAAAAAGCTACAGACAGAAAGCTTCTTGAATTTCTTGAAGAATTGCATTATAGCTTATGACTATAGAGATTCGCTGCTGAGAATATACAAAAAGAGTAAAGGTTGGTTTGAGAATGAATCGGGCGAGCAGGACTTTGATGAGAATGAAAAGATATACTATATATATAATATGGTAGATGGTACATTCGGTATGTCTGTAGCAGATGCGCCTATTGACAAAATAGCAAACGACTATCCGGACAACGTTGTGCAGGATATAGCCATGTCTATCTTCACGTTGACAGGAAAGCCAGACATCAATGAAGATACGGAAAGCTATAGCGGATCATTTACTACCAGACCTTTGAAGCTGGGCGGCAGCATGACGTTGAAATCGCTGAGAGAGGTGAAGCATCTGTTTGATTCGGACGAAGGTACGATTGGGCTGGAGATATACGGAAGCAACGACTGCAAGCACTGGTGCAAGCTGCCAAGCTTGGCAGGTAAGCCTTGGAAGTACTTTACTTTCAAGTATACGCTGCAGAACTTTAAGGCTGCTGATTCCTTTGCTGGAAGTATAGTAGAGGTACAAAGCAGACGAGAAGACAAAATGAGATAATTCTTTCATACGCGCTAATTTATGATAACATGAAAAAGGCGGCTGCTCATCACGAGTGGTCGCCTTTAAAATTAGTTATGAAATACATTTTTAAAAACATGATTCTCTTTATATGTGTGTTATCTGATTTTGATATTATTTATGCAATACGCTACGATGTAGCCTAAAATGAAGCACCAAAGATGCAGAAGTCCGTTAACATTCGGCACGGCCATGGTGCAAATAATGAACGGCATCGCTTTCTTTAATGCCTCTTTCCATCGCCCTGTCCTACCCCACATTGAACCAAAGGAAGAGAATAGGAAACCGGAAAGCCCCATTGTAGGCTGACTAACATACATGGGCAGCAGACTAGCGACAGAGGCAACAGCCAGAGAAGTGACTGGTTTCATATCGTTCTTTATCTGCCAAAGCACCAGAAGGTTTACGGCAAGATGAAAGCCGTTGACATGGAAGAAGCTATACAGGATATGATTCTGCCAAGGACAACCGTGATAGAAACCGACATGCCAAGTACACAGAACGAGGCAGATGATGCTAAGCACCAGCTTTGTTCGAAAGTTTCTTCTTACGAAGGTCCATTTCTCTGTAATTTTTTCCATACTTCTTATAGTAAGCGAAAATAAACTTGAGATTACTTGGCTGGATGAAGAACTCGGGGGCAGGCTCAGAAACAAGGAACTGGCAGATAAACCATAAAGATTTGCCCACGAACTCCTTTCGCTGCGTCATTTCGTTCATCCTATTGAACAGCGTATAGTACAACTTCTGCCGAATCGGCTTCATGCTATCCACCTTGGAGAAGTCGCCGACTGCCATTCTTCTGAGTATATCCCAAGCTCTTTTGGGAGAAACATAGTATCTGGGAGCCGGAGAATGGACCACCTTTTCCCAAGCCTCCTGTTGGGAATGGCAATTAGGAGCTATCTCCCGATACGCCTTCATCAGATCATCCCTCTGTCTGTCAATCAATTCGTAATTTGCTCTTGCCATATAAATGCTACATTAAGATGTTGCAAATATACATATTATTTAGAATATGACCAAATAAGCATATAAAGATTTAAATAAGTTTAATATTAGGCTGGTTTCCATGGCATTACGAAAGAAAAAACTTAATTTTGCAACAAAATGAGATGTAATTCTCAGGAACAGTTAGCATAATGTAAAACCGAACCATAAAATCGTAACAAAATGAGAGCAAAACAAGAATCAACTCTTTCAGAAGAGGAGAAAGCCTTAGTAATGGAAGGCTTATTGAGTAGGAAGATTTGGAGGTTCTATGAACTTCTAGCAAAGTGGGCACCCATACCATTGATGTTAGGTCACTGGTACGGCGTATGGGACTATGGGCACTATCCCTAGACCAACAGTTATAGATACCGATTTCAACGGGAACTGCATCATCTGGATTTATGTGCTGGCGTACATCTACATGCCACTGACCATGATACCGGTAAGTTTCTTCTTCAGATACTGCTGGATATTCCGCATTCCGTTCTTCTATTTTTTCGGTATCAACGCTATCAGATTGTATTATCAGCACTGGCTCATCACTCCCGAGCAGTTGGAGATGCACCATGTGTTTATCATATTTACTTTAATGCTTTACGCTTATGGATTTATCAAAATCGCTCTATCGAATAGCAGAATCTGCCTTTGGGATGCTAAGAAACGATGAGTGTGGGTTTACTGAGGAAGAAGAGAGGATTGTGCAGAGGAATCTTCTTTACTGGATGGAGAGGAGGCATCACTTTGACGAGCAACTGGGCAGAGCCTGTATCGCCAATATCTATTATTTTGATGATGATGTTCACAAGAAGTATGCTCCTTACTTCGGGTTTGATGAGTTGAAGGAGGACTATGAAAGGTTATCATGGAACATACCGGACTACAACTTCTGGGATTTTGCGGTAACGATGAATAAGATGTATGCTGACCATATAGACGTGGTGGGCAAATGGTCGAAGAACAAAGATACCACCAGAAAAAGGATTTCGGAACTGGCTATCAGTTTTCTCTGTGACGAATCGACAAACCACCCTACAGATAAAATCTGGTGGTACATGAACAGCTAAGTTGGAACACGGCAAAAGCTATTAAAAAGCCTTTTATCTTTGTAGCCATTAATCATAAATAATGATATATGGCAGAGATAGTACATACATTTTTACAAGAGCACCTGTACAGATCGGCATTGGTTATTGCCATCTGCATGGGTGCTCTTATCATTTCTATGGGCGTGGACCTGTTCTTCGGTATCAAGAAAGCGAAGGAGAACGGACTGGCTACGACAAGTACAGGATTCAAGAAGACTTGCGACAAGGCGAGGAAATACTTTTCTCCCTTCATGGTGACGGTCTGCATAGACCTGATAGCCTGCACGGTACTCCCCTTCCCTGTCTTCTCTATGATATGGGCAGGATATTGCGTGTTCTGTGAATTTGTAAGCGTAAGAGAGAAGAGCTGGCAGAAGGCTGAGATACGGAAGCAGGAACGTTCTTTCAGCATACTCTTAGAAAATAAAGAAGACTTGGCTAGGGCTTTTGCTGAGATTATGAAGGAGCAGGGAAAGGAGGAGAAGAAATGAGACTGATAAAGAGAATTTTTGTTCATTGCAGTGCCTCTTCTCAGAAATGGGGCGTAAAGGAACTTTGGGATGAGTTTAAGCGCAAAGGCTGGAATAACCCAGGGTATCATTACGTGATTACTGCTGATGGTGGGATTCACCAGATGCTGCCGGTAGAAATGGTTAGCAACGGTGTGAAGGGATATAATGCTACGGCTATCAATGTGGCTTATGTTGGCGGCATCAACAAGAAGGGAAAGGCGGTAGACAACAGAACTGAGGAACAGAAGAAATCGCTTATCACTCTGCTTACTCAGCTGAAAAAGAAATATCCGAATGCTGAAATCTTGGGGCACAGAGATATTTCGCCCGACAAGAACCATAATGGCGTGGTGGATCCTTGGGAGAGAATCAAGGAGTGCCCTTGCTTTGACGCTAAAGTTGAATACAAAGAGATATAGCTTATGAAATGGTATGGCATAAGGTTTTGGAAATGGGCTTGCATCGGGCTTGTGATTGGGGCTATCCTATTGGCGTTTACTGGATGCAAGACGAAGGAGTATATCAAGGTTCCTTCTGTTAGAACTGAATACGTATGCAGAACTGATACTTTTGCTAAGTTGGATAGTATCTACATGAAGGATTCGGTGTATGTTTTTCAGAAGGGTGATACGGTTTTCCATAATAAGGTGGTTTATCGGGACCGGTATCATAATATATATAAGGTGAAGACGGACACGATTATCAAGACGGATTCAGTCGCCGTGCCTTATCCTATAGAGCGACAACTGACGAAGAACGAGCAAAGGCTGATGTCGCTGGGCAGATGCTATATCGCCTTTCTGTTCATACTGGCGGCTTGCGCGATTGGGTTTACTCTCTGGTACAGAAACAAAAAGTGCTAGCTTATGGCGAAGATTAGCGAAGAACTGCAGATGATTGATTCGCTCCTGATGGAATTTCATGAGCGGATTCAGAGCGGAAGATGCTTAACTAACAAACAGCAAAATGCTTTCATGTTAGATTTTCTGCACCGCATCGCCAACAAAGACGAGCCTATCAGCAAGGCTGAGGCATGCGGCTATGTTCATGTTTCCAGGGCTACCTTTGACCGCCTTGTGAAAGAAGGCAGGCTGCCAAAGGGTAAAAAGCGGAAAGGATGGACCGAGCTAGTTTGGTACGAAAAGGATTTAGATAAATATATAGATAGATTGGTATAGATTTTACTTTTTTTTATTTTTATTAGTTGTATTAATTAGGTTCAAGTAGATTGTTTCATTACAAAAAGAAATCCCCACTCGGCTGTGATAGCTGGGTGTGGATTGTGGGTTACTTATTTCATGAATGCCATCCAAATAGTTTGATTCTTGATGGTGGTACGATGTCCGAATATCGGTTTGTAATCGGTGATAGCCTTTAGTACATCACTAACCTTTATCTGTTGCTCATTCCACTTAAAAATGAGTGTTCCGTTTGTTTTCAGTACTCTCATGCCCTCATGGATAGAATCGTTGATGAATGCTTGCCAATTTTCGGGCAGTCTGCCATATTTCTTGCATAGCCAAGAGTTCTGTCCTACTTTTAGCAGATGAGGAGGGTCGAAGACAACCATATTGAATGTTTCATCTTCGAACGGCAAATTAGTACAATCGGCTATCATGTCGGGTTGTACGTCTAATTTGCGTCCATCACATAATATGTCGTGATATTCTCTTATGTCGGTAAAAAGTACCTGTGGGTCCTGCTTATCGAAATAAAACATACGAGATCCGCAACACATATCTAATATTCTTTGTTTCATACGCTACTTATTTTTAACAAAAAATGTTCCACTACACCAGTCGCTGCTTTCAACATCATCATGAAGTTTGATACATCTGCCGATAAACTCATTACCTTTATAATGCTTACAACGACCACACTCCTTTGAATTTCTCAAAATTGCACGAAACAAACTTTCGTTAGCACCCGGCCAATTTGCTTTATTCCATCTGATAGTCGCTTTCTTATAGAGGTACTTTAATCTAGGTAAGAATCTACTATCTTCCTTAATTGAACATTCTGAATCGAAGTAACGTGCATCCGTACTTCTTCTCGTTATTTTCAAAATCTTCTTCGCACTTCTAATCTTCATAATCTACATTGTTTTAGTTCTGTGATTATTGTCCTATGCGAATACTCCCATCGGCGTAGGTTGAAACTTCGCAAGCGTCAGTATATTCAAATCCCGTAGATACAAAAACAGGTTTGTCACCATTCTCTTCTACCAACTTTTTGAGTTCTCGGATAACATCAGTAGCCATAAGCTGACGTTTTGGTTTGAAAATATCGTTGTTACTAAATGTGAACCCACGTTCTTCCATCATTTTTTGTATTTCTGGGTCTAAGCCAATTTTATATTCTGTAACCATAACTATTCTTCTTTAAGTTCTATTTTTATTGTCCAATGCAAATATCACCATTATCATAGGTTGATACACTGCAAGCATCACTATACTCAAATCCAGTAGATACGAAAACAGGTTTATCACCATTCTCTTCTACCAACTTTTTGAGCTCTCGGATAACATCAGTAGCCATCAGCTGCCGTTTTGGCTTGTAGCTATTGTTGTTATCAAATTTAAACCCACGTTCTTCCATTAATTTTCGGAATTCTGGGTCTAAGCCAACTTTATATTCTGTTGCCATAACTATTCCTCCACTTTTATACCGAAGGGAGTGCCGTCGGCAAAGGTGTAGTCATCAAATACTCTATCATAACTAAATAGAGAGTCATTAATGCCAACTCCTACACCTCTTGCGATACTTGTAAGCATATAATATCCGCTTTCTGTATCTTTAAACTTCATAAACCCAAATGGCTGGTGATTTTGCATCTCTTGCCAACACTCTTCTGCGTCCTTAAAAGGGCGGTACTTTGACTCTGGCTTGACACGGTATTCAAAATCATCATCAAAGCTTGGGTCTTCATTATCATACCAAAGTGATGTATCACCTTTGATATATCTGCTTTGTATAGTCTTTCCTTCTGCATGTGCCTGAATAATAGGCAGCATTTCTTTCGCTTGATTTCTATTCATTGTTTCTTTTTTTTTGTTAACGATGAATATTACTATAGGCAGCATCAGAAATACCTTTTTCTGCCTTTTCGTTTATAACATCAAGAGCTTCAATGATACTAGCGAGACTATCTGCTAAGAGATGTTCAGTGCCGCTTGCAAACGGACTTGCTTTAGCCCAAGCTACCTTTCTTCTCGCATTTTTAATCAATTCTGAATATGTTTTATTTGCCATTGTTTGCGCCCTCCACTTCTATTTTATATTCCAACTCATCAGCCAAATCGCTTATTAGCTTAACGGCTTCTTCTAAAGCATCATACATGCTATCTCCTTCTGATATAAGTTCATTGAGAGTGCTTTCCTCTGTCATGTCCTCAGGGAAATCAGCTGGTTTCCAAGTGATTCTCTTATTGTTCTTTTCAAACTCTCTAGCCTTTTCTAAAAGTTTTTCTCTTGTCATATCTATATTACTTTAAATTTATATATTATTTTATAGTAGTCTAAATTAGACCTTGTTTTACCAATTTTAACGCTGTTACTATTGTTACATTAGTGCAAAGTTAGTATCTTTGCACCCGAAATACTTAGAGTAATAAACTCTATTAGGGTAAACCTCTTGTTTCAACCTTTTAAATAAGAAAGAAAAGTATGAGATTTACAAAGCCCCTTAGTTGCCGCTTAGGGGCTTTTTCGTGTACCGCAGTTAAGAGGTTTGCGGTATTGCAGCTATCCTATGGTAGCGAACCTAATATTGTTTCATTATGACAGGTATTTCAAAATCAAATGGAAAGCGTTTGATATTCCGACCATACGTGGTTAGGAATGGAAAAATCATTCGTCCGAAGAATGGCAAACTATTAGCCTTCTGGGTTGATGATTAGCATTCTGTTTGGGGGTAGCGGCAACTACCCCTTTTTACTTTGGTTCATATAACTCACAAGATTTTCTTCGTTCTCCAACTCTTATATGCCTTTTCTTGCAATAGAATAAGAACTTCTTCATATCCTTTTTCCTGTATATACAAGTCTTACATTTTAGCATGATACTCATTTATCTTTTGGGTCAACGAATGGTAGCCAGTATTCTACATCAGGAATATTCCATCCGTTGTAGTCTTTGGCTATTTTTTTATCTACTATATGTCCAAAGCATATTTCGCCATCTTTAGTGAGGACAACAGCTTCTTTATCTACTGGTGGAAGTCTATCATTGACAGAAACCCATATAGGTGAAACTAACTTTGGTTTACGATTTTGTAGAGTAGCAATATATTCAAAGGTAGGAAAAAATACAGGGTATTTTTCCCATTTGTTTTCTTCTATTGCCTTGTTAATTGCTTCGCTCTTTGAATTTGCATCAACCATAGCGTACTTGTTAGATGTACAGACATAATCAACTCTATATATTGCCATTGTTCAATCCTCCCTTGGTTTTAATTCTTCACATCTACAAGTTGCTTCACCATAGCCTATGTTGGCAGGATGGAATCTGTAGTAAAAGCAGAATCCACCAAATAAATCGGCAAATGGGCAACTAGGGCAATCACCTTGTATTACATCATAATTTGAATCCATATTCTAGTCCTCCAACTCTTTAAGTGCCTTCTTGCACTGATTTATAATGTTTTGATATGTTACCTCAGAACCTTCCTCAATGCAGTTTTCGAGATTATGAATCATACAAAGAAGGTACAATTTTGCGTTTGATTTACTCATATTACTTTTATTTATGCCCGAAGGCGTTAAACTTTCATTTCATTTATGATGCAAGGGTTCTCTTCATCAAAACTGCATACGACCCCTTGCAATGTGCAATACCCTTGGTTGCAATATTCACAATAATCTTCCATACCTACACCTCCATTTCTGAGCTAAGTCCTAGACCAAAGAGAAGGTGTTGCAAATCTGATACATTTCTAACACCTGTTAACCAAACTACATTATAATCGTTTACAACTTTGTAAACAGAATATCCATCATACTTTCCACATAGATGTAGATAATGGCTATCGTTTATATAATCTCCTTTATCGTTCTTCCATCCATTCTTCTCCAAAATTGCGGGCACAAGAGGGATAGGAACAATATCCTTTACCCAAGCACAGCATTCGCCTAAGAGATAACCTCTATCTCCAAATTCCGCACCTTCGATGTTCTCTAAGCGAACAACACCTTTCAGAACATTTCCATCATTTAACTTCAAAGTTTTTGATGGGTCTGATGATACTACTCGGTAAACGACATCTTTGGCAGTACCTAGTGGTACTCCATTTGTTATTACTAAATCTCCTGGAATATATTCTAGCTTATCCATACGTTTTACTCCTTAACTTCTTTAAAGATTACATTCTTGCCATCTTTACGGTTAGCCGCACAACATCTATGAGGGCAAAACGGCAATATGTCATAGAAGAAACACTTATCGCAAACAAATGGCTTATCTTCGTTTGTTTCTACACATTCAACAATGATTCTTTCTCCAACTTTAATCTCATCCATTTTTACCTCCTTTCGTAATCAAGTCAAACAACTCATCTACGAATATCCAATCAGTCAAATGGTACGCCTTGACTTCCTCGTTCCACATTTCTTGATATTCACCGCAATCGATTTCATCGAGCATATCGTTCATATCGTAGAGCTTTCTATATCCATATTCTTTTGAATATGCTAGAACCTTTCCGTTATCATTACGTGGAACTTCGCTAGCAGGGTGAAGCAAATCCTTCAAGAACTCATTGATAGCCCACTTAGCACCTAGCCCAATAGCTTCTTTAATGTCCTCTTTGTAGAACATTTCTTCCTTAGCATCATTATCGAAAACTACATCTTCGCCATTTAACAGAAATATATCTTCATAGATTTCTTCCTTTGCAGCTTCTATTTTCTTATCGTCTATCATACTTACTCCTCCTCTTTAGTTCCATACTCCTGTTGTAACTTCTTGACCTCGTTCACGAACTTGCTGACATCAATATCACAATCAATTACCTCTTGATGGTTTTTGATAGCATCTTCTATCAGATGGGTGCATTCTTCGGTAAAACCACAGATATGATCACCTTCGATGGTGTAGAGATACTTGTGTGTGTTATAGTAAGCACACTGGCAGAGAGTTAAGCCCTCTGAGTTGAGGCGACCTCTTACTTCGGAATTATTGATTCGAAGGACCACCATCTTACCCTTGCTTGAATAGTAATTGTAGTATTTGATGTGGTCTGCAACGATGATTGCTATAGCTACCAACAACAGGATAGCTAGCACGATGATAATATCTATTTGAATTGTATTCATAACTTTCATTTTGTTTAATTGTTTATCTTAATTCGTCCATTCTTCCAGGATTTTGAATATTCAGTTCCTTGTTGACATCATGGAGGCTGACGGATGGCAACGTATGCGTATCGGGGTCTAAGCCCTTCGACTTGCAGTAGTTTCTCCATGCCTCTATGCCATGAGGTTTCTTTGCATCCTCTATCGCTTTCAGTCGCTCTTCTTCTTTTCTGCGCTCGTCCTCTACCCTTCCACGCTCCTTCAGCAGGTCGGTCTCGTAAGCTATCAAGGATTTCATTATATCCTGTGGATTGATTGTCTTTCCGTTGTTGATGAGCTTGTTGTATTCACCATTGGTGAAGGCAACGAAGAAGTAATCAAGTTCTGCAGGTGTTATGTAGAAATACTTTGTACAGATACGCTGAGCAAGCAACTGAATCTGATAATCTGTTGCATTATCGTAGGCGCCCAGATAATAGAGAAGGTCTATCAGTCGTCCTGTTACCCATCCTACGAGGTCTCTGAGTCCACCACGTTTCTGAATATCCAACATGGTTTCCTTATTCTTCTTTATAGCCTCAGTTAAGGTTGCAGGACGCTGATAGTTTGCCTTATCCCTGATGATAGGCACTCGCGATGAGTCGGGCAGCGCGCTCTGAACGTTGGATATTCCGTTGTTGCTCATAATTTACAGGTGTTTCTATTTCGTCTTCCCATCTTTCACCATTCAGATAAGTGAGTGGATGCATGCGGAAGGGTATATTAGCATGAGGTACGATCGGGTCGGTCGGCTTGCGGGTCGATGCCACGTAAGCAGGAACGGCTGCCATGCAAGCTAATTTATCGGCTAGCTTTAGTCTGTTCCACTTTTCTTCTGCCTTTTTCCTACCTTTCTTATAAGAATAAGCTTCCCAAAACTCCTCAAATGTTGGAGCTGGCTCAGTTTGGATGATAGCAGAAGATTCTTCAACCTCTAAGTCTACCGTCTCCACTTCGGCATTATTGCCGAACAACTCAGAAGGCTTGTAATACTTACCCGTAAGCGCCCATCTTGCACCGGCTACAAAAGCATCTTGCAGGGGTTCGCTTTCCGAATATTTATTAGCCTCCGAATGGATTTCCTTTAACGTTTTCATAAGCTATATGATTTTGATGATTTATACCCAACCGGCACCCGAGTTCTCGAGTTCACGCTTGCAATACTGCAAGCCTACCTGATCATCGGGTTCCGGAATCATGATACTGCGGACATTTGCGTAATCTATCACGTTTCGGATAACGCTGCTAGCCTCTGCTGTATTGAGAGAAGTGAGAGGCTTGTATTTGCGGTTGCCTGTCTTGTCTACCTCATCGGTATAGAAGATGTAGCTGCAAACGTTGCGCTGAATATCACGAAGCGTTTCGTAGAAGGTCTGCCCTAGTTTTAGGGCGAGATAGCTAATCATGAAGTGAAGATAACTGGACTGCTTATCGGTCTGAATGGGGTGAAACTTCTTTAGTTCGATTTTATACCCACATTCTTTAGCTTTCTGAACAGCCTTTACGATAGCTAAATATTCACGAGGATCATTAGGATTGTATACACTCATATTATTATAATTACATTAGATTGATTACTAAACCCTTACAAGCATAGTCGGTTGGAACACCGATGACCTGCTGGAATTTGTTTACGGCAACATCGGGGTTAAGATGGCGTGCTGAACCATGAATGAGGACGATGCGCTTGGCGGTATTGGCTGCCTTGCATTCGTTGAGATACTCGATAGAGTGAGTCAGGCTCATGTGGGAAAGACGGATGCGGTCGGCTTGGCTGACTATCGTCTTGCCTTCGTTTACAGCTTTCTCTAGGAGAGAATCATCATAGTTGCATTCTGCCAAGAAGTAGCGACACCCTTGAACTACATTTTCCATATTGTAGCAATCGGTGAAGAACATCATGGTTCCCATTTCCGGATGATGAATGAGGAAAGAGAAACAAGGCACATCGTGTTCTACCTTCATAGGGGTGACGCTGAAAGCACCAAGGTGATAGGTCTGTTCTTTAATCATGCCTTTTACTCCCTTGCATTTCTCGGATAACTCTTCGGTAGAGTAAGCATCGATTCCTGCTCTCAGAAAGTCTTTGGCATTTTTTGCATGATCGCCTTTCAGCCGTGGGAGTGACTGATAATCACTCCCACACATTTTGATGTTTTGAGGTTTGCAACTTTCTTTACTTCCTGCAACGGACGACCTGCCTCTATACAGAGCTGCTGACCATTACTAGACTCCAGTACGTAGCTATTGCCTTGACTATTGCTATTTACTACTATCAACTTCATACTTAACTCAAACTAAATTTTTGAGCCTGTTGCTGCTCATCATGTACTTCTTCGGCATTCACGACTTCGCCGGTATCATTACTGATGGTGATAACGTTCTTTGCCTCGGCAAACTCCTCATCACGCTGAACGATAGCAGAAGGTCGTTCATCGGCATTGATAATCTGCTCAGCATCAACAGAAAGCTCACCCCATGATGAAAGAAGTTGTCGAAGAACCGTTTTTTCTGCCATGTCCTGAAAACCTGCAAACCATCCAAGACCTCCACCGGTGCCTTCAACGGATTGCTTGATAGCCAAATCTCTCAATTCCTGCCATGTAATTTTTGAGTACTTGACGGTTGGAGCGTAGGTCTTAGCAAACTTACATACCTCATCAAGAGACATGTACATAATCTTCTCGAAGCCAGACTTCTGCTTGAAATATGCGAAATATCCAACTGGCGCATCGGAAGTCTTTTCTCCGCTGATATCGAGCGCACCAGTTACCTTGTCAAAACCTTGGAGTTCACCTTCATATACAGTTCCCTTATTGATGTTTGCATACTTGTTTGTACGAAGGGCGAGATTGATGTAACCCTTAGTTCCGATGATGAGGGTTGGAGTTGGGATAATCTGACCAGTCTTCTTATCTTTGTTGTTGAAGACTACGATGTATGCCTGCCCCAACTGCTTGTTGATAGGCAAGCGTAATCCTGCTGCCTTTACAGCCTCGCCCATGAGCGCATTAGGGTTGCACTGCATCAGCTGAGGGTCGGAAGTAAACAACTCCATCAAACTGGTGGTGAAGGCGCCTTTGTTGTCCTTCAAAGTGTTCTGCAACAGGCTTTGGTAATAACTATTGTTCATTACCGCCTGAAAATTCTTAACTGCTACAGCCTTCTGAGAAGGCTGTGCCTTTGCTACTGCTGTTTCTGCCATGATTACTTCTCCTCTTCTTTATGATTGATTAATTCCTTAGCGATACCAGCCAAGGCTATAGTCCCCAAAGCAAGGTTGATTTCACCACTTTCCGGAAAAAGTTCTTTTGGATCAACCTCTACGCTATCGTGGCTATCTAACCACTTCTTTATCCGGCTCGAATCCGTTCCGTCCTTCATGCCTCCTCCTAACGCTAGAGTACCCTTGATAAGGTCTTTGTCAACCAACATTTCTAATTTTAAAGTTTCTGCCATGATTTTTATTTACTTATATGTTTGATTAATTCTTCTTTTGTTTTAAACACTTCGCTTTCTTTCCTTGTAGGGAAGACAGCGAACTTATACTGAATAGAGCAAGGTGCCTCACCTATCTGCTGAAAGAATACGCCCACGATGTTTGCACGTCGGATTTTGTACCCATCGAGCAGATAGACTGCATCACCTATATCGAACTTTGTCTTGATTTGCATGATGTGTTTCAATCCATTGTGGCCAGAGCGAAATACTCAACCTTCAGTTTATCATCCTTTGATACTACCAGACGGATTTGCTGACCGCCTGTGCTGAGCGGATGGTTAACACTTTCGCATTCATCAAGCACAACAGGAACCGATACATCATAGAACTGACCGATAGTGCGCGCGATGTCGATTCCGGCATTCACCTTGGCAGCACCATTGAGACGGCTGTAAGGCACACCATTGTGATAACATTCGCAATAAGGTTTCTTTTCGCCATCGAGTTTTGGAAGGAACAGACTCCACTTTACGAAACAGAAGTGCTGATTGACCTTATCTTCGAGAGCCTTGCAAGACAACTGATAGAACTCGTTTGTGATATTGAGTTTATCATCAATATCATCAAGCTGCTCCTGAAAGATGGCTTTATCCTTCTGCGCTGCTTCGATATGAGTCATTGTGTTGTCGTAAGATGCTTTTGAGGCGAGGAGTTCGAGGACTTCATCGTATCTGTCAGCGAGCGGCTTTCGCTCTTCAGCGAGTGATTGAAGTAACTTGTCGTTATCCTCGTTGTTATCTGATGGTTTGTCGAGTTCTGCCTGCAACTCGCCAATCTCTTTTACTACCTGCTGATACTCTTCTTTGGAGGCAAGAATCTCCTCGTAGGTGCTAGGAACATCTGCATCAACATCTGCCTTATGCTTTTCAGCCTCTGATAGGGCTTGGTGAGTCTTGACGAGTTGGTTTGTGGTGGTCTGACGATCATCATTCAGTTTATCCAACTCTTTGTTGAGTTCGGTGTATGCGCTTTGTAGTTTGGCAAACTCATTGTTGAGTTCCTTCATATCCTCTGCCTTGCGAGAGTTGAACCGGTTCTGAGATTCCTGTTTGAGGAGCTGAACATCACCGAGAGGGAGAGCCTGACCGCAATGAGGACAGAAACCGTCCTTATCATCCCATTCCCAAGTGCGCTTGGCAATCTCATCGCTACGCTTGTTTAAGTCGCTAACCTTCTTCTTGCACTCTTCAATCTGAGCGTTTATCTGAACCTCGGTGGTAGGATAGCCACTCATGACGGCTTTGAGGTTATCGACTGTAGATTCTGCCTTGTTGAAGGCTGCGTTGGCGTTGAGAACATCGCTTTGGTGCTTGGTCATGTTATCGGTAGACTCCTTATCTGCGCCCTGCTCCATCATTCGCTTGCGCTTTTCGGCAAACTCAATCTTCTTGCGGATTCCGTCAAGGCGAACTCTGTCTGCTCCACCTGTGCGAATCTGCTGAATCTTGTTGTCAATCTCCACCAATGCTTCTTGGAGATAAGCCTTTTCTTTCTCTAGAGCTTCCCAATCTAGCTTTGGTGGAAGGGTCTTGTCGAGTTCGGCAAGTCTGATAGGGACCGCATCGAGTTCCTTCTGGACTTCTGTACGCTTGTGCTTGAGGTGGTGAAGGATGGCGTCAATGTCTTTCTGTTTGAGGAGTTCAACAAGATAATCGTACTTCTCTTCGCCCTTCGTGATGTCTTCGACTGAAATGTCACCTGCCAACGACTGAAGGAATGCACGCTGATTCTGCCAAGTCATACCAAGGAACAGATTAGGACAGATACACCACGCAAATGGGTCTTCTTGGAAGATTCCGTCAACTACGTTGCTGAAATCTCCGGCGGTAGTCAATTCGCCATCAACATAGTACTTGAAGGTATTGGTGCATTTATCACCTTTCCACTTGTCGGTCAGAACTCGCTTGAACGAGATTTCATCGCCATCTACCGACATAACCAACTCGGAAGAATGCTCTATCTCCTTGATAATATTGTGATTCTCATCGAAGGTTTTGATGTCGAGCTGCATGCCGTTGGTATCGGTACCGAATAATGTGTACATGATGGCGTTGCCGATAGTGCTCTTGCCTCTTCCATTATCTCCCGAGATAAGAGTAAGGTCTTCTCCGAAATCGAAGACTCCTGTGCGGATGCCACAGAAATTTTGCAGTTTAAGTGTCTTGAATAGGATTTTCTTCATTTTTATCTTTGTTTAAAGTTTCTTCTTTTTTCTCTCAGTTCCTTATCGTATTCCTCGAATGCCCTTGCTGTAGCGTAGGTGAACTGGTCGCTGTTGCGCATGGCGTTCAAGATAAGGTTTTTGAGGTCTTCGGGCGATGCGTGCATGAATGCGTACGCCTTCGGAATGGTTTTGTCACCCATGAGGACTATGCAACGGAAATGCTTTGCCTCATCCCCCATCTTGTCAACTATATCAAGTACCTTCTTGATATGATTGAAGAAATTCTGTCTGATATTCTTTTTCATGATTTTGTTTTAAAACCTACCCATGCTCGGGTGTTAACCGAGAAATGGGCAGGGAAAATATATAAACAACAAACTAAGCCTTATCTGTTGATCCTAAACCACTACGAGTGCCGATTACTTTGCCAAGTTCCAAGTTTGTATCTGGAACGTAAGTGAAGGCGCCTTGGCAGATTCGTAGGGAATAAGGGATGATAAACTTGAAACCGAGCAGGCGCATGATGCGATGCTTTAACCTCCATCTGCCCGACTTGACGATGGCATGAACTTCTTCGCCATAGCCGCAATCAATCAAACCGAGAATTACATCAAGGTTTGCTCTAACCTTGCATAGATAGTCGCCATGAAAGAGCCAAGAAGGGAAATAAACATCTAACAACATTCCTTTGCCCGACATGCCACTACGTGGCTGAATCAGCATCTTCATATTTGAAGGAAGTTGTATCTTGAACCCGAGCGGAACGTAAAAGCGCTTGTTTGGAGATACTTCCGTGTCCTTGCTGCAATGAAGGTCGTAAGCGGCATCCGTCTCATACGCCTTTGTTGGGAAACACCCATGTGTTACCAATTCTACATTGATTTTTGTACCTGATTTACTCAT
>OIZP01000505.1_pt1 | contig 24604 bp, 23 predicted proteins | sample 1588531 | NCBI WGS metagenome assembly OIZP01 (sample SAMN03283283) | human gut metagenome | biome: human-associated habitat; material: feces | host: Homo sapiens | place: Peru | collected 2012
TTCTATTCATTATTACTTGAAAAGATATCCGCCACCTCACTGATTATAATAAATGCGGCCGGATCAATATCATGAACAATGTCCTTCATCCGAATCACCTGGTATCTATTGACAACAAAATACAACATCGCTTTATCTCGATTAGAGTATCCTCCTTTTGCACTGACGCGCGTAATACCACTTCCAAATGTTTCAGTCAACGCCTTACATATCTCATGTGGCCACTCTGTCACAATAATTGCACACTTTGCTCTGTCGATACCTTCTACAATAAAGTCAACCGTCTTCAATGCTGCGGAATACGCAACGATCGAATACAATGGAAGCACCCAGCTCTGAAGTACACATCCACAGATAATATATAAAATAATATTATATACCATAACAAATGTTCCTACTGTAACGCCTGCACGTTTTGCAAAAATAACCGCCATAACTTCGATACCATCCATCGCACCGCCATAGCGAATCGCAAGACCGCTTCCAATTCCGGAGATCACACCTCCAAACAGCGCACATAACAATAAGTCTGTTCCTGCAAGCGGTGAAGCAATACTGACATCAATTGGAAAGATATCTGTGATCAGCCATGCACTCGACCTTGGCAAGCTAAAAATTTCAATGGCGAGGCTACTACTTCTTCGCATTCTCTTCCAGTTCCAGCATGTACTTATCAAAGTCAGACATAAATAGCCTATCCTGAATAATACGATATTTTTCAAATTCAGTTTCGGCTTTTGCCTTGGCAATCTCAGCAGTGATTTTACCTGCATCCTGAAGGACCTCCCTGTCATCAGCCATCAGGAATAAATCCAGACGCTTTGCCCAGTCCTCCATTGTCATTGGAATGTGACGTTCCGCACGGTCCTCTGCCAAATCCAAATAAGCGGATACAATACGCTCTAATGAACGCATTTCTTTCTCTGAAAGATAATTCTTCGCAACACTCACATCACTTTTTACGATCTTTCCTTCCGGTGCTGCTGCCCAAGTGGTTAATCCCATATGAGGCTTATCTGCATCGGCTCGCTCATAAATCAACTCCGCTGCTGTATGTCCATGAACCGCATAATGCATCTTGTTTTGAACCTTTGCAAAGAACTGCTTTGTTGTTTTTGCTGTTCGATCATAATCGAGAGCTGTAGCATAGATATCTGTTATCTTCTGATAAAATCTACGCTCAGACAAACGAATCTCACGAATCTGCTCAAGTAAACGGTCAAAGTATTCTACTGTAAGCACAGATCCACCATTTTTCAGACGTTCATCATCCATGACCCAGCCTTTGATGGTGTAGTCCTTCACGATGCCATTGGCCCACTTACGGAATTGAACTGCTCGCTTATTGTTCACCTTAAATCCAACAGCGATAATCATTTGAAGATTGTAATGCTTTGTATCACGAGTCACCTGACGCGAACCTTCGGTTTGAACTATCCGGAAATTCCGGATAGTTGCCTCTTCCTCAAGTTCTGAGTCGGAATAAATCTTCTTAATATGCTCATTGATTGTACGAACATCCACATCATACAGTGTGGCCAGCATCTTCTGTGTCAGCCATATATTTTCATCCTCATAGCGCATTTCAATACTGTCTTGCTGATCACCCACAGAGGCAACATAGGTTAAGTATTCTGCTGCACTGGAACGGATGGTTACTTCGTCTTTTTTCTTTTTCAAATAGGAGGCCTCCTTCCCCAACAAATTACTCTATAATAAACTAATTTCTACATACTCTCATCGTCCGTGACAACGCTTATACTTCTTTCCGCTTCCGCACGGACACAATTCATTGCGGCCTATCTTCTTCGGCCATTTTACTCTTTCCTGAACCATAATAGAAATTTTTCCATCATACATAAGTTCAAGTTCCCTCAGACGATACAAATATTCAGAGATACCCAATATAGCTTGAAACATATGCATAGCTTCATTTTCAAACTGAAGAAGGTATTCTGTTTTCTTTTTTGTTCTGTCTTTCGGATTAGGAATATACGTTATCAGCTGGTCTACTGAATTGTATTCAACATCATTATGACCGATAGCATTTCTCAATTTCGCATTCACGAGTGTTTTCAAAAAGCCTGTGTAAACTTCAGAATCCAAACAGAAATGATATCTTGATGCTTTTGTGAGTTTAATATAGTCCTCCAAAGAATTTACATTCTTCTCAATCGGATTCATAGCATTTATATCAGACCTGTATTTAATATTATTGAGTGCTACAGGTATAACCAACAAATTGCCCAATGCCTCATAAGCATCCAAATAGAACTGTTTTACGCTATCAAAACTACTTGTTGTAGAACCTTCATGTTCAAAATCAAAAGAGTTCTCTTTGCAGTATTGTATAGCTAGTGCAGGTATAAGTCTTTGATATACTGTCATAAACTCATCGTAGACCTTATAGACAAGCTCCTGTAATTCTTCAAGGTGGAACCCATCATGAGAATTAAGAAACTCAATTAAGTTCTTCATTTGTGCTGAATCCATTTTCAATATTCCTGCACTAAATGAAAGATCATTAAGGATATCTTTTCTTAACGCCGAATAAAGACCATGTACCTCAATCATGTGAACAGCTCTCAATGTTTCCGATTCATCTCGACATTGAAAGAACTGACCGGAAAATTCCTTTTGAATCTCTTGGGTTAGATACTTGCTATTATTTTTCGCTAAGGTAAGAATTTTTTTGTAGTTCTTCCACTTTTTAGCGGTTGCATTTAATTGGGATACAGCTTGTACAAATTCTTCATAAGAGTCATCTGTCTTCATACAATTCATATATCGAATGAACGGTGTTACTACCAAGCCCTCTAAGTCGGCTGCTTCTGCTTGTTTTGCTGTTGGAAACTCACCGGAGCATTCAACAACATAATCCGCGTTCTCGTCCTGAGCATCATCAGCATTATCAAAGGAGAAATTTAAACCCGGACAGTCTTGCCCTATTTTCACTTTACCTGACAAGGAAGTTCCACATTTACCGCATGTTACTTCTATCGGATGTTCCTCTTGCCAGCCAACTTGTAAACGCACTCTAGTAATACATCCACAAACTTGGCATTTTATAAAAGTATTAAACACCATGAAAACTTTCTCCTTTCTCCGGATTATATAAACATGTCATCATTCCAAACAAGTTTTACCAAATCAACGAGAACAGCAATTCTCTCAGTAATCTCATTCTTACCAAATGATGCATAAGCTTTAAATCCGAGAGAATTATCAGCAATAAATTTCTTGAATTTAGGGTTATTCTGGTACGCTAATTCACCAAGTGATTCCGTGTAGATATTGCCTTCGTTAGAGCAATACTTCTTAAGCTTATAATCATATTTTGCATCATTTAAGCTTGCATTGATGCTCTTGTGAAGAAGTAATAAAGCACCGATGCTATTTCTCCAACGTCTAAAATCATCTTGGTCAGAATACTCTGCCGTAAACCATTCATAATGCTCTGTAATAATATGCTCAATCTCAAACGGATTCTTTGTTTGAGTATTCATGTAATTACAGTAATTTGAGGCAACACCAGTCTGTTCTTCAATATATCCAGTAATACGCGCAAGGATATTCTTGATATATTTCTTAGTAAAACTGTTCAGTCTTAAATCACTTAATGCTGCTGCCGGGTCAAATGCAAGGTTGATATACTGCTGTTCTAATTTCTGTTTCAATGTAGGTATGTCTGTCATGCGGATATCCTTAGTAACATTGAAAACAAAGTTTTTAATTGTGCTGTAATCAACAGAGCGGTAATTCGTTACTCTGGATACAATCAAAACATCAATAAATCTTGCTACCAGATTAATCTTCTCAATAATAACTGGCCATGAATCTTCATAACATACAGGTGCTAATAATAGCTGTGGCTGTAATGTGAAGTTAACTTGCGCATTGTAATATACATACTTTGTTTCTTCAGCGAACGTTGTTTCTGCCTGACGGATACGCTCATAAACCTCTGCGAATCTTGCAAATTTCTTTATGAACAACTCGAAATCATCAGAGTCATTAAGACCTAGTTTATCACGTTCATCTCGTACCCACTTGTGGAAGGAACCACCGATGATATCAAAGTCCTTATTTACAGCACCGGCTTTTGTCTCACGGATTGTTTCCGCGTAGTGTGCTCTAAGCCAAGCTTTAATAAATGTCTCATCGCCCTTGTCGTCATCTTTCTTTAATGTAAGAACTTTATCTTTCCAAATACCATTCATCTTTTCACGAGAAGAATCGGATTTAATTTCCGAAAGAATATAGCCCTTTAACATTTCTGTAGATGTAAGACTCAAACCACGGTCGTTCATAGTAACAAATACTTTATGAGCATCTTGCTCAGTTGTTGCAACAATCTCAATAAAGAATACTTTCTCCGCAACCCAATCACAGAAATGCAATAACATATCATCTGTAATATCAGCAGGAAAAACATCCTGAATATCCTGATATCGACCATAAAGGTTCTTTACAGACTCTCCGGCACCGGTAGTATCAAAATCAGTATCGTTGAAAATTGCATTCATACAATCCTGACGGTCATCAACATTGATGTTGAAAGACTTAGTACCGAAGGATTCTGAGAAAATCATAGTCTCAATCATGTTATAACTCTGGCCGATAGTCTTTAATCTGTTATTAAGATACATCAGCAATAGTGTCAAAGACGAAAATCTTTGCTGACCATCAATAATCGCATTTTCTCTTCCTGCCAGAACAATGGAGCCCATGAAATATGCGCCATAATCAGCTACAGCTTGTCTTGGATCATCTGTTTTATAATATTCCAAGAATTCTGATGTAAGGTCATCGATCAATTCTTCTATGTGCTTACGCTGCCACATATATTCACGCTGATAATAATGAATAGAATATTTTGTATTCTGTAATAATTGTTTTAGATTCTTAGGCGAACCTTCAATTTTCTTCATTAGGCGTCCTCCTCCAGAAACAGTTTCGGGGCATTAAACCTAATACTTGCTGCTTCTGTCATCACACTCGTGTTTCCACAATCCAACAAAGATAAGCGTAGTCTTAACTCATCAGTGCTTCCATCATGGGCCACATACTCGTCTTTATGTTTTTTGATAAAAGTTGCTGACTCTCTTGAAAAGCCATTTCGCTGCAACAAAATCGTTAATGGATTTGTGGTTCCAAACTCGACATATTCATACCAGTTATTATCAAATTCATCAACATCATGAATCTTTTTATATTCGTTAGAAAACCTCAGAAAATAATTTGAAATACTAAAAAGCACAATATTTTCAATAGCCTCTAGCGTATCAGCAAAAACTACATTCCTGTGTTCCTTCGAATTATCATTATAAATAGTTGGTGGCTGGTATGCTGACACCCAAAAATTCTCCGGATGTTGCTTATGATAATCAATTGCTCTCTGCATGATGTAACTCAGTCCAGAGCCTTCCATCCATTGCGACAGTATTACTGCATACCATTTTCTCTTTGATTCGTTTCCAAGTGTCGATTTCTCGTAAATAGGCCAGTCAAATATTTTTGAGAGCTTGTTGAAAAAGTCAATGATGTCATCATATTTGAAGCCATTTTTAGAAGACGGATATTCCAACCCGTTCTTAATGGCTATAATTAGCCTCTTGGTCTGGTCTACAGAAGTATTAATATCATCATCCGGCAATGTAGGTGAACTATTGAACTTTTCTCTAATCTGTTGCTCATCCTCTACTGTTAGGAAATCTGAAAACTCCCTATGTACAAGGCTATCACGTTCTTCCATAATATCTCTTAAAAGAATAAGGCCAAACTTGCGCATCATTACATAGGATTCTTCTGACTGGTCCTCTCTGCGCTTTGGAATTTCCGAGCTACCACTCTTAAGAATTTCTGCAATATACTTCTTTTCTACTCGTTTGAGAGCTTGCGGATTGCTTTCAATTGACAGTTCTTGTTCCGGTATCGGCTCTTGAAGCATCTCAATATAGCTTTCCGATGATACAGACTTTTCATCTGAAACGAAAAATACATTTCCATATAGGTTATAGCTGATACGACCAACTCGACCAATCAAGTTCCTAAAATCCACCGGATTCATTTTTCTTCTAAAAATTTTATTGTCTGTAATAAAAAGATTATCTGCAGGTAAATTAACACCCTCAAGAAGTGTGCTTGTGCAAAACATTATGGTGATATTTCCCTTTTGAAACAAATCTTCTATACGAGTACGTATGGAAGCAGGCAAATACCCAATATGATAAGCTACGCCCTTCTTTATCATACTGGCGAGATAATAATCTCCGTGCACTTCCTGCATAATATCTTTTGAAAGTGAATCTAGTTCCGGATCATTCTTATCAAGAATACCTCTTGATTCAGCAAAGCTCCTTGCTGCAGCTATTGCCTTTGCACGACCATTGTAATATACAATAGTTTGACTGCGCTTCTCTGGCGGTAATCGTAGATTTTTTCCTTCAAACAATAACAGCATATCATTAAGAGTGACATCTAACTTTTTTATAGAAGCAATCTGAATACGATGATTTGTTCGCTCGTTATAGACCGAAATATTATTATTGATAAGATCCATAAGAAACTTTATCTGCACAACCGGAGAATATGTAGTAGCCAGTTTACTCTCATCACTGCTTTCAATGACTTCATTCATTAATCGTAAATAGACCTGCGGATTAGGAATATTCGGTGATGCAAAAATAAAATGAGGTTTCTTCTCCTTCTGCAACAGCATATCAACCACTTTATAGTAGAATGGACCTCTGCTATTTTTTCCTGAAAGTTTATGTGCTTCATCAACAAATAGATAATCCACTTCCAATGACGGATTGCTAATTAGCAAATAAAGCAAACGTTCTGGAGTAAGTACAAAAATAAAATTATGATTTTCTTCCAGTGCGATGTCGCTTGCCGCAGTTACAACTCTATAATTACACCGTTTAAGGTTATCTTCCAGATCGTTAATTATTTTAGACCGGACTTCATTGATTAGTGCTTTGGTCGGCACTATAAGCGCATAGTTTTTCTTCGCTCCATGCAAAATTTCGTCTTTGATAAACATTCTCATTATAAAAGACTTTCCCATTGATGTTGGACCAGAATAACTAAAACATGGATCTGTCAAATGATCATATGCTTCTTTTTGAGCACTGAAAAACTTCATTTCCGGTGCTGCTGGAATCGTCAAATAATCATTTCTGAACTGTTCAAATATCTTTTCAAACACATTAATATCCTGATATTCAGAATTGATAATCTGCAACCCTTGATGATTGCCAGCACTCGAAAAAACAGAACCGGCGTATAGCTTTACCAATGCGTCTTCTGGGTGCAACTCACTTAAAAGAATAATTAACTCCTGAGCCCACATCTTATGACTATCACTATTGGTCGGATGAGTAGATTTTGACAGTAAATCTGCAAATCTGAGTGCATCCTTCAAATTATATTCTCTTTGCCCACCTTGAATCTGAAAGAGCTTTAATGCGTAATTAAACAGGATATTCTCATGAAGTTCATTTAAGTAGGCATTGCTTTCGATGTCGACAAATATAGCTTCACCTAATGTTTTCTTATCGTTCATAGGTCAACATCTCCTTTCAATACCGCTTCCATGATATCCTTCTTATCCGTTTCACCATCATTAAAAGGCAGAACATAGAAATAGAATGAATGCAAATTCAAATTATTGTCACTGATTTTCTGGAGAATATAGTCAATATTACGTCGAATATCCTCCTGCATTTTTTCCTCAACTATTTCCGGAAACTCTGCGATACTATATTGATTCGGGTCCAAGCCAATTGTATAACCCAAGAAAATACCATATGAAGTATTATAATTGACCGTTGGATTAGGCGATGGAATAAAAATCTGTTTAGCGAGTTCAACTTCGTCATCATTTAGGAGTCTGTCGAAAATGACATTGTCAACCATATGCAATTCTTTATCTTCGTTCTTTTCTATCTCGACAATGCTCTCAAAGGCCGCATCAATTGCATATGTTAGATCTCCTACAATACTTGAAGCTCCAAATACTACCTGATGATATGGCACCCCGGATACACCACTTGTCAGCAGATGGATTCCATCACATGAACTTGCATACTGCTTAGCGTCAATAGATAACTCCACCCGGCTCATTAACTTAGGTGCCTTTAGCTTTTCCTCTAAAAATGAATATAGTAACAGTTCTCCCAGCTCGGAGCCTGTACCCTTTATGTCTGCTCCACCATTCTTCCGAAGCACTCTCAATGCCTGCGATACAATTGCATATGCGTCCCCGTTTACTTTAAAATGCTCAATTTTGGCACGAGAAAACACATAATCTCCAATATTTCTATAAAGGAGCTTCTTCATCTCTTCCGGATTAAATTTATTATTGCGTATATTCAAGTGAAAAAGGCGCAGCTCACCCTGCGTTATCCACGATACCGGACTTGATTGTGTTACTTCACAAAATACCGCATCAAAATCTCCGTGTACAGTTTTAGATAAATTATCACTCATGCTGCGCCTCCTTCATTATTCTTTCTTTGCTCCGTATGGCGTAGGCGACTCAGCTACCATACTTGCATTTGTTTCAACTTGTGGGTATTCAATAATCTTTGAACCACTCTTTGGGTCATAGGTCATATTGAATACCATATCAGAGAGCCATTTCTTAAAAGACGGATTGTCCTGAAATTGTTTAAATAGCTCCATATTGTCGGCCATCACCGAGAAGATGACCTGCTGCAAGGCTCGTTCACTTTCCATACGAGCATTTTGTTTATCAGAATTTTTCATTGCATTTTGATAGCGTTCATCTTTTGCCACCATGTCCGGAATTGCTACAATCTGGCGTCTAACGTTGTCAGGTTCTTTCCAGTCAATATTCCCAAACATATCATTAAAGTCACTTAGAATAATTGAAAGCAGGTCCATTTCCGGATTTACGATATGACCACTTTTCCCTGCTGGAACAGGTGCGACCTCTGCATCTTCATCTGCCAACTTAATTGACATTGACTCTTGTGCCTCCAGCCTATAGCTATCAAGATCAATAACATCTAAAATTCCCTCCGAAAAATCGTCATCGCGTGGTGACGGAAGTTTCGGAATAAGCAGATTCAAGAAAATAGATAAGCGTTCCCATTCAGCATTTCCATATGGAAGAATTGCCCCAAGAAAGCCATAGGTTCGACAAAAAGCCTTTGCAGAACTCTTGAACTTAATCTGGTCTTCTGTATCCAAGTCCTTATAAATCACAGCGCATGTATCAAGAATAGGGTCAAGTTTATCTCTTTCTGCACCATCAAGATACAGATTTACCAGCTGTTCTACATTTTCCTCTGAATAGACCTGATATTCTTCCATTGTCGCTATCAAATCATACAGCTTATTAGGGTCAGTTTCACCAGAAAGCAATGTTGTTCTATAATATCTAGAGAAAGACTTCTCTATCATGTCAGGACTGTTTGCAAAATCCAGCACGAAAGTATCATGTTTCTGCGGATGACATCTATTCAACCTAGACAATGTCTGAACAGCCTTAATATCATAAAGCATCTTATCTACATACATTGTATGTAACAGAGGCTCATCGAAACCAGTCTGGAACATATCAGCAACAATAAGCATTCGGTATGGATCGGTCTTAAGCATCTTTGAAATCTTTGCATCTGGAAAACCGTTTAATCCGGCAGATGTCAACGCAGGTTCTTGATCTTGATATTTATGCTCTCCAGAGAAAGCAACTATTGTCTTATAAGGACTGTGTCTGGCTGAAAGGCATTTATTAATTGCATAGTAATATTCTATACAACGAGAAATACTCGATGTTACAACCATAGCACGAGCTTGTCCACCGATCTTCCCCTTTGAAATAACCTGCTCGTGAAAATGTTCAACCATCATTTCTGCTTTCTGCGAGATAGTATAACTATCACTTTCGACAAAAGCACGTAGCTTTTTCTGGGCACGTTTCTTATCAAACATCGGATCATCCTGCACCGTCTTCATCAACTTATAGTAACTTGAAATTGGTGTGTAATATTTCAGCACATCAAGAATAAAGCCTTCTTGAATTGCCTGTTTCATTGTGTACGAGTGGAATGGTCTGTGCTGCGCTTCTCCATCTTCGTTCAAAACAGGATTACCGTTTTCATCAACAACAAGTGTGCCAAAAGTCTCCAATGTCTTGTTCTTTGGAGTTGCTGTAAATGCAAAATAACTGGCGTTCGGAAGCAATTTACGTCCTTCCATCATAGCGTTTATTTTATCTTCATTATCCATTTCATCCTCCGAAGCAAGGCCTGAAAGTGCCAAGTTCATCTGAGCGGAGTTCCGTCCATTTTGACCGGAATGAGCCTCATCAATGATAACAGCAAAATGATTCGTCTTATGTGCAGCACCTATATCGGGAACGACATATGGGAACTTTTCCACTGTAGTGATAATAATTCTCTTGCCAGCTTGGATAGCTTTTCTTAGATCTCCTGAATGTTCTGCCCATGCAACCGTATTAGCTACCTGCATGAACTGCTTGATATTGTCTCGAATCTGCTTATCAAGGATGCGGCGGTCAGTGACAACAAGTACAGAATCAATCATTGGATGTCCATCTTTTTCGAGGCCAATAAGCTGATGCGCCAACCATGCTATTGAATTAGATTTTCCGGAGCCTGCACTATGCTGAATCAGATATCTCTTTCCCACACCATTAGCTTTAACGTCTGCAAGTAGTTTTTCTACACAATCCAACTGATGATAACGAGGAAAAATCTGCTTTACTGATTTTTTCTTGGTTTCAGGATCTTCTTCAATAACAACCTGTGCATAATTTTCAATGATGCGACTAAGTTTATCCTTAGTAAGAATCTTCTTCCAAAGATAATCAGTCATAAGTCCATCCAGGTTTGGTGGGTTACCAGCTCCATCGTTATAACCTTTATCAAATGGGAGAAACCAACTCTTCTTTCCATCCAATTTCGTACAGAACTTAATACGTGCATCATCTACAGCAAAATGCACCATGCAACGTTTGAACTGGAACAATAGCTCTCGTGGATCACGATCATCCTTATACTGTTGAACTGCGTCATCAACATTCTGCTTCGTGAGTTGGTTCTTCAACTCAAAAGTGATAACTGGAAGTCCATTGATAAATATACACATATCCAATGCCAGTCTTGTAGAATCATTTGAATACATCAGCTGGCGAGTTACACTGAAAATATTCTTCTCGTACATTTCTTTCGCCTTAGCATTATTTTCAGTAGGCGTAAGATAGAACATAATCAGATTTGCAGGGTACACCTTCACCCCATTACGAAGTACATCAATGACACCTCTCTTTGCAATTTCGCCCTGCAGACGATTCAAAAACTGCTTCTTTTTCATATCAGTTTTGAATGTACCGAGCTTTTCTAATGCTTCCGGCTGCGTATCCTGAAGGAAGCGGAATAAGCGTGTATCATCAATGGCATAATCGCGGTTGTAATCGGCATTCGTTCCTTGTTCATAGCCATTCTGCTCGACCAACCACTTCACAATCAAAGACTCAAGTCCACTTTCTTTCGTATTAGAAAACACCACTTTTACACCTCCTCATCGTTAGGATCTGCATCCTCATCGTCCTCAATAAAATCTTCATCAAGTTCTTCTGCAGTCTTTTCTGGAATATATTCCTCTGATAAATCGACCTGCCCTGTTACTGCATCTGATATAATTCTAATTTTAAGTTCTTCCAATAATTTAATGTTCTGTTCTTCTGTCTGAATAGCATCATCGACTTTTTTCAATAAATTATGGATCTTAGATAGTATCATTTCCTGACTTTCAACAGTAGGGATTCCCAATGAGAAATTTTTAATATAATCCACAGATATTCTCTTCTGTCCAGCTGATCCTGTCATAATTTTCTCACCCAGCAATCGAAATGGACGAGTCATTGTAATCAAATATAAATACTCAGAAAGAATCTTTTCAGATGGACGAATATTTATAAATTCTGTAGTTCCAAAGCCAATAGGTGTATCTAAATTTGATAAATCAGCGCCCTTCCCATTCTCAAAGCACGGAGTTATTTTAGCAACGACAACATCTCCTTTAGCAAATGAAGAGTACCCCGTTTTAACCTGTTGTAATTCCTTTTTGATCGAATTATCAATTTCACCCGTAGCTGAAACGTTTTCCATAGGCAAGAATGTAACAAGTTCCTTGTCATTCATCTTTTTTACAGCGTCCGCTATTGAAGCATTAACTTTTGCTATTCTTTTTAACGGGAGCACCTCCCAATCTTTAGGGATGTTTCCAAGCCAGTATATACCGCTATCCTTTGTTTCAGTATCTCCAAAGCCATACAAAATGCCGTCGTCAATGATCGCTTTTCTTTGCTCCTTAAGCAAACGTATTTCTTTGCGTTTGCTAGAAATAACTTTATTAAGTTTTCCTATCTTCCAGTCCAAATATCGAACAATTTGATCTTGCTCTAATTTAGGTGGAATCGGCAAAATTACATTGCCCAAGTAATCCATAGAAATTCGCATTCTGACAGATGTGAGAACGCCTTCATCACTTTCATGCATCAATATTCCTTTTCCTAAGCCGAGGAGGCTTCTTTGAAAAGTCTTTAGTCGAAAAATATAGTGGTAGTACCAAATATTAATATCTTCTGTACGAGGATATAATGCGTAGTATACTGGACTGATTGCTCCAGACCAGCTTGATACTCCAGCGGCACCGGAAACAACATTCATACAATTAACCAGTAAGTCCCCAGGATGCGCAATATTGTATTTTGTTAAATCATCTTTCGGCTTATTACCTCCTACGCCTTCTTTCTCGGAATGAGGAACTACACCTTGCTTTGCTGTTAATGAAAGTAAAAAATCAGTTTTTATTGGATTGTTACGTTCTTTTCGCTCTTGTAATATACGCTTCAGTCGTAAACTATCCCAGTGAGAAGGAATAACGTCACACCATTGTTCATTAAATGAGCTGTATTGCTTATAGGTTGCCATATTTATTTTTCGCCTCCTATAATTTCCTCTAGCATGCTGTTTGTTTGTCTTAACGACTCTTTCAACTCAAATGCAATTTCATCCTTACTCTTAATGTTAATCTTCTTTTTGAAATACTTATTGAAGATTATTTCATATCCTATCTTCGTCTTTGTTGTATTAACCCAAGCATCTGGCGCAAATGGAAAAACTTCCGTTTGCATAAAATTGTCAATACCGCCTTCGTAATTAAACGGAATAATCTCTGTATCTCGAAGATCCGCATCACTCTCATTTTTCACTACTTTTGTCTTTGGATCTTTTTCAGTAATATATGGACGAATTTTCTTTAATAAAGTTGCTTTTAAACCTGTTCGTTTAGCAAACAATTTCCAATCATCTAAAGGTGTATCTTCACTCAATGATTTTATAGCACTTTCAAAAGCAGCTTTCTCTGAAGCAGTCAATCCAGCATCTTTTATTGAACGGTTAGGATACACACGTAATCTTACAGGCCTTTCAACAGTGATATACCAATATCCGAAATCACTGTTATTATAAATATGGCTATATTCGTTCTCTTCCATCTTTAAGAACAAGTCTATAATTGCTCGTCTCTGTTCAGGGGATAACTCACAATTCTTTTTCCCCATATTTCGTCCCAGTGGTGTTTTAAATGATGATGCATCTATTAGCTGTATTTTTCCTTTTCGTCTATCCTCTTTTTTATTGGAAAGAATCCAAATGAATGTACCAATTCCTGTGTTATAAAACATATTATCTGGCAGGGATATAATTGCCTCTACTAAATCGTTTTCGATTAAGTACCTTCTTGCATTACTCTCGCCACTTCCTGCTTCTCCTGTGAACAAGGAAGATCCGTTATGTACTTCAGCAATGCGACTTCCTAAAGGAGTATCTTTTTTCATTTTTGCAACATTATTTAACAGAAACAGCAACTGTCCATCACTAGTTCTAGGAACCATGGTTAACTGTGTTCCATCATCCAAATATGCGTTAAACCTGCTATCTAAAATATCTTTTTTTCCACCCATTTTTTCCGCATCAGTTTTCCAACTTTTACCGTAAGGCGGATTGGCTAACATAAAATCAAATTGTCTAGATGCATTACCATCAGCAGATAAAGTTGAACCATAAGCAATATGATCCGCTTGATCTCCATCACCTTTCAGAAGCATATCAGCTTTACAAATAGCATATGTTTCAGGCTGAACTTCTTGTCCAAACAAGTGAATTGATACTTCCTTATTTCTTCTCTTCGCTAGTGTCATTAATCTATCTTGGGCAACTGTTAACATTCCACCAGTGCCGCATGCACCATCATAGCAAGAATATGTCGCATCTTTAATTTCATCAGCTATAGGAATGAAAATAAGGTCTGCCATTAAATCAACGACATCTCTCGGTGTCCAGTGTTCACCAGCCTCTTCATTATTAGCTTCATTAAACTTACGTACTAGTTCTTCAAAAACAGTACCCATGCCATGATTATCCAATGCAGGCAGCTTGATGGTCGTCATTGTATCATCTGTATAAACCGGTTTTGGGCTCAGGTTGATGGTCGGAGAAACAAACTTTTCAATAACAGCACCAAGAATGTCTGCATCAATCATTGTATCAATCTGATTACGAAACTTAAATTTCTCCAAAATTTCCTGAACATTAGGAGAAAAGCCATCAAGATATGCTTCAAAATCAGCTTTAAGTGTCTGTTTCTTTGCACGACTTGTCAGATCTTTCAGTAAGAACGGAGAAGCATTGCAAAACGCCTGATCTGCAGCATTGCACAGGGCCGGCCACTGGTTTGTAATACCAGCCTTATCCATAGTATCTTTCATTTTAAGAACGTCTGTTTTTGTATCTTCTAACATTGCATCCAAACGACGAATAACTGTCATCGGGAGAATGACGTCACGATACTTACCACGTACATATACATCTCTTAAACAATCATCTGCAATTCCCCAAATAAAACTCACTATTGAGTTTTGAATTTGATTATCCATATAAATTTACCTTTCACCTTTCATCTGTTTGCTTTGTAACCTTATCAATTTTAAATTATTAGGTGTCCATTAATCTGGTCTCATTAATTTTCTGTGCTAGAATTGTCATCAGCAGCCCCTCCGGAGCGAATCCAATCATCAACTTCTGATAACTTAAATTTCCAGAGGCGGCCCACCTTATAGGCAGGCATATTTCTTTTTGCAATCCATTGTAAAATCGTATCTCTTCCAACCCCAAGATACTCCTGCACTTCTTTAAGTGTCGACCATTTTTCAATAATCTGTTCTTTCACTTTGAACCTCCGTTTTAGTCTCTTTTATACTTAGCATCTATAGTTACACTAAAAATTGTTTCTCTTTCTGGAAAACAGTTCTGTCCATCAGCATCCTGCATTTCCCATTTACAATATGTAATTCCGTCAAAGCCACGGCCATCAATGGTCGTGGTTATTTTTATGCTCTGATTCGGCCTTACATCCGGTAATTCAATGACAGATGGATTAGCTTCCGGGCGGTCTTTTTCACCTCTCATATAAACGAGTTTTCTTCCAGCCCAGATCAGCTTTCCTGTATTCATGATTTCCCACTGATGAAAGACTTTATCATAGCTTTGAATCACGTGAGTTCGATTGTAAAACGCATTAACACTATCCCCATTGTATAAAGGCTGCGGCAATACACCTGTTATTTCTTCGTTGGTGTTTGCTTTCTCAGCTTCATATGTCATAGCAAGAATATCGTCAACATCGTCTGTCCCATTAATCAATTCCTGCATCTGACGGGTCAACGCAACACATAGCGCTTTTTTATTACAATCTGTTTTTTCCGGAATACCAAAGTCAATGATTACTCCCTCTTCATCTGTAATGTTCTCCTCAAAAAAAGTTATTAACTCTTGCGTTCTATCCGTACTAGCAAATCCTGATTTCAGCTCATCTGTAAAAGGTTTTCCGCCAGAATACAGCTGCTTCGCATAACTATCAGAAATATAACCATTTCCAGCAGCTTTGAACATTTCTTTCACAAAAGCTTTTTGACTTTTAATTTTTTTGCAATAAGGTCTTACGCCTTTGCAAAGCCTTGAAAGATTCAATCTGGCACCTCCTTTTCTGAGTAAATATAGTTTCTCATTTTTATTATATTACTTAAACCAGCAAAAATCAACCCATTGTGACATTAACAATTTGTAAATCATTATAAACCAACTTTAACCGACATTTGATATGAGTGTCTTCATAAGTGTCCAAAGTGTCTTTTTTCAGTGTTCTGCCCCAATTTCAAGTGTCTTTTCCAATTGATAAACTTAAATCATCAAGATTAAGGCAGGTGATTTTAATGACAAAATCAGAAAAAAGAATGTGGCTCACCAACATCGAGAATGCCGCTGATGCTGTGGCAGCCGAGTATGGTTCTGAAGTAGCCCAATCTGTATTCCAACGTTACGACGCTCATGGAACATACGATTTAAGCCCTTGCTACTACAGTGAAGTTTTCGCTGATTTGGAGCTTATCGCAAACGACAACTAAAACAAAACGCCCTGAGCAAGGCGTAAAACTACTTTCTTGATCATCAACTCACCATCTTCGTGGCCACGTGGTGTGTTCGTAGCTGATGAACAAGAGAACATTATCAATAGAGTGCCAGCTTACGAACGGCTGGTCACCGAAAAGAAGCGGAGTTATCCGCATGAGGTGACCATCTTATGAAAAACACTGGCAGCCATAACGGTTATCTCCGCTTCGGTTCAAATGCCGAAAGGAGAAAATCGAATGGCAATCAAAGACAATCAAAGTAAACAATACCGTATCTACATTAAGGAATCTAAGAGTTGGGTGGATGTCAACAAGGAATTCTACACTAATTACTATCGTGACATCAATTCCTATCGCAAACGTCAGCAGGAACATGGCCGTTGTGTCTGCCCTGCAAGCAAACGCTATTTATGCGACATAGACTGTATGACCTGTCCGTATGCTAAGGCTGGCGACCAGCTTTCTCTTGATAACACCGTAAGCGACGGTGAAGGAAATGAAAAGAGCTGGCTTGATGACATGCCGGATGAATCCGTAGCTATCGCTGAATTAATGGAGGACGCAGAACTTCTTCGTGCCCTCTATGCAAAGCTGAATGAGCTGGACCCGGAAGGTCGTCTTATCTGTCAGCTTATTATGGAAGGAAAATCTGAGCGTGACTGTGGCAAGGAAATGGGGCTCTCCCGTAATACCTTTGTATACCGCAGAGACAAGCTACTCCAGAAGCTTCGCTCAGATCTGAAAGATTACATCTAATTTGAATGGTCGTCCTCTGATATTTCAGGGGACGATTTTTCTTTTCAAAAAACTTTTTATAATTTTTCGGCCAAACGGCCATCTCACCTCCATTGAGTAGTGTAAGGCGAAACAAAGTGACCTACAGAAAGCGAGGTGAACACAGTGAATCAGACCTTTCACAACAGAAGCGGCACTGACGCAGAAATAATTGCTACCCTCACAGCAATCAGTCAGGTATCCGCAAGAATGGCGAAGAATCTCAGACGCATCGCCGCACACAGACAATCCGAGGAAGGAGGAACAACAAATGTCAAAAATGAACGATATGGCTATGACCATCGAAGAACTGAGAAATGCTGCCGCTGCTATTAACGATGCAGCAAACTGGCTTGCACAGCAGTTTTCATCTGATATTCAGCAGCAAAGAAAAAACATCGCTGCTAATACAGAGGAGAAAGCAAAACCTGCACTGACCCTTGAAGAGGTTCGAGCTGTTCTGGCTGACAAATCTCGTGCTGGACATACGGCAGAGATTCGAAAGCTTCTTAAAAAATACGGTGCAAACAAGCTGTCACTCGTAAACCCAAAACATTATGAAGCCCTGCTCAGGGAAGCGGAGGTGCTCTAATATGCCACCAAAAGGACATGCACTCCTCTCCGCATCCTCTTCTGACAGATGGCTTCACTGCCCACCGTCAGCAAGGCTCTGCGAAACCTATGAGGATAAAGGTAGTGATTATGCTGCTGAGGTACCGACGCACACGCTCTTTGTGAGTACAAGCTTCGTAAAACTCTCGGCATGAAAGCTACTGATCCAACAAAAAGCCTAAATTGGTACAACGCCGAAATGGAAGATTATGCCACAGGGTACGCCAGCTTTATTATGGAGCTTTTGGAAGATGCCAAGCAGACCTGCTCTGATCCAGTTGTTCTGATTGAACAACGAGTGGACTTCTCCCGTTGGGTAGAACAAGGTTTCGGAACCTCAGATGCTATTCTCATCAGTGATGGAACTATGCATGTGATTGACTACAAACACGGTCTTGGAATCCTTGTTTCCGCTGAAGACAATCCGCAGATGAAATGCTACGCTCTTGGCGCTCTGGAACTTTTCGATGATATTTATGACATCGATACGGTCAGCATGACCATCTACCATCCTAGACGTCAGAACGTTTCTACCTATGAAGTCAGTAAGGATGACCTGTATCAGTGGGCCAATGAAGTTCTGAAACCTACCGCTGACCTCGCCTTCGCCGGTGATGGAAATTTTCTGTGCGGTGAATGGTGCGGATTCTGTAAGGCAAAGCATGAATGCCGGGCCAGATCGGAAGCCAATCTTCTACTCGCACAGCACGATTTCAAACTACCACCTCTGTTGGAAGATTCGGAAATCGAAGTTATCCTTTCCCGTGTCGATGAACTAGTCTCCTGGGCCAACGACATCAAGGAGTATGCACTTCAGCAGGCAATTAGCGGTAAAGAATGGACAGGCTGGAAACTGGTCGAGGGTCGCTCCAACCGCAGATATACCAACGAAGACGCTGTATCGAAGGCCGTCGAAGCTGCTGGTTTTGACCCTTATGAAAAGAAGCTACTTGGTATCACTGCTATGCAGAAGCTACTCGGCAAATCTCGCTTCGAGGAAATCCTTGCAGCCTATATTGAAATGCCACAAAGCAAACCTACTCTTGTGCCGGAAAGCGATAAACGCCCGGCAATGAACACAGCAAAAAATGATTTTATGGAGGAATATGACAATGAGTAAAAATGTAAAAATGACAAATCCCACGAAGGTTATCACTGGTCCTAACACACGCTGGAGCTACGCCAACGTCTGGGAACCTAAGTCCATCAACGGTGGCACTCCGAAGTATAGCGTCAGCCTGATTATCCCGAAGTCCGACACCAAAACTGTCGCAAAGATTGAAGCTGCTATCGAGGCTGCATACCGTGAAGGTGAAGCAAAGCTCAAGGGCAATGGTAAGTCCGTACCTGTTCTTTCCGTACTTAAAACGCCACTTCGTGATGGAGATCTTGAAAGGCCGGATGATCCTGCATACGCTGGCAGCTACTTTGTGAATGCAAATGCAACCTCTGCACCTGGTATCGTAGATGCAGACCGCAATCCTATCCTCACTCGTTCTGAGGTTTACTCTGGAGTCTACGGTCGTGCCAGCATCAGTTTTTACGCTTTCAACAGCTCTGGCAATAAAGGCATCGCCTGCGGCCTTAACAATCTGCAGAAGATTCGTGATGGCGAGCCTCTTGGCGGTAAGGCATCTGCTGAATCTGACTTTGCAACTGATGACGACGATGATTTTCTTGACTAATGGAGGTAGCAAACTATGGAGACAATCGTGATTAGCACAATTCTTGTAAACATCTGTATCGGCTGCTTCGCTTGCGTCGGTCTTACTACTGCAATCTCTATGATTCAGAGTATCATCAACGACCACAAACGTAAAAAGCGTGAGCAGGAAAAAGACAAGCACGACCTCGAATACCACGAAAAGCGCATGAAAGACTTTAAGTAATCTATCAACCTGCTGGCGGTAGGCTCACTGCCGCCAGCACATTTTCTGACAAAAGGAGACAATCTATGAATGAATTTGCAGATATTTTAAATCTATTTATTGCTAATGTCATCGCCTATACCTTTTTTGTAGCAGTATACGGCTTCATCATCTATAACGTAGGAAAAATCATTTTTTACCTTGTTCGTTATGCGGTATACCACATTCGTCGTGACATCAATAAATACAAATCCAATAAAGATAAGCATTAACACGTCAGGCGGCAGGAATTTCTCTGCTGCCTGTTTTGTAGAAAGGACAATCTCATGAAAACACTTAGTATCGATATTGAAACCTACAGTGATGTGCCACTTCAGAAAACTGGAGTATATCGCTATGTAGAGTCACCTGATTTTGAAATCTTACTTGGTCCTATGTCAAGAAAAAGTACAAATTAAATGTAACCAATTTTCCTTTTTTGTAATTGTTAACTCGCTAAGTTTGTTACGTCCGTTTCCAAGTTTTTCAGATATTGTTCCTCCTATTCATTTGGAGACAAATATCCACAATGACTATGAATACGGACTGTATTATAGAATGTTTCAATATATTCAAAAATTAGTTTATATGCATGAGTGTAGTTGAAAATTTTGAATCGATTAATCCACTCTCGTTTCAGAAGAGCATGGAACGATTCTATGCAGGCATTGTCCCATGGATAAGCTTTCTTGGAATAGCTGTGAATCATTCCAGCGGTTGCCTTGTGGAATGCCTCTGATACATATTGGCATCCTCTGTCACAATGAAAAATCAGCGGATTTTCAATATGTCTGGACTGTTTTGCTTTTTCAATACATTTTACTACATGAGATGCCTCCAGCGTTTCACTTAGTACCCAGGAAACAATTTTTCTGGAATATAAATCCATAATGCTTGTGAGATATACAAATCCTTCAAACGTCCAAATATAAGTGATATCAGAGTACCATACCGCATCGGGATGTTCTGGGTTAAATTGTTCATTTAAAATATTTTTTAGTTTCTGGCTTAGGTCGGAATCAATAGTTGTTTGAATATATGGTTTAACCCATTGTGCTTTTATTTCCATTTGACGCATATAATTTCCTACTGTTTTTTCAGCGACATGTTCTCCGGATTTCCGTAATTCTGCTGTAATTTTAGGAGCTCCATAATTTTGATGTGAATCCTCATAAATCTTTTGGATTTTCTCTTTTAAAACAGTTCGACGAATAGACGTGTCCGAAGGAACCCGCTTCTTCCATGCATTATAACCAGATCGTGAAACGTCTAATTTTTTCAGTATTCCGCTGACAGAAACTTGACGTTTCACAGGCAGCTTGTTAATTTCGCCTACATACGTAGATGTAGCAGCATAAAGAGTTTTTGTCATTTTCCCAGAATACCGATTGCTTTTTTTAATACTTCAAGTGCATCCTTTGTATCTCGTAATTCTCGCTGCAAACGAGCAATTTCTTTTGCCTCATCACTTGCATAATTGCCTGATCCACGAGTCGGAACAGCTCCTTCATGATTCTTTGCTGATTTCATCCAATTCTTCAGTGCCGACTCACTGATTCCGAGATTTTCAGCACATTTACGGAGTGCCATCTCTGGATGCTCTAATCGATACCTTACTGCATCTTCTTTAAACTCCTGTGAATATTTTGTACCTTTTGCCATAACCATTCTCCTCCTTGCTCTATGACTATCATATAATATTTATTGAAAATGGTCATGTTTATTTTGTACTATTTATATTCTACCACCAGAGCTTTCCAAAACCACTTCCGGCGGCGGCACTGCTTCTACTTCACAAATGTATCGTGTCCGCAAAACTTGGTCTGATTCCAAGAGTCAGCTTGGTGCCTACAAGGTGCTGTCCAATGCTAAGAAAAAGGCAAGGTGCAAATCAACCACAATCGCTTCCTTGGCTATACAAAGGACGCAGATGGGAATTCGGTCATTGATCCAGAACAGGCTGAAACTGTAAAGCGTATTTATCGAGAATATTTAGAAGGTTTAAGTATGGACAAGATTGCCGCAGGTCTGGAGCGTGACGGTATTCTTACCGGTGCCGGAGGGAAAAAGTGGCACACAAGCACCATCAACAAAATTCTCCGTAACGAAAAATACATCGGTGATGCCCTGCTCCAAAAGACCTACACCACCGACTTTCTAAACAAGACCAGAGTTAAAAATAACGGTCTTGTTCCACAATACTATGTAGAAGGCGATCACGAAGCCATTATTCCGAAGGACATTTACCTGCAGGTACAGGAAGAACTTGTCCGCAGACGAGTGGTGAAAACCAGTGCCAATAGCAAGAAACGAAGCTATAGTTGCAACCACTGCTTCTCCCAAATCGTCATCTGCGGAGAATGCGGCGAAATGTTCCGAAGGCTCCACTGGAACAACCGTGGCGTCAAATCAATTGTCTGGCGCTGCATCAGCAGGTTAGAATCCACCGGGCTTGAATGCCACGCTCGAACCATCAATGAGTTAATCCTTCAGGATGCTGTTGTCAAAGCCATCAATCAAATGCTCGGTGACAAAAGTAACTATCAGGCGCAGCTCCAGCTTAACATTGCCGCAGTCATCCGAGCTTCACAGGCAACAGCTATTGACAGCATTGACGAGAAACTGATGGCTCTACAACAAGAGTTGATCCAGAAAGCCAACAGCAAAGAGGACTACGACGAAATAGCGGATGAGATCTTCAGACTCCGAGAACTTCGCCAGAAAACCACTGTTGATACTGCCGCAAGGGATGAACAGATAAAGAGAATTAACGACTTGCAGGATTACATTTCGCAACAGACCACCTATCTTACAGAATTCGATGAAGCACTAGTGCGACGCTGGATCAAGCAGATCACCATCTGGGATGACCACACCACCGTGGAACTAAAATCCGGCGTCAGCATTGATGTTGATGCATAACTTCATAGATGTGCAAAACCCTCCTGACCGCGATGGCCGGGAGGGTTGTTTTTTATTTACTCCAAGGTAAAAATTCCGAAATAAAATTCGGTATCTGATTAACATTAAGTATCCATGAAATCACTATTATTATGGCAATAATCAAGCATGCAATATTCATTGCTTTGACACTGAATAGTTTTGCGTTTTTTTCGTTTATAGTAAAAATGAATTTAACCAAAATATAAATCACATTAATAAGAACAAACGCCAAAAAGTCAACAACCAGCAACAATCGAAAAACACTAACCGCAGAAATATTCTGCAAAACAGATGTTGAAAATGTAATTCCCCCAACAAAAGCAAGTACAATAGAAGCGAAAATACCAAGTATGGAGATGTATTCTTTTTCAACGCCTTTTATCTGTTTTTGCAAGTTCTCTTTCGCTTCTTCTATGCTGTCCGCAAAAATATTATTGACATTTTCAATCTGATGTAACGCTAGTTGAAAATGATCATAGATTTTTACAATCATTTTTTTACAGTCTTCACTTACCAAATTATCATCATCAAGCGAATATAACAATAGTTTTTCTAAATTTGTAGCAAAAACTCCTCGTTGAGACATTTCTAACGAATAAACATAATTGCTGATTTCCGAATAAAGAATCCTGTCCAACTTATTTGTTGATGTTATATATGATGCAATATTCTCAACCGTTTTCTGCGGATCATACTTCTGAGTATTCATGGATAATGCTTTGCAAATTCCATTGATTTTTCTTTTAGTGTTATTAAATTTTTTTGATTGCTCTAATGACATTGTTGTATTGTCAGTCGTCCGGAGCAATACATCTAAATTGTCATCAGCCATTAAAGTACTCCCTTATTGCATTAATTGTAATCTCGTTATTTTGATATGGAACATAAGCATCAATCCATGGTGACTGTCTATGGGTTAATGATACAAGATCTGTTGCTGAATAATCTGCAAATTTGTCTACAACTTTTTCTATAAGAGCTTTGTCTTCATCTGTAATCGCAGTGTCCTCAAACTCAACCCTTTTAGCATTCCATATATCATTTTCATCAAACATAATGTATGATTCTATTGTAGGTATATCTCCACTTCCGTACTGCTTATATTCATGGTAAGCTTCTGGAACAACAGGTCCAAAATCCCATGCTTCTATCTTCTCATCGAAACAAGGAGTGTGGTCTTTCTTTTTTGTTAAAAAATAAGCTTGGATAAAATAAAGTACTTTCTGAAGTTTTAAATTTGAAATTCCATAGTCATGTTCGTTGCTATAATTAATTACATGACGACACACATCTAAAACCTTATAGCTCATCGTCTCGACCTCCTTCCTCTGTAAACATATATTATATCACAATCACTAAGTTTTTGGTGAACTTTTTGAAAATTTTTTCTGTCATCTATTCCACTGCCAAGTCTCCCCCCTTAGTATCGAGTGGCTTAAACTGTGATCGGCTCTGACAACAATCCTAGTGCCACAATCTCTGACATCTAATCCACAGCCCAAACCCTACCGCTATTCTCCGGTTACTCAACTTCTCTCCAATCAGACCGAAAAGTAGATATGTTTCCATACAAGAAAACCGAGCTTTCCGCAAGGCTTCTTACGATGATACCAACCTTACAAAAAGCCCAGAAATACGCCACTTTTCAGCACTTGATTTTATTTTCTTGACAGCAAACAGACCGTCTCCACATGAACCGTCTCGCAGAATTGATCCACCGCCGTCATCTTCTCCACGCGATATCCTGCCAGCTGCATCATCTCCAAATCTCTTGCCAGGCTTGTCATCTTACAGGAAATATATACAATCTTATCCACCCCATAATTCAAGATCTTCG
>OIZP01000508.1_pt1 | contig 24548 bp, 18 predicted proteins | sample 1588531 | NCBI WGS metagenome assembly OIZP01 (sample SAMN03283283) | human gut metagenome | biome: human-associated habitat; material: feces | host: Homo sapiens | place: Peru | collected 2012
GCGTATCGGGAAATCTACGATTGCGCAAGAATTCGCACGGAAGGAGTATAAATCATACATATTGATTGACTTTTCTAAGGTCTCGAAAGAAGTTAGTGATTTGTTCAATGACATTTCAGACTTGAATTACCTGTTTTTAAGGTTGCAGTTCATTTATCAGGTACAACTATATGAGAGAGAATCAGTGATTATTTTTGATGAAGTCCAGCTGCTTCCAAAGGCCAGGCAGGCAATTAAGTATCTTGTTGCAGATGGAAGATACAGGTATATCGAAACGGGGTCTTTATTATCTATAAAAAAGAATACAAAGGATATTCTGATCCCCAGTGAAGAACACAAAATATCTATGTTTCCCATGGATTTTGAGGAGTTTTTGTGGGCAATAGGAGATGAAGTATCAGCGGAAACAATCAGGTACCTCTTAAAAAACAAAAAGCCTGCGGGAAATGTGATGCATAGAAACCTGATGCGCATCTTCAGACTGTACATGTTGATCGGCGGAATGCCGCAGGCAATAGAAACATATAGAGAGAAAAATAATCTGCAATTGGTAGATGAAACGAAGAGAGAAATTGTAGATTTATATGAAGAAGATTTTACAAAGATAGATGGAACCGGACTTGCTGGTGATATTTATGATGCAATACCTGCGAATCTCAGCGGTAATGCTTCAAGATACATCTTGTCCAGTGCAAGAGAGGGGATTCGCTCTGAGAAGGTGAGAGAATTGATTCCGGATATGCTCAGTTCTTATACAGTAAATATTGCATATCATGCGAATAACCCTGCGGTAGGGATGTCACTGGAAAAGGATGCCGGACGATATAAACTGTTTACTTCCGATACCGGTTTGTTTATCACTTTGGCATTTAAGGACAAAAACTACACGGAGAATATTATATATAATAAGCTGCTTTCGGATAAACTGGATACCAACTTAGGATATCTGTATGAAAATGTTGTAGCACAGATGCTGACAGCAAAAGGTAATAATTTGTTTTATTATACGATGGAAAGTGAAACCTCAAATCATTTGTATGAGATTGACTTTCTGACTTCGGTTGGAAATAAGATATGTCCGATCGAAGTGAAATCGGGTAACTATAGAACACATAAATCACTTGATGTATTTTGCGACAAGTTTAGTAATCGCATACATGATAAATATGTTGTTCATACCAAGGATTATAAATGGGAAAACGGAATTCATTATATTCCGGTGTATATGGTGCCGTTTTTATAAAGAAGCATTCCTTATTGTTCAACGAGACTTGAAATAAAAACACAACTATGGTAAAATGACTTTAATTTAAACCAGAGTTTAGATTAAAGTCATTTTTGATGGAGGCATTATGGAATATATACAGAGAGAGCTAGAAAGAAAATTTTTAAAAATGAATTCTGTTTTCAAAGCAATCCTCGTGACAGGTGCCAGACAAGTAGGAAAAACTACAATGTTAAAACATCTGGCAGAGAGTGAGAACAGAACATTTGTTACAATGGACGATGCAAGAAATCGTGAGTTGGCAAGAAGAGATCCGAAGCTTTTCTTTCAAATGTATCAACCACCGATTTTGATTGATGAAGCACAGAAAGCACCGGAATTATTTGAGACAATCAAACAGATGTGTGATGAAACAGAAGAAAATGGCTTATTCTGGCTGACCGGTTCCGAAAGTAGAAAACTGTTAAAAGAAGCAGGCGATTCTTTGGCAGGGAGAATCTGCATTTTACGGATGTATAGTCTTTCACAGAGAGAAAAGCAGGGGTTGGCCGATATCGGAGAGATCCCTTTTACATTTGAAGCTTTGAAAAAAAGAGAACAACATTTTTGCAAAAATAATATTGGTGATATTTATGAACATATCTGGAAGGGCGGAATGCCGGGTACTTTGCAGATGGATGCAGAGCAGAGATATGAATATTATGAATCCTATATCAACACCTATCTTTTGAGAGATGCAGTGGACGACAACGGAATTACAGATACAGTTGGTTTCCACAGAGTGCTGGCGGCGTGCGCATCATTTATCGGAAATCTGGTAAATTATACAGATATTGCAAATGCCGGAGGTGTATCCGTTGTAACAGTAAAAAAATGGATGAAGATACTGCAGAATATGGGTATCATTTTTTTGCTGGACACGTATGTCAATAATGAACTGAAAAGATTAGTGAAAACACCAAAATTGTATTTTTGTGATACCGGTCTTGCAGCGTATCTGTCCATGTGGACGAGCAAAGAAGTCCTGATGAATGGCGCAGCAAGTGGACATTATTTTGAAAATTATGTGGTAGGTGAATTGCTTAGGGGCTATTCCTATTCGGAGAAAAAAGTAAATTTGACATACTACAGAGATACCAATCAGAAAGAAATTGACATGGTGATTGAAGAAGCCGGTATTGTTCATCCGGTGGAGATCAAAAAAGCAACGAATCCGGAAAAAAGGGTGGTAAAAGCCTTTAAAGTACTGGAAACGCCAAATAATACAATGGGAATGGGCGTTGTTATATGTATGACGGATACCGTATTTCCCATAGATGAAAATAATGCTATGATTCCATGTAATATATTGTGATAATTCAGTTGATTATTTCGTGAGATTGCTTTATCATAATAAAGTGTCGGAAGTTTCCGACAGACTGCCAGGCAGTCAGATTGTAATGAGGAGGTAATACCGAAATGTTAAAACAGTTATCTATTTATGCTGAGAATAAAAAAGGAGCCCTGCAGGCTATGACCAATGCACTGTATGAAGCAGGCATCAATATCTGGGGTTCTGTTACCAACGACGGTGCGGAGTACGGAATCAACCGCATGGTTGTCTCCGATCCAGACAAGGCAAAAGAGGTCCTCACAGAGAAGGGCTACCTCTGCCGTTTTGTGGATGTCCTGGCTGTAGAGATCGAGGATAAGCCCGGTGCATTGAACGCCCTGCTGACCGCGCTGTTAGATAGTAATGTCAATGTGGACTACACCTACCTGTCCTTCAACCGTGATTCTTCTACACCTGTTATGATCCTGCACACCGCAGATCCCGAGGAAGTGGAGATTTGCCTGAAGGCGAAAGGATTTAAGATGTGCTAGATACCGGATATACGGAGGAGTGCAGTAATGATAGAACTGGCAATCGTGGAGGACGAGGATTCCTATGCAGCACAGTTGACAGAGTATATCGAGAAATATCAGGAATCCCGGGGTATGCGCATCCGGGTGACCTGTTTTAAAGACGGGGATGAAATCGTAGAGAATTATGCGGGAACCTGGGATGTTATACTGATGGATATTCAGATGGAATTCATGGACGGTATGACAGCGGCAGAGAATATCCGGAAAGTGGATTCGGAAGTCGTAATCATGTTTATTACGAATATGACAAACTATGCAATCCGTGGCTATCAGGTGGATGCTATGGACTATGTGCTCAAGCCTGTAACCTATTTTGATTTTTCCCAGAAATTAGACCGTGCAATTCATAAAATTTCACGGAAGAATAAGCAACCCGTGATCATAAATACAGTAGAGGGTATGATCCGTCTGGATGCTTCGGAGATATATTACATAGAAAGTCAGGGACATAGCCTGGTCTATTATACGCAAAAGGGCGAATACCGGGAACGTGGTAAGATGCAGGATGTGGAAGAAAATTTGGTGCCCTGCGGATTTTATCGCAGTAACAAAGGCTATCTTGTGAATCTGGAACATGTAGAGGGTGTTCGGAACGGTTGCTGCATGATACACGGAGAGACACTCCCTATCAGTCGGGCACGAAAAAATGAGTTTATGTCGGCGCTGACAAATTACATAGGAGAGACATAATGCTGTTCAATGTGATGAATACCGGAACATCGGATATTCCGAGATTATATACCGCATTTGCGGAATGGGCGGCCTGTTTTTTGTTTTGTTTTATTTTTCCGGGGAAAATAAGCCGGAAGAGAAAGATTGCTTTTTCTGTTATTTTTTTGCTGGTGCAGGAGGCATGGCTTTTACTGACCGAGAACCTGTCGACTGTGGTGTGGATTCCCTGTATGCTGGCGGCACTGGGAATCATGTATCTGTATCTTCAGCTTACTTTGTCCGGAACCAGGCAGTATATTTTATATGTTAGTTTTAAGGCATTTTTAATTGCGGAATTTATGGCTTCTCTGGAATGGCAGTTGGAGTACTGTTTTCGGAATTCTTTTCCGGGAAGAGACGGAAGTAACCGGGATAGATTTGCAGGCCTGCTGTTCGTGATCATAGTATATGGTGGCTGTCTGGTTATCTGTGGATTGGTGGAACGTAACATGAATGGTGCTGAGATAGCTCCGGAGATAACGGGGAAGGAGCTCCTGTCATCAGGGATGATTGTAGCGGCAGCATTTGCTTTGAGTAATCTCAGCTTTGTTTATCAAAAGACACCTTTTACCAGTGGATTTATTACGGATATTTATAATATCCGAACGTTGGTGGATCTGGGAGGGCTGGCAATATTGTATGCCTATCAGAGCCGGCTGGCAGAGATGAGCGCCGAAAAAAATATTGCAGCACTCAACAACATGTTGAAATCGCAGTATGAGCACTATCGGAATTATCAGGACAGTATTGATTTAATCAACATTAAATATCATGACCTGAAGCATCAGCTGGAAGGTCTGCGCCAGGAAATAGACCCGGAGAAAAGGGGAAAATGGTTGGATTCCATGGAGCAGGAATTGGATGCGTATCAGCCGGAGCAACAGACAGGTAATCGTGTTCTGGACGGTGTGATTGACGGGAAAATGGCTCTTATGAGAAAGTATCGGATTAAATTTACCTGTGTGGCAGACGGAAAGTTGTTGGAATTTATTCATGTGGCAGATCTCTGTGCAATTTTCGGAAATGCTCTCGACAATGCAATAGAGCATGTGATCGGAGTATCGGATCCGGAACAGAGGGTGATTCATCTGCGCATATCTTCCAGAAAACAGTTTATTTTCATAGAAGTAAACAATTATTGTATGGAGCCGGTGAAAATGAAAAACGGATATCCGGTGACTACAAAGCAGGATCGTAAAAATCATGGCTTTGGTCTGAAAAGCATTGATTATACTGTAAAAAAATATGATGGAACATTGAATTTCGGCAGGGAGGGGAACCTGTTCATCGTAAGGATACTGATACCGATGCCGCCGACAACAGAATAACGACAGATATATTGTGCAGATATATTGTGAAAAAAGTTCTTCAAAACAGTTTGTGACGGATTTTCGACCGTTTATGACAAATTGATTTCTGAAGAACTTTTTTTGTTATACTCAGTTCAAAGGAGGAGAGTAGATGGAGATAGAAACAGTGATCTGGAATTTAACACTGGAAGAAAAAGCAGCACTGCTCACCGGAAAGAACGAATGGCAGACTCTGGATCTGCCGCAAAAGGGAATTGAGTCGCTCTGTTTTTCCGATGGACCAAGCGGAATCCGGAAGCAAGAAGGAGAAGGCGATCATCTGGGATTGAACCCGTCGATAGTGGCTACATGCTTTCCAGCTCCATCTCTTCTGGCGAACAGCTGGGACGAGCAGATGGAAGAAAACATCGGAGCTGCTATGGGAGAGGAAGCCCGTATGGCAGGCGTCTCGGTTTTGCTTGGGCCGGGTTTAAATTTGAAGAGAAACCCGTTGTGCGGTAGAAATTTTGAGTATTTTTCCGAAGATCCGTACTTGTCGGGCAAAATGGCAGCAGCTCTGGTGCGAGGAGTACAAAGTATCGGAGTAGCAGCCTGTATCAAACATTTTGCATTGAACCAGCAGGAAACAAGACGAATGGTACTAGATGCGGTGAGTGATGAGAGAACCTTGCGGGAATTGTATCTGACTGCCTTTGAAATTGCAGTGAAAGAAGGAAAGCCCGGTGCGGTGATGTCGGCATACAACAAAATAAATGGCTGCTACGCCAATGAAAATCGTCATCTTCTCATCGAAATTCTCAGAAAAGAATGGGGATTTGACGGAATCGTTGTTACCGACTGGGGCGGTGGAAATGATTATGTGGAAGGGATCCGTAACGGTTCCAATATACAAATGCCGGGGTGTGGTCTGGAATCGGCCGGGGAACTGGTGCAGGCGGTGCAGGAGGGCAGAATCCCGGAGAAAGAGGTAGATGCCAGAGTAGAGGAACTTCTGAAAACGATTGTAAAATACGGTGGTAGGACTTATTCAGGAGCAGATAAATGGAAACTTTTTGCGCAAAATCATACTTTGGCGCGGAAAGCAGCGGCAGAAAGTATGGTTTTGCTGAAGAATGAGAATCAATGTCTGCCGGTAAAAAGCAATCAAAAGGTAGCGTTGATTGGAGATTTTGCATTTGATCCCAGATATCAGGGTGAGGGATCTTCCAGAATCAATGCTGCCAAAGTGGAGAACGCTGTGCAGTTGGCTGAAAATTATGCATGGAATATTGTGGGATCGGCAAGAGGATACCGGAGAGATGGAGCACAGGATATGAAATTGCAGCGGGAAGCATTAGAACTGGCAGGTAGAGCCGATGTGGTTTTTTATTTCTTCGGACTGACGGAGCAGAGTGAATCTGAAGGTGTGGACCGGAGAGATCTCTGTATTCCGGAGAATCAGGTAAAACTTTTGGAAAAACTGGCGGAAGCGAACCCACATGTGGTAGGAATTCTTTGCGCAGGAGGAGTTGTGGACACACAATGGAGGGATTCCTGCGAAGCAATCCTGCTGGCAGGGTTGTCCGGACAGGCAGGGGCATCGGCTATTTTGGAAATCCTTGCGGGCAAGGTGAATCCCGGAGGTCGGCTGAATGAATCCTTCCCCTGTAGTTATACGGATGAGCCATCTGCGGAATATTATCCGGCAAGAGGAAACTGTCTGGAGTACCGGGAAAGCTTATACGTGGGATATCGTTATTATGATACTTCCGGGGTGCAGGTAGCTTTTCCGTTTGGATATGGACTGTCCTACACTACATTTGAAATCGGAGATCTTGCCGTAGACGATAAGGGAATTCAATTGTGGGTGAAAAATACAGGTACATTGCAGGGCACTGAGGTTGTACAGATGTATGTATCACTTCCACAGGCCAAAGTGTTCCGACCTGCGCGGGAATTGAAAGGTTTCCTGAAAACAGAGCTGGAACCGGGAGAGAGAAAGGAAATACAGATTCCTTTTGATGATAAGACATTTCGTTATTGGAATCGCAGGACAGGACACTGGGAGGTGGAATCGGGAGTATATGAGATTCTGGTAAAAATAGGAAGCAATGAGACGGTACTGGAAGGGAAAATAGAGATTCGCGGGACGGATGCGAAAATACCGTATGATCCGGACAGGCTGCCATCCTATTACAAGGTAGAGGTTCATAAGATTTCGGATGCAGAATATGCAGAACTTCTGGGATTTGTTCCTCCGACAGACGAAGAATCACAATACCTCGGAAGAAACGATCCGCTCTGTGCAATGCATCGCGCAGCCAATCCACTGGCACGCAAATTATGCCGACAGTTGGAAAAAAAACTGGATCGCGCGGAAGAGATGGGAGTGCCACCGGATCTGAATACCTTGTTTCAGTACAACATGCCTTTCCGGGCAATTGCCAAAATGACGGAGGGACAGGTATCTATGGGAATGGTAGATGGTCTGCTTCTTATGGTCAATGGCCATTCTTTCAGAGGATTGGCACAGGTTGTAAAGGAATTTTTTCGAAACTGGCATAGCAATCGGAAATATGGAAAACTTTTACGTTACGGGGCAACGCAGGAACAGGATGGGAGGAATGAATGGAAGTGAATTGGATATGCAATTTCAGAAAAAATCATCCGGACCTCTGGGAGTTTCTTGCGTTTAATGTACTTTCCAACTGTGCAACAGTGGTTAACTTTACAACTATGTGGCTGTGCACAGGCATTTTGTTTGCAGGATGGAAAGACAGACCGTTTCGATGGCTTCTGTTTGATTATACAACACCGGATAGTTTGATGCTGTGCGGATTCTTGAGTTTTCTGATTGCAACGGCACTGGCACAGATTGTGAACTTTTTCGTCCAGAAAAAGTTGGTCTTCCGGTCGGATGTGCGTTTCCGGGAAGCCGTCTGGAAGTATGTTCTTCTGGCAGTGATACTTGTAATTATATCTGCAGCACTTCCGGCATACAGCCAACAGATGTTTCTAAAATGGGGGATTTCGGAAGTATTGATTCCGACATTAGCCAATGTATTGAACATTTTGGTACAGGTTGTGATCAGCTATCCGGTCATGAAATTCTGGATCATGCCAAACGAAAGAACAAAGCAAAAAACAAGCAATAAGGAGGGCAATATTATGAACAAAAGAAACAATGCAGACAAGAGAGGAGGAGTATGTAAATGAAAAAGAAAAGTGCATTATTTCGCGGTATCGCAGCAACGACAGCTTTGGTTACGCTGCTTTGTACTACAGCGACTACACTGACATTTACCTATTCGGGAATCATCAATTCCTATTTGAACATTTCTACCAGCAAGGTGATCCAGACGGGAGATGACGCCGGTGTCGTTACGGCGGCCTATGACAATAAATATGGCACAGACAGTAGCAATAATCAGGCGGCTATGCTTCTGGAACTGGATGTGGCATCAGAAAACATAGCGCAGGCAGAGGAAGGTACGGTACTTTTGACGAATAAGGATCAGACGTTGCCCTTGGCGGAAGGCAGCGAGGTAACCTTATTTGGTAATGGTTCATGGAATTCTGTGGGAGCATCTACAACAACGCCTTTTGAAGTGATTAAAACAGCGACGTTGGCATCGGCACTGCAGGATGCTCTTGGCGAGGATCATGTGAACACTACCCTGGGAGAGAAGGTCTACAGTTCTCTGGGTACCACCAGTGGAACGAAGATTGTGGAAGCACCGGTCAAGGATGTAAAGGCTTATGAATCCAGCTGGCAGAATAATTGCAATGATGCGGCTATTGTAGTATTTTCCAGAGCGGGTGGTGAGACCAATGATGCAACCATGCTTACGGAAGAAGGCCGTCATTACCTGGGGTTGAGCAGCGATGAAGAGGATTTGATGGAATACCTCCGGGATCAGAAAGAGGCAGGTGTTTTTAAACATATTATTGTATTGATCAATTCAGAGCAGGCCATGGAGTTAGACTGGCTGGATGAATATGATGTGGATGCCAGCCTGATTGTCGGACGTCCCGGTTCTGTAGGATATACAGGTATTGTCAATGTACTGACCGGTGAGGCCAATCCTTCCGGAAGACTGGTAGATACCTATGCTTCGAATTCCTTATCTGCACCGGCTACAACCTATGCCGCTGATAATACACAGACCTGGACAAATGTAGATTATCTGGAAAAAAATGATGCGGACTATACCTCAGAGGGAGATGAAGCCCACTGGATCGTCTATGCGGAAGGAATCTATACGGGTTATAAATATTATGAGACCCGTTATGAAGACACTGTTATGGGAACCGGCAATGCAAAAGCGACCGCAGGAGCAAGCAGCGGAAATGCATGGAATTACAATGATGAAGTAGATTTTACTTTCGGCTATGGATTGTCGTATACAGAGTTTGAACAGGAAATCAAAGATGTTGAATATGATGCGGAGACCGACAGCTACTGGGTGGAAGTAACTGTGACGAATACCGGAGATACTGCGGGCAGAGATGTGGTGCAGGTATATGCACAGACACCGTATGGAGACTATGAAAAGGAAAACAATGTAGAGAAAGCAGCAGTTACTTTTGCGGGAATGGCCAAGACAGGTCTGTTGCAGCCGGGAGAGAGTGAGACTGTTACGGCAAGCGTTAGCCGTTATTTCCTGGCAAGCTATGATACCTACGGGGCAAAAGGCTATATTCTCAGCGCGGGAGATTATTATCTGGCTATCGGAGACAGTTCTCATGATGCGTTGAATAATATTCTGGCTGCTAAGGGTTACAGTACATCTGATGGAATGGATTATGATGGAGATGCATCGAAAACTTATTCCTGGAATCAGGAATCTCTCGAGACAGAAAGCTACCGTTACTCTGCGGAAACAGGGGAAGAAGTAACGAACAAATTCGATTTTGCCGATCTGAATCACTATGGAATAGACTTTACCTATCTGTCCAGAAATGATTGGGAGGGAACTTATCCGGTGAAGGCAGTTTCTGCGGCAGTGACTGACGAGATGATTAAAGATATGGTAGCTGACTGGTACGATCCTGAGACATATGCTACCGGAGAAGAATATTCTTTTGGCCAAGACAACGGAATTACTTTTGCTGACTTGTATTATGCGGATTATGATGACGACGAGACCTGGAACGCATTTCTGGATCAGTTGACGCTAGATGAAATGGTAAGTCTTCTGGGAGATAATGATGGTTACGACGCGATTGAAAGTGTGGGAATGCCGGGTATGAACCGTTCGGATGATAATATCGGTATCGGTTCTCTGACTTGTACGGGTACAGACTGCCTGAACTGGGTATCTGAGGTGACCACATCCAGAACCTGGAATACAGAGAGATTTACACAGAGAGGTTATCTGTTGGGAGCGGAAGCGGTGTTCTGTGATATTCAGGAGATCTGGTATGGCGGTGGCAACCTGCACCGAACTCCTTTTGGCGGCCGTAATTATCAATATTATTCCGAGGATGGTAATTTTGGTTATCTGGTTGGTGAATATGAGGCGGAAGCAATGCAGTCCGTAGGCGTGGTATATTGCATCAAACATCTTGCTCTGAATGAACAGGAAACCGCTAGAAGCGGAGTGGCAGTATTTACAAATGAACAAGCACTCAGAGAAAATTATCTGCGTTCCTTTGAAGGCGCAATTACAAAGGGAAAAGCAATGTCGGTTATGACTGCATTCAACAGAATCGGATGTATTCCCAACAATGCGGATATAGCATTGATTCAGGGAGTCCTGGAGAGTGAATGGGGATTCCAAGGACATTTTACTTCAGACGGATATTCTTCTCTGGAATATAAGAGACATTTTGCAGAGTTCCTTGTTACAGGGCAGGATTATTATTGTATGGATGCAGACGTTTATGGAACCTATATTAAAGCTATGATCGATGGTGGAGACACTACGATTGTGAAATATCTGAGAGATGCAGCAAAGGATAATTTGTATGTACTCAGCCACAGCATTGCTGTAAACGGACTGACCAGTGGAAGCCGTGTTGTTACGATTGTTCCCGGATGGCAGAAAGCGATGTTGATTGTCACAGCTGTTTTGGCAGTTATATTTGTGGGAAGTACGACCACAAGCATAGTGCTGTTTTACAAAAAGAAAAAGACGGAGGAGAATGTATGAAAGGGAAAAGCAGAAGTGCATATGTAAGCATGGCAGGCGGACTGCTCAGTCTTGTGACGCTGGTAGTATATGTGATCTATGGATGTATGTATGATTATTTTGACGGGGTTGTGGCGTTGAGTCTGGTTCTGGGTGCGGCATGTGCTGCAGGGTATTCCATGATTGATAAGAAAATCACGGAGTTTTTAAATCTGTTGCAGGTAATTGTTGTGGCATACGGTGTGGGATTGTTCTTTCTGAACAGCTACCCCGTATGGGCGGATCGAGTTAATGGTATCGATATGTATGGATCCCGCGGTACATTGGTGCCGGTGGTGATAATCATCATTCTGTTTCTGATATCGGACATTGCAGGTATCATATCCTGCTTTATGAGAAAGAAGGTGGATGACTGATGAAAAAGAGAACTTTATGCTGTGCATTGATCACAGGAATGGCAGTGCTGATGACCGGATGTGGTACTTCGGCAGGAGAAAATGCGTCTAAATATTTCGAGGAGGTGGCGGAGGTCACTTCCTTATGGGCAGCATCACAGAAGAATGAGACAGAAGAAAATGACACAGATGCAGGCAACCGCTTAGAATCTCCCGGTAATTTCGTGCTTTCTGAGGATGGAAGCTATTCCTTCACCGGTGTGGAAAATGCAGAGTATTATTTGATGTATTTTTGCGCAGAGGATGCGGTTAATGATGGAGATGCTTTTATCTATTCCAGTGATACTATTGATGCAACGGGAAACGGTGGTGAGACTTACAGTGGAAACATCAGTGATCTGTTGCAGTATGGGTACGGAAAATATCTGGTAAAAGTATTTGCATTTCCAAATGTGAACGACAGCGAATATTCGATGTCCACTGCAGTAACAGCACAGTTTACATGCAGTGGTGCCCAGGATGCACCTGTCATTGCTTATTTGTGGAATACTTTTGAAGATATGGTAGATGTTCAGCTGAGCAATATTGATGTATATGAGTATCAGAGCTATCCGGAATCGGTGGAGGTTACTTTTACAAACACTGCAGATGCCGGGGATCAGGTAGTCGTTACCATTGAGGGCGTGTCAGCAGATAACTATAGTGCGGTGTCAGATGCGTTGACCAGAGGGAACAGCTATGATATATCTGCCATTTGCATTAACAGCAGCGAATATGTGACAAATAATACTTCGGATACAACGGAAGTTGCGAAGAATGTTACATTCTCTAATAGTAACGTAATGTCTGATAATTATTATTATGCAGACGGAATTGCCAGAAACACATTTAATTTCCTGCAGGTATGTGAAGACTTCAACCTGGCAGAAGGCGGTGACATGAACAAAATCGGAACATCCATGTCTTATACCTATACAGCAGAACCCATAGAAGCAGAAGATGGCTGTGCATATAGTTATCATGTAACAGCGGACGGAACAAAATTTGATATGGATTATTGCAGTCTGAATTTGTATACAGATGGAACCCTGTTCATGGGACATACCACAGCCGGATGGCCCGGAACTGCCACCATGGAAGGAAGCTGGGTAGACAATGGAGATGGTACGGCAACATTGAGTTTTAACCATGCAACACTGATACAGGCAGATTAATTGACAGAAAATAAAGTGAGAGAAACAGGAATTGCATGCAGCATCCGGCTGCAGGCGGTTCCTGTTTTTATGTGGATGAATATCCGTGATGTTTCTGCTGTGCAGGAAACTCCGTATATCAAGGTAACCGTCGACGAAGATTATCCGAGGAGTTTGTTTCCTCGACCCACAAACAGGATCATCCCCGTATCCTGATCTTCAATCACATAGACAAACGGCCGGTCAATGATAAAGGTATAGGTTTCTTCCGTTTCCATGGCGGCAGTCTCCTCAACCATGATATCTGTTACGGCAGCAGCCGTTGTACCGTTCTCATCCACGATCACTTTTGCCCTGTGGGAGACGGAAGACACAGAAATATCATCTGCAATCCTGGAAAAGTCTGCCGAAGCATAGGCCGACCGGATTCCAAGGCTCTTCAGAATATCGTCAAGCCCGTCAATTCCCTGCTCATCGGTGAATTTTGGAAGCTGTACCGTCTGTATTTCTTTATAATCCGCAATATCCAAAGAATCGATCAATGCCTGTTTTTCATCATTGCTTAAGACATCGAACAGAGCGGAGATTGTATCACCCTCTTGGGATGGGAGGACGACCTTCATTGCTACGGAACCGCCATCATAAGGAAGCATGATGCCCTTGATCAATCCGGTGTCGATATAAGAGAAGCGCTCCCCATACAGATGCATCATAGGTACGGTGGGATCTCCGTTTGTTCCGTGGAAGGCGTTGGATATATTTGATGCCCATTCCTTTTGATCTGTCATCCAGATGGAGTTGGCAGTATTAACAAATGTCTGTTCGGACCATTCTTTATTCAGATAGCTTTGCATTTCGTGATTCCGCTCAGAAAGATCCTGGATACCAAGCGCTGCTTACAGTTCCGCTTTTGTGTCACTTCCGGCACCTGATCCAACATGGACAATGCGCTGCAAATGCTGTAAGGAGAATAGAAGCAGTTGCTGTCTTTTGGCAGGGCATCATACAGAGCAAATGCAAATCTGTTGACACCGTTTTTCAATTCCTCATAGGAATCGACCGGTGCCGGATTTGTACTGGCTGCAATGTCACTCCCAAGCTCTTTGACTGCTGAAGACTGTTGTACGATACCAATTCCAGTATCGACATCAGCTTTTCCGCATCCGGACAGACCGGCACACAGACAAGCACTGAGGAATAGACCGATTAATCTCTGATTCATAATAACCTCCGTTTCTGAGTGCTTATCGTGAAGGGGTTAACTCCAACTCCAATATCTGAGAAAATTATACCTTATATCCATCCGGTTGTTCCATGCCAAATGTAATTTACTAAATCTAGATTTAGTAAATTTGAATCAGGAAATAATTAAAATAAATCGCATATTGTATTTTGATAAACACAAATATATAATAAAAGCGTGATGAAATACACAGAAAACGTCGTAAAAGTGTGAGGAAAGCTTATGGAACGATTTATTATGGAAAAATTATTAGCCTGGAAGAATTCTCCCTATCGTAAGCCACTGATCCTGAAAGGTGTGCGTCAGGTTGGAAAAACATGGATTCTGAAGGAATTCGGCAAGCGTTATTATGAAAATACGGCGTATTTTAACTTTGATGAGAATGAGGAATATAAACAATTCTTCGAGACGACCAAAGACGTGAACCGTATTTTGCAAAATCTGATGCTGGCAAGCGGACAGAAAATTGTGCCGGAAAAAACACTAATCATATTTGACGAGGTGCAGGATTGCCCCAAAGTAATCAATGCAATGAAGTATTTTTGCGAGAATGCGCCACAGTATCATATTGCCTGCGCAGGTTCACTGCTGGGTATTGCACTGGCAAAGCCTTCTTCTTTCCCAGTGGGCAAGGTGAATTTCATGCAGATCGATCCTATGACATTTACCGAATTTTTAATTGCGAACGGAGATGAAAATCTGGCTGCCTATTTGGACAGCGTGGATACTCTTGAGCCGATTCTGGATGCTTTTTTTAATCCTTTGTACGAAAAATTGAAGATGTACTATGTAACAGGCGGTATGCCGGAACCTGTTTTTATGTGGACGAATACCCGTGATGTTTCTGCTATGCAGGAAGCATTGTCCGATATTATCGGAGCCTATGAGCGTGATTTCGCAAAACATCCGGATACCGGTGAATTTCCGAAGATTTCTATGGTATGGAAATCAATACCTTCCCAACTGGCAAGAGAAAATAAGAAATTTATCTATAAGGTTGTAAAAGAAGGAGCCAGAGCCCGTGAATATGAGGATGCTTTGCAGTGGCTGGTAGATGCGAGACTGGTTCATAAAATCTATCGCAGCTCTGCGCCGGAACTTCCATTATCAGCTTATGATGATTTGTCAGCTTTTAAAATTTATCTGGTAGATGTGGGACTGCTTCGCCGCATGGGACAGTTAGCACCTACTGCTTTTGGTGAGGGAAATCGTCTGTTCACGGAGTTTAAAGGCGCATTGACCGAGAATTTTGTGCTACAGACATTGATGACACAATTTGAGGTGACTCCCCGTTACTGGACACAGAACAATTCCCCGTATGAAGTGGATTTTCTTATTCAGCGAGAAAATGATATTTTCCCAGTAGAGGTGAAATCAGAAGCCAACATATCCGGCAAAAGTCTTAAAAAATTCAAAGAATTGTTCCCGGATAAGGTGAAACTCCGTATACGATTCTCTTTGGAAAATTTAAAATTGGATGATGATATGCTGAATATTCCGTTGTTTATGGCGGATCAGGCAGATAGATTGATCGGTTTGGCGTTGGAGCAAAAAAGGAGTACTTATGGGATTTAATTTCGAAGAAGAATTAAAAAAGCTCCCCAAGAAGCCGGGAGTCTATATCATGCGGGATGACAAGGATGTCATCTTATATGTCGGGAAAGCTATTAACCTGCACAACCGTGTAAGGTCTTATTTTCGTGAAAATATCGGCAGAGGTCCCGCCATTGACCAGATGGTGTCGTTGATCGCCCGGTTTGAATATATTGTGACGGATTCGGAACTGGAAGCGCTGGTGCTGGAGAATAACCTGATCAAGGAGAATTCGCCGAAGTATAACACGTTGTTGAAGGATGACAAGACCTATCCCTATATCAAGGTGACAGTGGGGGAGGATTATCCCAGGATCCTGTTTTCCCGGACCATGAAGAAGGATAAATCCCGCTATTTCGGTCCCTATACCAGTGCTGCGGCGGTGAAAGATACCATTGAACTGCTGAACAAGCTGTACCAGCTGCGTACCTGCAACCGGGTGCTGCCCAGGGATATAGGAATCGAGCGCCCCTGCCTGAACTATCATATCAAGCAGTGCCTGGCACCCTGTCAGGGGTATGTGAGCAAAGAAGAATATAGGCAGCAGGTGGCAGGTGCACTGGAATTTTTGAACGGCAACTACAGCCCGATCTTAAAAGACCTGGAGGAGAAGATGAACAAAGCAGCGGAGGCTATGGAATTTGAGGATGCCGCCAGATACCGTGATCTGCTCTCCAGTGTACGACAGGTATCCCAGAAGCAGAAGATCACCGAGGGCGTTGGAGAAGATAAAGATATCTTGGCGTTGTACCAAGATGAGACGGAAGCAGTGGTACAGGTATTTTTTGTCCGGGACGGCAAACTGATCGGCAGGGAACACTATTATATGACACATGTGCCGGAAAATGACAAACCGGCGATTTTACAGGATTTTGTAAAGCAGTTCTATGCGGGAACCCCATTTATTCCCAGAGAGCTTATGCTGCAATATGAGATCGAGGATGCGGAACTTATTGAGAAATGGCTGTCGGAGCGAAAAGGCAGTCGTGTCTATCTGAAGGTGCCTAAGATCGGCAGCAAGGAAAAACTGGTGGAGCTGGCAGCGCAGAACGCGAAGCTGATATTGTCCCAGGACAGGGAAAAGTTAAAACGCGAGGAAGGACGAACCATCGGTGCGGTGAAAGAGATCTCCGATCTGTTAAAGCTGCCGTTAACTGGCACTGCCCGGATGGAAGCCTATGATATCTCTAATATCAACGGCTTTGAAAATGTAGGATCCATGGTGGTCTATGAAAAAGGAAAACCGAAACGCAGCGATTACCGTAAGTTCAAGATCAAAAGCGTCTCCGGTCCGGATGACTATGCCTGCATGCGGGAAGTACTGACGAGACGGTTCCGCCACGGCATGGAAGAGAGCAGAGAACTGGAAGAACAGGAGATGGATCAGGAGTACGGCAGCTTTACCAAGTTCCCGGATCTGATCCTCATGGACGGCGGCCGCGGACAGGTGAATATTGCGCTGTCCGTACTGGAAGAATTAGGAATCGACATTCCGGTCTGCGGTATGGTCAAGGATGACAACCATCGTACCAGAGGTCTGTATTATCATAATATCGAGCTTCCGATCGATACACATTCGGAAGGGTTCAAGCTGATCACCAGAATCCAGGACGAGGCTCACCGCTTTGCCATTGAGTATCACAGATCCCTGCGCAGTAAGACCCAGGTGAAATCTGTACTGGATGATATCCCCGGGGTGGGCCCCGCCAGACGAAAAGCCCTGATGCGGCACTTCAAGTCTTTAGAGGAGATCCGGCAGGCAACGGTGGAAGAACTGATGGAAATTCCCGAAATGAATGAGCGCACAGCACAGGAGATTGTAGCCTTTTTCGCTTCACAGAAGCGCCCTCCTGTGGTACAATGATAACTATTGAATAGTTAGTTTTATGTTATACAATAATGAGGCGGGAACCTTCAAAAAATGTGTACGGGGTGGGTTTTTCGCAGAAAGGTATGGAAATTAGTATGGCAAGTGTAAGTTTGACCCGTGTTATCGAAAAAATGAAACTGGAAAATCTCACACCGGAGATCGATGTGAAGCATGTGAAGATCACACAGCCGGATATTAACCGTCCGGCACTGCAGTTAGCCGGATATTTTGAGCATTTTGATGCCACCAGACTGCAGATTATCGGATTTGTGGAATATACTTATATGGAGGGGCTGACAGATGAGACCCGCAGGGAGGCGTATGAGAAGCTGATGGCTTATGATATTCCCTGTATTGTATTCAGCCGTGACCTGAAGCCGGATCCTATTTTCCTGGAGACAGCGATCCAACATGAAGTTCCTGTATTATCTACCAAGAAATCCACTTCCGATTTTATGTCAGAGATCATCCGCTGGCTGAATGTCAAGCTGGCTCCCTGCATCTCCGTACACGGCGTACTGGTGGATGTCTACGGCGAGGGTGTCCTGATCACCGGCGAGAGCGGCATCGGTAAGTCTGAGGCGGCTCTGGAGCTGATCAAGAGAGGACATCGTCTGGTAACCGATGATGTGGTAGAGCTTCGTAAAGTAAGCGATGATACCCTGGTAGGCTCGGCTCCGGATATCACGAAGCATTTCATCGAACTGCGAGGTATTGGTATCGTGGATGTCAAGGCTCTGTTCGGTGCATCTTCCGTAAAAGATACGCAGACGATCGATCTGGTCATCCGCTTGGAAGACTGGGATAAAGATAAAGAGTACGACAGACTGGGACTGGAAGAAAGTTATACCGAATATCTGGGAAATAAGGTAGTGTGCCACAACATTCCGATCCGTCCCGGACGTAATCTGGCGGTGATCTGTGAGACCGCAGCAGTTAACCATCGTCAGAAGAAGATGGGTTACAATGCTGCAAAGGAGCTGTACACCCGTGTACAGAATTCCCTGGCAAAAAGACGTGAGGAGGACGAAGATGATGATGAGTAAGTATGCATTTGGAGTAGATGTGGGAGGAACCACAGTTAAGTTAGGACTGTTCAATGACGAAGGACAGGTGTTGGACAAGTGGGAGATCCCTACGGTCAAGGATAACGGTGGAGAGAAAGTTCTGCCGGATATCGCAGCATCCATCAAAAATAAAATGCAGGAAAAGAACATCACCGCAGCAGACCTGTTGGGTGTGGGAATCGGCGCTCCCGGTGCGGTAAATGCTGATGGCTTCATGGTCAACGGTGCTGTTAATATCGGCTGGGGAGCTTTTGATCTTGCTGAAACGCTGAAAAAAGAACTGGATCTGGACGTTACCGTGAAGGCAGGCAACGATGCGAATGTTGCAGCCCTGGGCGAAATGTGGCAGGGCGGAGGTAAAGGCTATTCCAACCTGGTAGCCGTTACCTTAGGAACCGGTGTCGGCGGAGGTATCATCATTGACGGCAAAATCCTGACCGGAACCAACGGTGCAGGTGGCGAAATCGGACATATTCATATTGAAGATAATGAGACAGAGGTCTGCGGCTGCAAGAACAAGGGCTGTCTGGAGCAGTATGCATCTGCTACCGGAATTACCCGCCTGGCGAACAGACGCCTGGCAAAAGACGATGCACCCAGCATTCTGCGTGGCGGTGAGATCTCTGCCAAGACGATATTCGATGCAGTTAAGGCAGGGGACAAAGTAGCGATCGAGATCGCAGAACAGTTTGGAGAATATCTTGGCAAGGGACTTGCAGCAGTAGCCAGCGTGGTTGATCCCCAGATTTTTGTCATTGGCGGCGGTGTATCCAAAGCCGGAGATATTTTATTCAAATACATAGAGCCTTCTTATAAGAGATGTGCTTTCGGTCCCTGCAAGCAGGCGAAATTCGCCCTGGCCAAGCTAGGAAATGATGCCGGAATCTACGGCGCTGCAGCACTGGTATTAAAGTAGGTCTGTTTGGAATAATTATAATAAAAAGAAAGAGCGGCCTGATATACATGATAAGTGCAGCAGTGATAGAAGCATTAAAAGAAATCGTACCGGCAGAGAGGATCCTATTTCAGGAACCTATGAAATTGCATACTACCTTCCGCATCGGCGGACCGGCGGATTGCCTGATCTATCTGGAAAATGAAGATCAGCTCTGCAGGATACAGAAGTACCTGCGCCTGGTGGATGTCCCTTATACGGTGATCGGTAACGGCAGCAATCTGTTAGTAGACGATGGTGGCTACCGGGGTATCGTTCTGGTGATCGGAAAATACATGAGCAGGATCGAAGTGAAGGACACATACTTGGAGGCAGAGGCAGGAGCCCTGATGAGCCAGGTGGCGAAGACCGCAAAAGAGAACGGTCTGACCGGACTGGAATTCGCAGCGGGGATCCCCGGCACTGTCGGCGGCGGAGCCGTGATGAATGCCGGAGCCTATGGCGGAGAGATGAGCCAGGTAGTGACTACTGTGACGGTGGTCAATCGTAACGGGGAGATCATGGAGTTGGATAACAGTACCATGGAGTACGGTTATCGTACCAGTGTCATTCAGAATCAGCCCTTTGTGGTCACGAAAGTGACTTTCCGGCTGCAGCTCGGGGATCCGCAGGAGATAGCAGCTAAAATGGAAGAACTGGCGATCCGCCGCAGAGAGAAGCAACCGCTGGAATATCCCAGCGCCGGTAGTGCTTTTAAACGTCCCGAGGGACATTTTGCCGGACAGCTGATCATGGAGGCGGGGCTCCGTGGATATTCCGTAGGAGGAGCCAAAGTGTCGGATAAGCATTGTGGTTTTATCATTAATACCGGCAATGCTACCGCAGAAGATGTAAAAGATGTGATCTGGGAAGTACAGAGAAGGGTGAAGGAACGTTTTCACGTCGATCTGGAACCGGAGATCAAATTTTTGTAACTATTCAGAGCCTCGAAGAGGTGATTTTGTGACTGTGATTCCGAATAGTTACATATGCAACATGAAATTACAGGTGAGAGGTGCATATGAGATTTGTAGTAGTAACTGGTATGAGTGGTGGCGGAAAAAGAACGGCATTAAAGCTTTTGGAAGATGCCGGATTTTACTGCGTGGATAATCTGCCGGTATCTCTGGTGGAAAAATTCGTGGAACTGATTGCCATGCCCGGCAGTGAGATCAGTAAGGTAGCGTTAGGGCTGGATGTCCGTGCGGACCAGAATTTCACGGATGCCACCCGTATTTTGGAACAATTAAAGGAAAAAGGCTACAAATTCGAGATTTTGTTTATGGATTCCGATGATACAGCTCTGATAAAACGGTATAAGGAGACCAGACGTGTGCACCCTCTTGCCGCAGATGGCAGAGTGGAAGACGGCATCCATAAGGAACGTAAGATCTTAGAGACCATCCGCAAGAATTCAGATTATGTTATCGATACCTCCAACCTGTTGGTCAGAGAACTGAAGGAAGAGTTAGATCGTATTTTTGTTCAGAATGAAGAATACAATAGTCTTATGGTAACGGTTATGTCCTTCGGATTCAAGCACGGAATCCCCGCGGATGCAGATCTGGTATTTGATGTAAGATTCCTGCCGAATCCTTACTATATAGAAGAATTGAAGCCAAAGACCGGTAATGACAAAGAGGTACAGGATTATGTGTGCAGCTTTCCGGAGACCGGAGTTTTCCTGGACAAGCTGACGGACATGATTCAGTTTTTGATCCCGAACTATGTTAAAGAGGGAAAATACCGGCTGGTGATCGCCATCGGTTGTACCGGTGGCAAACACCGAAGTGTTACTCTGGCGAACAAGTTGTATGAACGCATGAAGGCAGAAGGCCATTACGGTATCAAATTATACCATCGTGATGTGCCCAGAGAAGGAATCTAACATGTCATTTTCGAGAGAGGTAAAGGAAGAACTGGCGAAGAGAATCAGCCCGGCAAGACATTGCCAGATCGCAGAGCTTGCAGCGATCATGCACTTTAGTGGTCAATACGGACGCTCTGCAGAGGGAGATTTTATGATCGGTTTCCAGACGGAAAACGAGGCGGTTGTCAGAAAAGGCTTTACATTATTGAAAAAAACATATAATATAGATACTGATGTTAAAATCAGCGAGGAACAAATGCGCAGTGTGATTGACAAGATCGGAGATCTGTCGGAGCCTGTAAGTCCCCTGCTGATTAAAAATTCCTGCTGTCAAAGAGCATTTTTAAGAGGAGCTTTTCTCTGCATTGGTTCTATGAGCGACCCGCAGAAGAGTTATCACCTGGAATTTGTATGCACTGATGAGGACAAAGCGAGACAACTACAGAGTGTGATACAGGGATTTGATATAGAAGCCAAGATCGTGCTTCGGAAGAAGTATTACGTTGTCTATCTGAAGGAAGGATCCGGCATTGTGGACCTTCTGAATGTATGTGAGGCACCCGTTGCCTTAATGAAACTGGAGAACTTAAGAATTGTAAAGGAAATGCGCAATTCCGTAAATCGAAGAGTAAATTGTGAGACCGCCAACATTACGAAGACCGTAAATGCGGCGACCAGACAGATAGAGGATATTATTTATATCCGGGATCACTACGGACTGGAGAATCTGCCGGAACCTTTGAGCCAGATGGCGGAAGCCAGACTGGAGAATCCGGATGCTCCGCTGAAGGAACTGGGAGAATACCTGGATCCGCCCGTGGGAAAGTCCGGTGTGAACCACAGATTACGCAAACTCAGTGAATTAGCAGATAGGATCAGGACGTAAAAGAGGAGGAAAATTATGACAAAAAGGAGCATTAAGGTCAGACTGGAAGACGGTCTGGACGCAAGACCGGTGGCACTGTTAGTACAGGAGGCCAGCAAGTACGAAAGCAACATTTACATTGAGGTAGACGATAAGCGGATCAATGCCAAGAGCATCATGGGCATGATGAGCCTGGGACTTTGTGCAGGCGAAGAGCTTACGGTAGCTGCAGAGGGTGCAGATGAGCAGACCGCTGTGGACAACATTGAGAAGTTTTTAAGCGGTCAGGTGGCTTAAGAACATAGTATGACGAGGAGCGGGGCTGATAGAGAATTCTGTTAGTCCCGTTTTGCATATTTTGAGGATAGTATTTATGAAGAAGATGTTATTTATCTATAATCCGAAGGCCGGAAAGGCACAGATCCGCAACAAACTGGCAGATATTCTGGATGTATTTACCAGAGGCGGTTATGAGATCACAATCTATCCCACGCAGAAAAGAGAAGATGCCATGGAGAAAACCAGGGATCGGAGCAAGGACTATGACATTGTGGTCTGCAGCGGTGGAGACGGTACTTTGGATGAAGTGGTCACCGGCATGATCCGCAGTGGATTCCGCACACCCATCGGTTATATCCCGGCAGGAAGCACGAATGACTTCGGAGGAAGTCTGGGATTACCGAAAAATATGGTGCGCGCAGCGGAAAGTATTGTAAACGGGAATAATTTTGCCTGTGATGTGGGAGCCTTTAACGAGGATATATTCGTCTATATTGCAGCGTTCGGCTTGTTCACGGATGTCTCCTATGAGACCGGACAGGATATGAAAAATGTGCTGGGCCATATGGCATATCTGCTGGAAGGCATGAAACGTCTGCCGGCGATCCGTTCTTACCCCATGAGGATCAACTATGAGGATACGACGATAGTGGATGATTTTATCTTCGGCATGGTGACGAATTCCGTGTCCGTAGGCGGATTCAAGCGGATCACCGGCAAAAATGTCAAGCTGGATGACGGTGTATTTGAAGTGACACTGATCAAGCGCCCGAAGAATCCCATGGAGCTGAACAATATTATGGTTTCGCTGTTGAATCGTGACATTGACACCAATGCCATGTATTGCTTCAGGACTTCCAGGCTGGAGATTACGTCTACCGAGCCACTGCCCTGGACGCTGGACGGAGAATACGGCGGAACCCATACGAAAGTAGTGATCGAGAATATCTGTAAGGGTATGGATATTCGTGTGGAATAGAATTAATCATAAAATTTGGTAAAAATTTAACAATAAGCTGTTCCCTTTTTGCTAGAGTTGTGTTATAGTTTGGGTAGTCACAAAGTGATTATTCGAAATGTGTTTCCCGTGTGTATTTACGATGGATTACATTTCGTATATCGTAACAAGAATGAGTATATAAAATGGAGGTATTAAAATGTTAGTATCCGCAACAGAAATGCTCAAAAAAGCAAAAGCAGGCCACTATGCAGTAGGTCAGTTCAACATTAACAATCTGGAATGGACAAAGTCCATCCTGCTCACCGCTAAGGAACTTCGTTCCCCTGTTATCCTGGGTGTATCCGAGGGTGCCGGCAAATACATGGGCGGTTATGATGTAGTCGTTGGTATGGTAAACGGACTGTTAAAGGATCTGGACATTGATGTTCCCGTTGCTCTGCATCTGGATCATGGCTCTTTCGAAGGCTGTTATAAGTGTATCGAAGCAGGTTTCTCTTCCATCATGTTTGATGGTTCTCATTATCCTATCGCTGAGAACGTAGAGAAGACCACTGAGCTGGTTAAGGCTGCTCACAGCAAGGGACTTTCCATCGAGGCAGAGGTTGGTTCTATCGGTGGTGAGGAAGACGGTGTTATCGGTATGGGCGAGTGCGCTGACCCTAAGGAGTGTAAGTCTATCGCTGATCTGGGAGTTGATTTCCTGGCAGCAGGTATCGGTAACATCCATGGTAAATACCCCGCTAACTGGAAGGGCTTAAGCTTTGAAACTCTGGCAGCTGTACAGGAGCTGACCGGTGAGCTTCCTCTGGTTCTGCACGGTGGTACCGGTATCCCCGCAGATCAGATCAAGAAGGCAATCGACCTGGGCGTATCCAAGATCAACGTTAACACCGAGTGCCAGCTGGCATTTGCTGATGCTACCCGTAAGTACATCGAGGCTGGTAAGGATCTCGAAGGCAAGGGCTTTGACCCTCGTAAGCTGTTAGCTCCCGGTGCAGAAGCTATCAAGGCTAC
>OIZP01000515.1_pt1 | contig 24403 bp, 16 predicted proteins | sample 1588531 | NCBI WGS metagenome assembly OIZP01 (sample SAMN03283283) | human gut metagenome | biome: human-associated habitat; material: feces | host: Homo sapiens | place: Peru | collected 2012
AAATCAACTTCTCAGGCGATGGAGACTGAAAAGATTCCGCGCCTTCTGGCACAGCTTGCAATTCCTGCGGTTGTTGCCCAGATCATCAATCTTCTATATAACATTGTAGATCGAATCTATATCGGACACATTTCCGGTGTTGGAGCCGCGGCATTAACCGGCGTTGGATTATTTACACCGATTCTTATGCTGATCAACGCTTTTGCTATGCTTGCAGGTTCCGGTGGTGCTCCGCGTGCTGCGATATCTATGGGAAAGAAAGATAATAAAACAGCCGAAAAAATCCTTGGAAACTGTTTTGCACTTCTCATCCTTATGGCTGTCATACTTACTGTAGTCTTCTTTACATTTGCACCACAGCTGTTGACACTTTTTGGAGCCAGCGAGAAGACACTGCCGTACGGAGTAGCATACGCACGAATCTATATCCTTGGAAGTATCTTTGTCTTAATCGTGATGGGAATGAATCCATTTATTACAACACAGGGATTTGCCAAGATCAGTATGATGACTACTGTGATCGGAGCTGTGATCAATATCATTCTTGATCCGATTTTTATCTTCGTATTCAATCTTGGTGTAAGAGGTGCCGCACTTGCCACTGTTTTAAGTCAGGCTGTCGGTGCAATTTGGATTCTTCGTTTCTTATCCGGGAAGAAGACGATCCTTCATCTTAGAAAAGAAAATTTCAGATTACAAAAGGATGTTATCTTACCATGCCTTGCACTTGGTATTTCCACTTTTGTCATGCTTTCTACAGAAAGTATTCTCTCCATCAGCTTTACTTCCAGTCTGTCAAGATATGGTGGGGACCTTGCTGTCGGAGCCATGACGATCATTACAAGTGTCAGCCAGCTTGCCACGCTGCCACTGCAGGGAATCTGTCAGGGTGGTCAGCCGATCATGAGTTATAACTTCGGTGCCGGAAATAAAGATCGTGTAAAAAAAGCATTCTTTACACAGTTTAAGGTTTGTACGATCTTCACAGGCTGTTTCTGGCTGATCATGCTGCTGTTTCCGAAGCTGTTTGCCGGAATCTTCTCAAACAATACTGACCTGATCACATACACTGCATGGGCACTGAGAATCTATATGGCGGGTATTTTCTCCCTGGGATTCCAGGTTGCATGTCAGCAGAGTTTCATGGCATTAGGGCAGGCAAAGGTCAGTCTACTGCTTGCCTGCTTAAGAAAACTGATCTTGCTGATTCCGCTGATCTTTATCCTGCCACTCTTTATTCAGGATAAGGTTTTTGCAGTCTTTCTTGCAGAACCGATCAGTGATATTGTAGCTGCCGCGATTACAACGATCACATTCATGACTCGATTCAACAAGATTCTTGACAGAGGAAGCAAAATAAAAACCGTACAGTAGATTCTAGTAACTATAGTTAAGAAAGTACTGAAATTCATTGACGAATTATAAATCAATGAATTCCGGTACTTTTTTAGTTTTCTTCCGCTTCTGTACACTAATATCCTTATTTTACATTATTCCTATTGACAAAATATGTTTTATAGCATATACTCTTGTCTAACTTATAAACATACCTTTTAAGTAGGTTTATAAACTTTCATTTTCAGAAAGATACCGGACAATTAACATTTTACAAAAAGAAAGGAACATCATGAGAAAAAACAAACTTGGAATCTTTACAATCTCAGCTTTTCTCGTTGGATTGGTTATCAGTGGACAGGTCACTTCCGCCCAGTTGAATCAGAAAGAAACTGAATCAACCGTAACTTACACGATTGGATACCTCCCAATCACACATGCGCTTCCTGTATTTGAAGAAAAAGAACTGCTCGAAGCAGAAGAATCAGGTATTCAGATTAAACTCCAGAAATTCAGTTCCTGGTCTGATCTGACAGATGCATTGCATGCCGGAAAGATTGATGGTGCTTCCGAACTGATCGAACTTGCAATGAGTGCAAAAGCGAAGGGCGTTGACCTCAAGGCTGTTGCGCTTGGACATAAAGATGGAAATGTGATTGTCGTCAACGACTCCATCCAGTCCCCGGCCGATATGAAAGGAAAGACTTTTGCAATTCCTTCCACCCAATCATCACATTACATTCTTCTGTTAGAAGAACTGCAGAAAGCCGGACTTACTTTAGACGATATTCAGGTGACACAACTGGCTCCTTCCGAAATGCCATCTTCCCTTGCCAGCGGTGCAATTGACGGCTACTGTGTCGCAGAGCCGTTCGGAGCACAGGCTGTATCGAATGGACTTGGAAATGTTCTTGCCCATTCCGATGATCTTTGGGACGATTCTGTCTGCTGTGGTCTGATCTTCAGAACAGATGTGATCGAACAGAATCCAGAGGCATTTCAGACATTTCTTGAAAAATATCAGGAAGCCGGAAAGAAACTGGACAAAGAAGAAGCAACACGAATCGCCGAAAATTATCTTGGCCAGGATGCAAAGACACTGGAAACTTCTCTGGAATGGATCAGTTATGATGATCTGACGATCACAAGAGAAGCTTACGATGATCTTTACGAAAAAGTGCTCTCTGACCACATGATTGAAAATCCACCAACTTATGACGACTTTGTATACACAACCGATGGAAAGGAATAAAAAGAATGAAACAGATAAAAAGAGGAATTATCTCATTAGCAGTCATTTTAATCCTATGGCAGCTGCTTATCCTGATCACACATGTAAGTTCAGCACTTTTCCCGGCTCCGCTTGATGTTGTAAATGCATTTCGCGAACTTGCATTAAATGGCCTGAAGGGAAGCACTTCCCCTCTGCCACTCATTTCCCATATCAGTATCAGTCTGCTTCGATTCTTTGCCGGATATCTGGCAGCAGTGGTTCTTGGAATCGGCCTTGGACTTTTACTTGGAAGTTTTCCGACTGTATTTTCTTATGTAAATCCGGTTCTTCAGGTTCTGCGCCCGGTTGCACCGGTTGCCTGGATGCCATTTATCGTCCTCTGGGTCGGTATTGGAAATGTCCCGGCAATTGTAATCATATTTATTGCCGGCTTCTTTCCGATCCTTCTGTCCACTGTATCTGCGATCCAAAGCCTGGATCCGCTTTACCATAAAGTAGCACAGAACTTTGGAATCCGGAAAGGTACTTACATGATCAAAATCGCATTACCGGCAGCATTTTCACAGATTATTACAAGCTTACGCCTGGCACTTGGAACCTCCTGGATCTTCCTTGTATCCGGTGAAATGGTTGGTTCTCAGTCCGGTCTTGGCTTTCTTGTAATGGACAGTAAAAACTGTTTACGCCCGGATGCACTTTTAGCCGTCATTCTTGTGATTGGCGTACTTGGACTGTTACTCGACACCTTGATTCGACTGATAGAAGGAGAAGTAAAATGCAGATAGAAGTAGAAAATTTATCCATCACGTTTACACAGGATCAGTCAGAAATGACTGCCCTCAAAGATGTCTCTCTTGGAATAGAAAAAGGAGAATTCATCTGTCTCCTTGGCCCTTCCGGATGTGGTAAGTCTACTTTGCTTAATACAATGGCAGGATTCTTAAAACCAACAGAAGGAACGGTAAAAATTGACGGAAAAGAAGTTCAGCATCCATCTATTTCTTATGTGACGATTTTCCAGAACTATGGATTGCTGCCTTGGAGAAACGTGGAAAAAAATGTAGCTCTTGGTCTTGAGACAAAGAAAGTCCCGAAAGAAGAACGAAAAAAAATCATTAAAAAATATATTGATCTTGTCGGACTCTCCGGTTCTGAAAAGAAACGTCCCGGTCAACTCTCCGGAGGAATGCAGCAAAGAGTTGCAATTGCCCGCGCGCTTGCTGTTGATCCAGAAATCTTATTCATGGATGAGCCTTTCGGAGCACTTGATGCGATCACAAGAATGAAACTGCAGGATGATATCCTGAACATCTGCCACAGCACGCAGAAAACCATCGTCTTTGTCACACATGATATTGAGGAAGCAATCTTCCTTGCCGACCGTGTTGTCATCATGGATACGAATCCGGGTCAGATCAAAGCGATCGTTAAGATTTCTTTAGGAAAGGACAGGGATCGGACCAGTGAAGATTTTCTTCGGATCCGTGACAAGATTTTTGAACTCTTCCATATGAAAAAAGAAGGTACCATTGAGTATTATATTTAAACGAAAGGTAGATTTTAATTATGAAAAATACAACAGAACATACACACGAACACACACATGGTCACTGTCACCATGGAGCTGATGAAAATCCACTTGAGATTGCACCGCACAACCATCGTGCAATCATTGGATTTGACAAAAATGGTGTCCCAAAAGTGCTTCTCCCTGTCAGCGGAGAGGCACATACTCATGTAGACGCTGAAGGAAATACATACACGCATACTCATGATGGTGATTTCACAGAAGATTATATGAAGGCTGTTGCTGCCTACCGGAAAACATTTCCTTCCAAGCAGGATGTTCTTGAGAACACTCCGGATCCGGCAGTCCGTGAAATGATTCTTCGTATGGAACAGATTGGCATGGACACTGCGTTTGACCGTTTTGATAAACAACAGCCACAATGTAGTTTCGGACTGAGCGGTACATGTTGCCGTGTCTGTAATATGGGACCTTGTAAGATCACGCCAAAGGCTCCGCGAGGTGTCTGTGGTGCCGATGCTGACCTCATTGCAGCAAGGAATCTACTCCGCGGTGCTGCTGCCGGTGTTGCCCAGCATGGAATGCATGCAAGAGAACTTATCCTCATGCTCAAATGGGCTGCAGAAGGAAAGCTGGATCTTCCGATCATCGGCGAATACAAGGTGCGTCAAATGGCTGAGGCCTATGGCATTAAGACAAAAAACAGACAGTTAAAAAATATAACAAAAGATCTGACGGACATTCTACTGGCCGACTTATCCAGAACAGAACCTGACACATATCAGACGATCAAAGCCTGCGCCCCGCCGGAGCGTCAGAAAACCTGGGAAGAAATGGATATCCTTCCAATCAGTGCTTATCACGAAGTATTTGAGGCTTATCATAAAAGTGGATGTGCCACAGACGGCGACTGGGAAAGTATTATGAAACAATTTCTCCGCTGTGGTCTTGCATTTACTTTCAGCGGTGTTGTTTCAACTTCAATCGCTACAGATTCCCTGCTCGGTGTCGGAGATCGTGTGACTTCCAAAGTCAATATAGGTGCACTCAAGAAAGGATATGTCAACATTGCCGTTCACGGACATCTCCCGGTTCTTGTCAAAGAGATTGTAAAAGCCGGACAAAGTGAAAAGTTCATCAAACTTGCCAAAGAAAAAGGTGCCAAAGGAATCCAGTTCTACGGAATCTGCTGTTCCGGACTCTCTGCAATGTACCGCTATGATGGCGTAATCCCGCTCTCTAACGCAGTTACTGCAGAACTCGTCCTTGGAACCGGTGCCCTTGACTTATGGGTAGCTGACGTACAGGAAGTATATCCTTCTATTATGGACGTAGCACGTTGCTATAAAACAACTGTTGTAACAACCAGTGACTCTGCACGACTGCCTGGTGCAGAACATATCGGTTTCGATCATCATCACAGTAATGTAAATGAGATCCATGAGATTGCAGAACGAATTGTCACAAGAGCGATCGAAAGCTTTGAGGCCCGCAAAGGAACTCCTGTCTTCATTCCTCCTTATGAAGTCGAGGCAGAAGTTGGATTCTCTGTAGAATACATCCACAAGCATTACGGCGGATTCGGCCCGATTGCTGATGCGGTTCGCAAGGGACAAATTCTTGGTGTTGTCAATATGGTTGGATGTAATAATCCAAAGATCATGTATGAGAAAGCAGTCCTTGATGTCTGCGATGTACTTCTGAAGAATAATGTGCTGATCATCACAAACGGCTGCGCTTCCTTCCCACTAATGAAAATGGGCTACTGTCAGACTTCTGAATTCGCCTATGGCAAATGTGGTGACGGACTGAGAGAATTCCTTGAATCAGATAATATGCCACCGGTATGGCATGTCGGAGAATGTATTGATAATACCAGAAGTTCCGGTATCTTCGCCGGAATTGCCGGAGAATTCAAAAAGAATCTCTATGAGATGCCGTTTGCATTCTCTTCTCCGGAATGGTCAAATGAAAAAGGAATCGATGCCGCTCTCGGCTTCCGTCTGATGGGAATCACTTCCTACCACTGTATTGAAGCTCCGATCCACGGCGCACCGAAGGTAATCAAATTCCTGAAAGAGGATACGAAAGAAACTCTGCACTCTTCTATGGTTGTTGATGTGAATCCGACATCTCTTGGTGAGAAGATTGTAAAGGATATGAAGAAGAAAAGAGATGTATTAGGAATCTAGATATTATTTTATAGTCCATTTTATGATATAATCCATTTATGTGATATATCAAGATCTATGAAATGGAGCTGTTAATATATGAAAAAACTAAAACTTTTATGGATGATCTTAAAACGCACGAAAGCAACCCAGATTCTTTCCGGTTATATCGTATTTCTCTTTGTATCCGCAGCCATCATTCAACTGGTAGAGCCTGACATCAACCGCTATGGAGATGCTCTCTGGTATTGCTATGCGGTACTTTCCACCGCCGGATTCGGCGATATTGTTGCCATAACTCTCATTGGCAAACTGGTTTCGGTACTTGTCACAATCTACACGATCTTCGTTGTTGCAATCGTTACCGGTGTTGTTGTCAATTATTACGGACAGATTGTAGAGATGCAACGTCGTGAAACGGCAATGATGTTCCTGGATAAATTAGAACGTCTCCCCGAACTTTCCAAAGAAGAACTGGAAGACATCTCAAAAAGGGTAAAAAAATTCCGCTGAGTTTTCACTCAACGGAATTTTTGTTTTCCACTTTTCTCTTATCAAATAAGGATAGGCATTTGCTGCCTGCTGCCGCAGCCACAAAAATCCATACGAACAATTTCACCGGATAGCATAGAAATAGAAGCATTGTAACGGCTAACGGCTTTTTCATCGTTCCACCTAGAAGCGCCGCTGTAACAATTGCAGATGCGAAAACAAGATGACTCTCTGCATTTCCGCAGATCAGCATTCCCACGCCATATCCCATGCATACACCTGCGAAGATAACCGGGAAGAAATGTCCTCCCTTCAAACCGAACTGTATACAAATATTTGTGAGAAGCACTTTCAAAAATGCAACTCCGATCAGTGCTAACGGAAGGTATTGACTATACTCTTTCATCAACACTCCCATCTGTTCTTCTCCCGAAAACATAACTGCCGGGATTAACATTCCACAGATTCCAAGACAAATTCCTGCGAGAACTTCTCGAAGAACTGCCGGTACCTTTTTCGCAGTTTTCTTCGTTATCTGATGTGTCTTTTCATAAAAAACAGCTAACACGCATCCTGCAATAATATAGAGAAGTATTAATGCATAGTCCATCTTTCCGATCTCAACTGCCTCAAAGCTTGGAAATCCTGAAAGTCCTGAACCGAATACTGCGGAAAGTCCTGCATAAATACCTGTTGCAGCAGCAATTGCGATTCCATAAATAAATATCTTTGATGAAATTCCTGCCGGAACAACAGTTTGTTCTGGATTACTCTCTTCTAAAGTGTTCTCTTCCACTTCAAACAATCCAAATAGCGGAGCATGGAATAAAACACTTAAGGATGCTGCTACCCCGATCTGGGAGTATTCCTTCGCATGCTGTCTGGCAAACTTCAGATTATCTCCTGCCCAGTAACACATTCCGACGATAATTCCGGTAAGCCCTGCTTCCGGACCTACACTGCTTCCGATCAAAAGCGGCAGCACTGCTGCGATCATCATGACAAGCATATTTTTATAATCATAATGCTTCTCCGTTTTCACTTTTGCCATAACAGTTTCCATTTCTTCCGGATAATCTCCGTACACCTTCCGGAATACACCGATAAGAAATGCACCGATCACACAGACCGCTATTGTATAGTATGGAAATGCAAAATGTTCCGGAATCCATTCCCAGATAAGATTCATCCCGACTGCCATGATCTTCAAAAGCGCCCAGACCAATCCGCCGGCAACTGCACCGATAATTGCACAGAACAGCCAGAGCTCTAACTGGTTTTTTATCTTTATATTTCTAATTTCTTTTTGACTGTTCATCGATCTGTCCTTTACGTTTTCTATTTCTCAGATACTTCTGCATCCGTATCTCTCACCTGTGGAATTAAGGAAGCTGCGAGTTTTCCTTTTCCACGATGTTTCAAATATAAAATTCCAATTACAGAAAATACAACAGCTCCGACAAAATTCACCATAAGATCTTTCATTGTATCTACGATTCCAATATCCAGGTATCCGCCCAGATTCCAAGTCTCACCGTTGATCACAACGGACTGGACATCTACATGGATTGGGATATTTGCTCCTGTCGGATTCAGCTTCACTGAATTGATTGCCGGAACGATCCAGTCTTTCTGCATATCCAATCCGAAAAACCAATCCATACTGAATTCAAAGAACTCCCACAAAACACCAACTGTCATTGAAAAACAAAATGCAAAAAATGCCACAAAGTATGGGGACATCTTAATTGAAAATCGATCACTTCTGTTGAATAAATCAATCAGCGCAAACCCGATTGCCGCCATCAGGAATCCATTCGTTGTATGCAAAATAGTATCCCATACCGGAATCTTTACATAAAATGCATTGATTTCTCCAAGTATCTCTGCCGAAAAGATAAAGATCAAAATAACTGTTTCCAGACCAATCGGAATTGTCACTCCAAGTTTCTTGTCGATAAACTGTGGCACCATAAACAAAATCAATGTTAGAATTCCAAGAAACATATTGTGATAGTTTCCCAGAAAGAATTGTCTGATAATAGAAACGATAACCAACATTGTCAGTACCATCTGGACCCTTGTTCTATTTCTTGCTTTTTTACTTAATTCACTCATTTCTTACCCTCCTTTTCTCTCAACACATTGCGGTCAGAAACACTTTTTATTACATGTTTAAGATATACCGCATCTGTTTTCATAATATACTAATTTCATCTTTTTTTCAACAAAAGGTGTCAGGCCGAAGTTTAAAATAACAGCTTCCCCATATGCCTGACACCTTTCTATCTATCGTTTATAGATTCACTTTAATTTTACTTCTGTTTTCTTCTTCTAATAACATAAATCATTCCACCGATCACTGCAATTGATCCCGCAATCATCAGAATCCAGAGGTAGCTGATGCTGTCTCCTGTCTTTGCTGTTTTCACCTGTTTTCCTGACGCTGAAGTTCCTGTTGATTTCTTTCCTGCAGTACCTGTCGATGTTTCCTTTGAATCGGTTGCATTCTTTGTTTCTTCTTTCTTCACAATCTGATACTCTATCTGATAGTCTGTATCCTCTCCGTGAAGCACATAATTATAACATTGCTCGCCTGTCAATCCGACAATACTTGCTGTATATTTTCCAAGTTCCACAGCGTTTCCGTCTTCTACTACTGCCTTACATTCATCTTTAAACAGTACTCCTGATAATTCTGCTGTGACATTCGCTTCTTTTCCTGTATAGATGATAGTTCCGTCTGTATTCCATACAACATCTACCGGTTTTGGCTGTACGATCAATATTCCAGGTTCAAATATAACCGCATAGTTTTGATTTTCTACTGTTGTTGGAGCCTTTTCTGTTATTTCATAAGTACCAACTTCACAGGTTTCTTTCTCTGCATTTCCTGCTGTCAATGTGACATTTATTTTCAGATTCTCTAACTGATCATCCCCTGCCAGACTTCCATCACTGATTGACCAGGTATACTCTGTGATCGTCTGTCCATATTCTTTCTCCGTACGGTCCGGTCTGATCGTAATGCTTCTCGGTTTTACTGTTACAGAAATATTTGATGTAACTGTCTTGTAGTTCGGATTAGCCGGTGCGAAGATCATCTCCTGTTCGCTTTGATCCTCTGCTACTGTAAGCATTGTCGTATCGTCTGCAAAACGGAACACCCCTTCTCCCGACTGACCGGAAAGTGTTGCTTTCTTTAAGCTGTCTCCATAAATCACTTCTGCTGCCGGGAAAGTCACTTCCGGATCTGCCTGCAAAATCTCATATTCCCATACATGCACGCGGTTTGTGCCGGAAAAGATATAGTTTTCATTGGTCAGACCTATTGCAAGCGCCTTGTAATTTCCAACTTCTGTATGATCTGCATTGAGCAGTTTTTTAATCGCACAACTATCCTTTTCTAAAAGGCTGTCTGCTTTCACATTTGCCTCTATTCCACATGCATTTCCTGTATATGTATACTGTGCTGCCGCATTCCATTCTATCTCTGCTTCCTTTGGTGATACATTAAGGAATGCCGGAAGAACTACAACATCATAATTCGTATTTGTTGCATTGTCTTTCAGGATGACATATCTTCCTGCGTTTCCATATGCGCCAAGAATGTCATCTCCATCTGCATCTGTTGTGCTTCCTGTCAGAATATTTTCCGGTTCAATGGTTGTTGCTTTCAATGTCAGTCCAAGACTTTCAACGGTATCTCCCGGAAGAAGTTTCGCCCTTTCTGAATCACTGATCGTAAATGTAAGATCTGCGCTGGTCAACTCATCTCCATATGTCTTTGTTTTCTTTTCTGCACGGACAATGATTCTCTGTGCACTACTGACTGCTCCATTTTCGAATGTAGTATTTTCTGCTGTGCTGCTTTTGGAACCTGTTGTTTCCATTGTGTTCACTGGATTGATATCAAGATCGTATTCTTTCAAATGAATCCAGTTTACCTTGAATCCGCCTACTGTTTCCGGACAATCAATCTTATAGCTTCCTGCATCGATTGTCTCATTTAATGACTGTCCTGTTTCCTGGATTCTCATTTCATCCGTAACATTTGCAAAAAGTTCTTCCACTTCTTCTGCGCTCAGTGTTTCCGTTGGTGCAACAACGTATGACATCTTCGGAGTTTCACCATAGGAAATTTCTTCATATCCGAGATACGCTGTGATAACTTCTGACTTATTCACTGTTTTTACCGGAACCCACATAGTAACAGTTTTGTATTTTTTATTATCTGCCGGCAGGAAGGTCAGTTCAAATTTTGTCTGATCTGCTACTTCCTGATCTGTCACAACATGAGCTGCATCTTCAAACTTCCATGTTCCTGCCGGTGCATTTTCAATCCCCTTCAATGTAGCTTCTGCCAGTGTCTGACCATATTCAACCTCTACTTCCGGTGTAGGAAGTTTTGGTTCAAATATCATGTTGCTGTTTGTCTCATAGATCAACCGTGACATTGGTTCATCAATAAAGTTAAGCATTACTGTTCCAAGGAATCTGTTATCGATACAATTTTCTTCATCTTTAAATAATCTCGGATTAATTTCCCGTGTCAATCCTAAAGGAGTTCCTCGTGCGCAAGAAGTATAATTAATTACCCATGAATTATACTCAATTGGATGACTTGTATCCTGTCCAGTTGTCTGCTTCATCGTTCCTAATATGTAAGCCCACTTCTCACTTCCATATGTATTATATGCATCCTGAATATACACATGATTTTTTCCATCATCATATAACTTGTACGCATATTCATAATTTTTATAGCTTATATCGTCCCAATTTGTAAGATTAAATCCCATTGCACGTTCAACCCATCCTTCGTAGTTCTGGGTCAGATTAAATCTTCTAAGAAATACAATTTTACCGCGTGCCTCCTTCATTGATGGAATGTCTCCTCCGCAGTAAACCTTTTCCTCATTACTTTTTATAAATTCAGCTACCGCATGCTCTAATCCGACAGTAGAACCGGCATCTGGTTTTACTGTAAGAATGACAGTTTCTGACTTGTGCTTCTCTAAGAATCCAAGAGAAGTATTAAGGATTGACTGTAATGTAAGATCACTTCCGTCTTTTTCCTGACACTGCCATAATTCGCCACCATGTACAATTTTCACATCTGCCGCAGAAGCATCGTCTTTTGTTGCATTTCCTCGAATATCAAAGCTACGTGCTCCCATATTTAACTGTTCATCATAATAAAAATTCTGACAGGATGTAATAGATACACCTGGAATAGCATCTTCCACAACCCCGGCTGTCCCAGTATCATGTGTCGCTGGAATATTAACGGAAGACAATAGTGCATCGTCTGGAATGCCTGCCATCCATTCATCCGCATAACTGTAAGCTGTTTCAGCTGTATTTCCTGCTAAAATAGATAAATCTACATTCATTCCTTTTTTCCCAAACCCTAAAGTAGGAACGCCATTTTCGATATACCATCCAGTTCTGGCATTCTGAATTTTATACGTACCATCTTTCTGCTTAAAAAATCGCCACAATTGACTTGTATTCTGATTCCTGTCAAATTTTTCAGTCGTCCAGATATTCACGCTTGCCCAAAGTTTTCCTGATTCTCCTTCTACATCTAAAGATAAATTTGTTTTGCTTTCACCATCAGAAACTGCATCTATTTGATAAGCATAATACTCCGGTTTCCATGTTAATTTCCATTTACTTGTTACTCCCATTACCTGAAACGTTGGATAAGATCCTGGAACCGCTATATTACTTGCTCTATTTAAAGCATCAAGTTTTCCTGCTTCATGAATTTCACAAATAGCACTTGTATCTTCTTCTTTTAAAACCTGACTTTCTTTTCCTGTGAGTGGAACTACGGATTTTGTGATCAGCCAGACTTTTCTGTTGCTCTCATCTGTCTGGATGATTTTCGGATTGTTATTATTCAGTTTTCCTTCATATCCGATCCATTTTCCACTGTTTCTATTCTTAATATAGTATCTCGCATTTCCATTTGCATCATTACCGATATAATAAAAGGCAAACTGGCGGTGATTATTTCCCTTTACTTCACTGTCTGAAGACTCCCATAAATGAAGTACTGCACCGCTGTCTTTACTTTTACCGTCCACGTCTGCAAAACGATCCGTTCCGTTCACTTTGATATGTTTAATCCCATACCATTCCTTTTCTATATGATCTAAACGGAAACGACAATTATTTCCTTCTGAAGTATCCAAATGAACAACACTACTTTTCCCTGCATCATCATTTACATTCCAGCGATAATCTTTGTTCTCTTCTAGTGTAATAAATAATTCACTATTTGTCTCCATCTCTGTTGACATACTTCCACTGGAATCTGCCGCTTTTACACTGATTGGAATCCCCGTAAGTGCTATCGTCATACATATGAGCGCTGCCATTATCTTTTTTATTGTTTTCATATCCGTTTTTCCTCCTCATTTGTATTTTGCTATATTATCGGCAATCATATTTCTTATTATTATATTTTTGATACCAGATTGTTCAATATTTTTGACATGAACTGTCTGAAAATGGCACGAATCGTCATTCTGTGGTATACTAATCCTATGTCAAAACGTTTGTATTTATTTTGAATAGATACAAATCAGGGAGGATATTCGTATGTTAATCGCTATTGTTGATGATATTGCAGAAGAGCGTATTCTGCTTCGAACACGATTAGAAAATATATTAGATCAGAAAAATGTAGAGTTTCATTGCTATGAATATGAGAACGGAGAAACATTTCTCAAGGCTTCAAAAGAACATGACTTCACAGTTTTATTTCTGGACATTTATATGAACGGGGCAAATGGAATCGAAATCGCCCGTGAATTTAGAAATACCAACAAAGACTGTCTGTTGATTTTTACTACAACATCCCTGGATCATGCACTGGAAGGTTTTAAAGTACGTGCCATGCATTATCTGGTAAAACCTTATACGGAAGAAGAACTTTCTTCTTTAATTGATGAAATCCTGCAACGGATTCCGGCTTCGGAGAAAAAACTGACAGTAAAAGTAAATGGAAGTGATCTTCAGATACCATTTAAAACGATCGTTCACGCAGATCATTTTTCTCATATGATCCATATTCATACAACAAAAGAAAAAGAACTTGTCATCCGACAGTCTTTTGGGACTTTTACTGCTCCATTAAAAGAAGATTCCCGCTTTTTTATCTGCAACAGAGGAACGATCATCAACATGGAACATGCTGTTGATTTTGACGGAACAATGTTTCTTTTAGATGATGGAAGCAAGATCGTTGTCAGTAGAGAACTGTGCAAACCTGCACGACAACACTTTATGGATTATCTATTTCAAAAGGGGGGATTTTGATGCGGACTTTAATTTTCCAGACTTTGGAATTTACAGTTTTGATTCCTGGTATGCTGCTTGCCTATCTGCCGGTAAGATCATCTCTGAAACAAACACCTAAGAAGCTGGCTGTCTGGATGCTCCCGCTTCTTATTATATGCTCTTGTTTTTGTGGTTTTGCATGCTATAGATTCCATTTGTCAACAAGATCTGTTCTTCTTCCTCTTCTATTTGTTCTACTTGTTCTATATCATAACACTTTATTAATTTCACTTTGGAAATCTGTCAGCATCTATCTTGCCGTCTGTGCAGTTTTTTCCTGCTTTAACAGCCTTTCCAGAGCTGCTTCTGCAATGTTGAATTTTGGTTCTGAACACCTTGCATTTTCCGGTTCTTCTACTTTTGGAATCCTATATAATCTTTTCTGCATTCTTTTCGTCCTTCTCATATGGTATCCAGCCTCCCATTCAGTCAAAGAAATGGTAGAAGATGAAAATCTTGCTCAGACCTGGTATGTTTTCTGGATTCTCCCGGTTCTGGTCATCGGATTGAACCTTGCTTTGATTCCAAAATATAATACCATCCTGCACACGCAGCGTTTTCTGCGTGGATACATTGTGATTGTTTATGCTCTTCTACTCATCCTGGCATTATTTTACTCGATGTTTTTAATGATGGCTAATATCCTGAATAGAAACAAAAAACTTCAGCAGGAAAATCTTTTTCTTTCTGTACAGCAGGAACGATATGAGAATTTAAGAAGTGCGATTGAAGAAGCCAGACAGGCTCGACATGATATTCGTCATCATTTTTTACAACTTTCTGCCATGGCCAAAGACGGTGATTTAGAAAAGATCAAAGAATACCTGCAAAATGCAATGGATAAAATCCCCACCCTTGATTATCACTTCTGTGAAAATCACTCTGTCGATAACGTAATCGGATATTATTATGCGCTTGCCCAAAAAGAAGAAATTCCATTTGATGCCCGTGTTGATCTTCCAAAAGAACTTTCCGTAGATGAAATGGATCTCTGTCTTATTCTTTCCAATCTATTAGAAAATGCATTGGAAGCCAGTCGCAAAACTGCCGCTACGCGGCAGCAGATATCGTTGGAAATCTATCAACATTCTGCTTCTATTCTTTTAATTCGGGTAGAAAATAATTTTGACGGAACGATCAAAGAAAAGAACCATCTGTTCCATTCCACCAAGCGAAAAGGTCTGGGAATCGGTACCCAGTCTGTCCGCAGAATGGCAGAAAAGAACGATGGTTCTTGTAATTTTACTTATGAAGATGGAGTCTTTACCGCAAAGGTTATGCTTCGCGCTGACCTTTAAAATGCTTCTATGCTTCTTTTGTGTATTCATTCTGGATTGCGAAGCTATGGTCCATTGGGCCGCTTCCTTTTCCAAGATTAAGCATTGCTGCAAGTGCCCCGGAGATATACTCTTTCGCACGCTCTACAGACTCCTCCAATGAGAATCCTTTTGCAAGATTAGAAGCAATCGCAGAAGACAATGTACAACCTGTACCATGAGTATTCGGATTATCAATTCTTTTTCCGTTAAACCATCGATACGCTCCATCTGCATACAGCAGATCATTCGCATCATTTAAGTTATGTCCACCCTTGCAGAGTACTGCACAGTGATATTTTTCTGAAATTTCTTTCGCCGCATCGATCATCTCTTCTGCACTTGTGATCTTTCTTCCGATTAACTCCTCTGCCTCCGGAATATTCGGAGTCAGTACACTTGCAAGCGGGAATAATTCTTCCTTCAATGTATCCGCCGCATCATCACTGATCAGCTTTGCTCCGCTTGTTGCTACCATAACAGGATCTACTACAATATTCTTTGCTTCATACTGACGCAGTTTCGCTGCAATGACTTTAATTAATTCTTTATCTGAAACCATCCCGATCTTTACGGCATCTGGATAGATATCTGTAAAGACACTGTCAAGCTCTTGTCCTAAAAATTCTGGTGTTGCATTTAATATAGAAGTAACACCTGTTGTATTCTGCGCTGTCAATGCAGTAATCGCACTCATTGCATATACACCATTGGTGATCATTGTCTTGATATCAGCCTGGATTCCTGCGCCTCCGCTAGAGTCACTTCCGGCGATTGTAATTGCTGTTTTCATGTTCTTGGCCTCCTTCTTTTTTAAAAACGGGTACAAAAAAAGCGGGTGATGGGAATCGAACCCACGTATCCAGCTTGGAAGGCTGGTGTTCTACCATTGAACTACACCCGCGTGTCTTGTGTTATCTCTGACACGATTTATATTTTATCATACATGTCAGAGATATGCAAGCACAAATTTAAATTTTTCTAAGTTTTTTAGGTTTTTCGTATCTACCTTATTACAATTTTTGCAATTCCATTAATTTCTTTCTTAATCTCACATTTTCCTCTTCTGCTTTATCAGCTCTTTGCTTTTCTTCTTCCACCCTCTGTTTTTCTTCTTCTATCTTCTGCTTCTCTTCTTCTAATTCTCTTGCAATGTTCTCCTTCGCTTGAGCCACTTGTTCAGCTACTTTCTCTGCCACTTGTTCTTCAACCTGTTTTGCAACACTTGCCTTTACTTGTGCCAATTCCTCTTCCATCTCGTCAATCATCAACTTTACTGTATTACGATCCAAAATCTCAAGTTCTTTCGAAAACATCTCCATCATTCCTTCCATATTAAGACAGAGTGTATAGATTTCATCATAAATCTTCTGAAAATCCGAATTCTGATTCAAAAGTTTAATAATCATCTCCGGATCATCCTGACTGAGAAATACGAGCCACTCTTCCAATCTGTTTTTTATCTTTCTGTTTTCATTTTGAATGATGTCACTAAAAATGTCAAGACATATAAAAGTATATTCTTGCAGTAAATTCACTTCTACTCCTGTATCACTTTTTTGTTCGCAATGGTGAATATATATTTCTTTCGAAAACCTGCGGAAATCAGCACTGCTCTTTTCAAATAATACAATTGTATAGACTTTCTGAATTCTCTTATAAGTAAATGAATTTCCTAATTCTGCGCGCACTCGTTTATACTGTCGTAACAATAAGTCAGAAGAATAACAGGCACTTCTCTGTCCGGGAAATAAATATCCCATTTTTTGTACTTCAACATTTGCTATACTGCCATCTTCAAACTGAACAACAATGTCCATAATCAATAAGGAGCTCTCTGCTGCAATACGCGCTGATTCATTCGGAAGTACTTTTAAAATTCTAATTTTTCTTCCCAGTATTTCTGATAGAAAATCATTTAACCTTTCGGGTCTGGTATCCGGATTCATAATAACTTTAAAATAGGTATCATAGAGAAGTTTTACACCTTTTACACCAGTGCAAATGTCAAGATATTCCTGTTGGTATTTTTCTTCCCAACCGCAAAATGTCTTCCACATTTTCGGGCTATTCTGGATTTCTTCAAGCACTTGTCCTTTGGTTCTAATCATTGGGAAATAGTTTTGCAATTTGTTTTTCATCGTTTATTTTGATGCGATATTTAAAATAAAACAGTCCTCTTACCTGCCCAACACCAACTTCATGAATTGGTATGTTCTCAGAATATCCCAGTCCACTTTTAATTGCAATGTGTTTCTTGTTTATAACTCATCTTTTTTGTTGATAATTTGTGGATAACTTTACAAATCAATATTTTTTCAATTTTCATTGTCATTTTCACCAAATAAACGTTATAATATTATTAATTTATAGTCATTTTTTGTCCAAAACGCCATAATTCAAAAAAGCGGAGAAAAGATGTCACATGGCCTTTTAATGTATCAGCTTTTCTCTCTATAATGAATAAAAAGGAGGAGGAAGATTCGTGGATTTATTTAATAGCTTACCACTTAAAAAGCAGGAATATATGAACCGGCTTTTCAGAAACTGTACGGAGGAAGTCAAGTATTACATGTCCGTGATCGATGTGGAAGCTGACCAGACTTTTATCAAAGCCGGAGAAGAATGCAAGTACATATACATCATTTTATCAGGGAAAGTAACCGGAGTCGAATGGCCAATGCATGAGAAATCTTATTTCTTTAAGGACTTTGGACCGGGTGACTTCTTTGGCGAGATTGAATGTTTTGCCGGACTTCCAAGATACCGGATCAGCATTCTGTCTTCAACAAAATGTCGGCTGCTTGCCATTCCATCTATTTATTATATGGAGTGGATGCGTATGGATGTTGATGCACTGTTCATGAGAACACAGGAAAATATCAGCCGCCTCGTTCTGCAAACTGCGGAAGCCAGGAAATATCTCTTTATGGAAGGAAAAGACCGATTAATGGTTCATCTAGTCCGTAAATATGAACAAAAGATCCCGGCACCGGAGATTCTGGTTCTTAGCCAGACGCGAGCGCGCATTTCCGAAGAAGTGGGGATTTCTATTAAAACTCTGGACAGAAACATCAGAAAGCTGGAAGAGATGAATCTTCTGACGCTGAATAAAGGAAAGATCGTAATTACCAAAGCACAATATCTTCAGATGAAACAGGATATTGATTTTTACGTAAACGGTTGATCCAAACTTATGTTTAAGGAGGGGATAACATGTATGTGGGAAAAAAGGTTACTCGTGTAGATGCCTACGATAAAGTAATTGGACGTACAAAATATACAGATGATCTCTGTGATAAGAGTGCCTATATTGCACGTGTTTTACACTCTACAATTGCCAACGGACGTGTTCTTTCTATTGACACATCTGAAGCTGAGAAGATACCTGGAGTTGTAAAAGTATTTACCTGTTTTGATTTAAAGGAGAAGCATTATTTCCCAACTGCCGGACATCCATGGTCCACAGATGAATCACATCAGGATGTTGCCGATCGTCTTGTACTTACAGACCGCGTCAGATTTTATGGGGATGATATCGCTGCGGTTGTAGCAGAGGATGAGGTTTCCGCTGCACAGGCACTTCGTGCGATCAAAGTAGAATATGAAGAATATCCATTTGTTCTGGATGTTCTGGATGCTATGAAAGAGGATGCGCCTCAGCTTCATGAGGATTATCCGAACAATATTCTCAAACACACAACGATCAGTAAAGGTAACTACGAAGAAGCAATCAAAGAACCTGGACTGATCAAAGTAGAAGGCTGGTACAGCACACCAACCGTTCAGCACTGTCATATTGAAAACTTTATCTGCTATGCTGAGATGGAAGGCGACCGCATCAAGATTGTAAGTTCTACTCAGATTCCTCATATCGTACGTCGTGTTGTCGGCCAGGCACTCGGAGTTGAATGGGGTAAGATCCGTGTCGTTAAACCTTACATCGGCGGTGGTTTCGGAAATAAACAGGATGTTTTGTATGAACCACTTTGTGCATGGCTGTCCATGCAGCTTCACGGACATCTTATTAAACTTGATGTACCAAGAGAGGAGACCTTTGTTTCTACTCGTGTACGTCATGCGATCAAGAGCCACATCATTTCATGGGTTCGCCCGGATGGAACATTTGCTGCAAGAAAACTGGAAGCATTTTCTGATCAGGGTGCTTACGCATCTCACGGTCACAGTATCTGTGCCAAAGGAGTTGGCGCATTCCCGCAGCTTTATCCTTGTGATAACGTAGAGGCTGATGCTTATACAATATTCACAAACAAATCCGTTGCCGGTGCGATGCGTGGTTACGGAATTCCACAGGCAATGTGGGCTGTAGAATGTCATACAGAAGACATTTGTGCAAAACTTAACATGGATCCGCTTGAATTCCGCCGCAAAAACCTGATGCCGGTCGGATACAAGGATGCATTTTCTAAAAATGAATTATACAGCGACACATTCAACCAGTGCCTCGACAAAGGAATCGAAGTTACTGATTACCTTCGTAAATACAAAGAATACCAGAACCAGACAGGAGATATCCGCAGAGGTATCGGTATGGCAGTCTTCTGGTACAACACAGCTGTATGGCCAATCTCACTTGAGACATCTTCCTGCCGTATGGTATTGAATCAGGATGGTTCTCTTCAGGTTCAGCTCGGTGAGACAGAGATCGGACAGGGTGCTGATACTGCATATTCACAGATGACTGCAGATATTCTTGGCGTTCCGCTTGAAGCTGTACACGTTGTTTCCTGTCAGGATACAGACGTTACACCATTCGGAACAGGTGCTTATGCATCCCGTCAGACTTATACAGCCGGATTCTCAATTCGCCAGACAGCACTGCTTCTGAAAGAACGCATTTTGAAATATGCGCATGAACTGACAAGAATGCCTGAATATAACCTGGATATCATTGACGGACAGATTGTTCGTATCACAGATAATCGTGTTCTGATGTCTCTTGGAGATCTTTCAACAGAAGCACTTTACAGCCTTTCACACAGTGAGCATCTGTCAGCTGAAAGTACAGCACAGATTAAGTCCAATGCTTACTCCTTCGGATGTACATTTGCAGAAGTTGAAGTTGACATCCCGATGTGTAAGGTAAAACTGCTTGATATCGTCAATGTACATGACGCCGGAACTCTTATCAACCCGGCACTTGCTGAAGCTCAGGTACACGGTGGTATGAGTATGGGAATCGGATTCGGACTTTCTGAAAACCTGCTCTTTGATCCGAAGACCGGAAGAGCATTAAATAATAACTTGCTCGATTACAAGTTATCCACATTTATGGATCACCCGAGACTACGCGCTTATTTCGTAGAAAATGCGGAGCCTACAAGTGCATTCGGAACAAAATCTCTTGGTGAGCCACCAACATGTTCCATTGCACCTGCAATCCGTAACGCAGTTTATCAGGCAACAGGTGTCTATGTAAATGATGCACCGTTGAATCCTCACCATCTGTTCCGCAGTATGAAGGAACAACATATGTTTGAGGAAGGAGGAGAAGCAAATGTATGATCTTAAAGCACTTTATGAAGCTGAAAGCGTAGCTCATGCTATACAGCTTTTACAGGAACATCCGGAAGCACAGATCATTGCCGGCGGAAGTGACGTTCTTGTACAGATGCGTGAAGGACGTCGCGCAGGAAAAGAACTTGTAAGCATTTATAAAATTGATGAAATGAGAGGCATATCTTATGAAGAAGACGGTGCGATCCGCATTGGCTCTCTGACCAGCTTCTCTCATATTACAAAGGATCCGATCATCCAGAAGCATATCAACGTACTTGGGGAAGCTGTTGATATGGTTGGTGGACCACAGATCCGTAACATCGGAACGATCGGTGGAAACACATGTAATGGTGTTACATCCGCTGATTCCGCTTCAACACTTCATGCATGGGATGCAATTGTTGAGATCACAGGACCGGACGGAGTTCGCAGAATCCCGATTCATGACTTCTATATTAAAGCAGGAGTCGTTGATCTGAAACCGGCAGAAATTCAGACAGCGATCATCATTCCGAAGGAAGCATACGAAGGCTACCACGGACATTACATTAAATACGCAATGCGTAATGCAATGGATATCGCAACAACAGGATGTTCTGTCAATGTAAAACTCTCTGAGGATAAGAAGACGATCGAGGATGTCAGAATTGCTTACGGAGTTGCAGGACCTGTTCCGATGCGTGCGCCTTCTGCTGAGGCAAAAGCAAAGGGCAAACCGCTCACAAAAGCTGTTGTTCATGAATTTGGTCAGGCTGTTCTGGAAGATATCAATCCACGTGACAGCTGGAGAGCATCCAAGGCATTCCGTCAGCACATCGCTACTGTTCTTGCAGAGCGTGCACTGACAGAATCTATCAGATTGGCAGGAGGTGTAATCGATGAATAAACAGTACAAATTACTTACCTGCACGATCAACGGTAAGAAAGTCGAGAAAATGATCGATGTCCGTGCATCACTTACAGATGTTTTAAGAGATGACTTCCGTCTGACCAGCGTAAAGAAAGGCTGTGAAGTCGGAGAATGTGGAGCATGCAATGTAATCATTGATGGGGAATGCTTCAACTCCTGTATCTATCTCGGTGTATGGGCTGAGGGAAAAGAAATCCTTACTCTTGAAGGTCTCGCCGGACCAAATGGTGAGTTATCCGATATTCAGCAGGCATTTATTGACGAAGCAGCTGTTCAGTGTGGTTTCTGTACACCTGGATTCATCATGAGTGCAACTGAACTTTTAAATGCCGGCAAAGAATTCTCAGATGATGAGATCCGTAAAATGATGTCCGGTCATCTGTGCCGCTGCACAGGTTATGAGAACATTTTCCGTGCAGTCAAGAAGACAATGCTTCGCAGACTCGGAAAAAATGAAGAAGCAGACGCTGTCTAAAAGTGAATTGGGTTGCTGTTCTACACTGCCTGGGGACAGCTTTTATGCCCAGTAACAGAAGCAGCACTCAATTGTAACGTTGTAACTACAATCACATAAAAGGTTTGCAGATCTTTATTTACAACAATCTGCAAACCAGTATATAATGGTTTTTGTTTGGGAATCTGTATAACAGATACAGAAACCATTATATGAAATGTCTAGAAAGAACGGGTATGTAAATATGAAAGATAAAGAACGAAATATCACAACCGTCAGCGAAGAAAATATCTATCTCCTGAACGGCCGCGTACCACTCGGAAAAGCGATTCCTTTCGGCTTACAGCATGTACTGGCCATGTTCGTAGCCAACCTTGCTCCTGTATTAATCGTCTGCAGTGCCGCTCTTGTCAGAGGCACCGGTGATCATCTGACCGCTGTTGAAATCACTCGACTTCTTCAGTGTGCCATGTTCGTAGCCGGAATCGGTACTTGTTTACAACTCTATCCAATATGGAAGATTGGTTCTAAACTGCCGATCGTTATGGGTGTCAGCTTCACTTTCCTTGGAAGTCTTCTGATGATCTGTACAAATCCGGATCTCGGATATGAAGGTATGGTCGGTACCATTATCCTTGGTGGTATCTTCGAGGGAGTTGTTGGTTTAAGTGCCCAGTATTGGAAGAAATATTTAACACCGGTTGTATCCAGCTGTGTTGTTATTGCGATTGGACTTTCTCTTCTCCCGGTTGGAATGAATTCCTGGGGCGGTGGAAGTGGTTCTGAGTCATTCGGAGCCTGGTATCACCTTCTTGTAGGTCTTGTGACACTGATCGTCTGTCTGGTTTCAAGATATTTACTGCATGGTGTATACAAAAACCTGAACATCCTTGTTGGATTAATCTTCGGTTATATCCTTTCCGCAATCTTTACTGTTGCTGGTATTGCTCCAATGATCGATTTCTCCGGAATCAGCAAAACAATCAGTGAAATCGGATTTTTCAGCCTTCCAAGACTTGTCTTCTTCACTGGTCATACACCGGTATTTGACCTTGGAGCATTCTTTACAATTGCGATTGTCTTCCTGGTTTCTGCTGCTGAGACAACCGGAGCTACAACAGCAGTATGTAAAGGATCTTTAGACCGTGACATTAAGATTGAAGAGCTGCAGGGATCTCTTGCAGTTGACGGATTCTCCAGTACAATTTCCGGATGTTTCGGATGTCTTCCACTGACTTCCTTCAGCCAGAATGTCGGACTTGTAACTATGACTGGTGTAATCAATCGATTCACAATCCTTATGGGAGCTTTGATCCTGATCCTGGCATCTCTGTTCCCGCCGCTTGGAGCTTTCTTTAACTCCCTGCCGCAGTCCGTACTTGGTGGATGTACCGTTATGATGTTTGGTTCAATCCTGTACGAAGGAATCAAGATGCTCAAAGACTGCGAGTTCAATGACCGCACAATGATCATTGTATCTCTCGCTTTCTGCGTCGGCGTTGGTCTTACACAAACAGATGCGAACTTCTTCAGCGCTTTCCCACAGGCTGTGGGAGATATCTTCAACGGAAATGCTGTTGCAGGCGTGTTCGTAGTATCACTGCTGCTCAGTCTGATTCTGCCGAAAGATAAAAGTGAAAAAGTAGAAGAATAACGAATAAGAAGAAAATAACAGCTGTAATTGAAAAATATTTCTCTTACAGCTGTTATTTTTCTTTTTTTAAAAGGTTTTCTTTTACCATCCAGCTTCCGGAGCAGCCATCACCTTGATTATTTGGGCTTCCTTCTGCATATTCCGCTCACTCCTTTGTGCTGATCTTCTCCAGACATGCAATCAATTCTGCCTCACTTCTTACCACTGCATCCGGCTTTACATCACCTGCTGCCTGATGTCCGCGATGATTATACCAGACTGCGTTCCATCCTGCAGCTTTAGCCCCAACAATATCATTTTCGAAAGAATCTCCTACATAGCAGATCTCTTGCGGCAAAATCCCCATTCTTTCCGCCGCACGACTGAAAATCCTCTTGTCCGGTTTTGCTACCCCGAGTGCTCCTGATATAAATACATGACCTACTGGAATCCATTC
>OIZP01000518.1_pt1 | contig 24311 bp, 22 predicted proteins | sample 1588531 | NCBI WGS metagenome assembly OIZP01 (sample SAMN03283283) | human gut metagenome | biome: human-associated habitat; material: feces | host: Homo sapiens | place: Peru | collected 2012
TATTTTCTTTTCGGGAAAAAGCGGTTATAATAGGTGAGTAGAACATAGAAATAATATTGGAGGTACCATATGAAGGGACGTATTATTACAGATATAGGTCAGGTTTCCGTTGATACAGATGTTATTGCCAAGTACGCAGGAATGGCAGCGGTTGAATGCTTTGGTGTTGTCGGTATGGCGATGATCAGTGTGAAGGACGGACTGGTTAAGCTTCTCAAAAAAGAGAGTCTTACACATGGGATTAATGTAAAGATTGATGAAGATAACTTGATTACTTTGGATTTTCATGTTATTGTATCGTACGGAGTTTCCATTTCTGCTGTAGCAGATAACCTTGTGAACAGCGTCAAGTATAAGGTTGAAGAATTTGCAGGCATGAAGATTAAGCAGATCAATATATTTGTTGATGGCGTAAGAGTAATTGACTAACCGTTATTTAAGGAGGATTTTAAAGTGGCTATTAATACCATAGATGCTGCTATGCTCAAGAAATGCTTCTTGGCAGGAGCTGCCAATCTGGAAGCAAAAAAAGAGATAATAAACGAATTAAACGTATTCCCGGTACCTGATGGAGATACTGGAACTAATATGACAATGACAATTCTTTCTGCAGCTAAGGAAGTGAGCAATATTGCTTCACCTAATTTTGAGAATTTGTCAAAGGCTATTTCAGGAGGTTCCTTAAGAGGTGCGAGAGGTAACTCGGGAGTTATTCTTTCACAGCTTTTCAGAGGGTTTACTAAGGAAATTAAGTCTGTAACGGTTATAGATGCACCAGTACTTGCAAGAGCCTTCCAGAAGGCAACGGAGACTGCGTACAAGGCAGTTATGAAGCCTAAGGAGGGAACTATCCTCACAGTGGCAAAGGGCGCAGCAGAAAAGGCTCTGGAGCTGTCAGACGATACAGAGGATGTTGTCACATTTGTTGAAGAGGTTATAAAGCAGGCTGAGTATGTGCTTGACCAGACACCGGAGATGCTTCCTGTATTAAAGCAGGCAGGTGTTGTGGATTCGGGCGGACAGGGACTTGTTCAGGTATTAAAGGGAGCATATGATGCCCTTATCGGCAAGGAGATTGACTATACAATCGAAGGCGCACCAACAGGAGCAGCTCCTGCAAAGATTTCGGCTGAGACCGAGGCGGAGATTAAGTTTGGTTACTGCACAGAGTTTATTATTGTACTCAATGCGCCAATGTCAGACAATGAGGAGCACGCATACAAGGCATTCCTCGAGTCAATCGGTGACTCTATAGTCGTTGTAGCTGACGATGAGATCGTAAAGACTCACGTACATACAAACGACCCTGGACTTGCACTGCAGAAGGCACTTACCTTTGGCTCACTCAGCAAGATAAAGATCGACAATATGCGTGAGGAACATCAGGAAAAGCTCATCAAGGATTCACAGAAGCTTGCAGCACAGCAGAAGGCTGAGGAAGAGGCTTATGAAGCTGCTAAGGCTGATGAAAAGATAAATAACATGCCTGCAAAGGAAATGGGCTTTGTATCTGTTTCAATCGGAGAGGGTATGAATGAGGTGTTTAGAGGCCTTGGAGTGGACTATCTCATAGAGGGTGGTCAGACCATGAACCCTAGCACAGAGGATATGCTCAACGCCATCGAGCATGTAAATGCAAAGACAGTATTTATCCTGCCAAACAACAAGAATATCATCATGGCTGCAAACCAGGCAGTAGACCTTGTTGAGGATAAACAGATTATTGTTATCCCTACAAAGACTATCCCGCAGGGTATCACAGCGCTTGTAAATTATATACCTGACCACAGTGCCGAGGAGAATAAAGAGCAGATGATGGCTGAGATAGAAAATGTCAAGACAGGACAGGTGACATATGCAGTCCGCGATACTGAGATTGACGGAAAAACCATCAAGCAGAACGACTTCATGGGAATCGGAGACAAGAGCATCCTTTCTGTTGGAACAGACTTAAGGGCTACCACACTTGAGATGGTAGATGCCATGGTAGATGAGGACTCTGCGATTGTCAGCATCTATTTCGGAAGTGATTCTGATGAGGACTCAGCTAATGAGCTTGCAGCAGCAATCGAAGAGAAATATCCTGATGTAGAGGTTGAGGTCAACGATGGCGGACAGCCAATCTACTATTATGTTATTTCTGTAGAGTAAAGCCTTTTAAAGAATATAAATGATATTTATTATATTTAGGAGCAAATATGGATATAGCTTCACCGATTACCGCGGTTAAGGGAATCGGGGAAAAAACACAAAAAGCATTTGCTAAAATGGGAGTATACACCGTTGGTGATATACTCCTTCATTTTCCCCGGGATTATGTAAAGTTTCCGGAAATAACGGATATTGATGAACTGAATAATGTAAACGTAAGCAGCACCTATGCCATCCATGCTGTGATTAAAAAGGCACCTGTAGTGAAAAATACAGCGAGAATGCAGATTACATTGCAGGATATCGGCTCGCCCGGGCATATGATACAGCTGGTATGGTATCGTATGCCATACCTTAAGGCACAGCTTGTGCAGGGGAGACATCTTATATTTTACGGACATATTAAGCCAAAGGGTGGCAGATATGTCATGGAGCAGCCTGTGGTGTATGAGGTGCAAAAGTACGAGGCTATACGCGATACACTCCAGCCTGTGTATTCCGTGACAAGCGGTGTGACAAACAATCTGATAGTGAAGACGATAAAGGAGACTCTGTCACATGATACACTGCTGTCAGATTACCTGCCTAAGGATATAAGGCACAGATACGGCTTTTGCGAGTATAATTATGCCATGAAGCAGATACATTTCCCTGATGACTTTGACGCGCTTGTGGAGGCAAGAAGACGGCTTGTTTTTGATGAGTTTTTTCTCTTTATCATGGGCATGCGGTATCAGAATAAAAAGCAGCAGAAGGACAAAAATGAGTTTGAGTTTACGGATGATGCTTTTATAGACGGACTGATTGAGAAGCTTCCGTATGAGCTGACAGGCGCGCAGAAGAAGACAATAGATGAGATAAAGCAGGATATTAAAAGTCCTTATGTGATGCAAAGGCTTATTCAGGGCGATGTGGGCTCAGGAAAGACGATTGTTGCTTTTCTTCTTATGGCGTGGGCGTCAAAATGTGGCTATCAGTCTGCAATTATGGCTCCGACGGAGGTGCTTGCAAACCAGCATTATGAGACGTTTTGCTCACTTGTTGGTCAGTTTGGACTTGACAGTCCTGTTGTGCTTCTTACCGGCTCCATGACGGCAAAGCAGAAAAGAGAAGCCTATGCGCGCCTTGAAAACGAGAAAAATGCGCTTATTATAGGAACTCATGCGCTCATACAGGAGAAAGCGGATTTTTCCAATCTGTCGCTTGTTATCACAGATGAGCAGCACAGATTTGGCGTGAAGCAGAGAGAGAGCTTCTCAGATAAGGGAAGAAAGCCACATATACTTGTGATGAGTGCCACTCCGATACCGCGTACGTTAGCAATAATCATATACGGTGATATGGATATCTCTGTCATAAATGAGGTGCCGGCAAAGAGGCTTCCTATCAAGAACTGTGTGGTTGGCACGGCATTCAGGCTAAAGGCCTACAGCTTCATCGAGGAGCAGGTGAGAGCCGGCCATCAGGCGTATGTTATATGCCCTCTTGTGGAGGAAACCGAAAACTCGGAAGGGGAAAATGTCACAGACTATGCAAATATACTTAAAGCGGCACTGCCAAAGGATATCACGGTAGATGTGCTTAACGGCAGGATGAAGAGCAAGGCAAAGGATGAGGTGATGCAGCGCTTTGCAAATAATGAGTCGCAGGTGCTTGTGTCCACAACAGTCGTGGAGGTTGGTGTAAATGTGCCAAATGCAACCGTCATGATGATAGAAAATGCAGACAGGTTTGGACTTGCACAGCTTCATCAGCTAAGAGGCCGTGTAGGCAGGGGGGATGCACAGTCGTATTGCATTTTCATCAATTCGTCAAATTCAAAGAAATCAAAAAAACGTCTGGAGATACTAAATAAATCAAATGATGGCTTTTATATAGCAAGTGAGGATTTAAAGCTCAGAGGTCCCGGGGATTTCTTTGGAATCAGGCAGAGTGGAGACCTTGCGTTTGCACTTGCGGATGTGTATCAGGACAGCGATGTGCTAAAGGAAGCATCTGAGATGGTGGATGAGGTGCTTGAAGCAGACCCGGCGCTTTGTACACCGGAAAACAGAATACTGAAAAAGAAAATGGATGAATTTGCAAAAGAACAATTAAAGAGGATGAATCTGTGATGAGCTTAAATGGCTAAAATAAAAGCTGATATAGCATGCAGGACTATGCATGTGTATATCAGCTTTTTGTTATAAGCGGATTGGTGAATGTACGTGGGGCGTTTTTGAATAGTTATTAAATAAATATAATAAGCTTACTCAATCTGCCTGATATCGGATATATCCGGGTGAATCGTGAGAGAATAGTTTGTGTAATACACGACAAAGCCGGCTGCGGCACCGTTTGGCTTTTTGACATTTTTCTTTTGCAGATAGTCTATCTCTACTTTGTCGGCATTTTTGCCCTTTGAGTAGTAGCCTGCGAGCTTGCCGGCCTCCTCAAAGGTGCTGTCCGGCAGCTCTTTGTTTTCGGCTTTTACGATGACATGTGAGCCGGGCATGCCCTTGGCGTGGAACCACCAGTCGTTTCCGGTTGCCAGCTTGAAGGTGAGCTCATCGTTCTGGTAGTTGTTTTTGCCAACGTACATATCAAAGCCGTCCGATGAGATATAGTGGAAGGGTTTGCTCTTTACCTTCTGTTTCTTTGAACTCTTTCCTTTTTTGATAAAACCGTATTCTATCAGCTCATCCTTTATCTGGACGAGGTCGTCTGCGCTTAAGGCGATATCCAGTGAATTCTGGATTGATTCGAGGTGGTCTATCTGACCTTTTGTTTCAAGAATCAGCTCGTTCAATGCTTCGGCAGTACGCTTCATCTTTCCGTATTTGTCAAAGTATTTCTGCGCGTTCTCGGCAGGAGTTTTTGTGTTGTCGATAGGAATTTTGATGATTTTGTTGTCATCATAATAGTTTGCAGCTTCAAGAAACTTGTCGTCCGGTGTAAGTCCGTAGCCGAATGCGTTGATAAGCTCGCCGTACACCTTGTACTTTTCGCGTTTTTCGGAGTCCTTAAGCTGCTTCATCTGCAGGGAATATTTCTTCTGGTTTCGCTCCAGGAGAGTATTTACGTGTTTTCTCAGGTCGGCTGACTTCTGGCGTATACGTGTATAGGTGTTTCTCTCAGAGTAGTAAAGCTCTAAAACCTCTGATATAGATTCATATTTTGTGACCGTTAAATCGCTATACTGAGTCAGCTCTATTGAAGAAAATTCCTTTGGTTCATTGCCGTCACGCACGATATTCGGCGTAAAACGATTATTTTTTATGTCCTCCATCATCCATGTGAAGTTGCTTCCCAGGTGCAAAAGCTCATCGTGTGAGTAGGCAGCTATAGGGGAGTCCGCGTCAAGGCCTGCCCTGTGAGCAAGCTCATTTGCCACAAGTGGGCTGATGCCGGAAAAGGATGAGTAGATAGCCTTTGAAACAGTAAGCGGCTTTGCTGATATAATATCCACAAACTGCTTCGAATCTACAGTCAGAGGATTATATTTATCCTCCTGTGTCGCGGGGATGGTGTAGGCTCTGCCCGGAAGCACCTCACGCACAGAGCTTACGGATGCGGGAATACGCTTGGCACTGTCTATTATCGTACCATCGGAGTCGGTAAAGATGATGTTTGAATATTTGCCCATCAGCTCGATAATAAGCACCTTGTGGCATAGATCACCCATCTCGTTTAAGTGCTCGATTTCAAAGTTTATGATACGCTCCATGCCCGGCTGGTAAATCTTTGTGATGCGGCCGTTTGCTATATGCTTTCTTAAAACCATGCAAAATGTAGGGGCAGTGAGAGGGCTTACCTTATTTGTGGATGTCAGGTAGATGAATGGAAGCGATGCACTTGCAGACATCGAAAGCCTGAACGAGCCGTTTGGTCCCTTTAGGGTAAGAAGCAGCTCATCTGCCTCAGGCTCTGCGATTTTACTGATTTTTGAGTTTAGTATCGTGCTGTTTAGCTCTGCAACTATATTTGAAATGACTATTCCGTCTAAAGCCATGATGTTCCTCCTTATTTCCTGTAAATATTCTAAGCTGCTGAATATTTATAATCATGAATATTTATATTATAATATATTTGACGAAAATCTCAAGGAGTTATATAATAAACTCATCTATGCATATGCGAAAGGAAAAATTATGATTAAAAGTATGACCGGCTTTGGCAGATACGAGTACGCAGATGCAAGCCGTAAGATTACAGTTGAGGTAAAATCTGTAAATCACAGATATCTGGATGTCAATATCAAGATGCCTAAAAAGCTCAATTTCTTCGAGAGTGCAATAAGGACTCTACTTAAGGAGTACATAGAGCGTGGCAAGGTCGATATTTATATCACATATGAGGATTTTACAGAAAATAATCTCTCATTGCAGTATAATAAGACTCTCGCGGGAGAATATCTTAAGTATCTGAATCAGATGGCGGAGGAATTCGGACTGGAGAATGATATAAGAGTGAGCACGCTGTCGAGATATCCGGAGGTATTTGTGATGGAGGAGCAGCCTGTAGATGAGGATGAGCTGTGGAGCAGTCTTGAGAAGGCTCTTCGCGGTGCATTTGAGCCATTTGTTGAAAGCCGCGTGCGCGAGGGAGAAAATCTTAAAAAAGACCTTTGCGAAAAGCTCGATAATATGGTATCATATGTTGATTTCATTGAGGAGCGTTCGCCACAGATTATTGTCGAATACCGTGCGCGTCTTGAGGAAAAGCTAAGAGAGCTGCTTGCAGACAATCAGCTTGATGATTCAAGAATAGCCCAGGAGGTCACTATTTTTGCGGACAAGATCTGTGTGGATGAGGAGACAGTCAGGCTCAAAAGCCATATCCTTTCCATGAAGGATTCGTTAAATGCCGGTGGCAGTGTGGGAAGAAAGCTTGATTTCCTTGCACAGGAGATGAACCGTGAGGCGAATACCATCCTTTCAAAGTCCAATGATCTTAAGATTTCTGACACAGGCATCAGTCTTAAAACTGATATAGAAAAGGTCAGGGAACAGATTCAAAATATTGAGTAATTTTAGGAGATTGTGATGAGTAACACAGGAAAATTAGTTGTTTTTTCAGGCTTTTCGGGTTCCGGAAAGGGTACTATCATGAAGGAGCTTATGGCAAAGCACGGTGAGGATTATGCACTGAGCGTATCAGCCACGACCAGAGGTCCAAGGCCGGGTGAGGAGCATGGCAGAGAGTATTTCTTTATCTCAGAGGAAGAATTTGAACAGATGATAAAGGCAGATGGACTGCTTGAGTATGCCAGGTATGTAGATCATTACTACGGCACACCAAAGTCATATGTCAATGAGCAGCTTAACGCCGGAAAGAATGTGATTCTTGAGATAGAAATCCAGGGAGCTTTAAAGATAAAGAAGCAGTTTCCTGATACGGTGCTTATGTTTGTGTCAGCGCCGAGTGCAGATGAGCTTAAGGACCGGCTTGTAGGAAGAGGCACAGAGACAAAAGAGGTCTGTGCACAGAGACTTTCAAGAGCATATGAGGAGTCTTTAGGCATAGAAAAATATGATTATTTAGTGGTAAATGATAAGCTTGACGATTGTGTAGAGCTTGTGAATGACATCATCCACAGCTCTGACGACACAAAAAAGAATCAGGATTATCTTGTATCATCAAATATAGATTTTATAAATAAAATGAGAAAAGAGCTTTTAAGCTTTTCGAAAGGAGATAAATAATATGATACATCCATCGTATGTAGAGTTAATGAAGGTAGTAAACAACAATGTAGAGATAGGTGAAGAGCCGGTAGTAAACAGCCGTTATTCTATCGTTATTGCTGCAGCAAAGCGTGCACGCCAGATTATTGATGGTGCAGAACCACTTATCGCACGCCCTAAGTGCAATAAGCCATTATCTATTGCTGTAGAGGAGCTGTACACGGGAGCTGTCAGAATCGTCTCAGATGATGAGGATTTAAACGAAGGCGAAGAGGCTTAATCTAGGAGGGGAAAGGCTGTTTTGTCTTTCCCTTTAATTGTAAATACTTACATTTGAGAGGTAATATGAAATTATTATTTATTTCGCTTGGATGCGATAAAAACCTTGTGGATTCAGAGTATATGATAGGCATGCTTGCAAATGACGGCATTGAGATGACCGATGATGAGACGCAGGCTGATATCATTATCGTAAACAGCTGCTGCTTCATAGGTGATGCAAAGGAGGAGAGTATCAATACAATTCTCGAGATGGCTCAGTATAAGGAGACAGGTAAATGCAAATCACTTATTGTGACAGGCTGTCTGGCACAAAGATACAAGGATGAGATTTTTAAGGAAATCCCGGAGGTTGATGCCATACTTGGCACCAATTCATATGATACTATAGTTGAAGCTGTCCATGAGACACTTGAAAAACACAGATACAGCAATCTGCACACCTTAGAGGGACTTCCCAGCATAAAGACAAAGCGTATTGTCACCACAGGAGGGCATTTCGCTTACCTTAAGATAGCGGAGGGGTGCAATAAAAACTGTACCTACTGTGTCATTCCTTCCGTCAGAGGCCGTTACAGAAGTGTGCCGATGGAGGATTTGATTGAGCAGGCGAAGAGCCTTGTGGAGCAGGGAGCAAAAGAGCTTATACTTGTTGCCCAGGAGACCACACTTTACGGAGTGGATTTGTATGGTGAGAAGTCACTTCATAAGCTTTTGGATGAGCTCAACAAGATAAGCGGGCTGTTCTGGATAAGGATTATGTACTGCTATCCCGAGGAGATATACGATGAGCTTATAGAGTCCATGATAAAGGATGAGAAGGTATGCCATTATCTGGATATGCCAATCCAGCACTGCAATGACGATATTTTAAGGCGCATGGGCAGAAAAACAACAAAGGCTGAGCTTATGGAGCGTATCAGAATACTGCGTGAGAGAATACCTGATATCACATTAAGGACAACGCTCATATGTGGCTTCCCGGGTGAGACACAGGATAATCACGAGGAGCTTATGCAGTTTGTAAATGATATGGAGTTTGACCGTCTGGGAGCCTTTACGTATTCCCCGGAGGAGGGCACAAAGGCAGCTGAAATGCCCAACCAGATAGATGAGGATATAAAGACTGACTGGCAGGCTGATGTCATGGAGCTTGAGGAAGAGGTCATTTTTGATAAAAATGAGACACTAAAGGGTAAAGAATTATATGTTTTCATAGAGGGCAAGGTGGCTGATGAAAATGCTTATATCGGCCGTACATACAGAGATGCACCGAATGTTGACGGATATATATTCATCAACACTGATGAGACACTTATGACCGGCGATATATGCAGGGTTATGGTGACCGGTGCGTATGAATATGATTTGATAGGAGAACTTGTAAAATGAATTTACCAAACAAACTTACAATCTTAAGAGTGATACTTATTCCGTTTTTTGTATTTTTCCTTATTTCACCGTTTTTTGACGGATACGGAAATTATATAGCACTTGCGATATTTATCATTGCAAGTCTGACCGATATGGCTGACGGAAAAATTGCAAGAAAATACAATCTTGTTACCAATTTCGGCAAATTTATGGATCCGCTTGCAGACAAGCTGCTTGTATGCTCTGCAATGATATGTCTTGTTGATTTAAAGCTTATCCCGGTATGGGTTGTGCTTATTATCATTGCAAGAGAGTTTATCATAAGCGGCTTCAGACTCGTTGCATCAGACAATGGAATCGTCATTGCGGCAAGCTACTGGGGCAAGTTTAAGACAACCTTCCAGATGCTTATGGTTATTGTTATTATTTTTAATATTAATCTGCAGCTTGGCTGGTTAAATATCCTTGGAACAATCCTCATTTATGTGGCACTTGTGCTCACAATTGTTTCACTTATTGACTATATTGCAAAGAACAAGGATGTTTTAAAGGACCAGAAATAGACTATAACAGGGAGAAAAGTATGAGAATAATAGCAGGAACGGCGAGAAGCCTCCCTCTAAAGACTATTGAGGGAAAAGATACAAGACCGACTACTGACAAGACGAAGGAGACTCTTTTTAATGTCATGCAGTTTGATGTTCCCGGAGCATATTTTTTAGATCTGTTTGCCGGAAGCGGACAGATAGGACTTGAAGCGTTAAGCCGCGGTGCAGCTTATGCTGTATTTGTGGAGAATTCAAGAAAAGCTGCTTCATGCATCGAGGACAATATCCATTTTACAAAGTTTGATAAGGTCTCAAGGCTTATGATGACGGATGCTGTCACGGCAGTACGTACTCTTGAGGGCAAATACAAATTTGATATCGTGTTTATGGACCCGCCATACAATAAGGAGCTTGAAAAGGAAGTGCTTATTGCACTTTCTGACAGTGACATTCTTAAAGATGATACGCTTATTGTGGTTGAGGCTTCAAATGATACGGATTTTGATTATCTCACAGAGCTTGGCTATGAGATAGTCAAAGAAAAAATTTATAAGACAAACAAGCATGTTTTTATAAAGCGTGCATAGGAGATACAATATGAAGGTAGGAATTTATCCGGGAAGCTTTGATCCGGTGACATTTGGACACCTGGATATAATAGAGCGTTCAGCCAAAATAGTTGACGAGCTGGTTGTCGGAGTACTCAATAATAGTGCAAAAAACTCGTTGTTTTCTTTGGAAGAACGTGTTAGTATGATAAAGGAAATGACAGCACACATACCAAACGTGAGAGTTGGGTGTTTCGAAGGACTTTTAGTTGACTACATGAAGAAAATCAATGCAACAATCATAATAAGAGGATTGCGTGCAGTGACAGATTTTGAGTATGAGCTGCAGATTGCACAGGCTAACGGAGTGCAGAATCCGGAAATAGAGACGGTTTTTCTCACCTCGAGCCTCAATTATTCATATTTAAGCTCTACAATTGTCAAGGAATTTGCATCATACGGAGGAGATATATCAAAGTTCGTACCTGAACAGTTCATTGATAGAATTTATGCCAAATACAATATTACCAGGTAAGGAGACAGTATTTATGAGCAGTAAAATGGAACAGATTATTGAAGAAATCGAAGACTATATTGATGGCTGCAAGCCGTCACCTATTTCAAGAAACAAGATTCTTGTCAATCGTGAACAGTTAGAGGAGCTTCTTTCAGAGCTTCGTACAAAGACCCCTGAAGAGGTCAAGAGATATCAGAAGATCATCAGCAATAAGGAGGCTATCCTTGCTGATGCACAGGCGAAGGCGGACCAGATAATCGCGCAGGCTCAGATTCAGACAAATGAGCTTGTCAGCGAGCATCAGATTATGCAGCAGGCATATGCTCAGGCGAATGAGGTAGTGCAGATTGCAACAAAGCAGGCACAGGAGATACTTGACAGTGCCACAAACGAAGCAAATAATCTCAGAATGAGTGCCATGGCATATACGGACAGCCAGCTCAAGAGCATTGAAGACATCTTAACAGGCTCTATTGAGACTTCAAAGGCCAGATATGACAGCCTTATAAGTTCACTGCAGCAGTTTGAGGATGTTGTTGCAGCAAACAGAGCAGAGCTTTTCCCACCGGAAGAGAATGGCGATGAAGCTGCAGGAGCAGAAGTATCTGACAATGAGGCAGCTTCAGATACATCTGATGATGACATAGAAATCACCAATATTTCCGATTCAGATGAGGATGCGAAATAGGATAATACATAACAGGCATGAGAGTATGCTCATGGCTGCCTTAAGCAGTATGTATCTGTAAAGCCTAAAGCCTGTATCCCGGAATATTGATTTGGTCTGGACCATGCATGATACACCGCCAAATGACAGAAGTGCAATGCACAGCACTATTGACAGGGTGCGTGGTATGCATAGACCGCAGACTATGCCGATACCGTTTGTGGTTTCAAAAAAGGCACCTATTATGTCTGCCGACAGTGGCATGCTGCAGTCAGCCTTTTGGGCAATGGTCTGTGGGATACGTGAGACTATAGAGAACAATACAATATATCCACAGAGTTTTATAAGGGTTTCAAACCCTTTCATTATTCCGGCATCAACGATTTGCATGTTAAGCTTAAATCCTTGAGCCGGGATTTTTTGTGTTAAGCTTTTGTTTTTGTTAATCGAAAGCATAGCTATCATTCCTATAGCAGATGGCAGATAAAGTGACACAAGATAAATGCTGTAGTGGCTGCATATGTTAAGCTGCTCGGACAGTGCATAGGTAATGATAAAGGGAAGGCTGAAATGGTTTGCCAGTGCACTCAGTATTTCTCTGTGATTTTTATCTATGTATCCTTTCGAACAAAAATCTGCTGTGAGCTTTGCTCCTATCGGAAATCCAAATATTATGCCTATTATGTATGTAAAAAGCATAATGTGCTTTTGGGGAATGTTTTGCAGCACATTTGTTGAGATAATCAGGTTAGATAAAATCGTAAATATAAATAGAAGAGGAAATATCTGGTTGAACCATAGCATTATGCCTGCTTTAGCGCACGCACTCACCTGTGCCGGAAACAATATGTAATAAATACAAAATAGCAGTATAAAAGCGATAAACAGTAATTTTTTAAGTTTGTTTTTACTCATGTGACAGTATATGTGGAGAGAAATATCAATATGATTCGATTAGATAAATTTTTATCAGAGATGGGGCTTGGCACACGCTCTGAGGTAAAAAAGCTTATAAAGACCGGACAGATAGCCATAAATGGCACGGTGGCCGCAAAGCCTGAGACAAAGGTAGATACTGATGCCGACGAGGTATCAGTTAACGGCAGAATAGTTAAGTATCAAAGGTATGAGTATTACCTGTTTAATAAGCCCTCAGGCTGTGTTTCTGCGACCTGTGATAATGTGCATGATACAGTCATGGACTATATCACGGATGCTGTGCATGATGATCTGTTTCCTGTCGGAAGGCTTGATATAGACACGGAGGGGCTTTTGCTTATCACAAATGATGGAGCACTTTCGCACGAGCTTTTAAGTCCTTCAAAGCACGTGGCAAAGACTTACTATGCACGTATCGATGGTGAGGTGACCTGGGATGATATCATCAGGTTTAAAGAGGGCATTGATATAGGCGAGGAAAGACCTACAAAGCCTGCGGAGCTTGTTATTAAAAAAAGTAGCAGCGTATCCGAGATTGAGCTTACGATAACAGAAGGAAAGTTCCATCAGGTCAAGCGGATGTTTGAGGCGCTTGGAAAGAGGGTAATCTATTTAAAGAGAATATCCATGGGACCGCTTAAGCTGCCTGATGACCTTAAAACAGGGACTTACAGAGCTTTGACACAGGCTGAAACGGATATGCTTATGCAGATAAAATCCGGCAAATAAAATAATTTTTAATTATGAGGTATGATATGAGTAATGGTTTTTTACCGATTTCAAAACAGGATATGATAGATGAGGGCATTGAGCAGCTTGATTTTGTGTATGTCTGCGGTGACGCATATGTGGATCATCCGTCCTTTGGACATGCAATAATTGCAAGGCTGCTGCAGGCACATGGCTATACGGTCGGCATCATTTCACAGCCCGACTGGAAGGATGATGAGTCTATATCCATACTCGGAGTGCCGCGCCTTGGCTTTTTAGTATCAGCAGGCAATATGGATTCCATGGTAAACCATTATTCGGTTTCAAAGAAAAGAAGAGCAAAGGATTCATTTACACCGGGTGGCGTGATGGGAAAGAGACCTGATTATGCGACCGTTGTGTACTGTAACCTGATACGCCATACTTATAAAAAAATCCCTATCATAATAGGCGGCATCGAGGCGAGCCTTAGGCGCATGGCACATTATGATTACTGGTCAAATAAGGTTAAGCGCTCAATTCTTCTGGATTCCGGTGCGGATATCATCTCATATGGCATGGGAGAAAGAAGCATCATCGAGATAGCGGATGCGCTCGACAGTGGTATGGATGTAAAGGATATCACGTTTATAGATGGTACCGTGTTCAAGACAAAGGACAGGGATATCATATATGATGCGATTGAGCTTCCGGATTATGACGTTATAAAAGAGGATAAGAGGGAGTTTGCAAGAAGCTTTTATATACAATACTGCAATACTGATCCTTTCTGCGCAAAGAGGCTCATAGAGCCATATGACAACTCTACGCTTGTGGTGCAGAATCCACCGCAAAAGCCACTGTCGCAGGATGAGATGGATGAGGTATATGCTCTTCCTTATATGAGGACTTATCATCCAAGCTACGAGGAGGCAGGCGGAGTGCCTGCGATAAGCGAGGTGAAGTTTTCTCTTATCAGCAACAGAGGCTGCTTTGGAGGATGTAACTTCTGTGCACTGACCTTCCATCAGGGCAGGATAATCCAGACAAGAAGCCATGAGTCAATCATAGAAGAGGCAAAGCTTATCACGCAGGATAAGGACTTTAAGGGCTATATCCATGATGTTGGTGGTCCTACAGCCAATTTCAGGCAGCCGGCATGTAAAAAGCAGCTCACAAGGGGAGCGTGCCCTACAAAGCAGTGTCTGTTTCCTAAGCCGTGCAATAACCTGATTGTTGACCACAGCGACTATATACAGCTTCTTAGAGAGCTTCGTGCACTGCCAAAGGTGAAAAAGGTGTTTATCCGCTCGGGCATCAGGTTTGACTATCTGATGTATGACAAAGACAAGACGTTTCTTCGTGAGCTGTGCGAGTATCATGTAAGCGGACAGCTTAAGGTTGCTCCGGAGCATATCTCCAATGCTGTTTTGAGCAGGCTTGGAAAACCGAGTGTAGAGGTGTACAACAGCTTTGTGAAGGCATACAAGGATATGAACAAAAAGATAGGCAAGGAGCAGTATCTTGTGCCGTATCTCATGTCATCACACCCGGGCTCAACACTTAAAGAGGCGATAGAGCTTGCGGAGTATCTGCGAGATCTGGGATATATGCCTGAGCAGGTGCAGGATTTCTATCCGACACCGTCTACCATCTCTACATGCATGTACTATACAGGGCTTGACCCGGCAACACTTAAGTCGGTGTATGTCACAACTAACCCGCATGAGAAGGCTATGCAGAGGGCGCTCATCCAGTACCGTAATCCAAAGAACTATGATCTCGTGCACGAGGCACTTGTGAAGGCCGGCAGGGAGGACTTAATCGGATTTGACAAAAAGTGCCTGATAAAGCCTAGGAAAATGCATACTGATGGAGGCTGGGATAAAAACCGTACCAAGTCCGGTAAAAATCCAAACAGCAGCTATGGCAGCGGCAAGAATGCAGGTGTAAGGAAAAACTTGAAAAATGCAACAGAGCGAGGGAAAAACGGAAGCGGAAGTAACACCGCAGGCACAGCGCACAAAAAGAAAACAATCAGAAACGTCCACAAGAAGAAAAGATAGATATACAAGATAAAGGCTATGAAAGAATTTAAAGCAGGTAAAAACGAGGCAGGCCAGAGGCTTGACAAATACCTTAAAAAGATACTTCCAAACGCATCCATGGGATTTATTTACAAGATGCTCAGGAAGAAGAACATAAAACTGAATGATAAGAAAGCGTCAGGCACAGAAATTGTGTCAGTTGACGACAAAATCAAGATTTTTCTGTCAGATGATACATTTGCTAAGTTTTCCGTCAATGAGGACAGTCTGATGAAGGATTTTAAGGCACTTGGTGCACTAAAGCCTGACGGACTTGGTGTGGTATACGAGGATGATGACATACTGGCTGCAAACAAGCCAGTCAATATGCTGTCGCAGAAATCAAAGGAGACTGATATTTCTGCAAACGAAAGACTTATCGGATACCTGATAAAAGAGGGAAAGCTTGATTTTGACACATATAAGAGCTTTAAGCCATCGGTGTGCAACCGCCTGGACAGAAATACATCGGGGCTGATTCTGATGGGTAAATCGCTTCATGGACTGCAGTACCTGTCACAGGTGCTTAAGGACAGAACCGCGGAAAAGTATTATATGGCGCTTGTTGCAGGAGAGGTTGATGAGCCTATGACCATAGAGGGCTTTCTGACAAAGGATGAGGCTGTAAATAAGGTGCAGATAACCAAGGAGCCCATAAGTGGTGAATCACTGCCAATAAAGACTGCCTACAGGCCTCTTAAGACAATTGAGATGAGTGCTTCGTGCCATAAAGCAACGCTTCTTGAGGTACATCTGATTACCGGAAGAAGCCATCAGATCAGGGCACATCTGTCATCGATTGGCCATCCGATCATAGGTGATATGAAGTATGGTGATAAAAGGATTAATGCTTTTTACAAAGAAAATTATCATGTGACCAGCCAGCTTTTGCATGCGCACCATGTGATTTTGCCTGATGGCAGATATATAGAGGCTGCTTTGCCTGACATATGGAGCAGGGTGGGGCTTTAATCCCGTCATTATTTACTTTACGTCGCATAGCTTACAGTATTAAGGAAGATAGAAAAGATATGGCAACCTGGAATTCAAGAGGCTTAAGAGGCTCGACCTTAGAGGACATGATAAACAAGACAAATGAAAAATACAGGGAGAATGGCCTGGCGCTCATACAAAAGATTCCCACTCCGATTACACCTATAAAGATGGAGCCGGAAACCAGACACATTACACTGGCTTATTTCGAGCAGAAGAGTACGGTTGACTATATTGGCGCTGTACAGGGAATCCCGGTATGTTTTGATGCAAAGGAATGTAATACCGACACGTTTCCCCTTGCCAATATACATGAGCATCAGGTAGAGTTTATGAGATGCTTTGAAAAACAGGATGGTGTTGCATTTATCCTTATATCGTACACACACAGGAACGAATACTATTATCTCACGTTTAAAAAGCTGACAGAATTCTGGGATAGAGCTGCAGAAGGCGGCAGAAAGAGCTTCCGCTATGAGGAGCTTGAGCCGGAATTTTTCCTCCCGGAGGTGCCCGGAATACTTGTGCCGTATCTGAACGCACTTCAGCTTGACTTAAATTGCAGGGCTTGACAGTATTACTATCGTATGGTAGCATATTACCACGATAACACTTTACTACATGAAAGCGAGATTTTACAGATTATGGAAAATCAATTATTACACACTCCGGACGGAGTAAGAGACATATATAACGGAGAATGCAAAAAAAAGCTGTATTTGCAGGATAAGCTGCACCGTACACTTTTAAAATACGGATATCATGATATCATGACACCTACGTTTGAGTTTTTTAATATTTTTGGAAGCGATGTCGGAACAACCCCTTCAAAGGATTTATACAAGTTTTTTGACAAGGAGGGCAATACGCTTGTCCTTCGTCCTGATTTCACACCTTCTATTGCAAGAAGTGCGGCTAAGTACTATATAGAGGACGATATGCCTGTCAAGCTGTGTTATCTTGGCAATACTTTTATCAATTCATCGGATTATCAGGGCAGGCTCAAGGAAAGCACACAGTGCGGTGCAGAGCTGATAGGTGACGGCTCTATCTCTGCAGATGCCGAGATACTTTCGATGACAGTTGAGTCGATGCTTGAGAGCGGACTTAAGAATTTCCAGATTTCAGTCGGACATTCGCAGTTCTTTTACGGTCTCACAAAGGCAGCAGGGCTGTCAGGCGAGCAGGAGGAAAATCTAAGAGAGCTCATAGCAAATAAGAATTTCTTCGGTGTGGAGGAGTTTGTTGACAGTCTTTCAATGAACGACAAGCTAAGGAAGCTGTTTGGACTATTAGATAATTTCGATTTACAGGATGAGCAGCTTATGGAGGCTTTAAAGCTTGCGAAGGGCTATGATGAGATATTATCATCTATTGATACTCTGCTTAAGCTTAGAGAATATTTAAAGGCATACGGCATCGAGAAATATATTTCGTATGAGATTGGACTTATCAGTGACTACACATATTACACAGGTATTATTTTCCAGGGCTACACATATGGTACAGGAGAGCCTATTGTAAAGGGAGGCCGTTATGACAAGCTGCTTTCACACTTTGGAAAGGACGCTGCTGCAATCGGCTTTGCAATTGTTGTGGATCAGCTCATGGCAGCATTAAGCCGTCAGGATATTGATGTGCCTGTCATTGAGAATTCCTCACTTATAGTATTTGAGGAGGCTGCATACCATGCGGCAATCAAGCGCTCTATGGAGCTTCGAAGAGATGGAGTAAATACACAGATGGTGCTTAAGGACAAAAATAAAACGAAAGAGGACTATGCTTCATATGCGGTAGACAACCGTATAAACAGAGTTGAGTTTATAGAGGAATAAAAGATGAGTGATGACAGATATTTAACCTTTGCCCTGGGAAAGGGCAGACTTGCAAAGAAGACCCTGCAGCTTTTTGAGCAGATAGGCATCACCTGTGAGGAGATGAAGGATCCGGATACCAGAAAGCTGATTTTTGTAAATGAGGAGCTTAAGCTTAGATTTTTCCTGGCAAAGGGACCTGATGTGCCTACATACGTGGAGTATGGCGCTGCCGATATCGGTGTGGTAGGAAAGGATACCATCCTCGAGGAGGGCAGAAATATATACGAGGTGCTTGATTTAGGCTTTGGAAAATGCCGCATGTGCATATGCGGACCGGAGAGCGCAAGGGAGCTTTTACAGCATCATGAGCAGATAAGGGTTGCCACCAAGTATCCTCATATCGCAAAGGATTATTTCTACAATAAAAAGCATCAGACGGTAGAGATTATAAAGCTAAATGGCTCAATAGAGCTTGCTCCGATTGTTGGACTTTCAGAGGTGATTTGTGATATAGTAGAGACCGGAACTACACTTAAGGAAAACGGACTTACCGTGCTTGAGGAGGTCTGTCCGCTGTCTGCGAGGGTTGTGGTAAACCAGGTCAGCATGAAGATGGACAATGAGCGTATCACAAAGCTCATAAGTGATTTGAAGACTGTTATCAAATAGCGTATAATTTATATCAATACATGATTTTAGACGGAGGCTGTAATGAGAACTTTAAAACTTACAAAGGATTCACAGAAAAACATATTGGAGAGCCTGCTTAAGAGAAGCCCTAACAACTATACAGAGTATGAGAGCACGGTAAATGAGATTATAAACAATGTAAAGGAAAACCGTGACAAGGCTGTTTTTGAATACACAAAAAAATTTGATAAAGCGGATGTGGATGCATCAAATATCCGTGTCACAGAGGAAGAAATAAAGGAAGCATATGAGCTGGTTGATGAGAAGCTTCTTGCCGTTATAAAAAAGGCTCTTGTAAATATCAGAAAATATCACGAGAAGCAGCTGCAGAACTCGTGGTTTACAACAGAGGACGGCATCATTTTAGGACAGAAGGTTACACCTATAGCAAAGGCAGGAGTATATGTGCCGGGAGGCAAGGCTGTCTATCCTTCATCTGTACTGATGAACGTGCTTCCTGCAAAGGTAGCAGGCGTTGAAAAGATAGTTATGTGCACACCATGTGGAGCTGACGGCAAGGTATATCCTTCCACACTTGTAGCCGCAAACGAGGCCGGAGTAGATGAAATCTACAAGGTAGGCGGTGCACAGGCTATCGCTGCAATGGCATTTGGTACAGAGAGTGTGCCAAAGGTAGACAAGATTGTTGGACCGGGAAATATCTTTGTTGCCCTTGCCAAAAAGGCTGTGTTTGGATATGTCAGCATTGATTCAATCGCAGGACCTAGCGAGATTTTGGTGCTTGCAGATGAGACTGCAAATCCACGCTATGTGGCAGCAGATTTACTCTCACAGGCCGAGCATGATGAGATGGCATCAGCTATCTTGATCACAACAAGTGAGGAGCTTGCAAAGAAAGTATCAGAGGAAGTTGATAAGTTTGTTGAGGTCCTCTCAAGAAAAGAAATCATCGAGAAATCTCTTGAAAACTACGGATATATACTTGTTGCAGAGGATATGGATGAGGCAATTGATGCAGTAAACGATATCGCTTCAGAGCATATGGAGATTGTCACAAGAGATCCTTTCTCAGTCATGACAAAGATCAAAAATGCAGGAGCAATCTTTATCGGAGAGTACTCATCAGAGCCTTTGGGAGACTATTTTGCAGGACCAAACCATGTTCTGCCTACAAACGGAACAGCAAAATTCTTCTCAGCCTTATCTGTAGATGACTTTATCAAAAAGTCAAGCATCATCTCATATTCAAGAGAAGCACTTGAGAGAATACATACAGATATTGAGCAGTTTGCAGAGTGTGAGAAGCTTACGGCACATGCAAATTCAATCAAGGTTAGATTTGAGAATTAGTCAAAGGAGTAAGAAATGGCAGATAGATGCGCTAAGCTTAGCAGAAAAACAAAAGAGACTGATATTTCGGTCGGTTTAAATATAGACGGAACCGGAAAATCAAATATAGACACAGGCATAGGCTTCTTTAACCATATGCTGGAGGGCTTTTCAAAGCATGGTTTTTTTGACCTCGATATGACATGCGACGGTGACTTAAATGTGGACTGTCATCATACTATAGAGGACTGCGGCATAGTGCTTGGCAATGCCATAGCACAGGCTGTCGGAGACAAAAAGGGCATAAAGAGATTTGGAAGCTTTATTTTACCGATGGATGAGGTGCTGGTGCTTTGTGCCATTGATTTATCAGGCAGACCGTACCTGCAGTTTGACGGTGAGTTTACCTGTGAGAGAGTCGGAGATATGGATACAGAGATGGTGAAGGAGTTTTTCTATGCCGTTTCTTACTCTGCTGCGATGAACCTGCATATAAAGGTTTTGACACCGGGAAATAATCATCATATGATAGAAGCTATGTTTAAGGCATTTGCCAAGGCACTTGACGATGCCTGCACCTATGATAGCAGAATAAAGGACGTGATGTCCACGAAAGGAAGTTTGTAATTTGACTGGTTTTAAGAACATCGTTGCTACACTGTATTTAAAGAACGGCCAGGCCGTGAAATCAGCGTCTGATATGACAGTTATGGGCGACGTCTACAATCTGTGTCAGCTCTACAATGACAGTGGCATAGACAAGATTATTATTTTTGATCTTTCAACTGATGATGATGAGCATGAGAAAAACATACATACGATAGAAAATATAAACAGAAATATCGACATAAAGGTGTGCGCCGGAGGCAATATCAACCGCATAGAGGACGTGAAAAAGCTGCTGTATGCAGGCTGTTTACAGGTTATCTTCAATGCCACAAAGGATTCAAGCCTTGAGCTTGCAAATGTGGCAAGCGAGAAGTTTGGCAAGGATAAAATTCTTTTGTCAATCAGCAATGTAGACTATATTTTCAAGCATCAGGAGGAGATAGAGGATACCTTTCATGAGCTTTTGGTCTTGAATATAGATATAATAGATGCGCTTGAGAATCTCACATCCACACCGTATGTGGTCTATATGCCGCAGTTTGACATGGATAAAATAATTGATGTCATGAAGCGTGAAACACTAAGAGGCATTGCAGGAGAGTTTATCAATGATCCTGAAAATGATATCATGGCGTTAAAGACAAAGCTTTCTGACGGAGGAATACTTGTTGATAATTTTACTCCCGACTTAAAATGGTCTGATTTAAAGCTTAATTCTGACGGCATGGTGCCTGTCATAGTGCAGGATTACCGCAATGAGCAGGTGCTCATGCTTGCCTATATGAATGAGGAGGCCTTCAATGTCACGATAAACAGCGGACGCATGACCTACTGGAGCAGAAGCCGCAATGAGCTTTGGACCAAAGGACTTACATCAGGACATTTACAGTACGTAAAGTCTTTGACAGCGGACTGTGATTATGATACTATCCTTGCGAAGGTTTCGCAGGTGGGAGCTGCATGTCACACAGGTAACAGGACCTGCTTTTTCAACAATATCGTGAAAAAGGAGTATGTGGAGAAGAATCCACTTACAGTGCTTGAATCAGTCTATGCGGTGATAGTTGACCGTATGAAGAATCCAAAGGAGGACTCGTACACCAATGCTGTCATGGAAAAGGGTATAGATGAGATATTGAAAAAGCTCGGACACGAGTGCACTGAGATTATTCTGGCAGCCAAAAATCCGGACAGTGATGATTTGAAGTTTGAGATATCGGACTTTATGTACCACTGCATGATTCTTATGGCTCAGAAAAATATCACATGGGCAGAAATCGCAGGGGAGCTGGCACAGCGATAGCCTTAAAACACAATAATTATTTAGAGGAAATTATATGAGAAAACTAGCTTTAAGTGATGAGATACTTATGAAGGTAGACAAACCGGCTAGATATATCGGGAATGAGTTCAACTCAGTAATGAAAGACACATCGCAGGTAAATATACGTTTTGCGATGTGTTTTCCTGATGTTTATGAGATTGGTATGTCACATCTGGGAATCCAGATATTATATGATATGTTCAACCGCATGGATGACGTGTGGTGCGAGAGAGTTTATTCTCCGTGGCCTGATCTGCATGAAATCATGAAGCAGGAGAATATACCGCTTTTCGGACTTGAGTCTCAGGAGCCTATAAAGGACTTTGACTTTGTAGCCATGACGCTGCAGTACGAGATGTGCTACACAAATATTTTGCAGATACTTGACCTCGCACAGATTCCGCTTCGTTCAAGGGACAGAGCGGAAGGCTGCCCTATTGTGATTGCAGGCGGTCCTTGTACCTACAATCCGGAGCCGATTGCAGATTTCTTTGATATATTTTATATCGGAGAGGGTGAGACTCAGTACGGCAATCTCTTTGAGCTTTATAAGAAGGCAAAGGCTGATGGTCTTTCAAGGGAAGAGTTTTTACATGAGGCTGCAAAGATTGAGGGCCTTTATGTACCTGCTTTGTATGAGGTGGAGTACAATGAGGATGGAACAATTTGCTGTATGAAGCCTAAGTATGATGATATTCCTGTAAAGATAAAAAAACAGGTGCAGGTAGATTTGACTAACTCAACTTATCCGGAGGCACCGGTTGTGCCTTTTATCAAGGCTACGCAGGATAGAATGGTGCTTGAAATACAGCGTGGCTGTATAAGAGGCTGCCGTTTCTGTCAGGCTGGTATGATTTACCGCCCAAACCGTGAGAAAAAGGTTGACCACCTAAAGGACGTTGCAGCGGCACTTATCAAAAATACAGGACACGAGGAGATTTCTTTAAGCTCCTTAAGCTCATCCGACTACAAGGAGCTTGACGAGCTCATCACATTTTTGCTTGATATCTGCAAGGAAAAGAAGATAAATATCTCCCTGCCGTCACTCAGAATTGATGCGTTTTCGCTCGATATCATGCAGAAGGTGCAGGATGTGAAAAAAAGCAGTCTGACCTTTGCGCCTGAGGCCGGTACACAGCGCCTTAGAAATGTCATTAATAAGGGACTTACCGTGGATGATATCATGAACGGCTCAAAACAGGCATTTGAGGGCGGCTGGAACAAGGTGAAGTTTTATTTCATGCTCGGTCTGCCTACAGAGACAGAGGAGGATATGAGGGGCATTCCTGAGCTTGCAAACGATGTGGCGGCATTGTACTATGATACCGTTCCAAAGGAAAAGAGAGCCGGAAAATGCCAGATTACGATAAGCACATCATTTTTCGTGCCAAAGCCTTTTACACCATTCCAGTGGGCGAGAATGTATGAGCCATCTGAGTATCTGGGCAGAGCCAAAATAGTAAATGACCATGTAAAGGAGCAGCTCAACAGAAAGAGCATCAGATACAACTGGCATGAGGCCTATGTCACTGTGATAGAGGGCATACTTGCAAGAGGCGACAGAAGGCTTTGCGATGCGATAGTAAAGGTATACGAAAAGGGCGGATATTATGATGCCTGGACAGAGTATTTTGACTATGACAGATGGATTGATTCGATAAAGGAATGCGGACTGGATCCGGATTTCTACACGATGAGAGAAAGGCCTTTAGATGAAATATTCCCATGGGATTTTATCGATATAGGTGTGACAAAGCAGTTTATGATAAGAGAGTGGGAGACAGCCCATAAGGAGACAGTTACTCCTAACTGCCGCATGAGGTGTTCTGCCTGCGGTGCAAAGAGCTATGGAGGAGGTGTCTGCTATGAAAATTAGAGTGAAGTTTAAAAAATGGGGCTGCATGAAGTTTATAGGACATCTCGATATGATGAGATACTTCCAGAAGGCGGTCAGAAGGGCAGATATTGATATCCGCTACTCAGAGGGGTATTCTGCTCACCAGATTATGTCGTTTGCGGCTCCGCTTGGTGTGGGCATCACAAGCGATGGTGAGTACTTTGACATAGATGTAAATACAACAGAATCTACAGAAAAAAGCATACAAGCTTTAAATGCCCAGAT
>OIZP01000519.1_pt1 | contig 24270 bp, 29 predicted proteins | sample 1588531 | NCBI WGS metagenome assembly OIZP01 (sample SAMN03283283) | human gut metagenome | biome: human-associated habitat; material: feces | host: Homo sapiens | place: Peru | collected 2012
CTTTTTTCACTGATTCTGCTGAAAAAACCTCATATCCGGATTTTTTCAGTGAAAATGTAATTCCACGATTTAAATTTTCATCATCTTCAACCACGAGTATACCTGGCATAGCATATGCACCTCTCTTTGTTAACTATTTTTCCTCTTCGTTAAGACCTAGTTCGTTACATATTTGTTCTGCCTCAATATCTTCGGTAGTGACTTTCCCTGTAATATCCCTATAGGCTTCTTTATCTCATCATATGTTGCTTTAGTCTCTGCAGATGTTATATCCACATCATCAAGTTCAATCGTGACATTAATGTAATCATCCGGCTTTTGTTTCAGTTGGGACAAAAGAACAACCGTCTCTATATGCGGTGAAAGTTACTTCTTATACTAAATAGCGAAACTGTTGCCTTTTGCGAAAAGGTTCATACTCCACCTAGGGAGATAAATTTTCCCCCACAGTAATACTTTTATATACCAAAGAAACTTGCAATACTAGCAACCGAACCTAACACACTCAATATAGCTGTAGATACTTTTCCGACACCTGCTATAAAACCTTTAAACTTATTTACACATTCACCTTTTAATTTATTGTCATCTTTTAAAATCGATACTCCAGCCTCATCCAATAGTCCATATAAAAAATCTTTCATATCTGAATTAAGTTCTTTAATATTTGCTATTTTTTCTTTTGCTTGTTTAATATCATTTTGTATACTTTCATTATTTCGAGATATTACATTTTCGACTATTCCCTCATTAATTCCCGTTACTGCACCATAATTTATACCATTAATATTTTGTTCAATCTTTTGTACCATTCTACTTTCATCCTTTAAATTCTCAGTCAATTTTAATGCCTCCTTATATATTTGCTCTATATCCATATTTTTCTTTATGCAAGAGATAATTTCCAACAATAATCTACATAAATCAGAATGGCTCAATTTCCTTATACTGATAGCCTTCGCTGTAGAAATATCACGCTGCCAAATTACAATACATGGCAACTTTTTTATATCGACTGCCATATCTTTAATTTTTTCTAATGAAGCAAATCCCGTATTATTAAGTTCTTTTAAACTGTAAAAAATATCCAACAAGTCAGAAGATGCTGCATCTAAATCATACCAGTATTCTTGTACAAATCTCTCAAGGTCTGATTCCCCTTTTAACGGCAACAAAATACATTTATATTTTGCCTTATCATTATAATACCGTTCAAAAATATAAGATAAACTTCTAATCTTTCTTCTTCCAAATACTTTATTAATCCACTCATATACTTGTTCAGGCGATTTATTATTAAAGCATTTTATAATATCCTTTTTAGTCTTATTTTTTAGTTTTATTTCTCTAGATGACTCGTATTTTTTGATAACATCATGAAATACAATTTCCGGCATTTTATACATATTAAATGACTCATTTTGTTCTTTTAACCAATTAAGAAAATCTAATATTGATGATAAATCCTTACTTGAGTACCCCACCATAAAATGCATTAATGTTGGATTATCGGTTATTCCGTTTTGATCAAGATAGAAATATAATGAATCAACTAAAACATACGGTTCAATTTTCTTTAGTTCATATCTCGGTTCTTTTCTTAATTCTTTAAACCTATTATGCAAAAGGTATTCAAATTTATGATAACACCTATGTAAGCAATGATACATGCAGTAGTGAAAATCTTCATTACAATATCTGCATTCACAATATTTCTCTAGAAATTCATCAAATTCTTTGCTATCTATCACTTGATTAATATATCTCTTTAAATGTCTTTTACATTGTTTATAATCATAAACTTTACAACCTCTATATTCCCCGTGCAAATATTCCTCAGCATATGACATTGCTAATTTCTTATCATTTAACAATGAATCTAGAAGCCCTTTATTTCTTGGATAATTTTGAGAAATCCATTCCAAAAAATCTAAAACAATATAATCCGGTAATGCAAGCATAGTATTCCTCCATCCTTTATCACATTTTGTAATATCTGCTACGTTTAAGAAGCTCCGTTATGGTAAAATCCTTTCTCTCTGAGTGCTTAAATAAGGTATTGTTTCAAAAAAGCATATTTTGTGTTTCAAACGAGGTATTTAGAAACTATGTAGCTTATTATAGCCCCCAATACAAAGAATACAAAATTAACTATAACCCCTTGCCAAAAACTTTTTCGACCCTCTTTCTGCAATTCATTATTTAATGTGGTTCTAACTGCCTTAACCTGTTCTTCTGTTAAGCTTATTATTGTTTCTGCCTGTTCTGCCTCTTCCTTTAGTTTTTCTACCATCTTAACTCTTTCTTCTAATTCAGTTTGTAATTCACCTAACTCCTGTACTGAATTTTCAAGCACTGTTGACACATCTTTGATTCGTGATGTTATATCATCCTCTTTATTTATATTTTTCCTCTCCAAAATAGCAGAAATAACTTCATAAACAATAGATGAACTTACTCCTAATATCCCTGATAAAAGTGTTACTATTATTTCCAATATAATACCTCCTCGTATCTCTTGTCAAAACTATCCACTTCTTCCTCTTTTGCAAAAAAGTATCATCTCACCAAAATGTATATTTCCCGTTCTCCAAAGCCTATCCCCTGGGGTGAATCTCCGATTATATCATCACTCTACGGAAACAGAAACACACATCTATTTTATTCCCAAAATGGCGAAATCCTTTGATTTATTGGGCTTTTCTCGACAGAAGACAGACTGTTTCATTTTGTGTATCATTGTCCAAACTTAGTGTAAACTCTTTTTCTATAATCGGCAACTTAAATTCTATAGATTTCAGCCACTGACCATTCTCTTTGCGTTCTTCGTAAATCTGCACATTATCCACTAACTGCGACAGGAACTCCCGTTTCTCTGCTTCGTTCATTTGAGCATACAATTTATCAAAGAACACGAGTGCCTTGTAAATGTTATCCCCTGTAATCTTATCTGCCAGCAGAGAGCGTTTCTTAGTCTTTGCAGATACCAGCAATTCCTCTGCTTCATCTATTTTATCATAAGTCTTGTACAAATGGTTCTATAAATCTGTTTTTCTTCGTTGATAATGCTTATCCTCATAATCAAGAGAATCCATATCTGATAAAATAGTATCTTTATTATGATATAGCTTTCTTAATTGTATTTTATAATTTTCTATTTCCTGATCTAATGCACTAGTATCTACTTCCATCCTTGCGTTTCTTAATAGACTTGTTGCCATACACTCCTGCACCGCAGACAGGACATTTCAAAATTCCTGATAATAGATGAATCTTTTCTCTCTTGTCACGATTGACCTTTTCATACTTTTTAGCCTGTGCCGCCACCTTGACCTGCGCCTGCTCCCATACTTCTTCTGATACAAGAGCTTCGTGCAGACCATCTACTAACAGGTAATCGTCTTTCTTAACCTGCCTATACTCATTTCTTGTACCATGAACCTTTTCTGTCCGTCTTCTTCCATAAGAGATTTTACCACTATAAACCGGATTCTGTATAATCCTTCTGATAAGAGCGGCATCAAATAACGGATTTTTACCATTCTGTCTGGCTATCTTATTGATTCCATGATTTTCAAAATACTTTGCAATTCCATTTGCCTTCCCTGGCTTTCTGCATCCTGCCTTCCATGGTCTGAACACGAATGTTCTCACGTTCAATCTCTGCCACTGCTGACAGAACAGATATCATAAGCTTCCCGGCATCTTTGGATGAATCTATTCCGTCCTCCACACAAATCAGATTCACTCCAAAATCCTGCATTACTTGTAATGTTGCAAGTACATCTGCCGCATTTCTTCCAAATCTGGAAAGTTTAAATACAAGAACATAAGATACTCCATCTTTTCCTGACTTAATATCCTCCATCATCTGATTAAATGAAACTCTTCCCTCTATTGATTTGCCGGATTTTCCTGCATCCTCATACTCACCGGCAATTTCATATTCATTATAGTCGCAGAACGCTTTCATTTTTGTTTTCTGTGCATCCAGAGAATAGCCATCTATCTGCATGGTTGTCGAGACACGGGTGTATAAATATACTTTGAATTTCTCTTTCTTCAATTTACATATCACCTCCAGGAAGTGCCGAAACTGCCGACAGATTGATACTGACTAATGTATCAATCTGCCTGATTGCCAAATTTCTAAGCAATATAAGTCTTTCTGATTGAGATTTCCCCTGCTCAATTAAAATAGCATTATAACTTTCCATATTTGCCAACACCAACAACTGATTTAAATTTGCATCATCACGCACATTCCCCTTTTTACCCGGATTATTATTTTTCCATTGCTTTGCAGTCTGACCAAATAAAGCAACATTTAAAAGATCTGCTTCACTGGCATATGTATAAGCAATCTGTTCCGATGTTAGCTCTGGTGGAATCAAATTTTCCTTCACCGCATCCGTGTGAATACGGTAGTTCACCTTTGATAAAGCCCTGTTCAAGTTCCAGTCCAATGAAAATCGACTATTTTCATCTTGTTTTAACCTGCGGTAATCTTTCATAATATACAGTTGAAATTCCGGAGAAATCCATGTAGCAAATGCCATTGCAATATCGCTATGTGCATAAGTTCCTCCACCATATCTGCCTGCTTTTGACACTATTCCAATAGCATTGGTCTGTTCAATCCATTTGGTTGGCGTCATAACAAACCTGTTTAATCCTGCCTCACTTCTAACCGCCTCGAATTGCACACGGTTAAAATCTGGATTATGAAGTTCTTCCCAAACAGCCAAAAACTCAACTGTATTTCTGTTTCGCATCCAGTTCTGAATGACAAATCTGGGATCATTATCATTTCTATATTTTGCAATGGGCTGGATGTAAATACACCGCAGAATGTGATAGATTCTCTTATCAGTATTGCAGAGCATATAATTGTGGATTCTCCGGAATATTTTCTGCTGTTCTTACAAGATATGTTCCCATATCTGGAGAAATATCTTGTGACAGATTATCTGCCAAAGCTGGTGGACAGGATAGAATATATGATGAACCAGCTTGAACAGGTTGAAAAGAGTTGCAAAATCAATGATGCAAACAGCAGTGTTTCTGAACATAGTAATTCTAATGTATGTAACCGAGCCTTACTCTTAGATTACAAGGCAGAATTACTCGTTATGAAAAAGGACTACAAGACCGCTCTCAAGAAGCGTCAGAAAGCCATAAACATTATGGAATCAACTCCTCTTGACAGCGAAAAAGCAGACCTACGCACTGTAAATCTGTTCTCTAACCTGTATAATAATCTGTCCAATATTTATGTGCTGATGAAGAATCCTTCTGACGCTGCAACTGCTTTGGAAAAGGCAATCTCCATCCGCAGCCAGCATAGCAAACTTGGACTTACAGAGTCCCATGACCTGCTGCAACAGCTCATAAACCTTACAAATATGCTCATACTTGCCAAGAATTATGACATGGCTGCGCAGATTCCCACACTCTATGAGAATACTGTATTGGAGCATGAAGGCTCACAGACCTTTGACTATGGTATCTGCCAGTTTATGAATGGCGTGCTTGCTTTATCAGAGAGAATCCCTGCAAAAGCAGAAAACTATCTGCTTACTGCTGAGAGCATTATCACAGATATTATGGGAACTGATAACGAATACACGACTTATAACTGCCCTGACGCTGTTAACCTAAGATTATCTATCCTCTTTGTCTATATTCCATGCTTTTAAAATTTCAGCATATATATAAAGATTTCATTCACTAATAACATTATATCTTGATAAGATTCATAATACACCTTCTCTGAATGCTTCATTTTAAATACATGATTGCCAATCATAATTTCTTTATCATCGCCCTTATTCAATCCATTATTATGCAATGTATTTCTCAATCTACCACAATATAATAAAATTTCTTTATCTTTCTTTTTATCTCTGGTATAGTTTTTTAGAATTTCACCAAACAAAAAATTTATTTCATCTGAAAACGAAACATATTTAGGAAACTTTTTTATGAATTCCGATTTATGTTCAGTAAATATATTTGATACCCATTCTTTTTCTTCTTTTCCCTGAAAACATTGTTTAAGGAAATTAAGATTTTTTTTAAAATGGCTATTATTAAGTTTATCTTCTAACTGTGCACTATATGGAGAAAAAATAGCATTAATCGCAGTTTCAAAGCAAGACCACATACTTATATAAAAATCAAATATTTGTCCTTGTAAAAATGCATTAAATTCTTTTGTACATAAGTTAATCATATAGTTGCGATTTTCTAAAAACTCTATTGGTGTGCTTTCATCGGAAATATATTTACATAGCATATCTAATGGCGAATTTCCAGTTGCCTCACTCATTTCATCTTTCATTAAGAAATAGAAAAATTGATCGGCAACGGATTCAGCTGTACCCAAAAAACTATATTCTGCAGATTTCAACACTTCTTCAGAATATTTATCACGTTCCTCAGCCACTTTTTTCACAAAATCAAGTAATTTTTTTAACCAACTTCTATAAACTTTATCAAATGTATAATTGATTTCTATATAATTTTCCTTTCTATCATCATATAGCTTTACTGGTATTATATCTTTTCCATCTAACATAACCATTTGCTCCTTTTTAACTAATCAGTTACAGCTTTATCTCCAATATAAATCATCTTGTTCCACTAAAACCACTTCATCCCCCACACTTATTTCATAGTAATCATTTGACACGGCAATATATTCTACTTTCGTTTGTAATCCATTTATCTCCTTCCACATTGACTCCAAATCAATTTGATTGTCCGACACATATTTATGAATAAAATAAATTAGCATATACTCTGAAACCATATGCCTCTCACCAATATGCATTTGATTTCTTTTATCAACAGCTAAATAATATATTTCCGGAGTTGGTAACCCCTTTTTATAGTTCTTGTCGTTGCTAAATAGGAAATCAATATTTTCCTGCTTTTGTAAGAACTTTTTATGCTTATCAATTTGCTTCGTATATATCGAATTAAGTGTCTGAAATATTTTCCCGTATATCTTATCTATTTCATCTTTATAATGCTTATCTATCCACTTTGCCTCTATTATTAATATTTTGTTATGAGTAAAATCATAAATCGCATAATCAATATCACTATTTAATTCATTTCCCAGCTCATCCTTAAAAGAATACGGAACTGTTTTTGCCACTGCAACATTCGTTACCCCGAGCAGAGCCTTTTCTATTCTTTCCTCAGTTACTGTAGATATTGTTTTTTCTCGATTACTTATGATAATATTCTTCAAATAATGACCATTGATAATGGTAAATTGCCAGTCATTGACTAGTATCAAAGACGGAATAGTCACCAAACTGTCCTCTACCTCAAATAATGGAAATTCTAACAAATTCATTTTTCCATCATTTATTAAATAATTAACAACATTGACTACCTTGTGCTCTGGTAATCTACTAATTTTTACTATATCATCAATGCAATCTTTTTTATCAAAGTACATAATACATTCTTTTCCTATTTCAAAAAAATCTTCTTCAAAATCCATATCAATTCTAATTGCTATAGATTTCAACATTGCATGATAATAAAAATAAGCAATAACTTTTGCTAAATGGTTGGGACTATCGAAAACATTACTTCTTACCCTTGCTTCCCACTTATTTAGATCCTTCTCAATAATTTCAATGCAACAATTATATAGCTCCATATCTGGATATTTGCGCAATTCTTCATACTTTTTTTGTTCCAATACAATTTTATTCCAAAATCTGACATGTAAATCAAATGTTTGTTCTTGTTCTTTTTCTGCGTTTTTTCTATCATCTTCCCCGTAAAAATAAAAATCTTCTTCCCTATAATGATCAGATACTAAAGATGTTGTAAGTTTATATTTATGATCTCCTTCTTGCACTAAACGTGGCTTTGAAAATGGATTTATATCATTTATTTCTCTCGAAAATCTAAAATTCTGATATAATGGAATCAATTCACTTTCATATGATTTTAGATATTTCTTAAATCCAGGTGTATTAAACTTTTTAATAAAAATACTTTTCTCATTCTCTTTAGCTTTCGCATATACAAATGACGCCACACACCTTCTTAATAAGTTTTCATTGTTTTCTGGTGCTTCTTTTATTGCACCTAATTCAACTGCTGCAAGTGGATACAGTAAATAATTATTCACATTATGTGAATCCAACCATTCTTTCATTTTCAAGTTCGTATCATCGTCAATAATTTTATGTAGTCCACCCAATATCTCGTATTCATTCATCTGTCATACCTCACACATTTTGTACCAGTTTCTATTTTCCGATAAATATGGTTATCTCCATTGCAATAATTTTATCAAAATTTAATTGTATATCATCAAGCAACAATGCCTGAAACAAAACATCCCCCACATTCTCTAATCTTACCCTTCCATACTCTTTCTCTGTAAAACCATCAACCTGAACTCCTTGTATAGCAGCTTCTTTCCTCGCCACCAAACAATGTGTATATAATGCCATGATATATTTATCCGACATCAGAAAGACGTATGTTTCGTTCCCCTGATATGTATATCGGCACTTTTCCAGATTTTCTTGCGGTATATCGAAATAACATCTGACCATTTCCAGATATACATCTCCATTATACTGCAGCTTTAGCTTCTTTGCATACCTTTTGATTGTTGCAAATATATTATTTCTTTCTATGGCTGTCTTGGTTCTCTTAAATACAGGATTTTTCCCACGCAAGTCCATATAAACATTATTTAGGATAGTCTTTCCGGCATACTGCTTGAAATCATCTATCCGCAACAAATACGATAACATCTCCAGCAATTTCTCTTTTGATGTTATTTCCTGATACGAATAATTTCCAAATTCAATATGATCCAGTTTCAAAGGGCAGCTCCCCTTCGCAATCTCACGCTCCATTACCCTGTTAATATCTCTCATTGATTCCATCTATATATCTCTCCTTCCCGCTTCTGGACATCGTGTCCAAAAGCACAAAAAAAGCAGCTACAAGTATTTCACTCATAACTGCCCTGACGCTGTTTCTCAATTATTCTATTCCTGCCGTTTTTGCACCCCCGGCTTTTCTATTCATAAGTTCCTCTTCCTATAATTCCCTCATCAGCATATATTCCAACCATCACCCATTCCTTATTGGACGATATCTTGTCCTGATAATATTGCTTCTGAGAATTAAAGCTCTATATTTGCTCCTCTCCGTTTGTGCTGACACGCACATATGCCGCCACTCTCTTTCTATGGTCAGTGGCTTTCCAATAAGTCTGCTGTCCCTGACAATGGGAACTTCGACTTTCTTTGTTACTTCTACCTGTTTTTCCTCCATGTGAAAATCTCCTTTAAAAAAATGTCTGTATATTTAACTGACAGTACCAGAAGCTCCGTCACTGCCAACACTATAATTCAAAATCAAAATGTTAACGAATGTGCGATTATGCAGTCATAAAACTTACTACACCATATTCGCCCATAATGTGAATTTTTGTTCTGTTGTACTCATCCTCTGTGATTAACCCCTGACGGAAAATCCACCCAAGTACAGCCAGCTTCTTGGCTAACTCCAATTCCTTAGTCATGTGTAAACACCCCCTTTCTACATATCACATGCTGTCAGTCTCACAACTGACCTTTAGTCCCCCAAATCGCTTCGTGACCTGTGGGCTACTCCTGCTCGAGTCCTTTTCCCACCCTTGACGGAAGTGTCTTCGCCCGCTCCGTTTTCTACCGGAAACATCTTCGCTGGTTCTGTTGGCATATAATAAAGCTCATTTAGTTTTCAATGTACAAAAAAGTTGTAGAACGTACGTTTGTTCTATGTTATAATATTTATAGCCATTTCTGATATCTTCTGCTGTCTGCCGGCTATGTTTTGTTGTGATAATGATAGTGAATTTTGAAAATGAAACACATTGACGACATGTTGACTGGAAGTTGACATAGACATGGAGAAAGTATGAAAAATCAATTGACATTTGCACATGTGGCATGTGCATTACTTGACAATAAAATAAAGACTTACCCACAGCACCGGCTTGTGCGTGACCTTTTTCGCTCTGCCTTTCGGATGAAGCCTCTGACTATGGTGAAGCTTCAGAGGATAATATAACCTTCAGCCGCTGGTGTAATGGAGCAAGACCGGTTGCTATGGAATTTTCATATGATACATCAGATATGGATGAGGATGCTCTATTTGACTCACATTACCGACTGCTACGCTCTCTGCATCAGGACAGCCTTGTGATACTGGATAACTTTAATGTACTTCCTAAAGATGATGCTTTTATCAAAGAATTTGTAAAGAATGATTTCCAATTGCTTGTCACAACACGCTGTGAAGTAAAACAATATGCTTCGATTAAGATTAAAGAAATAGCATCTGAAAAAGACCTTTTACAGCTTTTTTCTTCACATTGTCCTTATTCGGATGATGATAATCTTGTAAATATGCTGATGATTTAGAACTTGCACAACTTGTCCTTAATCAATATGATACTCTTGTGACAACTAATGAAGGCAACAATACTTTGGATTATGGCTGTTGCCGGCTTGCCGCCGGAATAATTGCATTAAATGAAGGTAAACCAGTAGAAGCCGAAAAGAATCTACTGGCAGCAGAGAGTATTATCAATGCTGCTATGGATACCAGTGATTCTGATTCAGCTTCGTCTGATACTGCTATTTCATCATATGATAATTATGTTTCTAAGAATGACTATCTAAAATCTGCATACGGATATCTGAATAATCTGTATACCAGATGGCACAAGCCTGAGAAAGCACTGGAATATAAAGAAAAATGGCTGAATGCCAGAAATGAACAAAATAAGAATATCACACACAGAAACGCATAAACTATTAATACCACTAAAAAATACTGTTTGACATCGCCAGATATCAATGGTATAGTATCTCTAGTGGTTGCGCTGCGGAAACTTGCGATGCCCGCAGCCGGTGGAGTTCCATGCGTGGGCTCCACTTTTTTTATGCCATAACAAAGGAGGATTCAGAGATGCCTAATAAAACATTTTTCACATATGATGAACAAATCGAAAAACTGGAAAAAGAAAAACAGCTTGTTATTTCTGATCCTGAATTCGCAAAAAACACTTTACAAAAGTTAAGCTATTTTTCCTTAATTGGCGGTTATAAGGATTTATTTAAACATAAACCATCCGGTAATTATCTACATGGTGTTACTTTTGAAGAAATTACAGCTTTCTATTACTTTGATGAAGAATTAAGAACGCTCTTTCTAAAATATATCTTACATGTGGAAAGACAGTTGAAATCCATGCTTTCCTACTACTTTTGCGAAAAATATGGAGAACAACAGACGGCATATTTAACTGCAGGTAATTATAACTATACTCGCAGAAATCAAAGCAAAATAAATCGCCTGATTACTACCTTAAGTAAAACTATCGCCTTGCCAAGCAACTATAGTTATATCACTCATCATGCAACAGTGTATGGAAATGTACCTTTATGGGTAGCAACCAATGCGCTTACGTTTGGACAAATTTCAAAAATGTATCAATATACGACTTCTGATATCCGCACCAAGGTTAGTCTGAATTTTGCCAATATGTCAGAGGTTCAGTTGCATCAGCTCATCCGTATCCTTGCAAGCTGTAGGAATGTATGTGCTCACAACGAGAGACTTTATTCATTTCAGGTAAATGAAGCAATCCCTAATACTGTTTTACATAGCAAATTACAACTACCACAGAAAAAAGGACAATATGCTATTGGAAAGAAGGATTTATTTGCAGTAGTGATTGCTTTGCGTTATCTTATTGACAATCAGGAATTTAAACAATTTAAAGCTGAGCTCAAACGATTGATTCATTCCATTCTCAAGAACTGCCCACACATCAGCCAGGAACTGCTATTTTCCAAAATGGGTTTTCCTGAAAACTGGGAAAAAATTGTTTGCTATAAAAAATAGTTGCTTTTGCGTCATTTATGATTTACAGTATGTATGGTTGTGCTGCGTTGCTTGCGAGGCGCACGGTCAGTGGAGCTTCATGCGTGAACTCCGCTCTATTATAGAATTTGTAAAAGTTGAGGTTTGCCCTAAACTGTGGGGCAAACCTTATTTTATATCATCCTTTATTTACTTTTTACCAAATAGCTTGTACCAAAAACTTGATTTTATTTCTGTGTTCTCCTGCTCTGTAACTCTCAATTTCGCCTCAAAACCAGATAATTTATTTTTATATACATTAATATTCCTATCAAGCAATTGTATCTGCTCCCTTAACTGTTTATTAGTATCAATAACTTGACCATATAGTTTCTTAACCTCATTCAATTCAGCTATCGCTCTTTCTTTTTCTCTCTTTTCGTCTTCATACAATTTTGTAGAAAAATACTTCCTAGATATTGGATCTACTAATAGTTCACCCCAAATATATCCACCATTTTTCCCATCTAATTTTTCTGTTATTTCAATAGTTTGCTTCTCTTCATCCTCTGCATTGTTAAAATTTTCTCTGACATTCCATTTACTGACTGTAAATTCTAAACATGCAAGTCCTTTTTGTTTCATTTGGCTTATCTTTTTACTATCTACCGGATGAGTATCTTTTATTTCAATTGCGAGTTGACCTTCCCATTTTTCAACATAAATTGCTGGATCCGCTTTCGTGAAACTCACAAGTAAATCAACAATTCGTCTAGTTCCATCTTCCATAAAAACAGATTCTTCTTGCAATATTTCATCAGGATATATCGTTAAAGCCTCGCCCTTCCACCTTATTTCTAGACGCTCAATCCTAGATATACATTCTTTAAAAAATTCATGTCTATATGATTCCTCACTGCCTTCTCCTTTGTTTTCGAAATCGGCATTATAATATCTAAAATAGCTATTCTTGAGTATCCCATTTTTCCCAGTTTGAAAAACCATTCTTACTTTATTTTCCGGTTTTTTACAAATGCTATAAATGTTATTTTTATATTCTTCCCAAAGATCTGGGCGATTCTGTTTCCAATCTAATGCATCCCATATAGTAATTCTTCTATATTTTCCGTCTATTAATAAATCTGCTCTTCTTTTCAATAACATCATCTCCTTCTTGCTTTTTTACTAATAAGTTCTATACTCGTCCAACATTTTCTTCATTACAAGTGCATTCTCATATTCCTCCTTAAATGCATCTTCCCGATATACACCCGGCAATTCCATACGTGGTAATCGTACATCTTCCAAATAATCCTGTCTTTTTGACCATTTCGAAGCCTCATACATAGTCTTTAAAATTTTCTTTCTCCGTATCTGACACAAATATCAATATGCATTCTTCAAACCGGTCTCTTGCATACATTGCGTCATGACTATCATAATCACAAAAGAAATCATGTAATATCATTTCCTTCGTTCCTTTTACATAGTATTTAAAAGAGATATTCCCTTCATGATGCCAATCATCAAACAAAAAATCCGTGCATGGAACATTTGTAAAATATCTACCACCATCCAATCCTACACCAATAGTTGAAAACAATATTGTCTGATGATATTTAACATATATATTATACCAATGAGGTCTACTATCAGTCTGACTGACTAAATAAATAATAAACATATCCATCTCTATCATCGCAACCAGCATATTCGATAACATATTCCGGCGAATACTTATAATACATGCGTGTCACAGAACTATCATCTGGTACCTCTTCCCACTCTTCCCTTTTCAGCAAAAAATAAAATACCTGTTCAAGCGGCGCCATCAATAATCGAAATCTCTTTTTCCACAGATATTCAATTTGTGAAATTTCAGCAGTTTTGTTTTTAGGTGTGTTACTGTCCATTACTCTAGTATATATGTTGTTAGCATCCCCCCCCGATACGACTCTTCCAGAACATAAGGAGTAGAATATCCATTTTTTATTACAATTATATCTATCATACCTGTTTCCAGTTGCATTGTTTCAACCATTACACGAGGTCTAATCCCACCTGCAAACTTCTTGTTTCTCACAAAATCCACTAGCATTTGTGTCGATTTTCGATTTTGTGCATTAGTCATATCATTGACACAATAATCATTTTCTTCATCAATTCCTATGATGATATACGCATCTCTATTCTCTAGATTATTGGCCATACAAATAATATCATGTAACAAATCCGACTGTTTTCCATCTTCATACCATTCTTTTTTAAAGTCCCAATATGCTCCTTCTTGTTTGAGGGATATTAGCTCCAATATTTCTTCTTTTTGCAATTCTGAAAGCATACTCTTCTCCATTCGTTTAAATGTATTTTTATATAGTTTCTATATATACTCATAATTCCATTTATCTACTGGAAAACGCTTATATTCCTTCAATTTTTTATTTTCTGGCATCGCAATCATTAATAGTCGTCTTGGTCTTGTCATTGCAACATAAGCTATCCTCATCAATTCGTCTTCCAAATCACCTTCCATTAAAAACTTGGGTGTAAGTGTTTTTCCAGTCTTACTTTTTACATAAATCAAAACCGCATCATAAGTTTCACCCTTTACTCCATGAATTGACGATCTTGTATAATCTCCACTGGTTTTCTTTTCAAAATAATTTTTTAATGGTATATCCTTAAACTCTGGATTACTCTTATCTCTCATTTTTATCTTGAAAATATCTTTTATATTAATCCCCTCTGCAATTTGGAAATTATATTTTTGTAAAACATCAATATACAGATTTGTAAGCTGGCTTATCCATTCTGCTATACCTAAATCTATATTGGGCAAACCACAAAAAACATCAATTATAAAATCTTTCCAATTTTCCTCATCTGTATATTCCCTTATCTTTTTACTCATTAAATATTCATCTGTTTCCTCACCAATAAGGATTCTAAACGATGCTTTAGTCATATCACTACATGCCTTCTTTCGAGAACCACATTTCCATTCATATGCAGCTTTTGCAATCAACTCTATTTCCTTACTTTTCCACAGGTCATTAATATCTGTATCTGAATGAATCCTCCCTCTGGTAAGAACAGCTACCTTATCTGATTTAATTTCTATCTCCATACTGCGACATTTCTTAAGAAAAAATTCTATCACCTCTTTCTCTGTATTGCCGTTCGTCAAAAGTAGTATAGGCTTTTGGCTCTCATCTTTATAATCTCCCATCGCCTCATTTGCACTTTGCCCTTGCAATGTTGCTGAAAACCAAGATGTCGCATTACAAATATGCTGTGAACTTCGAAAATTACCAGTTAATTCAATAAGATCCCACGAATCTGCACCTATCTTCTTTTTAAAACATTCCGGACTTGCATTTCTCCATTCATATATAGCCTGATCTGGATCACCCACTAAGAATATTGATTTTATACCTGCTTCTGTAAGCAAATCAAATACAGCCATCTGTTCCTCTGATGTATCTTGAGCCTCATCAATAATAATGACAGGAAAACGTTCAACTATTGCTTTTGCTATCATTGGATATCCTTTTAGCAACCTATATGCAAAGGATGCAACCTCATTTTGAAATATAATATTTTTCTTCATAAGCATCACTTTATATTGCTGGCACGGAAGAAGTCGGCTCTTCCCATGTAGTTCACAAGCAACAACTTCTTTTTCTTTATAAAACTTATTATCAATTCCCCACTGAAATTTCTCTATATTGTCTACACACCCTTTTCTATAGCATTCTGTTCTCCAATACCTATAAGGGAGTTTCCAATTATCGCTCAAAGCAATTATTGGTCTTACTTTGTCATGTGTCTTCAAATAGCCATATCTTAAAACAATAAATTCATTAATGAAACTATCAACCGTCCCAATATAATGCGGATAGTCCAGTTTACCAATTCCCTTGTTCAGCAAAAATGCTTTTTTGTAGATTTCATCACTAGCAACATTTGTGAATGACAAAACTGCAACTCCTTGATGATATCTATCCCAGTTATCCAAATAAGACAATAACTTAGTCGCTACAGAATATGTTTTCCCACTACCCGGACAGGCTCTTACAATAACTCTACCCTCAGCTTCCAAAAACGATAATTGCTCACGTGTTAACTCTTCCATATCTACCTTTCCGTCACACAATACACTGCTTCTTTCAAATAATCAGGGATAACAAATTCTTTCTCGATATTTTCACCCCTTTTTCTCATTTCACACTGTTTCTTGATTATCTGACTTATATACTGTGCAATCGCTCCTTTGCATTTTTCTCTTGCTCGTATGAATAGCCATACACAAGCTGCTTTTTCATTCATATCATGCAAACTGTTTACCTTTTGTTCCAATGCAGGTCCCAACTGTGAATACTCACTTTTTATAGCTTCTATAAAATATTCAATGTTATTTTCATCACAACACAAGGCATATTCTAATGTTTTTGTTGCCTTAAATACATTGATACCCACAGCTCTACACAATGTTTCAAGTTCATTGCAGCGCTCCGATGGTGTCCCGCTCAATAATTTGCCCGATATATCACTATTTACATCATCATAATCAAAGTCCTTATTGATATAATTAGTTTCACTTTTCTTGGTACATCTATCATCATCTGTCACAATTGCAACCTTTGAAAAACAGGTTTGTACATTCTGCGAAGAAAATAAATTAACAAAAGGACTAAACGCAACACTATCCACATTCACAAGTTCAACTGCATATTTTTCTAATGGTCTGTCCAGTATTTTTGCAATCTCTGGCAATAAAATTGCTTCACTTATGCCTTCTACAAATATAATACCTTTGGCAAAAAACATTTGAGATTTTGTTACATCCAAATATTTCTGCAAATATTCTTTATTAGCATCTGTTAAATTTGCTTCTGAAAATGGTAAACAATATTTTTTATGTGCATTTTCATAAATCAAATTAATATTACCTATATCCACCTTTGACGCCAATGTTGGTGAATGCGAAGTGAAAATGATTTGTATATTTGCATCTCCTTGATTTGTATCAGACAAAAAAGTATGTACTAATTCCTGTAATTGCGGATGTAAATGTGCTTCCGGCTCTTCAATTAAAAGCAAATGTTGATACACTCCACCTCGTTCAATTGCCATATCACCAAGCACCGTCGACATGAATAAAAGATTATTGTATCCTAATCCATTCTGATATAATTCAAATGAACTGCTTGCAATCTCATTTATTCTTGTTACTAATTCCGGAGCCATATCTTCAACATTTTCTAAAATAGACGTTTCAAAATATATTCCCTTTTCGTTTTGTTGTATTTTTCTATTATCTTCATGTTCTCTTGCATATTGCTGGGCTCTCGAATACTCACCATCACTTATTGAAACTAATATCCATTTAGGTTTTACCCAAGCTCTTAACGATGAGGCAATCGAATCGAATCTTGGCTCTATTAACCCTATATCAACATGCTGGCTCAAAAAATCTTGTTCTATACGAGCCAAATTATCATTAATTGTTTTTCTGGTCTTTTTTAGTTCTTCTTTTTCTAATAGGGTTTTATTTGCACTATTTAGTATGTCCACTAATTCTGCTCGTGTGACTTCATCTGGCACCAAACTTCTTAATAATTGAGCTAATTTACTATTTCTAGCTGGTTTCATTTCATTCTCAGAATCTCTTAATGCACCCAAAAACATTACATCCATTGCATCGAAAGTGTCTGATGATAGTGGGTTTCCCTCTGTTCCGATTCCCCAATGTATTGCTCTTACTTTTTCTATACCATTAGCAGCAATCACTCTTTCAAAACGGATATGAAATTCTCCACCTTGTCCACCCACACTTTCAGGATTCCATATTTCTACTAATCTTGTTGGTACTTCTTCCAAATAAATATCAAACAATGCAAAATCAGCTGCATTTCCATCTTCACTAACATGAAAATCAGCTCTAGTAAAAAAAATGTCTTTCTTATATGTTACGGTAGAAAATGCAATTCTGATAGCATCCATGACAGCGGATTTTCCAGAATTATTTTCACCGATAATTGCATTTACACCTTTATTAAATTGTAATGTAATTCCATCCTCATCAAAGGCTCTGAAGTTTTTTATAGTAAGTTTTTCTATATACATTTTGTCACCTCGTTATCTGAAAATATCACTGATAAAATCTACTCTTTTTTATACTGTTATATATCCTGATAAAACTGAAATTTGCTTATCTCCTGATTAAGAATTCTATTTATATCACCTTTTTCATCTATATCGACCTCAAACTTGGTCAATAAATTATCCAATCCACCCAAACTCAACCCTATTAATCGTGATATAAGATAAGGATTTACACCATTTATTGCCAAATCAACTATCGCCGTATTTCTAATACATTCTACGGAAAACGTATCTTTATCTTTTGGTACATCATACCCTATTTCCTTTAAAGCATAATAAAAAGGCGTATTAAATATATTTTCTGAATATTTGCATCCACAAAACACTTCGAAAAATAAGTCTTCTTTTTGAATATTTTTATTTATTTGTTCTAATTCATTTTTAATATCCAAACTCAATGCTCTAAGTAATTTTATCTCAAATCCATTAATGGTTACATAATCAAACCCCTCTGAAAAATCACCAACCTTTAAACTAGCTATTACTTTTCTCTTTGTCGGTGCCAAAAGAGTAATCTTAAAGAAAAACCCCATCATAGTCATGTTACTATATTTTTTAGGTTTGCTATTAAAGTAATCCAATAATTCTTTTATCTGATCCGATTCAAAGTATCCTCTTTCACTTGCCAGCTTCAAATTACACCCTTCAATTATATTCTGCTTAAATAAATCATAATCTGGAATTTGATTAAAAACATTTGTTGCCATTCCTTCTTTAAAAAGAAATCCAAAAAACCTTTTTATTGCATTTAAATGATTGTTCATGGTACTAACGGTTTGAATTGCACCTTTTTCGTTATAATACTGAACAGAGTCTTTTAAATGCTCACTTTTTATTTCTATCGTTTTGTCTCACATTCCAACAGTCTAAGCAATCCGCAATTATTGAAATAATCCTTTGCCTTTCGGTTAAACAATTCTATTGTACCAATTGCACAGTTAGCATTTTTGTCAATAATAGCCCACCGTACATAATATCTGTTTTTATATTCTCTCTTCCAAAACGCAATAGTATCCTTCATTTCTTCAATTGAAGTATAGTAAAAACCATTCACACAATTATCACTGTTAAAAAGCGGTACTGCATCCTTATCGGAATATACCTTAAGCAAATCCTCTGCATCTCCATCCTCAATTTCTCTCAGCAGAAACTTTTCACTTTCCATAACAGGAATTTGTTCATACACATCAATACCCATCTTCTTATCAACCTCCATATCGTAATTTGTTAAACATTAAATAACTTCATATACATTATCCCACACAAATTACGACATCTATATATCATAGTTTATCGTATAAAAAAAGAATATCTTTTGCACTATTAATAATCCGCTCTTTTATGTGCTCCGGTTCTATAATCTCGACTTCTTTTCCCTGTGACAAAACAACACCTATCCACCATTGTTCCTTCTCTACAATATGAATCTCCATAATAGAACTACCGTCATCACAGTTTTTTATTTGTTGTCCGTTTAAATATTCCTTTATTCTGTGTATCACATTTCCACGGCATCGCATCCGAACTCTTGTGGATATGTCCTTTCCCTGATAGGAATTGTCACAATCATTTAAAACATCCTGTGCCGACTTGTGACTTGTGCTCCTTGGAAAATTCATCTTCCGTTATACAAACATCTTCCATCCTAACCAACTTATATGTTCTATAATCCTGTTTTGCCGTATTATAAACCAACATATACCAAGCATACCATTTATAAATAACTGCTATCGGTTCTACACAGTGTTCTTCTCTTGTTTCTCCTCCATTATTTGTATATGTAAATCTAACCACTTGCTTATTCTTAACTGCAGACTGTAAAGTTTTAAGCAATGTCTCATCGCCTTTTCTTAATACAGAAAAATCCAAAATCATACCTGTATTATTGTTCTTAGATATAGCTGTTATTTTCTCGTAAATATCATCAGCCATCGAATTATTCGTAACCGTTTTTAATCCATTTATGGCAGTTGCAATATAGGCATATTCATCTTCCGATGCAAGTTGGTTATTCATTTGGAAATCACTTAAAATTTCATATCCACCATTTGTACCAGTAAGAGCACAAATCGGAATGCCTGCCTGACGCAAAGCATCTATATCCCTCTGAATCGTCCGCACAGATACTTCAAAATGCTTTGCCAGCTCTGATGCAGAAGATTTTCCGTGATTAAGCAGATATAAAGTTAATGCGTATAATCTGTCTGTTTTCATCATTAAATCCTTTTTATCTAGTAGAAAACTTACTGCATATTATACTACTCCAAAGTAAGCCCTTCTCCTATACATTCCATCAACACTTCCATAATATATTTTAAATTTATCTTGTCATATGGATTTCTTAATCTCTTTTCAATCACCAACGCCATTCCCCATGTCTCTGAAGCTGGACCATCAAAATTATCATAATGACAAATAAATCCATCCGCAAGAATTTTAATGGCTTTTCTAACCATCATATCACTTCCAGCTATGAATGGTTGATCTAACATTGTGTCTATTCTATCAGCTAATTCGTGTTCTCCAATTTTCCTTAATAGAATTTGTGCCGTATAATTATTTTTCAACTTAGGACTTTCAATACACATAGCACGCAATTGAACAATAATCATATCAAAATATGTAGAAATATCTATATCATTATTCAGTGTCTCATCTACTTCTACAAAACGTTGATACCTTCTTAGCAATATGTTGTAATACACATTAAAATGGTGTATATATTCTCCTAATGCAGCCACCTCTTCAATTTTACTATTTTCTATATTCAATTCCTCCATATTTATCCACTGAATAAATGCCGTTTTATCCGAACTATTATACCCTGCCTTTCGATAAAATTCAATATAGACTCTTCTTTAGAACCAGTAAGCAAAATCATCTTATAACAATTATTCTCCCTAGCAATCTGCTTTGCCAAATCCAAACAGCTCGTAGCATAACCCATTTTACGATAATCTGCGTGTGTCACCACATTTTCTACAAATGCATATGGACGCCCCCCTTGTAAGATTCGGAATAATCACACATACGCAGGATGCCACAGGTTTCCCTTCCACTTCACACACAATAAGATGATGATTCCTGTCACTAACGATACTATCCCACGTATTTCGTAAATGCTCTGAAGCTTCAGGACCCCTGTCTTCGTGAAGATATAGGTATAACTGTAATATTTCATCTAAATCATCTTTATTTGCTTCTCTAACACTCATTTTACCAATCCTTTTATTATAAAAATCTAATACAAATCAAAAAGAAGCGTTACTTCCCTTGAACTTCTTTCTTTTCGTTTTCACAATACGAGATAAGGTCATATCTATTCAATATTTGATATAATATTGAATAATCTTGATTTATCAAATTCAATTCACCTATGTAATTATTTTCTTTACCCTTTTCTCGATCATAAACCAAGCACCCCACCACTCCATTTATATAAATTTTTTGAATATAGCATGTATTATAATCACCTATACACAAATCCAATTGTCCTACCTGCTTTATATCAGTCTCTAATTTTTCTTTTTGTTTTTTTAGTTTTTTCTTTTGTCTAATACGAATAAGTTCATTTATTACAATCTGCTTCGTTTCTAAAATTTGTTCATCATCACCAGTAATCGTTAACTCCTTCTCTAAGTCCGTTATTTTTTGTAACAACAGATCTCTTTCATATTCATCAATATAATATCTATATGATCCTGCCTGGCCCTTTTCAGCATATCTTGACAAAATAATACCAAAGAAAGAAAGCAATATTGTTACCATCCATACAAACATAAGCAATACACTTTTACACTCCATCATTTGACATACAAATGATGCAATGACGGATATAACTAACGAGTAGAAGCATGTTATCAAATTATCAAACAAAGAATTTTGAATCAAAAGAAAGTCTGCACGTGCATACAATCTTTCTATTTCTTTGTTTTTCACAAGCTCATCAACTTTTCCACCCTTTTCATAGTAAAGGTTTATTATTTGAATTTGCTTTATATAATAATGTTTGTCTTCACCCCAACATTTTTTATATTGATCAATTTTCTTAAAAAGCTCATCATCGCACTTCTTAATATTACGGATACCTCGTTTCATAGTAAAAATTCCACAGATAACAAAATATACTATCATAGCCACTGCTATCAATAAAAAGAGTGAACTTAGTATTGTTTTTATAACCTCAACCATTCCTATAGAAAGCTGGTTAACATTATACGCAAAAAGAACAGTTGCGACACATGTTATAGCAAATATGATGGCAGTAATAACAATGTAACGTTTCTTCCACTTTTCCATATACTCATCCTTTCTTAGTTGCTAATTTTAGTAACTCTCTTATATTATGTAAAAAAATATCTACCTTATTCGACAAATTCTCTTATAATATTATACCACATTTTGGCGTATAATCATCTATAAATATGGGTAAGTATTTTTTACTCACCCATATTCATATTATCGACTCATGTTCGTGCTAACCCGAACTACATCTTCATAATACTGTCTATTCTTCGTTGCTTCAATCTCCGCCTTAACACACTCTTCCTGCCATACCTTACAAGCCTCTTCATACTTCCGCTTCTCCTCACGCACCGCAAAAAGTTCTGTAAAGAATTCCGCAGCATTTGCATATCCGGCATCCCAAAGCACCTTTGAAAGCTCCGCTTTCATCTTCTCCACCTTTTTATCTAAAAGTGTAATTCTCTCCTGCAACTCCTTCCTCTGCTTCTGCTTAAACACTCCGGAACATTCAGACCGTTCAATTTTCAAATCACCTCGCTCCTGTTCAACCGCAAAGATTTCCTTATTCCTACGCTTCAATTCTGCATCCAGTTCCATAATCACCGGATACTTAGACAGCAATAATGGTTTCTCCGGCTTCTTAGGAAGCTGTACCTTTTCCCGAATCTCAACCGCCTGCTCTTGCTCTTCCACCAACACTGGAACCTCTTTCTCTACAACTTTCTCATAAACCACATCCACAATCTTTTCAGCCATTTTAGCCGCTGCAAGTAATACCTTAGTCCTTACAAGAAGTGGCACAAGCACTCCTTCTTTTTCAATACTTCTCATAAGCTCGCACAATTCTGTATTCATCTCTACTTTAAATGGATGATTTTTGAAATCATGCAATCTGTTTACATCTACATTCCGGATTGTCTCCATAAGATCGCCTTTCTCGAACACATCGAATCAGCCCTTCAAAACGTCTTAATAAAATCCGTTTTAAAGGTATAAAGAAAGACCGCTCACTTTCAATTTCTCTTGAAAATGAACGGTCTTTCACGTTTCTTTTATTCTGTTGAATGATAAAAATATTACTTTTCCTTTGATGTGTTTCCGAAGCCGCAGTCCAATACCACAGACACATTTACTCCATCAGAAATTGCCTTTTTGTATGTTTTTCGGTCACTCTGATCAAACCTGAAAAACCTCTCAAAGTGCCTAAAATCAAGGATTCTTACAAATCTGTCCGATGTAGTGCAACTATTGTTTCATCTGTACTCTCGTTGTCCCAATCCACGCCTAATACATTTCTGCCATTCATATATATAGGAAATTTAAACCGGAGACCTTTTAATATTCTGCCATCCTTTTGCTCTTCCTCATAGATAAACACATCCGACAGGAAGCTCTTCAAAAATGTCTTCTTTTCCAGATCTGTAAATTTATCATACAGCTTATCAAAGAATAAAAGGAACTGGTAAACATTATCTTCTGAGATTTTGTCCTGCCTGATATTATATAGTCTTGTTTCGACTTCTTCCATGGCATCCTCAATATCAGTGATTTCATCATATAGCTTGTCCAAACGTTCCTGCATGTCATTATATTTTTTGTCATAATTCTTATCGGATACAGATAAATGATCCATCTGGTCAGCAAGCCTGTTTTTTGCCCCGGTTGTCTGGCTCAGTCTATCTTTTAATCCATCATATTCCTTGTCAAGCTCCGAAGTATCAATGCTGCTTCCTATCTGCTTACGGATTTCCTGCTCAAACTTTGGGTTCTTTACAAATTTACGGATAATTTCCTCAACTGCCGCATTGATTCTGTCCTCATTCCACTGTCTTTTATAAGTACATCGGTGTCCGTCCACAAGCTTCCTGTGTTTGCAGGCATAATAGAAATAATCCTTGTAATAGCCTCCGTCCGGATGCTTCTTACGATTCACATTGCCATACATACCGC